>Ga0210040_10002721_pt1 | contig 24642 bp, 17 predicted proteins | sample CryGeyCG12114_NA_FD_185462 | JGI IMG/M metagenome (GOLD analysis project Ga0210040, IMG submission 185462) | Groundwater microbial communities from aquifer - Crystal Geyser CG19_WC_8/21/14_NA (SPAdes) (version 2) | ecosystem: Environmental > Aquatic > Deep subsurface > Groundwater | place: USA... | reverse complement strand
CTGGAATTTGAGATGACAGCCTAATGAATTATTCACGTTTTTACAGTTTCAATTGATGTTATAATAAAGTTTTCCTAACCTGTAATAAAATGTGTTGGTTATCTTTTATAATTTTCACCGCACACTGCACAGCACAGAATTCTGTGGGCTCAATTCAATTTTTAAAAAATTTTGTTAGATAAGTAGAGCATCGCGCGATCTTGTAAAAGGATGGATTGTTTGGTCACTATAGAGACCTTGGATGTATTAATGTGAATTTTAAATGACAAGTTGTAAAAAGTAATCAGGACTGTAGTGGCATTGACTAGGTAATTTAAAATGTTAATGATCAGGTAGGATGTTCATAGTATTCAACCTACGTAGCAGGCAATTTGCTTTGCAGATTAAATTTTTCGTGGACGGGTTTACAGGATGCAAAAATGCTCATAAAAACAAACAGGCGTACTTTTCATCGCCAAGTGCAACGGAGTAAGATTTTGTCCGAGTTTTTTGTTGGAGCCCTATTTTTGATGCCCTTTGTTTGTGTAAAACTAGATATGCGCAATTTTTTTGTATTTGTAGTGTAGTATGTAGAGGTAGTCTTCAAGTGGTCACTTCTCTTATTTTTATTGCTAGATTTTAATTCGATTTCTATTCTCGCCATTTAAAATTATGAGCTGCTCGATCAAGTCTTACAAACACGGATGAGTCTGGGTCAACTGGTCAAAAGGTATTTGAATTTAAGTGATCACTTGGAGCTACTTTAGATCAACTATGAAGAATTTCCTTCTCCAAATTAGCATTCGATATTTTTGGAACTGTCGAGCTAAACAGCTCTGATTTTTCAGCATGTTGACAATTGAAAAGATGTGAAGGAAATATTCTTGAAAATATAAGTTTTTTTTTAATTTTTGTTACTTACGCTTTAGAGGGAGAAAAATTTTTGTGCCAATTTTTTCCGGCGAATAGGATATTAGTGTGCAATACTTATTTTTGTACCATTTTGAAATTTGCATGTAGCGGTGGTCAGGGAAAAGGGAGCCATTTTTGCTCTCTTTGACTGTGCTTTTACCGAATTTTGCTTTACATTTTGCGAGTTCTAACTCCTCTATATATTATAATGTGGTCAGTCAGTAGTACTTTACTCCTGCGCTCGCATCTCTCTTCTCTCTATCTCTGTCTACAACGAACTGGTGAAGTGCATTTTTTTACTTACAACATTGTGTCCAGCATTTTCATACTTATACTTGTAAATTAACGCATTTTTAACTTTTCACCTATTTTGATTATGATCTGTACAAAAACATCTTTGCTCGTTTCATAGCATTTTTCCTACCTATCCTTCCGTACAATGTTTACTCTAATTTTTAATGTTGCATGTAACTGATGTCAATACAGACTTTACACACATAATCTTAACGAACATCTATTCGTGTATAGGGGGATGCAGTCAAAAAGCCCTACGTTGACCCATAGTCCAACAATGTATGGAGATTCGTTAAATGCAAGTCTACAGGTAATATTTTTCAATTGAAATTACAACGTGGTAATTCTCATTAAACAAGCCCTTCTTATTATTTTTTTTACTTAGGCTGCCTTGGCAGACAGTAGTTTGCCATTCAGTAGATCATTAAATGCTGGAAATGTGAGCCCTGATCAGGCCCCCATATCTCCCCTTGACTCACGGTAAGTTTTCTCTTCTAAAAATTGCATGTCACACCTTATACAGACGTTCAAGATGTAACTATTGTTTTGCTTTCACTGACTAGGTCATTGCGAGGAAGCCCATTGGGAGTGAAACATGAAGGCTCAAGCTCTCCCGTGACCACGAATGGACTCCATCATGGCTCCCACCACATGTGCAGTGGGGAGCGGGAAATGTTGAACGCGCAAATCAAGCGGGAAGTTGAAATGAATGAAGCCATGCATTTCGGCATCTCCTCAGAAAGTGGTGACTCTCTGGGCAAGGACGATAACGATGATCTCTCGAATGATAAACATGAAGATCTTGCAGAAGATCTATCATTCACCTCATCATCCCATCCAGCAGATTCCAGTCGTTTCGACCAATGAACCTATGACTTTTTTTGATGCAGGAAGCAGTTGGTAGATCATTTATCCAATCAATCATGAATCATCTCTTTAGAACTATGCTCGTATATTTATACATGTGTGATGAACTATATTGTACTTGTGGTCGATGTACGGCGACTCATTTAAATAAGTTCTGGCTTCTGTTAAGGGCTCGGTCATTCCATTTTTACTTGTGAAAAACGAATCTTGTTAGCTAAATAGTCTACTGTTTATTGTAATTATTCCGTGTAAATAAAGTTAGAATATGGATGAGAAGGCATAGACAAGGGTTTGATTGTAAGCTTTTATCCTAGCAATTCACTGCGTGCTAATTTACATTAGTACTCCTCGGTACAGTAACGAATAAGGTATCCAGTATTAAATATTCTCTTTGTTCATGTATAGTGGTATATCAGATCTGAGATGTCTTGTTAATTGCTACTTGCATTTGTTATGTAGAGTTGCAAAAAAGGATATTGAATGCATGTTTGCAATCTACTGGAAATCATTGTTAGTTCTCTCAGTAAGTTAAAAAGACGAATATAAAGAGTCACAAAGTAGAATTGCTTGGTTACCTAGCAAACGATCGTTTTATACACCCATGAATAAGCACGGTGGGATGCCCATTTCCTTGACGAAATGCCAATCACTTTAAAACATAGTGGTGCTAACAGTAACGGTACGGCTAATAGCTGACCATTTTCACTTTCGTCGAGTATTATAATTTGACTAGGGAAAGTGTGCAAAGTCAATCCCATGTTGTTTTGAATTGTTTGTCAAGTTTGTCATTGTGCAAATTTTCAATCCATCCCAGTTCAAAGCTCGTGTTTTTAAGTTATTACCAAAGTGTTTTATTCTGTATTTTTTGTACACTCCAATATCAGTAGTTTAAATACATAAATATATCTACAATTTTAGACAGTCTCAAAGCTGCACAGGTCACAGATCTCATTTGTTTATTTTAGTTGCTGCAGTTTTTATGTGTAATCCAATTGTATAATAGTATATCTTATTTCTATGGTTTTATTTCAGTTCCTCGTCAAATTTCACGCAGAAAATATTTGTCTTGTGACTGATTATTGACAAAAAAAGGCAGAAGGGAGTGTGTAGTGTTATTTGTAGATTCATAGTGTAAAGATGAAATTAGACTTGTCTGTTCTAAAGTATTGTGGGTCGTTGTTGTTTGAAAAAATAATACAACAGACAGTAATAATGCAACTAACTATCTTATAGATATTCTCATGAAACAGAAACTCTTGTATACATTAGAGTACGAATTAGTGCAGATGGAACCAACAGACAGCCAGTTGTCCTGAAGATTAAGTTGCGGATTCCACGATGTCTAATTATATGGACTGTATGTAAAAATATCATGTAATTAGTGTGATTGAATAAATATGCGTAATGTACTATAAGCTAGTATTATCGTCAGCTAGGCATAGGGCTGAAGTGTAATAGCATCCTCACACGTTACGTGAGTCGAGAGTTGTTTTCATTGCGTTCTGTTCCCGCTTCTGATGATGATAGGAAGTTCATGAATGCTATTTACAATTAGTTTATAGTGCAATTGTACAAAGCCAGGTCCATAAAGGTATGGAATTTGGTGGTGAATCATTTGGGATTTGTCTTTGTGGAATGTATTTCCCTGTACGTAAAACTGTAACATTTGAAACTCGTATTAATTGTATGCTATTATATATTAATTAAACACATGACATTGCTGCTACCAGTAACCATTGCGTAAGGGTAGTAATGTTTTGTGTCAATACCATATAGAGAATTTAAGGAATGAGTAGCTTTTATCCTAATTACTACTCTATTGTTCAATTTTACGGCATAAGGTGTATGCATGCAGTTCCACTCAATTATGGCAGTACTAGTCGGCAATAACCAAATACGATTTTTGCAAAAGCTTTCTCTATAATGCAGACAAAGGTGATGAGTATGACTTTGGATTCGTAAATTGTAATCTTTGAAAACCTTGATTTGGGTTTGGATCAATGTTAATTAAGTTTCAGGGTGTTGTGGAAAACACTGTTGTTTACTCGGCTAGCTTGTATGTTCCCCCTTATTTCTGAAATTGTGATCCATCTATGGAAAACCTTATTTGGTCTTCTACATGTTGTTTGGTTTTCGACTGATCGCCGAAATTCTGTTTATCTTATTTAGACAAGTTAACTACTGAAATTAAGATAAGCGCAACACCCATATAATGTGAGTATTGGAAAGATTACGTTATTTATTAAAGTTTCAACTCCCAGCTTTCGCAGTTGAAGACTTGTAATAGTTAATAGTAGATAAACAATGTTGCTACCAATTACTTAATTGCTGTCGACTATGTGTGTAAGCTATCAAGAAGTCTCTTCTTGTTGCATAATTATCATTGTACCATGTAGATTAATGATATTTCGAATGAATGTAGAGCCCCAATGTAAGTTCTTCAAGCTCATAGAACGATACAACTTTTCGTATTAAGAAAAAAGTTTGAATTGAAAAATAAATTCGTGCTGTTTCAATGTGTTATAACTTTTGGCTTTAGTGGTTTTACTCATTTTCCGTAATACATAGAAATTTCCGGCAAAAAAAGAATGAAACAAACGAGAGATTGCATTTTCCATGTATCTGCATGCATTTGTTTTTCATTCATACCAACTGCTATATACCAGATCAAAAATAAAACACCAATTGAGCCAATTAATTAAAGGTCAATTCTTAAATTTCATCGGTTGTAGTATATCGTTAACAAAATAAAAACTTAAGTGAGACAAAAATGCAGGAGGCATTCATATGTGATGGGAAAAATGCAGTTTTCACATAAACACGATGAAGAAAACATATAGGAATTTTATGTGGTGGGGTGTATACAGTTGTACATAGTTAGTAGCTGGACTATAGAGCTCTGCTAGAGTTTGTTTTGTTGATAAGCTAACGAAGAAGGTGGGCGATTGGTTCATCCAATAAGAGCATAGGGTCTGTTTATAATGTATGTGCATCCAATGTAAATACGTTTTGATGTGTAGTTGCCCACAAAACTTAAAAACTATGCTATCTAATTTTGATTTAAAAAGGCTATTATAATTTTGAATTTTTGAGTAGCCTCTAATTTTTTATTCCAAAAATAGAAAAAAAAGGTATATATTTGCCATTTTATTTATCTGGAGCAGAAATATGAAACTAATTATCTCTAAAAGACTGCAGTTAGTGAGTCAGTTGATATATTAAATACATTGGATTAGATTTTATTGGATTGAAATTCAAGTTGAATAAATTTGTACTCAATTTAGCTCTAAAAAAAGACAAATGTAGGCTGCTATGAAAACAATAGGATGTATGCTTACATCAGATCGGGTTGTAGTAGGTAGCAACGCACAACTGCGCAGTCATAATAAAATTGACCATCATTTGTGTATAGACCCTCAGTGCTGGAGTTTTTTCAACGGTCGACTTTATCATCACAGCTTTTTTCTGTGTACTATTTACTATTTGTTTGAATTTGAATCCAAACAGAGCTGTTGATTTTTTAAAGGGTCTGTTAAATACTTTGGGTTAGCAAAAGGCTGCTTGAATTTAAGCGGATTCTATCAGTGAAAGTCAGTTTAAATTAAATAGATTTGTGGGCCTCGGTTTTTCGATTTTGAAGACGATGGGTTTGTTGTTCAAGCAGAATAGATTTTGTGAATTCATGAGAGGATGAGAAATTATTAGAAGTTTTGCTGGCCACTGGCGAGAAGGAAGATGTAATCCTATTCGTTGTTCTGAGAGTTAAATTTTCAGACTTCTTTCTTGAATGTACTGAATTCGATAATAATTTAAAAAAGACAGATTTGAAAGCAATCCAGTTGTGTCATCGTCTGTCATTCAATTGTCATCCTTTATCCTTTTTTGACCGACCAACTGTTTGAAAGGTAAGAAAAAGTAGGATATAGAGCATATTGTTGTTTTTGGCCGTTATTCACCTTTTTATGGATTTCGGATGGTTGCGTTTCGTTAACGTGGACTGCTCTCTTTGTGTCTCCGAAGATCAGTTCGAAATAAATAAGATGTTCGTGATTTAAGTGGAGATTTCCTAAAATCCTAGTTTGAAGCAAATAATTTGGATCATCTCCATAATGTAAAAGTTGTGCTTGCAACATATCATCTAGCCAACAAGAACTAAGGGGATGAATAAATGGAGATTATTACACTGGATTAGCAAAATTTTATGTCGGTCTCCTGCTCAGTCAATCAGCACAGTCAGTTTCATTAAAAAAATAGTGTATGTAATCGGAAATGCATCATTAACATCGCAAGTTCAAGGATATTTTTTTGGTTTGGGCGGATTTAATTTCCCTTCTAATCCTAGCAATCCGCAAATTGAGCGACCGTACGACAGTTTTTTTGTGTAACTTATCACACAGGCATCTTCGCTTGTATCACTCGTTTTTGTACGGCTATCCCATTGTGATTGACAGGGTCCCCAAGCATTGATAGTGAGGAATGACCAAGACCAACATGCATGAACTTTTTGGTTTGTCATAATCTTCTTAGTTTTATTGCTGAAGCTGACTGAGCCAAGTGCACTATTGCACATATGCAATTTATTGATATTTAACGTGGGTTTATTGCATTATTGCATAACTTGTGCGAATCTTTTTATGGCGATGCCGATGCATGGATAATTGATGTTTTGAAATGCTCAATTTACTCCTCAAGGACATAGGGCATATCTAATTTACGTTTTTCATTAGGGGCGCATATTGGTATTATTTTCCCTGGACATCACTACTCCAAATGGACAGACTGACAGGTTTTCCACACGGAACGTTAAATAATTGAATATTGCATAGCTGAGACTGGGGCGTTGTTTCAGTACAAAATTCATGTATAATGCAAGTTGCCTAGGTGATTTGCATATGTAAGATATGAAACATTTGTTCAGAGGAAGTAAGACTCGCTATTTCCCTAATTTTATGAAATCAATATGGCGAAGTGTAGTCTAGGTTAACAATTCCTTGAACTTGAGCTATTAATATAAGCGTGGGTGACACTTTTTTCGAAGATTCCTTAAAGATAGTGTGTCATTTCATTTGTTGTCTTCATCGTTTTCTTGTGTGGACCAAGGCTAGTAAAAGTAGACTTGAAGACTGCAAAAAATCGAGAATCTCATTGCATATGTATATATATACAGTATTGATGCATTGAATTCATTGCATGTGTTGCGTAGCTCGTAGCTGCATTTCGCGGCCGACGCGGCCATTCTGTCCCTCCCTCACTCACTCACAACATTGCTGCGAGCAAGCCGCAGAGGCAGAAGGCATTTGATTTGGGTAATAAATGAGAATCAACTCATGTCATCTTTAGGCTGATCCTTTTTTAGAACTGGTTTAGATTGTTATAGGCTTGACTCACTTGGCAAATGTATTGTGATCCTATCCCTTTCCGTTAAATATGTTATTTTCAACGCCTTAAACGCCTTGTAAAGTGTTGAATTTTAATCATATGATTACTAAAGGTTTCTCATTTTCATCACTTAGGTTATGACCTCATTCGCTTTTAATTTGCACCCACGTTTTTTCAGCCTACTATACTTATATTCTCCCATGCCCACTTGTTAATCGTGTTGGCAGAATTATTTGGTCAGGGAAGTTATACTCATGAAGCGTATCTTGAATAGTCCATGAATATGTATGAACTAAACAGTTGATACTTTTTAGTATTACTCTTATGCACGCTCATGGACTGTTGAGTCATTTTTTAATTTTTTGTAATTAGTGAGACCACAAAGGTCGCATTGTTTTAGTACTATGCTTCGAACTTAACTTTAAGTTAACAACTAATGCAATTACTTAGGATATGGCTAGTAGACATAAGATGATCAAATACGAAATTATAGTACTGGTATTGATTGACCATGAAAATATTATAATTGGTAACAGCACAGACCTAATGCTCACAAAAATATGGCAATAATACATCATAGGACTTTGTGCTTGCTTACATATAATGGGAGATGTTTTTGGCATTGGCAGCAGGTTATGCTAAAGTGCAAGTAGTGTTTTCGGTGCCTACGCTCTGCAAACAATGTCCATGTTTATTTGTGTGTATAGTGTGTTGCCATGGAAAAGGCAGGTTAATTGTTTGTTGTTTACTTGAAACAATCACAGTTTTTAGAGAGTGTTCAGCTGTTCAGTTAAGACAAAGTCTTTTTGGGATGTTGCATTTTATTTTTTAAATTTCAGTAAATTCCAAACTTTGAAGCAGTCAAGATTCAAGATGGAAGAAAATAGGGAGAGTGCTGTCCTGTACGCAGCAGAGATCATTAAAGGTTTGTTAAAAATGTTGTATCTGGAAACAAATATATGTATATACATATAAGTAATATACGTAATTGTGAATATTTTTTAGTGTCTGTAAATAATTTTGATTTTTTTTTGTGCTCATAGATCGACTGTATTTTGCCACCTTGAGGGATCATTACAGGTTGAAATCCACTGCCAATACCCACTACTTTTCAATTGATGAGGAGCTAGTATATGAAAATTTCAATGCTGATTTCGGTCCCCTAAATTTATGCATGTTATATCGATACTGCCAAAAATTAAATGGAAAGCTAAAGGTTTGTAGACTTAGCCTAGACTGACTTGTTTTGTTTTTTCTTATTGGATGCTCAAGTTATGCAATATGCAATGTAACAATGTGTTTTTTTTAACTTGGTAGCTGCCGTCTCTTTCCCGAAAAAGAATAATTCACTATACAACTTCAGACCCTCAAAAACGTGTAAATGCAGCTTTCTTAGTTGGGGCGTACACAGTAAGTATCAATGAAATATTTTCACATGCGATTATTTCTAGGCTATGGGTATCCTTCCGATGTATCAGTTGAATTGTTGTGTACAACAAGCACGAACAAAATTTTTGCCTTGTTTTCAGATAATCTATTTAAATAAGACTCCAGAAGAGGCGTATCGATGTCTTCTTGGCCCAAGTGCTCCTCCATTTATTTCCTTCAGGTATGGTAGGGATCACTGGATTCTGTTTCAAATTGAAGCTATGAATTGCTTACTGATTTGTGAGTTTATAAATTTTAGAGATGCTTCCTTCGGAGTGGCTTCATTTTACATCACCCTGTTAGACGTGTTCCATGGGCTATACAAAGCGTATCAAAAGAAATTCTTTGATTTCAGTGATTTCGATCCTGATGAGTACGAGTATTATGAGGTATGTTTTATATTTTTTCAATAACGATGAAAATAGACAATAACCAAAAAATAGCCGCTTTAATAAAAATTAATTATTGTTTCAGAAAGTGGAGAATGCTGATTTGAACTGGCTTGTTCCTGAAAAATTTATTGCATTTGGAGGACCTCACTCAAAGACGAAAATTATGAATGGCTATCCGTTGCATGCTCCAGAAGCCTATTTTTCATATTTCAGAGCGAATAATGTGAACACTATTATTCGATTGAATAGAAAATTGTATGATGCCCATCGGTTTTCCTGTGCCGGATTTGATCATAAAGACTTGTTTTTTACGGACGGCAGTACACCTAGCGATGAGATTATGAGAAAATTCCTGAATATATGTGAAAACACACCTGCTGGCGTTGCAGTTCATTGTAAAGGTAACGTATAAAGCCTAGTCTTTAGTCTATGAAGTGACAATTCGTTGTATCTTTATCTTATGTCTCTTTTCTCCGTACAATTCGACAACTTATAACTTTCAATTTTGTGTCTCAGCTGGTCTTGGTCGAACTGGTTCTCTCATTGGTTGCTACATTATGAAACACTACAGATTTTCGGCTAGGGAAGCCATTGCATGGGTTCGGTTATGCCGACCCGGCTCCGTCATTGGACTGCAACAGGAGTGGCTCGAAGAGTAATGCATATTTTGTATAAAAAATACTTTTAGTTTTGTATGATACAAGACTGATTCACGTAATTCCTATAAAATCAGAAAACAGGAAATGTTGTGGCAGCAAGGACATTTGGCTAAAATGGATAATCGGAAAAACAACAACTGGGTCACCAAATTCAAATATCCCATTTATAGCGTCAAGCGTAAAAGTTTACAAAGAGTCGAGTACATTGAGGATGAAAACAATACAGCTGTAGTGAAGAAAGATAAGGTCTCTTCCATTATGGATCAAGTTGGCTCAATGAGATTAGAAGATCGAGATGAGATGAACAACGTAATAACATTTGTTTGATTTATATTATTCTATCAAACGAGGGTATTGGAATAACATTGTCGACAGAAAAAATGAGTTGAAACCACCATTTTAAGCACATATTTTTTGAAAAAAATTTAAATTAACTTTGTGAGGGGGAAAAATTAAAAATTGAATACATTGGGGAGGTAGGGGAACAGCTAATTTTCAAATGAAATTTTCGGAATATGTGCTATCGATTTGCAAACTGAAACTAGTACTAATGAAAAGAGAAAGATCCAGAAAATATTTTAAAAGTAATTTGCAAGTGTTTCACCCCCCATCTGGGAAGGTTATTGGGTACCAGCGCAAAGCACATATTCCGAAAATTTCATTTGAAAATTAGCTATTCTTCTACCTCCCCAATCTATTCAATTTTTCATTTTCCCCCTCACGAAATTAATTTAGATTTTTTTCAAAAAATAAGTGCTTCAAAATGGTTGCTTCAACTCATCTTTTGTATCGACAATGTTATTCTGATACCCACCCTCCTTTTGATTCATATTTAAATCCCCACTGTACGTATCCTTTTAACTAACTACCTGGAATCGAGTCTAATGTTGTTTTAACTATGTAATGGCCAGGTAAATACGAAAAATAATGAGGAAAAAGAGGACTACGCGGACTTTGAAGTAACCCAAGGGGATAGGTTGAATCAAATGAAAATTCGACAGTAAGCCATTGATAGATTATACCACGGAAACAATTAATGACGGTATCATACACAGATATGCATGTATGTAATGTAATTCTATGTTGTCTTTCAAATTCAAGTGGTCATCATAGTAATACTAACCAGGACTCCAAGCATTCATCTTACCCTTTGAAAGGGTCGAATACACGTACAAAGAATTTGACTACTGTAGATCATCAGCGAGAATCGTCCAGATTAAAAAGAACTGCTGGGCCTCCTCACCAAAACTCTACGACTTCCAGCAAGAGGTATCAATATCATATTTGGCAATTGTTTCAGTCCATTTGTATGCATTCATTAGCGTGCAGTTTGCAGATACTGATTGGCCATGCTTTGAATTATATGCAAGTGATCACCTATTATTTCGAACTGTGCGTACTTGTAGTTGTTTGCTTCTGTAATGTGCTGAAATATTTAAGCCGTGGGCTCCATCATTTGTCTGATATTGATGTCGATGTGATCTGATCACTCGCCAACTCGTTCACTCAATCTGCTCATTCCCATCCATGTAATTTTTCCGTTTCTCTCTTAAATCTCTTTTGACTACTTGTTAATGAGGGTTTTTTGATGTGTAGACCTAATGGTGTAGGCTTCCTCTTTTTGTGCAGACTAAAATGACTAAACTGCAATCAGTCCATAATGTTGCTAATCGATAATTTTTTCACCCTGTAGTTAATCATGCAAGGGATAACAAAGTACCTGTTTAAAAGTATCAACTATATTGTGTGCGGGTGGAGTAAGAAAAGATGAAATTCATCAGTACTAGTAATCGCCCGATTTAGTGAACCCCAAGTTTGGGTAGTTTGTGAGTGGTTTGGTGAAAACATTTCCATTGACGAATGACGATTTTCTTTTGGTATGAGATTTTTAGGCTTTACTTTAGGTTGTAGAATAGAATAATATTATTTAATTTACCTAATTTATTTTTTTATTATAATTTCTGTTTTCTTGGATATTGAATTTATAGGTCCTCTAAAAACCGTTTTCCAATTTAATTTTCTTCGTTGTACTTTTATCAAATTTATTTTGTCAATAGATTTATATACTCGCTTCAAATTCTGCTATGGATTGTAAAAATGAATGCGTGTGGTCTAAGACTGTGTATTCGTTTGTACACGACTAGTTCCTTACCATGTAAATATCGAAATCTTCGCATTATTTTCAAAGTTTACTAGTAAAAAGCATTTTAAACGTATCTCATTTTACTTGCTCATTTAATTATTAATGCTGCTAACTTAAATCGTTCTCTGGATGTTTCTTTTATTTCTAGAATCCTTTCTATATAATGTTTTTTTGTAACTCACCACAGGGGGTTTAATACCGTTTAATTTGCATGCCATAATTTGCTAATTTTTTCAATGCATGGAATGAAATGTACAAGTTCTCCATCAGTTATTTTTGTATGATTTGAAAATATTTTTTGTACTCCTAATCCCTTTTAGTAGATTTTATATATTTTATTTTTGCTGTAGAATAACCACTAAATTATCGCATTATCAATTGCCAATTGTAAATAAATGTTTGTGCTCACAATATTTCGTATGGGACTGTAATGGTGGTATTTACATATCTCACTTGGCGTTTCTGATCTGATTTTTGTTCACGCTGCTGCTGTCTATTTGCGGGGACAAAAACAGACCTTATCGCGATGCTAATTGTGGGTCTGCAAGGCCTCTGACATTACCTAGTGTTGAGTTGACCACTGTAACTTCTGGCACTGCCACTACTACTTCTTCTTCTTCTTCTTCCGCCTCTCACACGAACGAGTTAACTCCGACGCCTTCTTGCACTACTAATGTGAACATGGCACTAGAGTATCTTGATCATCCAGATGCTCAAGGCGATGATGATAACTTGAACAATAATGTTCTCTCAAACAGCAGAAACGCCAACAGTGGACTCTTGAGTAGCAACAATGTGCGTCACAATGAGACATCCTCTGTGCTGAATATCAACCGACCCATCACAAGGTCATTGTCTCGTCTAGCTGCTCCCAAAGAAACTCACAGTCCGTGTCCCAGGACACTGCGAACTAAAAATAGAAATTATTTATTGTCTTCTCCCACGGAGCGCCATGCACCACTCCCTGGCCAAATGGTCGACAAAGCGGGGAACAATGGCTCATCCTCTTTTGTGGATCATAGTAGTTGTGTGAGTAACATCGGCTCTAATAGTAACATTAACTCGCGATTACACTCTACTCGCTCGTCAGCTAGACTCCAAAGTGTCCCATGCAAACTGGGCAGTAGTATTGGCATTGGCAGCTCTGCTGCTAGGAATCATTATGCTGCTTCCTCCACATCCAAATCCTCCTCTCTCTATCGCTCTTCTGTCATTGTGAACAAGAGCCCTGCATATAAGTAAGTTAGACTTTCGTCTTGCTCATGATATTTATTACGTGGAATGTTATGTGATTGGTATTGGTGTGCGGACTATGTACCTATTAAGTTGTTCGAAACTGTGCTAACGGCTAGTTAGTGAGGTAATAATAGTTGGGTTGGGGTATTGTGAAGGGAAAGGTGTATGGCGGGATTATCGTTGTCTTTTGTTGCTAGTCCACTGCAGTCAATGGAGTCAATTATTGTTGTTGCATTAGTTTTACAACCATCATATTTACAAAGTACATATTTTATGTTTTGCGACTGTATGGAAGCTGTGAGATTAGGCAGCAGCATCTCTCGGGATTATTGTCAGGTATCTTATAAGTGTGCAAAATGTGGGCATCTGACTTTGAGGTCTTTTCTCCTCTTTTGTAGGTACAATCAGCTGTAATCTTCTCTTGAGCTGCCTTCATCACATAGCCAAGCTCTCCGCCCTTTCTCTTCTAATGTGCTTATAGATAGCTAGAAATATCTGAATCTCTATTTCTGTCTGTGAACTGTAAACTTGTGGATTTAGTCTTTATGTTATCCTATGTAGCAATCACTGTGACTTCTCTGTAGCTTTTAGGTAGTCCACTGGAGAATTGTCGGTGATGATGACATAGCTTTAATTAGACTGAAAATTGTCTATAGACTAGAATTGTATGAAGTTGTTTGTGGGGCAATCTTCTCGTTGCAGCAACAAGTTACGGCAAGGTGTTTTGTCAGCTAGAAAACATGGACAGACGATGAAACCATCCCCGTTCTCTCATGTACATTAAGAGCTCCATTGGTCATCCACTCTAAAACGGAGTCCAACTTTGTGAACGAAGAAAGGGAACAAGTGGAACAGATCGTTTTTTAAGAGGACAGAGAATTTAGCTTTGCAGTTTTTGTATATTGCATGCATGCATCAACTGTAGTGAAAGTTGTAATATAGAAAAAGAATGCTATCTTTTATATGGTACATTGTATCGTGAAGTCCTTTGGATTTATTGATGAGTATTACACTCACAGTCAGTCAGATATGATTTAGATTGCTTGAGAAATTTTAACCTCAGTGCAATTTTTTATGTAATATTAATATGATTGTTGTACAACAAAGTGTTTTAAATGCGGGTTTACCCATTCCCTGTTTAATTTAGGTGCTCTATTCATTCCTTCAACTAACTACCGACTATGCTTTGAAGTTATAAATATAATGCATGTCTTCTCTTCAGATACGTAGATACGTTTTAAAAACCAAATAATAAGTCTTTTGAAAGGCTTGCAATGCAATACGAATGTATCTCTTGATTTGATTGCATTCTTTGATCCCTGTGAATGTAGTTTTCTCTTTACGGAGAGACACGGAGTCATATGGTTTATTATTGAGTGAATAGTTAAACTTAACATTTTAAATATGGGTGGGTGGAAGGGAATAGCTCTTATAACCAAATATCAATATGTTCTGCTTGCTATAAGTTCAATTAAACTATGCTAATCCAAATGCAAGATGACTATTCATTGTTGGTTTGTTATGTAAATGGTCACATGTTTCTTGGTTGAAATGAGGGTGTGCATTGTTAGTGAATTCAGATTTTATCAAGCAAATCGTCTTTATTTGTGTGTCGCAAAAAGTGTGATCTCATTTGGTTCACCAGTTGCCATTCCCTTCGAATAGAGGACAAGGGACAACGTTTTTGTGTTGTACAAAACTAAAAAGTAATTGAGTCTACAAAATTAAAGGACTCTAATTGTTCATTGCAAAGTCCTCCAAGTTTTTATGCATGAAATTTTTGACAATCGCGACAATATATAGTTGGTTATATAAAGTCACTTTTAGTCTCAATAAAAATACAGCCTAATGTTAAGCTATGCATGCTCCACTGTTTTTTTATGCAATAATTGTACAGAACTATTTTTCGAGTATTAATCGTGATCCTTTGTTTTTGTTAGTGCCTATATGTGCGTTGGGATTCTCAGTCAGAGAAAATAGTTATTCTGTTCTCATTAGTTGGAAAAATATTGTATCCATAGTTAAATGTGTAGTTTTCTTGACAAAGAAAGTATTTTTATTTTACACACTTAATGTTTTTTGATTGTGGAGTTCTTACTTGTTATATACCTTTTATGATCAGAGGCCTGCAAGAAATTAGTTTACTGGGGCAGATTAATACGTTGAGTAACAAAGCTTTATTACAGTTTAGGTTAAGTGTACTATTATACTGTGTAGTTTTGGAGATTACTAGATTCTTATAGTTGTTACTGAAGGCCTCCTGTGCAATGTGCAATTGTTATAGTCTTTCCTCTATTAATATATATTGCATGATAGTCATTTAGTCAACCCCAGTATCTATTTTACAAGTTGAAAACAATGAATATAAATTCTTAATTAAGAGTTGAAATGCATAGTTGATGGTTTATATTATATTTAATCTTCATTAGCTTATATAATTTCATGGAATGTGCAATTATGGCACATTCAACGAAGAGCATAATAATGTGCATAATAACTTTGTATAAAGTCTCTCTAATTTTCGCTTTATTATGAAAGGCTATACTTTTGATCATAATGATTCCTTTATATTATAATCTCGTATGCTCTGTTTATGATTATACTGATTGATGTCTGAATGCATCTAGTTACTTTAAAAAATAAGAAGGCATCTCAAAATAAAGTCCTATAGCCTACTCACAAAATTGTTTAAAAAGCTAATTAAGGGTACACCCGAAGCCGTGTACTTTCGTAGATTTCTACACGCGCACTTCTCTCAGTCAATCAAAGCAGACTATCCACCTCCATCTACTGATCTGATTGGCTGGGAGAAGTACGAGCGTAGAAATCTACGACAGTACACGGCTTTGGGTGTACCCCAATTGTGTAGATAACCACAAATTAATATATTTTTCCTGATTCCTCAGTATTGTTAACATATTATACTGACTGAATACCTTTTTTGAAAGTTACATTGTTCTATAAGCTCTTATCACTAATGTCCTTATTCCATACTGCATTTTGGAGTAATTGAAGCAATCATTACAGTCATTCATGTTTTTGAATGATATAAATTGTTACACAAATCAATTTCTGTTAATAAATTGAATGAAAATCCATGCATTCGCTCTCTCTTTTTTCATTTGATCTACCAAGAGGCTGCAATAAACGTGGATCGGATATACTATTCAGTTTTTTGGCATGTATGTGTTACATATGGCCATATGGTATGGATATTAGAGATATTGGTGGAAGCTGGACTTCATGTTATATGCACTCCATTGTACTTTCTCTGCATTCTTATGCATCTCCACGCAGTTTGATAAATGTGGAGAAAGTAAAGTGAAACAAATGAGTCGGTCAGTGAGTGAGAGTACTGAGGAAATGGCATGGCAACTGGTTATTGCTTGAAATACTGCCACATGTGAAGAAAATTTCCTCATCATATGTTCGTCCTGTGTGTGTGTAGAGGTGTACGCCGTCAAGTCACGTCGTCGTCCACGCGGTTTTTTTGCCAAATTTTCACGCTTCCGCCGTCGATAAGAAACGACCACCGTCGAATTTTCAAGTGATAAATGTAGAAAACACTATTTAAAATTTGTGAATTTTGCTCAAGAAATGGAATTTTAAAGCAAAAATTCCAAACATTTTCGCGAACAAAATTTTTTTTAAATTTTGAAAAATTTTTGCGACCAAAATTTTAAAAAAATTTCGGGACAAAATTTTTTTTGTGTTAAAAAAATTTTGCGCTCTTGTTTGAAAAATTTTATGGGTGGCCGTAAAATCTATAGTTAATCTATGGTATTTATGGTAGTAAATTACCATCTATGTTGCCGCTATTGGTTTTCACTCGACGCACACCTCTGTGTGCAAACGTGAACTTGCTATATATTGAATTCAGTTGAACGAGTTGAACAGTCAGACAGCAAAAGTGACAGAACGGAATAACTTTTCGTTCAAGTTTATTATTGTTATTGTTTTAATATTCAGAATAATAAGCGATAAACCAAGTCATGGGTTGCAGAATTCCACCCACTTTTAATTTAATTCACGGACCAAAGGAATTACAAGTTTGACATTTTTCAAATTTTGTACCTGATTTGCATCGCTTTTGAACAGCTCTGTCTGCAAATATATTTTGGTCTAATAAATGGCGATTTGAAGTTTGGTCACAAATATTTTGGATGCTAACCGACATACAGCAGTACAGTGAAGGAGATATTCAGGGGAACAGATAGCTTACAGTTTGTGGTTTGTGTTTTGAATGTGGGTGTGGACGCAGGAAATAGAGAGGGGCTAAGATCTTCAAGTAAGCGTGATTTTGAATTTAAATTATTCACACGTGGATCTCCATTAAGTATGCTTAATTAATTATTAAGGTCTGAATTAGCTGCATGCATTTATTAAAGGCTGGCCGCTGGTTACCACCGTGACAAGTATTGGCTAGTGCAATTTACAAATTCGCTTTGTGAATTAAAGGATCTTCCACTATAGTGTTTGGTCTTTTTTATTGCGCTTAAGAGGTCTTGTCCATCTTTCCAAATGTTTGATGATTAATTATGAAGTTAGATTTTTATTAAAACTGTTTTTTCGGTTGTTTACAATGAATATGCAGGTTTTTAATATTCTTCGATAATGCATCTTAAGAGTGTGTTGCTGTTGCTCATCAAAAACAATACAGTACATGATTAAGAAAACATACAATTGTTTGATATGGATACAAAGACTATATAAATGTATAATTAGTAAAAAGAGAATTTAGAGCTTCGTATTTTCGTGCAATACTAGCAATACTTTCATCTTATTCGTAATGATATGGAACGGTCATTGTACTGCTCTAGATACACTACGCAATAATTTTATTGGATGCTGAATTGTAATAGATTTATATAAGCATAAAATTAATGAAACATTTGAAGGATTCATATTAGTTTACTTCATAAACAGAAAAGTTGATAAAACCATAGCTGCTACATTCCATTGCCATGATGATATATCTTCTTATCATAGCCACTGGAAAGGAAAGGAGGTGTATTTGTTTACGATTTTTTTCCTATGACTTCAGTTTGGTTGTATTAATTTCTAAGGGTATGCAGCTTAATGAAAAAGTTTACGATGAGATATATGCGACATCTTATGTCCGCATGCATGCTTGAGAGTGAGAAAACAACAACTTGCACTTTTGATAAGGCAAAATCATCTTGGGACACATGGCTGATACGGTAGGTTACAAGTAATGCGACTGACACAATCATCATCATGCTCGCTCTACTATTTATACGACATGGTAAATGCTATTTTCTTTACATAATAGTTCACTCACGCACGACTATGGTCTCTCGTTAATGGATATATATTTTGAGTGTATGGATAAAGTGTAAATAACACTTGGATTATTGTGAAATAAAAGCATTTAGCATTAGATTTTTAAGCATGGCAAATCAATGTATATGTAGTTTCTCTTCTCCATCAATAGACCAAAAGCGTATTTTTTACTCGTGACAGTTTGTGTGGTGACGAATACTCTAAATTTTAAATTTTTATCGGAGTATGTAATAAAATTTCCAACTTTGTTTGTTCCTACCGTTAGGGAAGTACTTGATGTAGCCTCGACTGGCAACCTTCGTACTAAAAAGCGAGAAAGTAAGCGGAGCCTTTACGTGATTGAACACAAAAGGGGGACTGGAATTCACACATTAAACATGGCGGACTCGGAGCGTTTGATTGGGGGAGAAAATACAAGTACAAGAGAATTTATGGACAATTCTGTTGAAAATAAAGGATGCTGTTTCAAATGCTGCCATCCTGCCAGTGGAATGCATCGGTTCATAGTCCTTATTTTCATGTGCTTACTGGGCTTTGGTATGGAATTACGAGAAAAATACAAGATTCATACTGTCCTGTTGAAATTGAAATTAATAGATCAATCATTTTCAGGCTCGTATTTTTGTTACGACAATCCTGGTGCCTTGCAAGACAATTTCATAGCTGATATGGATATTAGTACAGCCCAGTTTGCTATGTTGTACTCATGGTATTCATGGCCAAATGTAGTATTGTGCTTTGTAGGAGGATTTTTGTTAGACCGGTAAGTCATGTTATTGTGATGTGATGGACTCTGGACGTTTCGAAACATTTTCAATCAAAAGTGTTTTTTTTTTCTTTCCAGTGTGTTTGGTGTAAGACTCGGGACAATAATATTCTGTATTTTTCTTGTATTCGGGCAAGTCATTTTTGCTTTGGGAGGACTTCTCGATAAATTTTGGTTGATGATTGTCGGTCGTTTTATTTTTGGGTAATAGTAGACGTGTTTTTTTGTGATGATTTTTTTTTTTCAATTTTTCAATTAGTGCATTTTTTAATTTTACAGTATTGGGGGTGAGTCATTGGCTGTTGCGCAAAATACATATGCCGTAAGTTGGTTCAAAGGGAAAGAGTTGAACATGGTTTTCGGACTTCAGTTAAGCTTTGCTCGTGTGGGATCCACTGTTAATTTCAACTTGATGGAGCCTATCTATAACTACGTGAACCAGTATTATAAAGGGTATACATGCACTGGCATTGTACTCTTGATTGGTATGAAAACTGGGCAACCTTTCGAATAATTTTTATCCTAATTTTTAATTTATAATCAGTAGATAGATATTCTGTCACAAAAACATTTTATCTTATGCAGCTACTACGACCTGTGTCATGTCACTCTTCTGCGCTATTATTTTAGCTGTTTTCGACTACCGGGCGGAAAAAATTTTGAAGCAGCAAACTACGGATGCTAATGAAGTAGTGCGCTTTTCTGATGTCAAGGACTTTCCATTTTCCTTCTGGCTTATGTGTGGCATAGGACTGGCTTACTATGTGGTAGTCTTTCCTTTCGTTGGGCTTGGAAAGTTCGTGAGATATGAACTTACGTTTCTCGTTTTTAATACGACTACTAATGGAGAAGCGATTGTAATTACCGACATTTCTGGCAGGGTTTTCTTTGAGCGGAAGTTTGACTACTCGCCTGCAAATGCCAATGCTGTGAACAGCATTGTGTACATCATATCAGCTGTGGCATCTCCAATCTGTGGATTTTTAGTGGACCGTACTGGAAGAAATATTTTATGGGTTTTCTTGGCTCATCTAGTCACCATGCTTTCTCATGGTCTCTTAGCATTCACATTCCTGAATCCTTATATCGCTATGTGCATCATGGGATTGGCATACTCATTACTGGCTAGTGCACTGTGGCCTATGGTATCTTTAGTTGTTCCCCAGTACCAGTTGGGCACTGCTTACGGTCTGTAAGTAGCATTTTTATATTGTGTAGTATTGGTGTTAATACCTACAATTCGAAAGAATTCCATGAATACCATAATTTTGTTTCTGCAGGATGCAAGCCATTCAAAATCTCGGATTAGCTGTAATAACAATGCTATGCGGCATGATCGTGGACAAAGGAGGTTATTTGTTGCTAGAAGTATTTTTCTTAGCTTGGTTGTGCGGTAAGTTGCTAACTTCTTTCTTTGCTTACATTTTTCAGCAAGTTAACATCAGGTTTAGGCACAATTCCTGAAAAAAAAATTAAAAAATCCTATTCTGTTTTCAAAAAGATTGTAATTTTTTTCCTTCATTCAAAATATTTTTGACGTGATTGTTTTTACCTCCTAACGCTCGCATCAGCCTCGTTAGCAATGAATATCTTGTTATGGTTTGCTGATGTGGACGGCCACTTGGCTATGAGTACCAAAGAAAGGAATTTTAAAGCTGTGCAACAGGAGGGAAATTCAAGTTCTTCGTCCAATACTGTAGAGACAGTTGACTTGAGGGTGTCACGGGGTTGAAAAGGTTACATTTTGTATGGACTATTATTGATAGTTGTGTCCTCTCGTCTCTCTATAGTGTCTTTGGCTTTCACTATCCTACTTTGGCTAAACGACTCATCCCAAAATGGTGTCCTCAATATGTCTGTTGAGCAAAGAGAACGATGGAACAATGAGAGAATGTGAGCTTCTTTTCTTACCTATAGTTTTGTAAAATTATTGAGGAATATCCTCGTTTATTCGTTTCTTACTTTTTTTTATCTTTTGCAAATTATTTACTTACTCTACACACACATGAACTAACTAATGTATGGCCATGGTTCTAGAATATTATTATCCAGCGCAGCAGATTTTTAAATGGCTTTGAGAAGTTGTTCTTCGTTATCAGCACAAACATTTTGTTTCTTTAATTTAATTTGCTGTGTCCGGAATATTCTATAAATTCAACGTGCATATGTCTGCATGCTGCTCTGTATGTTACAAGAGCAAAGTCTGAGTTTATTGTGCCGCTAAGAAAATATAGTATTTCATGCTTGGTGAATGATTCAATTTATTTTTTGATTGTCTCGTGATTTTTATATTAAAAACTTGTTGGAGCACTACATAAAATCGCGGGCCCCTGGCACCTGGTTGGTAAAAATCTCATTTCTCTCTATAGGCTCGCAGAATCTCAGGAAAGGGACCGATTCGCCTCTGCGGTACCGGCAGCTGCCGCACCTAGATCTGACTTTCAAATTAGAAATCGTTACCTTAGTAGAATTGGAGCTTCAGTAAGATTTTGTTTTACTTTATTTGAACTTCATTTTTATTTCTTCAGTGTAACGACTGACTGAGCTTGTTACTGTACTGAATGTCCGTGTCGCTGGCATGTTGATTTTCTTTATGGCGCTCTATTTGTCTGTCCTATTGATTTTCATTAGATCTAGCTTGCAATGATTACTTAAGTAAGCTATAAAGTGTTGTTCACCAGTACCAACTCTTCACTTAAAGACTAATGATGTGAAGATAATTAGCATTTTTTGTGCTCTTCTTTTATACTTTTTTGCTTTTTAAACGCTATTCTCATGTCGCACATTGTATTATGCATAAAATCTATTAAATTAACTAGTTTGTATATTTATCTATCCTTCCTTCGCTCCTAATTCTAAATGTCTATGATTCATGATTGTTATTGTGATTAGTGACCTTTCTGAATATCAATTATTTCGCTTTGTTCTGCAACTTGGCCAGGAAATTATTGTTATCAAGCAGTTCAATGTGTGGTTCTCTTTTTTTTACAGCTACCTGCCTCTTACGATCCTGCAGTACGTGGACTCGTGTACAGATCTCTAAGATGAAAATGTGGTTTTGTCTGGTCACCAAATAGCATAGGCTTAATCTCTATAATTAACGCTAATACAACCCAACTCCCGTGAATGCTGCATTGTATTCAAGTTACCCTGCCCTCGGTTAAGTATTATGTAAGGTGCAGTACATACGACACTGATATATTTTATTACGAGCTAGAAACCACAGTAATCAAAATACAATAAATGGTAGATTATTAGTCCTGCAGGGAGCAAACAGTGTGGAAAAGGAAGACTTGAAGAATATTTAATCCATTGAATTAGAGATACACAAATATTTTGAGGGCGTTGAGATTTTTCTACTTATAAGAATCAAGGGCTTTTTACTTCTTTTCATCAAAAATGCGGAAACCGAAAGAATTATGTTCTTTATTTATATGGTCAACAGCTCTTACAGTAATTCTATTATTATTAAAAGTTCATCATAGATCATAGCAACTTTATTTTATTCCTGTAGATGAGACTCATTAGCTCATTGGTTTTCTTATAACGTCTCAGACCTGTGAAAATCTTCTGTACTCATTGTTGATCACCTTGGTTTGGTTTTTTGGTTGAACTATAGCTAAATTAGAATATAATGGCAATAGACTATTCATGCTTCCTCCCAAATAAACCGATAATTTTAGCACGTTAAGCATGTGAACAATAATGGACTGTTCGTTTAGGATTTAGGATAACTTGTGTGATAATACTGCATCTACTATATATCAAAACAAAGCCATAATTAAAAGGAAGTTAGAAAAGTTTATTCTTTGTTTGTCTCGCTCGGTTGTTGAATTATTCCTGCAGAAATGCTATCTAGATTATATAGGTTTTACGCATGAACGCATTGTCAGTAAGGTATATGTTTAGTGGATAAAGATGAAGTAATACAAATAGGAAGGCTGTCTCCGCGTGCAACGTTATAGACTTTCCAGTTATAGTTACACAATCTGTAACTGCTCCACCACAAACTCAAATATTTAAATATTATATTGTTTCTGATTTATACCGACTTATAATTTATATTTGTCGAATTCATCTGTTTTCGTTAAGTATAATATAAATATTATGTATTATTTATTATTTAATCCTGCTGTGGCTCATTTTTTACTTAATTTTTTGTTCATTCCACCCTGTACGTAACATTTACGCAGTAGAATGTGAAAACATATGTTCTTGCATGCAAATTTTAGTTCCTGAGCTCAAAAAATTAAAAACTCGGAAAATCTGCAATTTTGTGTTTGTTTTTATGCATTATTCAACTTTGTGCATTCACCATACATGGCATGGCTAATGATATCTGTCCAACTATCGTTTGTGTAATGGTGCTGATCTATGTTTTACTCGTTCTAATCTGTAAGATTCAAAACCAACTATGGGTGAAATATAGCGTAATTTAAGATACCGATTTACCGGAGCAAACGTTGTGAAATGTCAAATAAAAATACATTTATAGTTATTGTAAATTGTTTTCTCACGAGGCCATCCTCCATGTTTGTTGAAACAATCACGAAACGATTGCATTGCATTTGCGCAAAGAAGTGCAACAGCCAGCATGTAAGAATATACAGCAGTGGGGCCAATCAATGAATTGTGAATTTGAAAAACGACAGCGGGAACTGGAAAAGAGAACTATTGTCAGAGAATCCCATGTGGAAGTGTGGACTTAAGACTTAATTGATTATTTGTTTATTTCTGCGACAATAATACTTAATTCGTACACAACAAGTTCTTTCCAGTAATAAGTCAAAAGGCTGTCACATGGTATATTAAAAGCATAGCTTTAATTAGGATACATTAATTTGTTGTTTAGCGATTGGAATCAACTGTTTTGTCTTTGTCATAAGTAGTCACTGCGCAACCATCGAGTTTCCCGCTTTAGAAGGCAGGCAGGAAGACGGTTGCTTACTTTATTAGCAATTTGTCCTTTTACATTGCTCTTATGGAAAATATACACACAGTGTGTATATTTTCCATAAGAGCAATGTAAAAGGACAAATTGCTAATAAAGTAAGCAACCGTCTTCCTGCCTGCCTTCTAAAGCGGGAAACTCGATGGTTGCGCAGTGACTAGTCATAAGTAATCTGATTTTTTATAATTTTTTTCGATCGAAGCGTGTCCAATTGGGCGAGTGCACATTCTCAAATTATGACCATCGCGCCAAAATCCCCATAAGGATTTGCTGGACCTAGTTTTCAAAAAATTCTTACGGCCGTTAGCGCAGATTTTTCGGTCTAAATTTAA
>Ga0210040_10002720_pt1 | contig 24643 bp, 8 predicted proteins | sample CryGeyCG12114_NA_FD_185462 | JGI IMG/M metagenome (GOLD analysis project Ga0210040, IMG submission 185462) | Groundwater microbial communities from aquifer - Crystal Geyser CG19_WC_8/21/14_NA (SPAdes) (version 2) | ecosystem: Environmental > Aquatic > Deep subsurface > Groundwater | place: USA... | reverse complement strand
TTCCAAACAGAGTTTACTAACACAAATTTCATCTTGCGTTTTCAGGTGATTTTAGCTTTAACATGTGCAGCATAGGGCGCTCCCGTTGGTAATTACCTGACTTCGCCTTCGGCTTCGTAATAAATTACAGATATCGTAGTTAATTTAAAAATTAGCATGTACTTAATAAAAAATATCAATTTGCAAACACTTGAGACTTCAAACCTCCATTACAATCAAATAGCGCAATCCGACGCAAGCAATCGGAGTTTTCTGTCACTGGCGTCAAAGTCTATCAAACATACCATACCATAGTTTTAACAGCATATGTAACAGCAAGTTGTCCATGTTATAAATGAGTTAGTGCATATTGTTCAATAATGAGTTGAAAAATTAACGTATTAATTACATTTAGTTTCATTTCTGCTACAAGTATCCACTTGCTAACTACATAAATTATCGCTAGTTATTAAAAATGTTTACAATTGACTGTGAGTGGTGAAAAAAATCGTTGAATTGAATGAAACAAATGATTCTGGGTGCATTAAAATGGCCGATGAAATAAAAAGCCACCGACTACGCAAAAATCAGAATCAGAATAATAATATTATCATTTAATATTTGTAATGGTTAAATTACATTGCATAAGAATAGCAACCAATTGGGACAATGCATTCGAAAAGAAAAAGCAATGTATCTGACTGCCAACTGCCAAATGACAAATGGGCAATTCATACGTACAATAAGATGAATTGCGTGTGTGTAGTCTAGTAGGTCGTACAATATATACTTACTTAAACCAACGCCATTTCTCCAGCTCACAAAACTTTGATTAATTAATGTGTGTAAAAAAGGTTTGCGTGAGGATAGCAATTTAAATTGCAAAGGTAAAGCAAATCATGCCTTCCAAGCAGTTTTCTTGACTGGAAAAAATAGTGTCGTTAGAAAAAAATCTGCTCTGACTGACTAAAAGCAGGTTCTTCTGCGCCACTTTTTTCTGGAACGAATGTAGCGTAGTAATATTTTTTTTGCCAAGCTTTACCATAACAGCATTGCCAAATGGAGTTTACGTTGTTCTCCAATTGTTATTCTGTATCTTATAGGTTTAACGAATGGTCTTCCACTATGTGGTATGTGCGTCTGTCCCTGAACTTGTTATAAAAAACAAATGCTGATTCACGTGTGCTCCTATATACATTCGTGGTGTAATTAATATTATTGGCTGATAAACGTGTACAAAATAATTTCATTCAAGTATCAAGGACAAGATAGGAACCTAATGGGGATTTCTATTCTGCATGAGAATAGTCAGGCCATATAGAAATAGATGTATACTGTAATACAGGCTTGAGACGTTATTTGTAACACAAACTTGCAGCTAACCAGTTTCTTGTAACCACACCAAACCACCGGAGAGGAAGGATAGGGTGTAATAAATGTTTAACAACTTCCATTGACAATGGAGTTGAATATTTGTGCCCGATTTGTCAAGCTAAAAGCTAGTCCAAGCGTTTTGTTCTATAATGAATGCTTAAAATTGTAGAATGCAGGAAAATTTTGCGCAAATTTGCATTTTCTGAAGGTCTTAATTATTGTGATAACATTAAATATATGTATTTTACACATTCCCTTTTGGCCCTCCACCCTGTATTATTATGCATGCTTATTAGTATTAAATTATGCATTCTGTTTTCATAATTTTTAAAAAATTTCGCAGGGTCAGTTGTGTATGGGCAAGGTAAGCGGTTTCAGTTTTTATTTCCGTATTATATATAATAAACTTCCTATAGTTAGTTGCTTAAAGAATGCTAATACTGGTCAGCAAACAACAAATTCTTGTTCCGCAATTTCATAACCATGTGGTAGTGGTACTCAATTATTAATATTATAAATTACCATTCCAGCTACATTTTAAAAAGACATTTTTTCCACTTTGGTCTAAAATTCTTACACCATAAAAACTAGAAACTTTTGATCCATGGAAAACTGAATCCCAGCGCCTATTTATTTTGCATGTGACCATTTCATCCCTCCTTAAATAATTGATAAAGTAGAAGACCACTCTAACGTGCCAAGCTACCCATTATAAAAACTGCGCTTTCAACTGGTGATCTTAAACAACGTTTTTCTTCTCAGAAGTAAAATCCCATTTCCATTTCATAACTTTTAATTGACGTAAAGCACCTGTTTTGTTTTTGCTTTAGACTTGGAGTACCTGGGATGGAGAAATGCTCAAGATGAGTACAACTTGTACACACGCTCGTGGACTGAGCGTATGCACGATGATGGTGTAAACATAAAAAAATTCAAATGGCCTGCATGAAATGATAAATATGATGGACGTCAAAATCTAAAATCTAATGAAGGAAGGAAAAAGGTTATCAAGGATCAGTTATGTACGCAAAATCCTTATTATTCTCAAGAACTACCACACCATTAAAATACACAGGTTGAGAACTTTGTTTATTGTCTACGTATGATTGGATCATTCATGTAATGTCTCATTGTAGGATTCGCATCACTATGATATAATTCGTTCAAGTAAATTATACTGTATGGTTAAAATTTCTCATTCTTCTGGCCAGAGCACGTCATATGAAAATACAAAAGGCGTACGATACGAATTGCTATAGTGGAGGAAGTCTGTCTGAACACCGTCCATGACAATATGTAATGAACCAAACCAACACAGTGCACCGACTGCCTTAATACAATACAACTAAAACCTGTTCCAAGCAACTCCATTTTTTTCTACCAGCTGCCTGCATATAAAATCTAAGAATGCCAATAGTTGCAATGGGGGGCTGTTTCAGCCTTCCATAGAATCCTCTATCCAAAGGTAATATATACAAAAAAATGGAATTTTTTACTCACTACCTATCAAGTACCTGCCAACCACCATTATTTGCTTGCATCCAGCCAAATTTGCATTCGCTATGCATCATCATCGGGTATCAGCGTAACACATTTCAAACTACAGCACCTAATAACTAACTTGCTGAAACCAGATGTTATTGCAATTTGAAAACGTATTATATTGCTGTCGCATTATCCACGTTATTTTTCTATAAAAAAAACCGCTAACTGAGTCCACCAATGTAAACACTTATACGTTAATTAGTTGGTCCGCACACTAACTAACTAGCTATAACATTTGAGATTAAGAGATATTTGCAGGGAAGGCAAAACCAGTATCATGATCGTGATTTATACAATGATTATTATTTACTACCATTAAGAGATTTATTTATAAACGTGTAGGAATTCATGAGGAACAATTTAATTGACAAAAACAACGAGTCTTTGGAAACTAACTTATTTACGCAATATGGAACTAATGGGATCGAGGGATTATTAGTTTGTATATAGCGTTAATGATGATATTGTGGTTTCCGTGTCACTTGTTGCACAAATCGATGAACCATTATCATTGTTTGAATGAAACCCAACATGGGATCCACAAATCTTATTATCTGTCCCACCACAACATAATATAATCTCTTTTTTGCTCCTCTGTGAGCAAATAAATACTAAACTGTTTCCTCATCGGAAATCAATTGACTTACTTGCTCCATAACATTTGCTGGCAGTCAATGGCTTGCCTTTTAAACAAAGATATTGCGAGTGGTACTTTTAGTTTGTGGTGGTGAATTATTTCAACCTCTGCAGCTTAAGTAAATGTTGTCCAACCCTAATCTGTCTTTTTCTTTTTGAGTGCAAAAAGTCCAAGTACGTAAGTACAATGCAGTCCAATAGTAAATAGTAGATAACATGTAAAATGACTTATAGAACAATACCGTGGTCTATTTTTCCTATTACTTGTCAACTAGTTGAACACTTTTTATTCAAACAAAGCAATATTAATGATGTCTGGCACAATCATTACTATTATGCAAGTTGGTTCAATCGGAAATTTGATGTTCTGACTATTTTTTTTTACTATGCCTAGAACTTATTGAAACCTAGAAATACAAGCAAATTCTACAGCTTTTGACTTTACTCATTATATTGGGTATTAGAATTCTTAAGGTTACTGTGGTTAGAAATACATTACAGTATATCCATAAAAATTACTTTAGGGGGCTAAAAGATGCATTTTATGAACAAATCCGCTTTCATTTCAATCTCGCGCCACAAAAAACAGACATTTTGCACCTGAGAAGAAACCCGTCAGTACAAAATGAAGATTATATGAATTCTTTCTCTACTTAAGTAACAGGGAAAAAATTCACTCAATCATTCTAGTGCACATACGAAGCATATGAAATGGTGTATTTTATAAAATGATAGGAAACCGGTTTCTATATTGAAGCAAAACAATCTATGCCGTCCATATGAAAAATGCAAAATGGACATATAGCAAACTAACTACATAACGTTGATTCGTTGATTATAACATACTATACTAGAAGTAAGGAAATATTTAAGGCAAAACTTCATAGCATTCATGATGAGCACGAAATCATATCATATGTCTTTGCATAATCCATGTAAATACCACATGGTTAGATTATTGTAGCAATAGCCAGTGTGCATTTATCTTGCATGTACAATGTATGTACGTACTACATACATAACAAAGAGTGCGTGTATACACAAACTTGCAACTTCAGGAGAATCACGAATGCATGCATGTTATGGAAGAATAGGGACGATTTCTTTTGGGTTTACCAATCCCTTGTTCTCTCGCAGAATAAATAAATGGGCTTCATCTTTTGTCATAGGTATGGTCAAAATAATAGCTTGTATTTATCAATGTATAACCTCCACAAATATTAAAAATGCCAACTAATCTTGAGGCACGACAACCGTGAACTGCTAATTAAAATGGTGGGAAAAAATGCAAAAATAGTGTTGCTATAGGATATCAAGTGCACATTTTTGTACAGTTCGTCAGTGAATGATCAATGGGATACAAATATAGATCATGCAAACTAATTGTCTAATCATACAAAAGTTTGCTCTACTATAGTTTAACGCATCCATACAAGCTTGAGAAAAGACATTTTTCCATTCGCCATGCACTACTGGCTCCCCGACTCATTACTATGTGCATACTCTTGGAGATTATTAAATCAAAGAAAGTAAAATGAACTGCTAACCTATTAGTGGCTCTATGTTAGTTACTGTTGAGAACATTTCGTAAACTACCAACTATCCTAATCATCATGGGATCTACATATGCATTTCGAGCTAGCAAGCAATACTGCATAAATGCACTGGCAATTGCAACTTCTAACTAGTCAACTCAAGTGTGATGTTAAATTACGCAAAATTCAAACACTGACTTTTAGCTGTATACGAATAGCTCTATATATTCTCTTGATAGTTAAAGTGGTAACTAACTAACTCATTGCGTTACAATAGTAAGCATGGCTGGGATTGTTGCAAAGATATACAATGCAGAGTTTAAGCTTTATATTTGGAATTGGAACGAAGATGGCAAACTAATTGGATTTTAGAGTGATGCTAGTTATTTTCTTATCCTATTTAGTCTGAATAATTTAAGAAAGGAGGAACTTTCCACAGACTATAGATTGCGGTTAGTACCACAATGTCTTACATTATACTCACTAACTAGTACTTGTATGCAAAAATAGGGTGATGATGAGAGTGAGAGCAATGATTAAGATCTCAGTTCGAGTCATCCTCTGGTTAACATTATTCATAACAAACTAACTTCTTTCTGGCATTGATCTCAGGTCTTCTTCACACTCTTTTGTGTAGAAACCAAAATCCTTTCATTGACCATACTAACATTCCACACATGTGTAGATCATATACGAGCCAGTGTATTCTTGTATCACAATATGATAGAGAGAAATAAAAACCGTATGAATTCAGAATTCACTTGTTTACCACACTACAGAAATACCCACAGAAATAGTAGTGGTTTGACACATTTGTAGAATACGACTAAAAAGTAAAGACAGTTCTCAGAACCCAAAAAGTTTACGAAAATACAAACAAAACGGGGGACCAAACTCGTTTGGAAAAACAGAAGCTGTCATGGAATTTTATCAAGCCGCCTTGAATGACGCATTGTGCTAACTAACTATAAACCATGCGTGCATGCCTAAGCCACTATAAAAATGGTTATGAATAAAACGGTCGTCGTAAAAATAACCACTCTTTCTTATCGTGTTCAACAGCATGTACGATTACTTCTTTTACGGTCAATTTATAGCATACGATAATCAATATTGACATTGACCATGTGTCATAAGCACAAATCCCATGCATGTGTGTTCTTAGATAACAAAAATCTAAAATTCTAACCAACTAAACAGTGTTATATGTATATATTTGGGCAGAAAACCGTACATCCCCATGTGATCTTGCACATGAAAGTGCATCCTACATGTTGTGGACCAGTAGTATCTGTGAGGCGACCGCAACTAACTAACTCTGAGCACATTATTAGGCAACAATCGCAGTCAATATTACTAACGTGCACACAACTTTTCTTTTTCATGGGATTCCTACTCGTCAAGCGTGGACTCATGCTTTTGAACTTTGCTACAGTCAGTCAGTCAGTCAGAAAATGCATACATATATGTGAAAGACATCAGTCAGTAGTCAGTAGTGAGTCACTATATAGTGTGCTCTAACTCCGACTATAACTAACTACAATACAATGTGTATTTATGTTGTACACTCACCAAGGCGCATATTTAGATGTGCACATGAAAGGAGCACTGAAAAACTATATATGCCATCAACCTGTTGCTTTTCTGTTGGTGAACGATGCGGAACAAACGACAAGAAATAATAATAATGGTGTGGTGTAGCCACTTTAGTTAGTTAGAAAACCCAGGTCCCATAGTTAGTTAGTTAGTTAGCTGCATGGTGTTGTTGAAAAACATCGTATGCATTAGCTGTATAGGATCTTGCAGTGATGAAAATAATAAATAAGTACAAGTGCGTTTTGATCAGATGATATAGGAGGGGATCGCATTCATTCTCCCCATTCTTATCTGGCTTGCAAGACCTACATCTCCCAAAAGCTATTGTATGCATGCATAATCTTGAATTTGGGCAATTTAACTGACTGTCTGACTGACTGAGAAACCAAGTGGCTGATAGTCCATCCTAAGTACACATTTAGAAATAGCTCAAGAGAGTAACACTAGGGTATATATACAGTATATATATATACATTCAGATTGGGCATGTGATACATGATGATAATAGCAATGGTATATAGTTGATTGCTTAGTTGGTTCGTTAGTTGCTCACATTTTTAGTAGTTGCAGTCAACAGTGTGAAGCCCATATAATTGTTGCAGTTAGTTAGTTAGTTAGTGCACACCGTGTAAAAATGTTAATAGACAGATGAATGAATGGGTGAGTAATAATAATACTATAGCACTAGTAAACTCTTTTTGTGAGTTTGTACATACAATCTTCAGCAAGAATCTTTCCCCCTAGTGCTCCCAGAAATAAACATGTCCTTTTTTAAGCCCTAACAGATAATCTGCCTCCACAGCTTTTGTACACCAAACCATAGTTGTTGTTATAATTACACAGACAATGATTTTCAAACTGATATTAAAATCGTAAGCTATTTTGTTTGGCACGAGTGTCATGCCAATGCCTTCATTAGTGAGTCTTAAATATAAGAATTTTGTATTTGCAATAAATTGTGAATAGATAAGTCTGTTGTCTGCCCATAAATTGCTTCACATATAACCGCGTGTAGACACAATGATTTTGGTAAGACTAAAATAATCACACTTTAAGTTTGTCAACTTTCGAACGAAAGGAAACCATGGGGTTTCGTAGAATTTAAACTGTCCATGTTGCACGTTAGTTTTTGCTAAGGTAGGATTTAATTTACTTGCTACTTTGTTCAATATGGAATGCTTGCTTTTATACTTTGTCGTTTAAAATAGTGTAGCCACAATGAATGCTGTTGATACCATAATCATATTGATTTGGTTGCCCCTACTGTTTGCTTCGCACAGGCACCCATTGATTCACTTGTGGTAAAAAATGATTGGGAGCTAAAAGAGTAGAGTGCAAGTTTATTGCTTCTTTATGAGCATATTTAGTAAACATGGGAGCAATTAGTAGTAAAATGCGTTATGTGAGACATGGCAGCTGGCATGGCAGTTTATGTAAGCAAGTGCCATGTGGAAAGGGACTCTCGACTTCTCAAACACAAATTATATTGTATATTATTTATCTTACTACTAATCCTGAATATACTTTTTCCATCTTCAGAGAAATAAAAAAGTACAGTTTATGACATTTAAGCCTGTCAATTCAATTGTCTAATTCTAAAAGGTATATTCTTACTTGCATCAAAATATCATCTGAGTTGAACATGACACTCAATATCTCCATAAGGAGCAATGAAAAACACAATAAACGTAATTCGCAACCCCTAAAAATATGATTTGTGTCAATTTAGTTATTTGGAACATCAAAAAGAATTACACTCGTGACGGAATGAAAGTGAACAATATATGGAAACCAATAGACTACACAATTGGATTTTCCATGGATGATTAAAATAAAGAAACTGTATTGCCTTCGGTTAGACGAGAAAAAATACCTATTTTCGCCAATTTACTTTTCATAAAAAATCCGAGAGCCTAAAACACGACTCATTTCAGCGCACTCATTTATGCCTCTCTCTATAACTAGTTGCCATGAACAGCTACAGGCAGGTGTGTAACATTATTCTTTATGCATACATAACCAAGTGAATTCAACTTGTTAGCAAAGGGCACAACTGCAATTAACAGTTGAAAAAAATAAAACTATTTCTACTCCTGAGTACATTTCAATCAGAGGCACAGTACATTTAGAAAGCTCCAGTCCGAAGTAAGTAAGTAGTAGTAGTTAGTTAGTAAGTCATACTAATTTCATTAGACTAAATCACAACACAACTGACAATCAAACCAACACTTTGTCAACTACAACGAAAACATGTTATGAACAGTTTAATAAACGATGAATGAGGCCTAGGCAAAAATTACTCATTGCCAGTCATCGCATACGCTAAAAGTGACATTCAAAGGCAGCAGCGATGAGTTCATCTAAAAACCAAAGGCCAAAGAGTGCCGTACTTGCTGTAACTAGCTAAGTAATTGACTATAAAACAATTCACCTTTGTACATGTGAGTCGAACCAACTAACCAATGCAGATAGTATAACTGACTAGAGGCTATATGTCTGTACACTCTTTGCAACTAAAAACTAAAAATATTGAGGTAATGAATCCAAGGAGATTCAACTTAAATGTATACCAAAAAAAAAAGTAAATGTACTTACAAACACAAATGGTCTTTTTCAGTGTCATGGTGATCCACGAGTAGATTTGTCAGCAAAAATGTGTAAAACACTCTGAAAATTAATTAAAATGACAGTGGATTAATTCTTCTACTTCAAATAAATATGATCTGAAAACAATAGTAATAATTAAAAAACCAACCCATAGCCTCAGCAAGCTACCGGAAAATGTTTACATGAGTTATAGACAATATATTATAGCAAACGTGTGACCACAAACAAAGTGGATAGCTTATTAAGTAGAATGCAAACAAAAACTATTGGTTGCGAAAACCTGCTCGCTTCAGTGGTAACCAATGCACAGATGCACCCGAGTTTAGCATACTTACATGGAGATTATTATAGTGTTGTGTTTTGTGTTGTACAGATGATTGAGCGCTCAAAAATGTTTAGTATTAATGTATTATTGATGTTAGGAACAGTACAGGGTTTTTGATGTGTCCAGAGGGCAATGTTATTACATGCGGAGGGCAATAGTCGTTCATTTCTGAAGGGAAAGAACTAACAAAGCTAGTTAGCTACACGGAGTAAGTAGCCATCCCAAGATTTTTTTCCGTTTCAAATCAAAGTTGCGGCATGAGCAGTAAACTCTGCATAATGCACACATCTAGCCAACTAACTAACTAAAACTTAAGAGGGTGAGTCCTTTTTCCCGTGAATAAGACTAGGGGTGTGTATGTAGCCTCACCAGGATTGGGCATTCTCATCCTATATTGGATTTGTAATGGTTTTTGTGTTGGTCGTTCGTTACATTGAACTAAACTATGAGCACCAACTAACTAACTGACTGAGCGCTGCAAGGGAAATTCTATTTTTATAATCTTGAAGAAGTTAGAAGAGGAGCAAATGCAGAGCGTCAACCACCAACACGTACTGACTGACTGCCTTATGTGAAAGTATAGTTAGTTAAGAGAGGATGAATGACTGACTGACGGACTATATGAATGCGCACTGGTAAAGGCTCTCATCCAATTTGTTTATGTATGGCTTCTCTTTTCTCAATAATAATAATAATATAATGGTGATAAAGTGAGACCAACAAAACAAATTCGTGATCCACAAGGAAATAGCAGGGACAAGTTGCACACCCAATTATTAGAATATATGATAATACAATGACAATATCTCCTAAATATGTAGATTATGGAAGACCTTTTCCTTACAGTTTTGTATGCACCACCGGCAGCCAGGAGAGTAGTAAATTGAACGACTTGTTGTTAAAAAAGTTCCCAAAAAAAGATCTCTCACATGCTATGCACTAACTAACTAACTACCAATAACTGACAAATCTACAAACCAGTGGAGGAGAAATCAGCAGAGGAAACCTCGGATCTCAATTTTTATCACTCACTGTTATATCAGTTCAGATGTCCCTATGGTTACAAAACAAAGTAGTCCATGTAGTATCCCTTGGTCTCTGTGTACAATAATTATTGAGCAGAGAGTATTAACGGCAAATATATATTATTGGTGCGGTGAGTGAGAAGATATAGGAACAGGGCCAATATGTCAACTCTGGGCTACTCAAATCTCTCAACGTTTGGGGGAAAAGTTCAAGCCCAACATATATAAACAATACACATGCAATAAAAAGAGCACAATCACAAGCACACAAGTTATCTGCGTGCCTCCACTTCAGTTACTGTACCAATGACGCTGTCTCACTTGACACCACTACTGCTCCTTTTTCCTTCACGCGTATATGCCATAGTGCAGCAGAGTAGCCAAAGCTAGCTAACTATGCCTAGAGAGGCTGAGGCTGATGGTAAACTTCTTTTGGGGTTGGGGTAGTTTAGTTCTTTTGAGTTTGTTAGCTAGTTAGGTCTACAACAACACTCGTTGGTTCGCTTTAGAGCCTTATAATGATGATGTACACTATGTTTGTTGGGTACTGCTAGCCACTCTCAGTCAGTATGTATAACGTACCATCTAACTATGGGCTCTATGTGTTCGTTTCATTGCTAACTTGTTGCTCGGTGAGTAGTACTTGTTTAGTTTGGACTTGTACTGGTCTAGTGTGCATATCAGATAAAGGAGACCAAGACAGTCAGAGAAGTAAGCAAATATAATAAGTAAGACCCTCTCTGACTATGGCTGAGAGGAAAAGGAGCTCTGCACCATACATCATGTATTATTGCCACCATTAACAACAGGCTTAGATCCCCCCAAAAAGTTGGAACCCAAAAAGTTATAATAATCCGCACTGCGTGAGAATACGAAGGGAGAAGAGGCTTCACAAAATACAGTACACTTGGTGGCGAGCCTTGTAAAATGCTCATAAGATCCCACTTATGCTCACTTGACGGGCTATGTTCTGTGTATACTTTGGCTATTTGCTGATGAGAAGACTGTGTACAGTTCAGGCCACACAATCCTCAAAACCTCACACTCACACTCTTTTTTTTTTCACGAATGATACATTTATATGTAGGTGGGTTTAGTTCGTTAGTTAATTAGTTACTTACATTTTAAAATGAATGAGTTAGTCAGTTAGTTAAGAGAATAGGTATAGTCGCATATTTAGTGCAAGGAAAGATCTTTACAAAGTCTTCCGTTTGTGTTGCGTTGATTGGATCAGTAACCGGCATTTTTATACGGGAACAAATTTGGGGATGAGCTGGAGTTCATTTAGTCAGTTCGTTAAGGAAGATTTATTTTATTTGTGAAGTGATACCTAAAATTAGTCATTGGCGACAGATTAGGAAGAGGATTGTAAAATACCAGTGGGATATATGGGGGACACTAAAACTATCAAGGGGATCGTAACAGTCAAGTTTGTTTCTGCTCGTAGTTTATTCCAGTATGCCCACGTTGTACAACATGACTTACTCTGTACGTGAGGAAGCTGACTTTTTTCAAGCCCTTGCAATTAGCAAGGAATAGTGAGTTAGAAGGGTATATGGGTAGAAGAAACCCCTTTTGAGAAACAGAAAAAAACCCTATTTTTACCCTTTGCCGTTATGGTAGAAATGCCATGTGACTGCGTAAGAGGCTATACATAAGAACCTTCTGAGGTCTTAAAAAAGTGGGACCGTAAACGTTGGAATAACTTTTTCACACACGGGTGTATTCACTTTACTACACATTGTCATTTGTAGATTCCATTAAGGATTAACCGATGAATACCACACTGGGAGATAAGATGTACCCAATGCTGGAATTTATTCTCCGTTATAGCTTGGCAGGAAATCCACTGATTTTATCACTTGCTTGGAAAGGTCTTTAGTCTTTTCATTGACAATAGCAAGGTGACTGTAGTATGCAATGCCATAAGTCACAGGCATACAGCAACAGCAGTTCAGGTACGAACCTTAATGTGGGCTAGGGGCTAGAGGCTCTCCACTCACTCAGTAAACCGAAATTTCCTTTCGTCCTTGCAACCGTGCACATATCCCTCTTATACAATCACCAATTGAGTGTGACGTTCCCATCCAGTCTTTGTGAGAAAGAATTATGCCTTTAAAACCATATAACACGCTGGGCAGAAACGAATAACTGACTTTTTTTAACGTTATTTCCTGTATTTCTTATGTTCATGAATGTAATGAGTTTGAAAACGTAGCTCGGGAATTCGTCCAAAATACCCACAAAACACAGGCGCCACAGTTGGGAAAACTTACTAGGTTAATTTTTGTTTGCACGGTAATTGATCCCTAACTATAAGTTTTCATACGTAGCGGTAGCATATTTAGTTAGTAGCTTGTATTCTAAAGGCAGAGCAAAATTGGTTGCATAATTAGAGTAATATTATATTGGTTGCATAATTAATAATTAATAAGAGTTTATTGTTTTTTATAATTCGACTTTATGAGTGAAAAACTCTGAGCTACATAATACAATTATATATACACAATTTTTCAGATAAAACTTAAGAAACGACAGTAGATGGTTGTAGACTCTGCACATCAGATTTATTATTTATTTAGGATATTGAAAATTAGGATCTATCTTAGTGCCATCTAGAGTAGTGAAATGCAGTTAAATATAAACTTTCGCTAAGCTAATTTTATTTAAATGGATGGGTAAGGTTCACAACAGGAAAAAGTAGTACAGCAACAGCTTTCAAAATCGAAACAATGCTGAATGAATTTTGCAAAACAAAACAGTCGCAAAACTATTTCTATACACTCTAGAAGTTTCTATATTTTTGTGACCTTGAATCGATGAATGAAAGAGAAACATCATTAATATAGAAACATTATTAATCGTTCTTCTACAAAAGAAATGAATGTGTCATTCCCATTTTAAGTCCTAGGTCAATGATGATTGTAAAATGAAGAACTGGAACATTCACAAAAGTTTCGATCTGGAAACATATTTATATGGTTGCTGTATCAAATCCCTTCAATTCCAATCAGAACATGATTTTATCGTTTTACCTATACGACCATACGAGCAGCACTCACAGAATGCTACACCAATCTCAATTCCATGCGATTTAACAGTTAATTTGCGCTTGGAGCGAATATATCTTGTCTTTAATTTGATTAAGTTTATATAACAGCCATTGTCATCAATCATAATTCATTTCAGTCTTAAAAATACAAGTTTTATGAAAACGCGCATAGCTTGGGGTTTTAAAAAATATTCAAGCTGTATTCATTTTAACTGAACAGATATTTGCATCAGTAGTGATTAACTAGACGACCGTTCAATTTAGTTGACTTCAGTTATTTACAAAATCCATTTATTTCAATTCAACCGATTAAAAAAACATTAAAAAACTCTGGCAATCAAAACTTCATATTTCCTAGGTTAAACAAATTCGTGCGCACACACACACACACAAAATAAGGTGTTTTATGCTACTATGCAGTAATTTTTAGAAGAAAAAAATCAACTTAAAAAAATAAAAAACCATGAATCCAAGCTAATCTAGAGTAAAAAAAAACATTATTGTTGCCTCTGCCTGTCCACTTTGCTTTGTTCGCTTTGCTGGGTGCTGCGAATGATAATAAAAATCACAGAAACATTGAAACTTAAAATGATTGGAGGGAGCGGAAAAACTTTGAATTTTGCAAATGCAACAAGAAGAATACTGAGACGTCAAAAAGCAATAGGCTATTGAAGTGACGTGGATCTAAGATGCTGGTTGATCTCCGAAGAAGGATTCATCTTTAACCGAACTTACCGAACCGCTTTAATGACACATTATGTTGCATAGTTTCGGAAAATTTGCTTTATAAGCCTCGATCGGTGATCTTTGACAGAAATTCAACATTTATGAGGGAATGTGTAGAAAACAACAGTTCTATGTACAAGTCTCAGATTTTTAATCTGTGGTTCGAGTACGCACTAAAACTCCTGAAGTACCAAACTTCAAAATAATTTGCTTACGAAACTAAACATATTTATAAACCAGCTGATTGATAACATAATATCCTCGTACTAGGTAATGTAATGTAGGTATGACTATGATCCGATCCATTAAATAAGCATGCCATTTAAATCTGGTAGATAACTTTTAGTGACACTTGGAAATTCTGCACTAATTCTATGGTTGTTTGTCTAAAATTCCTTTTGCACTTGTTTTAATCTGTTGTAGCTATTGCAACTCCATTGATTTTTAAAATTAAAATGTACCCACTAAACATTTGTATGAAGATAATTAAGGCCACTCAACCGTAGACAGTTTGATGACATGCGGAGAAAGTCAAGTGGGCAAGAGCAAAGTTGTATAGAATCACTAAAAAAGTGTCCAGTCCAGCTGTCTGATTTGCTCTTCAAACTCAACCAATTCTGATTTTGAAACTTTGCCGAATTAGAACAATTTTATTATCATAGCAAAGAAATGCGAAATCAGGGCCCAGTGAGGTGATTAAGTAAGGTTATTGACCGTTTTTAACGAACAGTCCATGTCGCTAAAAAACATTCGAGTTTGCGTAGCATTTAAACTGTTGTCCTGGTTTCAATTTGTTTGATGTTTGCAAACCATATCAGTCTCGGTCTGCAATATTTTTTTCTCCAAAAGTGTGAATGCTATAATTTTTATTAAATGATTTTCAAAATTTCTCATTGTAGAATAACCTAAATTTAAAAAAAAAAGTAATCAACATGTTTCAGACCACTGATTCTCAAAGTAAGTGACGTTTACACTTGCTGTTTGAATTCCCTGAATTGTGTCATAAATTTCTACATATCAATGATTTGTTGTTTGTCTTTCAGAAATCGGCATTGCACTTGCCTCATTTGGGGTATTTTTCCTGATCCTAGGTGTTATACTACTGTTCGACAAGGGTCTTCTTGCGATTGGAAATGTAAGTTAACAATCTAACAGCTCTATTGTAATATTGAATATGCATTATTTTGATTGTTTCTTATTGATCATTGTTTATAGATACTATTTCTTTGTGGATTGGCTTTTCTGATTGGATTGGAACGAACCTTCCGATTTTTTTTTCAACGTCACAAAATCAAAGGCAGTGTATCATTCTTTGGAGGAATTTTAATAGTTTTAATCGGATGGCCACTTGTAGGAATGATTGTGGAAATTTATGGATTTGTTCTTTTATTTTCTGGTTTCTTCCCTTACGCTCTAAATTTTCTTCGTCGGGTTCCAGTTATCGGAAACTTAGTTAATAGCATATCACCGGAACCATCGAAGTTTAACTGTTAATTACATACTCATATTAGCTAATTTATTTGTGATCATCGTTTATACTGTATGAATAATAAAGCATAATGCACCATATTTTTTATTTTTATAGAGTAAGATGCTTTCATTTTGCATGTCTTAACTCGGGCAACAGGACTGTCCTGAGAAGAAAAGTGATTGGTGAACATTCTACACCTCAATTAATTGAAATAAATGTAATTAACTAACTTCTAATACACTTTTTGTTATATACTGTGTATAGTAACCTTTAATTTTACTATCACTAGTTTTATCTGTTACAATTTTAATTTTCCTATACTTCTTATTGTCATAATATTTAATTATAAAAAGTTTGTGTTGACTGTTTTCGCCAGCTGTATTATGTCCCTAAAGAGCTACTATTTTTCTCTACTTTCAAATAAAAGCAGAATATAACCTCCCGTTAATGGAAATGTTTATAGCTAGAATTTAATTTTACCCATCACAATCTTATTCGCTGGATCTCATTTACCATGACCATGTCCTGTCCACTACTTCTATGTGTTTTTGTATTTATACACAATCTATAATTATTTGATTTATATTTCATTTATCATTCATAAAATTCTTTAGCCGCTAAAAATCATTCAAATGCATTTTACCAAAGTTTGCGATCGATTTCGAAACATTTTTTTTTCTGGGGGACCCAGATCTGAGTATTTGATGAGTGAAAAGAACCATGCGTTTAGGTAAAGATTGCTCTGACATTGATTTGTCGATATTTTCCAACAGCTGTATTCAATACAAAAAGTTTAGAACTGAATAACTTTGGCTGTTTCATCGCCATTATAGCGCATTTCCAGCTTAATAATTCTAGTTTCAACTTGAAACTTCCACTCCAGGTTCCAAGTAAGCTAGAATATTGCTAGAAAGAGCTAGCAGTAGTTATTACTTACGGTGCACGCAGGTTTGAGTTATGTCCGTGTAAATGTTTAATCGCACTAAACATTTTTTCTTTAAAAACTACATGAATACGATGAGCATAAAAATAAATTCGGGAAACTCCTTTGAAAATAGCTTAGGAAAAATGATATAAAAATACAAACTTCTTGTAAATTAACTTTTGATCTGCAAAACTTTGCAGCGACAAACAATGAAAGGTGTTATTATGAACTACAGCAAGTGAACAGCAAAAAGTAAGAAATAATTAAAAATTGTGAAAAACATTTTAATTTTTTTAAGCAAGCTTAATAATTTTTGTTAAATAGAAAATAAGAACAACTCATTAGTGTTAAAACACTTAACATTCACGCATGAAAAGCTGTAGTCAGTTCTTTCTTTGGTACATAGCTAACACGGCATCTTAGGCTTTTTTCCTTTAATGCCTACTTCTTTTTTAGAGAAGCAATATTTAGCCTTTTTCGTTCATTCCCTGTCAAAATCCTAATGTTATATCTCTACAGGTTACTTTAATGTCGAAATCCCACACTGAATCCCTATGGGTTGCTTCCCTGTAAAAATCCCATATTAAATTTTTACGGGCTGCTTGCCTGCGATTGATATCTGCCGGACTCATCGCCTTTTTAAATTTCTCAAACTTAGCAGGACAATTAAGTATGCACGATTGGTTAATTACACTTTGTGATAAGCAAAATGCATTGCAATTCATCACTAACAAACAATTTGTTGGGTTTGGATGACAACAATTGATCGTCGAGACCTGCAGCCTTAACAAAAATTTTTAAACAAAAATCCCATGTTAAATTCTCAATCTCGGTTTAGTCACTTACATAGGGGGAAAGTCACTAAGTAAGTTAATTATAAAGGGTAATGTAAAACGCATTTTCCAAATGCGGGAAAAACGTATTGGTTAACTCTAACGCCGCTTATGCCTTAACCTGCACCGCTGCAGTTTAAATGCTCTAATACCATAGGTGAGCATTTCTTTCACCCTTCCCTCTCCTTCCCTCTGGACTCTCTGGACCTCAAAAAACGTGAAATTTAGGGGTTCCTTCTCACCTAAAAAACTCACCCTTCACGCATTCTTCCCTCAGAAGGAAAAAAATTTGAAAAATCACAAATCCTTCTCTTACCCTTCCCTCCGAAGGAAAAAAATACAAAAAATGATAAATTCTTTCTCTCATCCTTCTCGCACCCATTTTTTCTTTAAATATTTGTCTGCATAAGATTTTGTTTGTTAAAAAACGGCAAAATTAATGAAATTTCAGCCTTTTTGAAGAATTTTTATCAGTAAAAACAGGATTTTTTAAAATTCAAGTACGCCCTCTCAAACCCTTCCCTCACTTGTTTCTGAAAATCAATCCTTCCCTTTTTTATCCTTCGAGAAGGATTTATGAAAACGTACCCTTTTCTTTTCCTCCCTCTGGCATGCTCCAAATACCCAATCCTTCACTCCCTCACCCCTCAAAAATCCTTCCCTCGGAGGGAAGGTACCCACCTATATCTAATACTGTATTGTTGAATTTCAACGTCGCTCATAAAAATATTTGTAAAAAGAAGGGCAATCTTATGTTAACTTGAATTGAATAACAATTTTCCAAATGTAGATTTGCTTGAATGTTGAAGTTGGAGGCCAATCACCAAATATATGTACAACGCTACAAATTAGAACTGTACTACTACTTACAGTAGTGATATAGTAAACTCCTCGTTTAGCTGAAAGGTTAGATGGAAGGTTTTGTCATCAAATAGTTTTTTGTACTCACCTTCGACAAATAATCAACCTAACCAGAATAGCAAACTTATCATGAGTTATATGCATAATGAAATGAAACAAAAAGCAATAAAATTACATTTTGTTTTTTATAAAAAAAGTTTCGAAGTAAATAATGTTTTGGAAACCGTCATGTTTGAGAAAAAAAAAATTCGATTCTAATGGTGTAAATACAGTTTCAAATTATGCTGTAGTTTTGTCGGAAAGCTTGGCAATTAGTGAGCCTAAAGTGAGCGTTAGTATATAGATAGAAGAAGATGGCTATGGCCTAATATTTGTAGAGCAGCAAACTCCATCTATGTGATCCATTTGAGTTGATGTCAACTGATTTTGTTCTTTCGTTCTGCGATGAAGCATGCTGCCACTCCATTTTTGTATGTTATCTGTATTTTATCAAGCAAGGAAGCATCCATATTTGTTCAACTTATTCAAGATTGTATTCAGCTAATTATCTAAACTAAATAGTTTAGCATCGATAGTTAAACTACTCGCATTGTATTCAACTCAAATTCAAGGGTGATTGCTTGAAATTATTATTGTCTCTCATTTTATTTCATGAGTTCATTTCTTCATCTCGGTATATCTTTACAACCATCGTAGTGCCTTCCCGTCTCTGCTTTGACGAAAGAGTGATTTCAGCGACAATTAGCTTTCCTCAAAAGCTTGATTAGTTACTGAGATTGAAGTAGTGCTGGAAAGAGCGAATTATTAACTGCCTACGGTGGATAGGAATATCCAGAATATATTAATTTTTTTCAGATTGATTAGGATTATAAAATATTATTAGTAGGTAAGAAAATAGCTTATCGTTTTGAATTAACTGCAAACATTGCCGACTTGAGATTCCTATCCCGTGTGACTGTTATGGTCGAGTTCACGGAATTTTGTATTGCTGTGTAGGGTCAGCATTTTTGTTAAACAAAAACTTATACCTTGCATTTTTGCATATTTGATATCAGCATTCTTTCATTTTTCTTGGCTGAGCGAGCTCAAATTATTGAGCTTTGCTTGTTTGTTTGCTTTGCATTGCAATTGGAACGTTGGACAGCGACACATTTAACACGAGCTTTTCTGTTTTCAAGTTTTGATTAATTTTTCCTTTGAAACTTAACAGTTTTTCGCCTTGAAAACTTATTGGTTTCCACAGCTTCACCATTTACTTTAGCCATCGGAGGTTTATCGGTAACGAAATTTTCGGGTAAGTTGCGAGGGTGGGATTGGTAGTGCTTTTGATTTTGCCGATTTTTTGACGTTTGTGGGGGGTGTTGTAGTGTTTTTTCTGTCGATCATATTCTAGAATCTGTCTTGAAATATTACTAATTAACTAATGTCGTTAACTAGTCTACTAACCCGAGCCAAAAATATTTTTCGAGGTTTTTCAACCTGGAGTCCGCTCGGGCATACCACTTAACTGAAAGGAAAAGAGTGAATCCTCCATGTTTAAAAACTCAAAAAATATTTTTGGTTGGACCCAGAACTGTTTATTATCATATTATGCTCTTTACAGAAAAAGTCGCGATGGATAACAAGACGTTGGAAGAAATAATTGCCGAGCGTATAAAGAATAACAAGCCGGTCCTTGGTCGGGTTCGTGTGAGGTCTATGGAGACATTGGTAGACAAGCCTGATGATGAAAAATCGTTGGACCAAATCATTAAGGAGAGGGGAATTGAAAACCCCTCCAAACCAAAGCTGTTAAAAGAAGAAAATGAAAGTCACATATTTAAGAAGCCTTTCGATGTGAAGAAAAAGAATGAGTTTAAAGATTCAGATTCTGAAAGTGACCTTGACTCGGAATCGAGTGGTCTGTTGGTGGACGTGGCCCTGGACGATGTAGCCCAGGCGGGAATAAAACGAAAGAGGTCTGTTGGAGATGAAAGTGAAGTCCGTAAGAAAGTGTACACTGATATCTTAAATCCTTGTGAGGTGCTGCAGCGTCTGACAAACAATGGGCTTGTTATTGAATTTGAGATTGGAAAGCTGGTGGTCGACGAAGACTGTAAAGATCAGCGACAAAAAACTACTTGGCGAGCAACTTACAAGTCTGAAGCTGTTCGTTGTACGTTTTTCAATTACTTTTAATCTTTGCTGCAGCTAAAAACTACTTTACGAAAACTGTTTAAAGTAAGATTGATTGGGGTGCATGATTTCTTACGGTGGTAACTTTTTTCTCTTCCTTTAGCAACTTGTGAGGCTCCTCGTAGATTGTTGGCAAAGGAAGCCTCAGCATTTTGGTTCATAAAGCGTTTTCTTCAGATGAATCCTCATGTACGGATTCCGAAGTGTGCTATTCCGGACGAATGCTTTGTCCACCCTGCGGTCTTCAATTTGCTGGAAAAGTATGCTGGCCAGAAAGATTTGGGTGAACCATCTTACTCAACTGAGCAAACTTTTACCAGAGGAAGGGACTGGTTCGTTACCACATGCACTGTGGGAGACCAAGAATATACAGGTCGGTGTTCATATTCCTACCCATGTTGCTTTCATTACGCATGTTGATTTGATTTCTGTGTTAGTGTTCGTTTGTGTATAATTCATTTATTCATTCTTGTTCTTTATTTTCGTCTTATGATAGGTATGAGCTACATGATTGATCTGGCAAAAATAGCTGCCGCTAAAATGGCGTACGAGAGTTTGTCACAGCACAAGCTTGCAAAGGAACAGTTCAGAATAATTTCTGATGCTGAGATTAAAGAGAGATCGGGTCATGAAAGCGAAGTGTCCAACAAGTTGACTGAAACCGTTCATCATATTGATATTCAAGCGAGCTCAATTGCTGATAAATCCGAAATTTTGGATGAGGAGGAGATTGAGAAGCTATTTGCCGGTGACAATTTGGAGGCAAATGTTGACACCATCTTGAAACAAGCGGGAATAAATGGGTTGTTGGAAAACGACAGCGACATTTTGGAATTCATTCAAAAAGCTTCGGAGAACTTGAATTCTGACTCTGCAGAGTCTGAGTGCGAAGAAGTAGAAGAAGGAGATTAGAAAATTTTTCGACTTCCTGCACATTTACTTGTTTTAATTTTTGTGATTTGACTCCATTTTTAATTTGATGGGTATGATTAATTTTAGCTGTATGATGATTTCTCATTTTTACAGGTTATATTTAACTTTTCTGGTCTTCTGATTTTTCGGATGCTTTATGTCCTAAATGTATGTGACCTATATTGATGTTAGATTTAATCAATTAGTTAATTTTTTATTTCTTCAGCATTAATTGAATTAGTCTGTTTAGTCTATTAGTCTTACTCCTCAATCGTATGGAGTATTTTCTGTCCTTCTTCTTATCCCTTCATACTCTCAAAAGATTTAAAAGCCCAACTTATCAGATCTGGGAAGTCAATTTGATTCCAATGTTTTTTTACATGATCTGAAATGAGAAGTATTCTTACTGTTGCTGTTGTTTGATTTGTGATTTTTATTTTGTGTGTTTAATAAATTTATTGGAAATTAAATATTCCCGAACTGCAGTATCATCAACATTTCATTGCATTTCATATCTCTGGTATTTTTCTACGCAATGATTCATATTGTTTTCTTTCTGCTGGAAAAAGATTTTATATCCTGACTAGATGCCCTTCTTATAGCTGCTGTGAGTTTGATATTATCATCATGAAATCCCTGGCAGGCGAATGTATGCTGTTACGTACAACCTGCTTGTCTGTTTGAACCCCGCCGAGTGGTGGGTTAAAGGGAGTAGAGTAAAATAGCAGACGTTATGATGATATGGGTGGTAAGAACCAAACTCATCTCCAGTTCAAAGCTTCGTTTGTCACGACCTAGACCTAGGCTCAAATACGTCTCACTCGTAAGTGTTAAAGTTTGGAAAGCAAGCAATTTTGAAAAATTCAATCAGTTACACCGTGAAATAGTTCTGTCTCCCTTATTACACACCTGTGTGGTAGTTTTTATAGAATCGGTCAGAAGTTCATGAAAACGAAAGTTAAAAATTGTTCACTAAATAATACCACATGAAATGAAGATGCTCCTGTTGAAACCATTCATTATATGTGTTTCAACACTTATCGTGTCAACTTTGTTTGCTGAGGTGTGTTCGAGAAAAGTGAAAATCAGGTCACGCTATCAATATGAAGGTATGTGTGATGTGAATTGAACATTTTTAAACCCTAGTTGAAATTCATTTTCTCAATTCATGTATCTTTTATCATGGAAATTCTAATGCAATAGTGTATAAACTGGTCTGATTTTAACCTAACTTTAGTTGCAGTGCAGGAATTTTATATTTTAATTAGAAAAACTGAGATTTGATTCTTGAATCATTCAATCAATCAATCGATGAGAATCCTTAACTTATGCATCCCTGCTTAAGTAGTTAGTTCTGTGACTTAGCTAACTTGCTGCCCGCAAGCCTGAAACAAAAAGTGGAAACAGGGCTCTCATTATGGGGAAATGTGAGACAGCTCTTGTGTTGCTTCTCCTTATGTGATATCTAATCTAAAAATGGACTGCAACGATTCAACCTGGAACATTGATACATGTAAGGTAGGTAGGATAGCATATACATAGGCCCTTAACTAACTAACTAAAAGTATGAAAGATTATCGAATTGCTAGCTGATATAATTTGGATTTGGAGTTTAAGGACGTAATAACTAAAAGTATGTGGCTTGATGCAGCCTGTTCCAACAAATGATCTTGTACACTTTTCTTGGTGCATTATGAAGAGTCAAGTAGTATTTTCTTTTGTAACCAGTTTGTAGGGTACGTGGCCACCACTTTTTTCATCTCGCCCGATGTGTCTTATTATAAACGTATGGCTTTGCCGCAATTGAGAAATGGACGAACGAGTTCCTAATAAGTAGTAGTCTCCTAGGGAGGAGATGAACAGTTGAGTTTAGTCACGTTTTCACTGGTCTCTCGGAAAGACAAATGATTTCATTACTTCACATAGTTCACACAGTTCACCCTAATGACAACATATGGAGAGCGAAGGTCACAATGTACAAACACAACTACTTGTTGTAAACTTTTCTTTTGTCCTTTGGGAGATCATGTCATCAGATTTGGTTTCTTTTCTATTGATGCATTCTTCGTGCACCTATGTCCCATGTAGTGACAGCAATTTTCGGTAACGAGAATCATAAATTTTGTCTGCAAAGCATGAATGAAACCTTTGGCTCAACAAGTACGCGAGGGCAATTACAGAGAGAAATTGTGTTGTCAAAGTTTGCAAATAAGTATTATAAATGCCATATGAAGAGATCATGGGAAGTGCATACTAATCATTTGCTTTTCTTATGATGTCATCCAAATTTCGGCTGCATTGCCCGATGAGTATTAAGGTATGTTCTCATAGTTAACAAATCAGTGGGAAATATTTTAAAAGGTCGTCAATTTAGTTTGCATGTATTCATAATTTCATAAGGTGAGCACATATCTTTCGTGATTCATTAAATTTAATTGGAAAAGTTTACTGACGCTTTAATACACATGGTTGGTTATAAATATGGCTAAAAAACATAATTCGCAGCATGTGTGTTCGCATTTCCTGCATATGTTTTAATGCACATACCTATGATTTCATGTAGCCTACTCTCCGTGATAGATTAAATGCCAAAATCTCTACTATTTAGTTGCAAATGTAGGCAGAGAACATGGAAAAAGCTTATAAAAAATCTGCAGACCATTTTTAGATTTGTGGTAATGTCTGCGATGAGATGGAATTTTGCATCAAAAAATAGGTTGGCGTCAACCACATGTCTTCATAATGTACATGGCTGGCATCTTTTTTCCCCATCAAGTTGTCTATGAGGTCTTCACTTTTGAACTCCCTTCTAGTTTCCATTCACCACATTCTTAATAAATTTGCCATATTATTTCATGCCTTACTTTACATTATCCAATAATAATTTAGAACGCTTTAGATATTGACTAACAAAGGCCCAATACGTCTTATAACTTAAAAATAAACCTCAGCAAGAGGGTATACCGACGAAGCCGGGTTATAAGGAATTATTTATATTAATATTACAAAAAACCAGTAATAATAATTAGGGGTTTTTATCGTTTTTCGGTAATCTTATCAACTAGT
>Ga0210040_10002719_pt1 | contig 24645 bp, 32 predicted proteins | sample CryGeyCG12114_NA_FD_185462 | JGI IMG/M metagenome (GOLD analysis project Ga0210040, IMG submission 185462) | Groundwater microbial communities from aquifer - Crystal Geyser CG19_WC_8/21/14_NA (SPAdes) (version 2) | ecosystem: Environmental > Aquatic > Deep subsurface > Groundwater | place: USA... | reverse complement strand
CCAGAGCGTGCGGCATGAGGAGCTGGTCGAGCGCGACCTGCCGCTCGAGGACCTGGTCTGGCGCCTGTTTCATGAAGAACGCGAAGTGCGAGTCAGCCCCGGCGCTCCGCTTTCGCGCGGCTGCCGGTGCTCGGTCGAGCATTTCGAGAGCGTGCTGGCAAAATTTCCGCAGGAGGATCGGCGCGACATGCGCAACGAGGATGGCGTTATCCTGGTGGATTGCGCCTTCTGCTCGCGCGAGTTCCCGATCCCGGATTGAGACAGCCGCTGCGTGTCGCGACGATGACCGGCAACGCCGGCGGTGATAATCTTGGACTTGATGTGTGGAGAGCTCGATTGCGAAAGATCTTCCGCTCTCGAAAGTTGGCGGGCTTGATGCTCGTGCTGGCGGCAGGAGGGATCTCGGCCATTCCGGCCACTGCCATGCCAGGCAGCCTGGCGATGCTCGGTACGCTTGCCAAAGGAAGCTGGACCCTGCGCATCCGCGACGATGCCACGCAGGAGCGAATCTGTGTCCGCAACGGAACGGAGTTCGTCCAGTTGCGCCATCACCAGGCGGGCTGCGATCGCTTGGTCCTGAAGGACGCGGCGGACGAGGTTGTCGTCCAATATACCTGCCGGGGAACCGGCTACGGCCTGACGACGATCCGGCGCGAGAGCCCGGAGCTGGTCCAGATACAAAGCGAGGGTATCCGGAACGGCCGTCCTTTCTCCATCAACGCCGAAGCTCGCCGCAGCGGGCGCTGCTAGCGGACCTGCTGATGCTTGCCCGTGCGTTCGATGCGGCATAGGTCCGCGCGATGACAGAACCTTCGCCAAGCGCCGTTGTCCTGTTGTCCGGCGGGCTCGATTCGATGGTCGCTGCCGGCATCGCGCGCGAGGCGGGCTTCGCGCTGAATGCGCTCACGATCGACTACAACCAGCGCCACCGTTGCGAAATAGACGCTGCGAGGACGATCGCAGGCGAGCTTGGCGCGCTGCGACACGTGGTCATTCCGCTGGACTTGCGGCAGTTCGGAGGATCGGCGCTTACAGGCGACATCGCGGTTCCGAAGGAGGGGGTCGGAGCGGACATCCCGGTGACCTACGTCCCGGCCCGCAACCTGATCTTCCTGTCGCTCGCATTGGCATGGGCGGAGGCATCGGGAGCGCGCGACATCTTCATCGGCGTCAATGCGCTCGACTATTCGGGCTATCCGGATTGCCGGCCCGAGTTCATCGCCAGCTTCGTCGAAACGGCGCGAGTGGCGACGAAGGAGGGTGCGGAGGGGCGCGACATCACGATCCACGCTCCGCTGCAGGAATGGGGCAAGGCGCGCATCGCGCAGGAAGCGTACCGACTCGGCCTGGATCCGGGAATGAGCTGGTCGTGCTACGATCCCACGGACGAAGGCCTCGCCTGCGGGCTGTGTGACAGCTGCCGGCTGCGGCAGAAGGGGTTCGAGGAAGCGGGGCTGGTGGACCCTACCCGCTACGCGGCGGTTCCGCCGGCACCCTAATCGCCGTGTTCAAGCTCGCTCAGCGGCGGACGATCACGCCGCAGGCGATTCGGCTGCCGGAGTTCCCGGAAGGATCGGTGCGCTGATCGTCGTCATCAGCGTGGATGACAATGGCGGTGCCGTCCGCGTCGAACACCCGCGAGATCACCTCTTGCGGCGCGCCGGGCAGGAGGGCGCTGACCGTGCCTGACCCTGACCGGCCGATCACCGCATTGGGCAGATCGCCGAGGTGAGCGCCCTGCGGGTTCTGCAAGCCATGTTGGCGGTGCGCGGGATTGAGATGGGCGCCGGCGGAGTTAAAGTCCGGTGGCTCGCACGAGCCGATGGTGTACAGGTGCACCCCGTGCGAGCCTTCGGGCAAGCCGGTCAGCGAAATCGACAGCGTGGTTTCCGCTCCGCTGCCGAACAGCCGTGCCGTGCCTGCAGGAGCGCCGCTGGCGAGCGTCAGCGTCGCCTGTCCGAGCGTACCACCGGGTATCTCGTCCATCGTCTGGCAGCCGGCGAGGAGAGCAACGGCCGCGATCGGCGCAAGCATGTTCGACTTCATCACCAACGCTCACTGGCCGTTCACACGGGCAGCGTCGAGAGGGCTCAGCCTCGAGGGGGCAGGATGCCTCCGGCCACCAGCGCTGCGATCAGCTGCGCGATGGCGGCGCGGGCCTCCGTGTCGACGATGGCGCCACCCTGCGGTTCGGCCGGTCGCACGGGGCGGATCCAGCCATTGCGGAAGAAGATGTCCTGCATGCTCGATCGATCCAGGACTCGCAGCCCGTCACGGGGCGTACAGAACAGCCATGTTCCGCTCTGGAAGGACGCGATCTGTCCCTCGTGACCGGCCCATACACCCGAGGCATTGCTCCAGACGAGCCAGCTTTGCCCATCTTGAGGAGCCGCCGGTGGGAAGCTGCTGACCCCCTCGATCGCGGGATGCAGCAGCGCGTCGATCAAAGCGTGCGCCTCATTGACGGAGAACTCCTTTTGCGCCTGACCGGCGAAGAGCAGCGGAAGCGCGAAGCGCGGGCTTCTTGAGGGGAATTCGAGAGGATCGGACATGAGGGTTCCTTGGCAGGCAGCTTCAGGCGAGGATGGTCAGGAGGAGCGGGTCGGAGAGGCCGTGCAGCCCGACCTGCCGCACCCACAGCGGCTGGCCGGCATGTGCAGCGGCAAGGCTGGCCCGCTGGTCGGGCGCGAGGTCGAGCCGCGGCTGACCGACTTCCCAGCGCATTGTCGGCTGATCGACCGCGCCCAGCCCCACCAGATAGCTTTCGGTCGGCTCGATCAGCGGCGTGGATAGCTGATCCTCCCACGTCCACGCCCCGCGGGCACGCCGCGTCCATTCCAGCACCAGCCTGCCATCAGCCGAGCGGGTTGCGCGCGGATGGACGGGCGATAGCGGCTTGAGGCTCAGGCCCGGATTGGCCAGCTGCGCCAGGACCGGCTCCGGGTCTGCAAGGCTGAGCGCGGCCACGCCAACCGCACCGGCTCCGCCGAGCTGCTCAGGGTCAAGAGCGACAAGCGTGTCGTCCAGCAGCACGAAATCCGCGCTCAGCGAATGCCCGGCCAATGCGGCGGCCTCAGTCCCGCCGCGCCCGCGTAGCAGGCCGGTGAGTCGCCACCGCGCCGCTCCCAGATACGCGGCGGAGGCGAACTGCACGATCTCGTCCCCGATCAGCGCCCGGTTGGCGCCACTGGCGAGGCTCGCCAGTGAAGCGTCGACGAGTACGAAATCCTCGGAGACGAGCTCCACCTCGATTGACGCGAAGCGCTCCAAAAGCAGTGCCGGGGAAGGCGGCAGCACCATTCGGGTCGAGCCGAGAATGCTGCGGCGCGGTTCGGTGTTGCCGATGGGGACGAGGTTTCCGGCCTCTTGGCGATAAAGGGCAGCGCCCTTCCATCCGGCCGATTGCGACGAGGCAGCAGCATAGACCTGCCGGGTGTTGCTGGAGCCGATCCCGTTCCAGGGGAGCTCGAAAATGACGAGGTGCGTCGGCGTGGCTATCACGTCGGGCGCGGACAGCGCTTCGCCGGCGTCGGCGACGATCCGCCGCCTCGTGCTTCGCGGAAGGCGGCTTAGATCCAGCTCTACGCCGCAATCGCGCCATTCCCAGCCCTCAATCCGCCAGAGGCCGCTGTAGCCGGGCACGCGCACCACCGAGCCGGGGCCGATCGCCGGATCGAGCTCGGCGATGCGCCACATCAGCGTTTCCCGCGACCACCCCGCGCGCTCCGCCGCCGCGCTGACGAGCTTGCGTGCGGCCGTCGCTTCGAGCGCGCCTGGAAATTCGATAATGCGCTGGCGGCCGGGACGGGCGCGACCCTGTGGCCGCTGCATCCCCGCCTGGTAATCGCGCGCGATATCGTAATAGCGCAGGCCCTCGGGGATATCCTGCATGTCGGGCTGGCGCCGGCGGGTCGCTCCGGTGGCGGCGGCGAAATTCTCGCCCTCCGGATCGACAGCAGGCTCCGGCAGCATCGGGGGATCGACAGGCGGATCATCGGCAGCGTAGATCGCCAGGCGCTTGCCGGCAGCGTTGAGGGCAAGCGGGTAGACCTGGTCGATCGTGGCTAGCGTCTGGGACAGCGGCCCACCGTCATTGCTGAAGCCGGTCAACGACTCGAGCGGACGGGTGGCCTCCACCGACTCGCTCACCTGCTCGATCATGCTGGTGAGGCTCACTTCACCGTCATCGGCGATGATCTCGAAGGTGAGCGCCGGAATACGGTTGCCGAATTCCGACACTTGCAGGTTTTCGAACACGCAGTAGGCGAAATCGCGGAACGCGGGGGAGCTCGCGCCTTTTTCGGCCGCGATGACGGGATCGGGCGGCTGGTCGCCATGCCCGGTGTAGACGCGCAGCTCGCCCCCGACCTTGAGATCGCCAGCAGCCCCGACCATGAGATTGCCGTCTGCCCAAACGCGGCCGAGGCGCGCGATGGGTCGGCTGGCCAGGGCCACGGCGAAGGATACCGAGTAGCTGTAGGTGGTGGTAGCCGGCTGGCCCTTTCCGCCCTTCCCCTTCTCAGTCGTCTCGACCAAATCCGTCGACCAGATGATGCTGCCAGCGGACCGCATCGTGCCGTAATGCCGCGGCACGGTGGTGCCATAGCTGGAGGTGGTGACCGCGAGCTCCTTGAGGCGCGGACCCTGTTGCGACGAGGAGCCGGTGATCGTCTGATCGAGCTGGTTGCCGATTAGCGAGCCCAGCGCGCCACCCAGTGGCCCGCCCAGCGCTGTGCCCAAAGCGGTGAAAACAAGCGTTGCCATGTACCCGACCTATGATGAAGAGAGGCGCCAATGATGCTCCAGCGGCCAAGGCAGCGGCGCAGGGCTCAGCACCACGCGGCCGAGGCCAGCATGAGCATGAACGACGGTATCGCCAAACCCGCAGACCCCTGCATGGAACTGAGCTGCTCCCGGCCTGGCCACCAGGAGATCGCCTTCGGCCAGATCGTCGCCTGCCGGCACCAGCCCGATCTCCGCCGCCGCAGTCACGAAATCCTGAATGCCGGTCCGGCGGAGGGTGTACTCTCGCGGCAGTCGGGGTGTCCGGCCGGCGGCCGCCAGTGCAACGACGAGCACACCCACACAGTCCAGGCCATGAAGCCGGTCACGCCCATGAAGGCGGAACGGCGCCCCAATCAGTTCCATGGCGGCCGCAGCCATGGCGGCGCGCGCGTCCATCAGCCGCCCTGCGGATAGCGAGTGAGCAGGTCGTTGCCGGGGAGGAAGGGCTCGCCTCGGAAATTAACCGCATTGTGGAACCGCTCGGTGCAGGTGGTCAGCGTATGGTCGCACCCTTCCCGCAGCAGAGCCCGTGTCCCGACCGGCAGGCGCGGGTCGAGCACGGCGTCGAGGATGAGCCATCCATCCTCCGCGCTCATGATCTCCATCGCCTGTCCTGCATGAGGTCCATCGACCCAGCGCAGGCTCCCGCTTTCGAACAGCTCCGCGTCCGGTGCGGCGGCAAAGGTGATTGCGTTGTTCGCGAGGTCGACCCCGGACGACTGCGCCTCGTGCGTGAAGCGGACGGGGTTCAGCGTGCAGCCGGGGCCGCAGAACTTGGCCCGGCATGTGGGGCTCGTCCGTGGAACCGGATCAGTCTCCAGCGCCGCCTTTACGGATTGTAGATCCGCCTGGTAGCCGCCCGCCTCCTCCGCGACGCCGCCGATGATCCCGCGGTAAAGGATTGCGCTGCCGAGCGTCTCCCAGTCGACCAGGCCGATCTCGACCGTTGCGCCGTCGAATCGACCCGCCTCGAGATCAGCAGCCGCAATGCTATCATGCGTGAGTGCTCCCTGCACTTCAGCGCTGTCCGATGACAGGTCCGCCGTGCGCCTGATCGCGCTCGGCAGCATCCCGGGCGAGCTCATGTGACGGATGCCGTCGAACCACAGATTGCCATCGTGGCTGGTCAGGCCGATCGTGACGCCGTCCTGGCGCCGAATGCGCCAGAAGGTTGCCACGCCTTCGAGCTCGCGCTGGAAAAAGACCTTGCTCATGCCGCTTCCCGAACCTCGATCAGCGACACCGACGGCGCCTCGCCTGCCGCGAAGGCCGCGCCGGTGATGTCGAGCCGATCGGTCGCGAACCGGACCGGTACATCGAAGTAGAAGCCCGCCCGCACTTCCGCGCCTGCCGGGGGTGCCTTGGAGAAGACGATCCATCCCCCCTGTTCGAGCGCCCATTGATGGGTCACCGCGCCTCCGACACTGGCCACCACGCTCTCCGCACGCGGCCGGGTGATGAAGCGCACCTGCGGCTCGGGCCCGGAATAATGCTTGCAGAGGCGAAAGCGCGCCGTGTTCCCATCGCCGATGCCCAGCAGCTGATCGAGCGGCTCCGGCTGTCCGGTCATCCCGCGCGAGCTGTAGTCGAAAGGGTCGCGCAGTTTGAAGCCGCGCGCCGCGCCGCGCCGGGCACGGAAGAAGGCGATCAGCGTCCCCAGTTCCTCCTCGGAGCGCAGGCCGGGGCCGACGTCGAAGTGCAGGCGCGCATCCGTCCAGTGGCTCGCGCGCCGCTCGTAACCCGATGCGGTGAGCGAGATCGAGGTGGAGAACTCAGCCGACACGCCGGCGTCCCGGCCGAGCGCCAGAGGATAGAGTACGTCGTCGAATGCTTGCATCTGGTCGTCCTCGGAAGCGGGCAGCCGGGTGTATCCGTCGCGATTGACCAGAGGCAGCGCCCAGACGAAGCGGCGAGCCACGCCGCGTTTCGCCGCCTCGTCGATCCCCACGTCGATCCGCCGCCAGTAAAGATCGGCATCTTCACGCTTGAGCACGAAACCAGCCAGATAGTCCTGCCGCTCAAGCGGATAGCCGAGCCGTTGCTGGACCGCTTCGTAGGCCTGATAGCGATCGCCCTGGTTGCCGTCCGTCAGCCAGTCGTAATCCTCCAGCTGAAGCCGCTGATAGGCAGGCCAGGCCCAGCCGCGCGGGAGGTTCGCGCGGCGCACCTCCGGCATCCTGGCGTCGAGAAAAGTCGGCGTGAACAGCAGCAGCATGGTTTCCGCCTCGCCGCCGGCCTCTTGAACGACTCGGTCTCGCACCGCGCCGGTGGAGGCTGCCAGCATCTCGCCGGCCCGATCGAGCAAAGCCGTCTGCTCGTCGGAAAGCGGCTCCCGAAGGTCCTTGATGATCGGCGGATTGCCCCCGAATGCGGCGCGCGCAGCGTCGTCGTAGAGCGCGATGCGCCCGTCGGGCAGCGCCCACCACCATGGCTCACCCACCTGGAAGGCGATCGGCAGGCCAGCATCCATCGCCAGTCGAACGAAACGTGCGGCGACCGCCTGCAGGAAGCTCATCGCCGTCGCGTTCGCCGGGGACAGCAGAGCAGAAGGGGGCACCCAGCCCGTCAGCGCAGGCGAGCCGTCGGAGAAGCGCTGCTGCCACTGCGGCGGGCAGTGTTCGGCGAACAACTCGTACGAGAGCGAGATGATCGCCCGATAGCCGAGGCGCTCGCATTGAGTGAAGAAACTGCGATGCCAAGCCTCGGCCGGCGCGCACAGCGGCTCTGTTCGCCCCGCCTGCAGAGTGCCGCTTTCCCCGCGCGTGAGCCGGTAATAATGGCTCATCCCGACATAATGAGTGATCGCATCGCGATATCCGAGGCCTCTTAGGCCCCGCAGCAGTCGCGATGGCGCGAGATTGTAGCTGTCGTCATAAGCTGTCGCCATCATAAGGTCGTGGGGCGGCAGGAGAATTTCACCGATGGTGAGCATCGGCCGATCGCCGGAACAGGTGATTCCGGTCAACTCGACCCATCCGACTACAGGGGCGGGTAGAAGACCTGCATTGGCCGGATCGTGCCCTGGCGGAGCGATCGAGATGAACATCCTCTCGATCGCATGGGGGTTCACCGGCTGCTTGGTCTCATCCAGCAGCCATCCGCCGGCCAGCCCCGAAAAGGGCAGCGTGATCACCGCATCATCGGGCGTGCCCTTCGCGTAGTTCCAGAGGCGAACATACCAGCTGCGGCTCGCGCCATTCGCGTCCCGGCCCTCTATCGTCAGCGTCGGACCATGCGACTGATCGAGCCGAACGACGCCGCCCGAGCGCCAGCGGAAGCTGAGCGTGGTGCGGGCGTAGTCGAGGTCGGTCTCGTAGGCGAGGAGCGGGTGATCGAAGCGGTCAGTGCTATCCCAGATCAGGCCCGCAAGCTCGTTTGTGCTGTGGAACTCCAGGTCCACCCTCAGCGAATCCGCGCCGGTGGTGACCACCGACGCCATCATCGGGCGGGGGAAGTCGATCGTCCAGAACCGGGGATCGAACCGCTGGATAAAGTCCGACTGCTGGCCGTCTCGCTCCCGCGCAAGCCAGAATGCCATCGCATTGCTCCCTAAAACGTCTGCAGCGCACGGCGAACCTGGCTCGCCACCTGGCGCGAGGAGCGGCGCAGGGCCATCGGCGCATCACCGCCACGCGGCTGGCTGACATTGATCGAGACCTTCACATCGCGCTGCTGTCCGCCGTTCCCGCTCTCGATCCTGCCGGAGGAGGTGGGCACGAACACTTCCGGTCCTCTCTCACCCACAAGATAGGCGGCCCCCGGCCCGACCGGACCACCGGTGGCGCGGCCTGGCAGCCCGAATAGTGCGCCGATGGCTCCCGACACGACCGAACCGAGGCCACCACCAGTCCCGCCGGAAGTGCCGCCATCGAAGAGGCTGCCGATGCCGCCCTGCACAGCCTGCGCTGCAATTTCGTTCATGCTCTGCAGTGCCACGCGCTTGAGATCGTCGAAGCCGAGGCTCCCGCGACGGATGGCGGAAAGCAGCCCGCGCTCGAACACGCCGCCGGCCTTTGAGAAGCCGTCCACTAAATTGTTGTCGAGCGCCCCGCGCATTGTTTCGATGTCGGAGCGGAAGCCCGAAGTGCTGGCACGCACCTCGATCCTCAACGTCTCAAGTTCCTCATCCATTGCTATCGCGCTCCATCAGGCTGACCAGTTCCGATCGTGTGAGCGGCTCGCCGGGCGACTGGTCGTCCGCTGCGAAGATCGCGGCGAGCTCGGCGGGCGTGGCTTCCCAGAAGGCTTGGGGGCGCCAGCCGAGCGTGCGCGGGATGATTCCGGCAAGCCGACCTGCGACGGCGGCAAAGGTGCTGGCCTCGGTCATGCCGCCCCCTGCAGGATCTGGTAGAGGAGGGTCTTCAGCGGTTTGGCGCTGGCAGCTAGCCCCTGCGCCACGATTGCCTCCCCGACCGCGTCGCGCGGCACTTCGCTCCGGTCGCTCAAGCAGTGCCAGAACAGCGCAGCGAGTTCCTCCAGCCGCAGCCGTCCTTCGCCGGCGCGCTCCACGAGCGCGAAAAGCGAACCGAGTTCCTCTTCCGCAGCGACCAGCGCGGCGAAGGTCGGGCGGAGGACACGCGGACGACCGGTGAGGATGATCGTCGCCTCGCCGCGAACCGGATTGGCGAGATCGCTCATGCCGGGCGCACCGGTCCGCTGCTTTCCAGCTGCAGCGTGTAGTTACGCTCCCCGTTGAAGTCGCCGGCATAGTCGAGCCGCTGCACCAGGAAGCGGCCGCGCAGCTTCTCGCCATCCTCGAAGGACAGCTCATAAGCTTCGATCGTGCCGGCAAGAGCGTGCGACCGGATGGCCGATTCCGCGGCGCTGCCGAGGAAGATGCCGGCTGCGCTGACGGAGACGGAGCGCGTTCCGGCCCCGGAGAGCAGTTCGCGCCAGCCTCCCGACTCCTTGTGCGTCACGACGACGGTATTACCGTTGATCGACATCTGCGTCGTGCGAAGGCCAGCAACCGTCTGGTAAGCGGCCGGCTGCCCGCCGTCGCCAATCTTGAGGAGGAAGGCAGAACCCTTCTGGGCTGTCATCGCTAAATTCCTTCTTCGGGAAGGTCAGGAGTCAGGATGCGGAAGCGATATTGGAGCAGCATGGCGCGCCTGTTCCCCGAGCGCTGCTCAGCGCGCGCGCGGAGAAAGGTCACGGACGCTACGTCGAACTGAGGACGCGTGGGGGGGAAAGCCTCGATGCGCTGTTCGATGATCTCGATGACGTGCCCGGCGGTGGCGAGGTCATCCCCACGGACATGCAGCTCTAGCGCGATGCGAACCTCGCGGCCCTTTCGGGTCTTGGTGCTCCAGTCGACGCTGGCGCTGGCGACGAGGCCGAGCCACGGCGGAGCGACGGCGACAGGCGCTTCCTCTGCCACCGAATTCAGCTCGCTGGTCAGGGCAGGATCGGCCCGCAGCCATTCGATGAGCGCGGCGCGCAGCAGCGTTTCCATTTACTTGTCTCCGGTCATCAGGGGCCAGAGGAGGCGCGCCATGCGCCAGCGAGCCGGATCCGCCCTTCGGGACCGCAGCTCTTCCTCGGCATAGGCCGCTGCCAGTTGCGCGGCCTTTGCCTCGAGCTTGGCCAGCGCGCGGCTGCGCGATACGGAGCGGGCAGTGATCATATGAGCCGCAGCCTGCGCCAGGGGCTCCAGAGGGCAGCAACGGCCGCAGGCGGCGCTGTGTCCTTTCCGCCACCTGCGCGCTGCGTGTAGTGATGCGCGGCCAGCCGGAGGACTCCCTGCCGCAGACCATCCGGCAGGGTCCCCCAGTTCGCCGTAATCCCCGCCGTGAAGCGAGCCGCGAGGCGGCTGGTGCCGATCTGCCGCAGCAGCCGCACCCTGCCTCCACCATTCGCATCGAGTTCGATCGCGTGATCTTTCGGAGCGACCAAGAAGCGTGTGCCATCGGGAAGGAGGCCCTCGAGCCCGGCGACCGCCTGCACGGGCCTGGTCTGCAGCTGCTGCCAGAATGAAGAGGCCGGCAAGACCTCCTCGCAGAGCGATTCCAGCGGCATCTGCCCCGTGAATGCTTCGCACATGTCCAACGCTCCATGCAGGAGAGAGGTGAGCACCGCGTCGTCTCGCGGCGTGGTGATCGCGAGCCAATCCTTGAGCTCGTCGAGGGCCGCACCCGCCACGATGGCCGGCACGACGATTGCCCGCTTCATGGCGGTCTCCGTAATTGGAAGAGTGGAAAGGCACGCCCGCGCCGCGGTGGGAGGCGGATTGCGGCGCGGGCGTGCAAGGGGGCGACGCCATAGGGCGCCACCCCTTCGGGCGTGGCAGTGACCTGCCTTACGCCTCGATGCGCAGGAGCTTGATGGCCGCGCTATCCAGCACCTGTCCGCCGACCCGCTTCGTCGCGTAGAAGTGGACGAAGGGCTTGTTCGTGAACGGATCCCGCAGGATGGTCGTTGCGCTGCGCTCCGCGATCAGATAGCCTGCCTTGAAGTTACCGAAGCCGATCGGGAACATGCCCGGCCCGACATCAGGCATGTCTTCGGTCTCGACCACAGGATAACCGAGCAGGCGATCCGGCTGGCCGTCGACAAGGCCGGCCTGCCACAGGAACGCCCCCTCGGCCGTCTTCAGCTTGCGCATCTCGGACAGCGTGGTGGAGTTCATCACCCAGACCGCACCCTGGCGGTACCCGGCCTTCAGCGTGTGGACGAGGTCGATCAGCCGGTCTTCCGGATTGACGTCGAAGCCATCGGCATCTCCCGATCCAATATATTGCAGCGTGCCGAACGGACGGACCGAGTCCCCTGCCATCGACACGCCAGACGAGAGGAAGCCGAGCGGCTGGTTGATGCCCGTGCCGTTGACGAAGGCAGAGCCCTCGGCGCGTGCAAACTCCATCGCGATCTCGCTCGCCAGCCAGCTCTCGAGATCGAAGGCCGCGTCGTCGAGCATGCTCTGACTTGCTGCCGGATTGGCGTACAGCTCGCCCGTCGGGGGAGCGATCTCGGCGAACTCGGGTGTGTCGGTCTCGGGACGAGGCGAAGTCGCGCCGACCCAGCCGCTGCTCGTCCCTCCGGTCGTGACCAGCTTGCGATAGCCGGCGGTTCCGACGCTGACGACCTGAGCCAGTTGGCGGATGGGGCTGATCTCGCGCAGCTGACGGCTGATCAGCGCATCGATCTCGGTCGGCACAGCGAAACCGCCATCGGCGGGGATGACCCCGGCGATTCCCTTGAGCTCGGTCTCGCGACCTTGGCGAAGATAGCCGTCGATGAAGCCCTTGACCTCGGGAGCCCTGCAGGCGCCGAGCGCAGGGCGGCCGGCTGCCCGGCTGACCCGCTCCAGACGAGCCTTCACCTCGTCGACATCGTAGCGCAGACCCTGGATCTTCTCTTCAGCTTCATCCTGGCGGGTGACCAGATCGAAGGAGGCGGACAGCGCCTCCGTTTCACGTTGATTGGGCATCGGAGCAGTCACCTTTCGTTGGCAAGAAAAAAGCCGCCTCAGTGGCGGCCGGTTGAAACCATGGTTGGAAGGCCCGCCATGGCGGACATCTCTTGCGGGGCAGTCCCGTCGCCCCGCTCGTGATCATCATCGCAGCAGGTGCACCCGCGCTCTCGGCTGAAGCGGATGTGTGACCAGGCTGACTTCCAGCAGGTCAATGTCTTCCAGCAGCCGACCTGCAGGCAGCAAGCGGTAGCTGCGAGCGCGATAGCCGAAGCTGAGGCCGGTGACGGAGCGCTCGCGCAGCAGCTGCGCCGCGCGGCTGTGCACATTGTCGACCCGTGCGATCACGCGGAGGCCTCGGCTGTCCTCGCAGACGGCTTCGACCGTACCGATCCGCTGGGAGGGTCGATGTTGCCAGTAGAGCGGCAGCGGCTCGCTGCGCTCAGCAAGGGTGCGGGTGAAGGCGCCCGGGCGGATGGTGTCGCGAGCGCCATCAGCGATGTTGAACAGCGCTGCATAGCCAGCCAGGCGGCGGATGGGAGCGAGGCTCATCGAAACATCTCCGGCACTCCGAGACGCACGGCGATGCCGATCAGCAGCAGCGCCATCGTTCCTCTGACGACCCATTCCACCACCGCTTTCCATGCGCTCGTCTTGGCGGTTCGCCAGGCACCCAGCAGGTCGCGCAGTTCGTCGATGTCATTCTGTGCTCGATCATCGGCGAGATTCAGCCGGAGCAGCACGCGGTTGGCACCAAGTTCACTGGCCTCCTCCACGATCGCGCGCACCGTGATCAGGTCGCTGCCCTCAGTGGTCGCCTGGGCGATCAGCTTGGCAAGCATGTCCTCTCGGTTCATTCTTTGCCTCCCTTGGGCGGAAGGCCGAGCAGCGCTCGCTTCTCTTCCGCTTCGAGGAAGTCCGCGCTGGCTACCTGCGACCACAGCGCCTCGCGGTCCTGCGCCAGAGCAGGGATGAGATCGAGATCGACCGAAATCGTGGCCGCCGGAAACCATGGCCTCAGCCCCTGCTGCAGCCCGCTGATGAGCTTGCCGGTGAGCGGCAGGAGGGTCAGCCGCCAGAGGGCGCGATTGGCCTCCTTGTAGTTGGCGTAGGTGTTGTCGCCCGGAAGCCCGAGGAGCATCGGCGGCACGCCAAGCGCGAGCGCAATATCCCGAGCAGCCGCAGCCTTGAGTTCGGCGAAGTCCATGTCCGCCGGGCTCAATGAGAGGCTCTGCCATTTCAGGCCGCCTTCAAGCAGCATCGGCCGGCCGGCATTGGCGGCGCCGGAGAACGCCTGTTCCAGCTCGGCCTTCAATCGGTCGAACTGGTCGGCGGTAAGGCCGCTGGCCTCGCCCGGATCATAGACCAGCGCACCGGAGGGCCGCGCCGCATTCTCCAGCAGTGCCAGGTTCCAGGTCGACGCTGCGTTGTGGATACGCACTGCCGGCTCCGCCGCGGAGAGGCAGCCTGCACCGAAATGGTCGTCGGTCGGATGGAAGGACTTGAGGTGGATGACGGTCGGCCAGCCATCCTCGTCCTCGACCGGAAGCGTTAGCGTCGAATCCCCGACCTTGTACTGGTAGGCCCGCGGCCAGCCGTCTTCGCCCTGGACAATGGAAACGCGTTCCGGGCGGAGCGCGAACAGCTCGAGGGGCCTGCCGTCGCCATCGCGGATGATCTGCACATAACCGTTGCCGTGAAGCAGGACCTGCGCCGCCAGTGTTTCAAGCAGGGACTGCCCGGCGGACGTTGTGGCGAGCAGGCGCCTTAGCTCCTCGTCATTGACCGCGATCGGCGCGCTGCCGACTCCTTCGGCCACAATCCGAACCGCTCGTTGCGCGACGGGGTTCAGGAGGAATGCCTCCCTTACGGCCCGGCGATACTCGTACGGCACCTGATTCCCCCACGTCTCGAACGCGATCGACCAGGGCGAGATGTAGTTGCGCGCCAATGGCACGCGTGCTCCGCCGCCGCCCTTGAGGGCGGTGCGCAAGCTGTCGAGGAAGGACATGCTCGTTTCCTTGTTGTGCGTCGTTCCGGTGGTCGGCGAGCGTGCCTCGTCGAACGCCTTGGCGGCGTCGCTGGCGGGCGATCAGGGGCTTCAGAACTGCCTGACGCGGGCCTGCCCGCGAGTGCTCAGCATCAATTCGCTCAAGGCCCAAACCATCGCGTCGGCTCGGTCCGGGCTGCGTCCGGGCCCTTCGTAGGCACCGCCAGCCATGAGGCCGCAAAGCTGGTCCTCCAGCTTTGCGAACACGCCAACGTGATGCACTCTTCCGGCCTCGTATAGTGCGGCGATCGGCTCGGCGCGGGCGGATTTGCCGCGGCTCGCATGGACCAGCCGGATCGGCATGTGGAAGTCGGCGGCTCGGAGAACGCTCTCCACCATCGAACCTCCCTGGTTCGCCTCTGCAATCACGCGCTCGGCTTTCCAGGCTTGCGCGGCAGCCGCCACGGCATTGGCCCAGCGCTCTGGACTGGCCTTGGCAACACTGGCGTCGGCGAGCACCACCCCCGTGCCGCTTTGAGTGATTCCCGCGACGATGATCCCGCACTCGTCGCCCCTCGCGGACGCTGGGGGGTCCACCCCCACCACCACACGAGCCATCGGTTCGGTGGTGAAAGCCTCGCGTCGCTTCTCCAGCAAGCCGCGGGTCCACAGCGCGCCTTCAACCTCGTCCAGCATCTCGCCGTTCAGCTCCTGCCGTCCAAGAGTCGTATCGCCGAACTGCTTCTTCATTGCGCTAATGAAGGCCTTGGGCAGGTTCAGCGCATTGGAATAAGTGCTGCCCCGCGTGATCACCACGTCCTCGTCGTTCTCACTCGCCAACAACCGCCGCAGCAGCGGAACGGCGCGCGGAGTGGTCGTGGCGAGTATCTGCGGCTGCTCGCCGAGGCGCAGGCCCATCTGCAGATTATCCCATGCCTGAATGGCACGCTCGCCGGCATTCTCCCATTTGGCGACCTCGTCGCACCAGGCGTGGCTGTGCTGCGGCCCGCGGAGGCTTTCCGGCTCGGCCGCCGAATAGATGAAGGCTTGGGCGCCATTGTCCCAGGAAATCCTTCGCAGCGACGCTTCGAAGCGCGGCCGGCGATAGGGAGGAGAGGAGGCGATGATGCCGCTCTCCCCCTCCACCATCACTGCCCGTGCTTCCGGCAGGGAAGCACCCACGAGTGCAATGCGCGCCGTGGGATTGTCCCGGGCGACCTCGCGGATCCATTCCGCCCCCGCGCGAGTCTTGCCGAAGCCGCGGCCGGCCAGGATCAGCCACAGCCGCCAGTCACCGACAGGCGCCCGCTGCTCGGAGCGCCCCCAAAGTTCCCAAAGATGCTGTAATTCGGCCCGTTCGCTCTGGCTGAGAGTGGAGAGGAAGGCGTCCCGATGTTCGGGCGGCAATGTGACGAGCCAGCGGGATTTGTCATCTGGTGCCATTGGGCACTCGAGGCTGCATCACGCCATCCCGGGCGAGCATGGAGGTGACCTCCTTCTCCCGGGCGCGCATCGTTTCGATCTTCTTGTTGATCGAATCGATAAGGGCCCTTTCATCCTGCGGGTCTTCCTGCCGGGTTGACTTGGCCAGCTGTTCGCGATGGGCCGCCAGGATCTTGAACCCGGTGGCGATGTCGAACTTCCGCTTGGTGCCGTCCTCGTCCACTTCCTCGATCCGGCCGCTGCGCAACCGGTAGAGGAGGTCCATCTCCAGGCTGTCGTAACCCTCGCACAGTGCGTCCTGCCAGCCGCGTGCGAACTCGGGGTCCTCGCGGCGGATCTTGTGAGCCCAGCTAAGTCGGACCCGCGCTTCCTTCGCGGCGGTCTCCACGCGGGAGGTTTCCGCCAGCGTGCAGAGGAAGACCTCACGCCAGTTCTTCGGTGCTCCATGTTTGCGGCGCGCGTCGTTGGCGCCGTCGCCGGCTTCGCTCATGCCTGACATCCTTTTTGGGGGAAGGGCGCCGCTGCCGCCAGCGCCGACTCGCTTTATCGCGATGTTCAACTTCCCTAACCAAACAGTGTTACGATGTCAAACCAAAAGAACCTTATCGGTTATCTGCGTTCTCTTGCGGCCTGTTCGTGGCTCCCCTAGGGCCCTGTAGAAAGTTCGCCGGAGGGGCCGATGCTGCGCAGCTTGTACGACTGGACGATGAAGAAGGCCGCGCATCCCCATGCCGCCTGGTGGCTCGCCTTGTTCAGCTTCATGGAGGCGAGCTTTTTCCCGGTTCCGCCGCATCCGCTGTTGGGCCTGATGTGCCTGGCCGAACCAAAAAAGGCGCTTCGGTTCGCCGCGATCGCCACAGTCGCCTCGGTGGTCGGAGGATTGCTCGGCTATGCCATCGGCTGGGGGCTGTACGACACCGTGGGCAGCGAACTGCTTGCCTGGCTTGGCATGACGGAGAGCTTCCCCGTCGCCGCATGCTACCTTCGCGAATACGGGTCCGAGATCATCATGATCAAGGGCGCTACCCCGATCCCGTTCAAGCTCCTGACGATCACCGCCGGGTTCATCGGCATGAACCTCGTCAGCTTCATTCTCGCCAGTATCGTCAGCCGCTCAATCAGCTTCATGATCGTCGGCGTGCTGTTCCGCCTCTTTGGCGCTCCGATCAAGCGCTTCATCGATAAGTATCTGGTGCTTGTGACTGCGGGCTTCGTGGTCCTGGTCATCGGCGGCTTCCTCGCGCTGACTCTCCTGAGCGGCGGCGATGAGGAGGCGCAGGACAAGTGCGAGGCCAGCGGGAGGGTGGCCCTCGCGGCGTACTGAACCGGCGCGCCGTCAGCGGCTGCGGCCTCGCGCGGCAACGCAGCACTCCAGCGCTCGTAGCGCTACAAGCCGCAGGCAACGCCGGCTGGCAGGCCGGCGAGCGCCTCAGACGATGCCGACAGCCTTGCCTGCCCGCTCGAACATGCCGAGGATCGTGCCGACCTCTTCCTCCGAGTGCTCGGCGCAAAGGGAGCAGCGCAGCAGCGTCATGTTGGCGGGGGTTGCGGGCGGGCGAGCGAGGTTGACGTAGAGCCCCTCGCGCAGCAACGCTTCCCACATCGCCGCGCCACGCTCCAGGTCCGGCATGATCACGGCCACGATCGCGCTCTGCGGCACCTCGGTGCCGAGCGTGAAGCCGAGCGCCTTCAGCCCGCCATGAAGCCGCTTGGAGTTCTCCCACAGCCGCGCCCGCTTCTCACCCCCGCCCATCAGCTTGCGAATGCTCGTCGCGGCGGTGGCAACGACGCTGGGCGGCAGGCTCGCGGTGAACACGTAGGGGCGGCACACCAGCCGCAGGATCTCGAACTTGGGGTGGTTGGAAACGCAGAAGCCGCCGACCGTGCCGACGCTTTTGGAGAAGGTGCCGATGATGAAATCGACATCGTCCATCACCCCCTGCTCCTCGGCGACGCCGCGGCCATTGGGGCCGATGAAGCCCATCGAGTGCGCCTCGTCCACCAGCACCATGGCGCCATTCGCCTTGGCGACGGCGACCATCTCCTTCAGCGGCGCGACATCGCCAAGCATCGAATAGACACCCTCCAGCACGACCAGCTTGCCGGCGCCTTCGGGAATGCGCCGCAGGCGCTTTTCCATCGCTTCGATGTCGTTGTGCTTGAAGGGCACGATCTCGGCATTGCCTAATGCGCACCCGTCCCAGATGCTGGCATGCGAATCGATGTCCAGCACCACATAGTCGCCCTTGCCGGCGACGGTGCTGATGATCCCCAGGTTCGCCTGATACCCGGTGGAGAAGACCATCGCGTGGTCCATGTCGTAGAACTCGCGCAGCGCGTCCTCGACCTCGCGATGCCCGCGATAGGTGCCGTTGAGCACCCGGCTCCCCGTCGTGCCGCTGCCGAAATCGGCCAAGGCCTTCTGCCCGGCGGCGATCACGTCCGGGTCGAAGGTCATTCCCATGTAGTTGTAAGTGCCAAGCAAGATCGTATCACGCCCGTTGCAAATCGCACGGGTGGGCGAGAGCACCTGTTCCATCACCAGGTTGAAAGGGTCCTCCACTCCGCCGGCCAGCAGGTCCTCGCGCGTGCGGATAATGCCGTCGAACTTGCTGAACAGGTCCTGCCTCGCGGCGGCGGGCACCGCAGCCGGCAGCTGGTCCGGCTGGCTCACTCCCTCGCTCATGCCGGGCTCAGCTCTTTGCGAGGCCGCAGACGGCGGTCACCAGCTCGCCGTAGCTCTCGATCTCGGCCTGCTGGTTCATGCTGATGATGATGTCGAACTCATCCTCGATCGCGGCGACAAAATCCATCACCGTCAAGCTGTCGAACTCCAGGTCGCCGGCAAAAGTGGTGCCGTCGGCGATCTCGACGTTCTTCTTGTTGAACGGCTCGATCAGCGCACGGATGCGGCTATCGACTTCGGCGCGGTCCATCCCAGGGCTCCATGATGCTGGCTGGGCGGAACGCCGCTCGCCAGGGCAAGCCCGCCGCAAAGCCGCTCGGTGGGCCTCTTGTCAAGGTTCGCCCCGGCGCGGCAGTGGAGCGCCGCCGGCTCGCCGGCCGCGAACTGATTGAAAACAGGCGGCGCCTCGGCCACTCTCGACAATTCGTCTCGCCTTCCTCATGAGCAGGACCGACAGAACGGATCGCATCCACGCCGATGGCCAGGCAGACCAATTTTCAAAACAGCGAGCAGCCCGGCGAGGACGACGCCAGCCTGGCCTTGCGCGCGCTCGGCTGGATCGTTGCAGACCAGCTGCGGGCGCAGCGCTTCCTGGACCTGACGGGCCTCACGCCCGAGAGCTTGCGCGCCTCGCTGGCGGAGCCCGCGACGTTGACGGCGGTGCTGGACTTCCTCGCCTCGCACGAGCCGGACCTTACCGCCGCGGCCGAGGCGATGGAGATCGATCCCGCGCGCTTCATCGCCGCGCGCGAGAGGCTTGCCCGCTGATGCGCCCGCTGGTCATCACCGATTGCGACGAGGTGCTGCTGCACATGGTGCGCCACTTCCGCGACTGGCTCGACATGGAGCACGAGGTCGATTTCGCGCTGGAGGGCAACCCCTTCGTCGATTCGATGCGCCGGCGCGGCAGCGTGGAGCCGATCGCGGACGAGGATGTCTGGCGCTATCTCCAGTCGTTCTTCGACAGCCAGATGCAGCACCAGACCCCGATCGAGGGCGCCGTCGCAGCGATCGCGGAGCTGCAGCGCGAGGCGGACGTGGTGGTGCTGACGAACCTGCTCGACCGTTTCGGTGAGAGCCGGCGCAGCCAGCTGCTGGATTTCGGCATCGATGCGCCGGTCTACACCAACCAGGGGCCCAAGGGCATGGCGATCAAGCGGATCGTGGAGGAGCTGGGGCCAGGACGGGCGGTGTTCATCGACGACATCGCGCAACATCACGCCTCCGCTGCCGAAGTGCTGCCGGAGATCGGTCGCCTGCATTTCTGCGGAGAGCCCGCGCTGGCGCCGCATGTCCCCTGCGCCCTGCGCGGCGGCCATGCGCACGCCCGGATCGACAATTGGCAGGAAGCCTTGCCCTGGCTGCTGCAACGATTGCATGGAGAAGATCAATGAGCATCCAGGCACGCCTGACGGAACTAGGGATCGTCTTGCCACACGCCACCGCTCCGCTGGCGAGCTATGTCCCCGTGGTGGTGGCGAACAACATCGCGCATATCTCCGGGCAGTTGCCTTTCATCGATGGGGAGCTGGTGACCGGCCGGATGGGGGACGGGGCCAGCATCGAGGAAGGAGCCGCGGCCGCGCGCGCCTGCGGGCTGATGATCCTGGCGCAGCTTGAAACCGCGCTGATCCCGCTCGATCGCGTGGCCCGGATCGTGAAGCTCGGAGCCTTCGTCAGCTCGACCTTCGATTTCACGGATCAGCCGAAGGTCGCCAACGGTGCCTCGGACCTGATGCTGTCCATCTTCGGCGGCAAGGGCAAGCACGCCCGCAGCGCCGTCGGAGTGGCGGCCTTGCCGCTCGGAGCACTGGTCGAGGTGGACGCGATCATCTGCCTGACGCCTTGAGAGCAAGCCCGCTGACTTCGCTGCCTCTCCTGGCTGGGAAACCGCACCAGCGGCCGCAAAGGACGGCTTGAACGGCAATGGCGCAAGGCCAACTCACCGCGCGGGTGGCGCCCTCTGTCGGAGCCCTGCCGGCCGACGAGTGGGACCGTCTTGCGGGCCCGGATAACCCGTTCATGAGCCACGCCTTCCTCACCGCGCTGGAGGATTCGGGTAGCGTAGGTCCGGGCACCGGCTGGACTCCGGCGCCGCTGGTGATCGAGGACGCGAGGGGGAGCCTGCTCGCGGCACTGCCCGCCTATGCCAAGGCGCACAGCCAGGGCGAATATGTCTTCGACCATGCCTGGGCCGATGCCTGGCACCGCGCTGGCGGCCATTACTATCCCAAGCTGCAAATCGCCGCGCCGTTCACGCCCGCGACCGGGCCGCGCCTGCTCTTGAGCGACCCCTCGCTCGCGATGCCCCTGCTGCGGACCGCCGAGCGCCTGTGCGGACAGAACGATTTCTCCTCCGCCCACGCCACCTTCGTCGAGCCCGCACAGCGGCCGCTGTTCGAGGAGGCCGGCTGGCTCGCCCGCAGCGATATCCAGTTCCATTGGGAGAACCGCGGCTATTCCACGTTCGAGGATTTCCTGGGCGCGCTCGCCTCACGCAAGCGCAAGGCGATCCGCAAGGAACGAGCCGCCGCGCAGGACGGGGTGACGATTCGCGCCCTCACCGGAGACGCGATCAGGGCCGAGCATTGGGACGCCTTCTGGCTGTTCTACCAGGACACCGGCGCGCGCAAATGGGGCCAACCTTACCTGACCCGCGCCGCCTTCGACATGCTCGGAGAGCGGATGGCGGACAAGGTGCTCCTCGTCCTCGCCTTCGAGGACGGTCGCGCAATCGCCGGGGCGCTGAACTTCATCGGCGGGCAGGCGCTGTATGGCCGCTACTGGGGCTGCCTCGTCGACAAGCCATTCCTGCATTTCGAGCTGTGCTATTACCGCGCGATCGACGAGGCGATCGCCCGCGGCCTTTCCCGTGTCGAGGCCGGCGCACAAGGCGGGCACAAGCTCGCCCGAGGGTACGAGCCGGTGCAGACCTGGTCCATGCACTACATCGCCGATCCGAACTTTCGCGCGGCCGTCGCTCAGTACCTGGAGGACGAGCGCATGGGAATCGCAGCCGACCGGCTGGTGCTGGGAGAACGCACGCCGTTCCGCCGGGGTGGCTAGCGGGCGATCAGGCGGCCTTGCGCTGCGAGGCGAGCCACTGGCGCGCACGGCGCTGGGCTTCGGCGATCTCGCGCGCGGTCATCTCGTCGGCGATCTCGGCGCGCATGTCGGCCGCTTCCTCGTGCCCGCGCGCGGCGGCCAGGTTGAACCACATGTGCGCCTCGATCAGGTCGCATTCCACGCCGGCGGCGCCGCTGGAATAGGCGACCCCGAGATCGAAGCACGCCTCGATGTCCTGTTCCGCCGCGGCGATCGCCCGGGAAATCGTCACATTGCCGGCCTGCCGCACAGCGGCCCGGTGGCTGGCGAAATCTGCGACGTTTGAATGATGCATCTCGTCAAACTCCTGTCCGCCGCAGCATCCCGCCGTGGCCCCTTGCTGATCCCCTTATTGATGGCCGCGGCTAAAATAGGGTTAACGCTGTTCGTCACGAATGCTCGGCGAATGCCGGGCCGAACGGCCGCCCGTCCATTCGGCTGGGCTTAATCCGGCCCATCCTAGGGCGCCTTCCGGATTGCCGCTTGTGCCCGATTCCTGCTCCCCCTATAGGCCGCGCCAACCCGCGCGCCCGGGCCGGGGGGCGGCCGGCGCGGCAAGATCGGCCCCTGCGTGATGGAGCCGATCAGGATACGGAGAGTTCGCGAATGGCCTCGATTTCGGGCGACGACATCGACGTTCTGGCCAAGGCCAAGCGAGCGCTCGACCGGGAATACGCTCCCACCGAAGCCGAAGACTATATGTCGGATCAGCAGCTCAACTACTTTCGCGTTCTCCTGCTTGAATGGAAGAAGTCCATCCTCAGCGCCTCGGAAAACACGCTGCAGCTGCTGCAGGACGGGCCGATCCGCGAACCCGACCTGACCGATCGCGCTTCCAGCGAGACCGACTGGGGCATCGAGCTGCGCACGCGCGACCGCCAGCGCAAGCTGATCGCCAAGATCGAGGCAGCGCTGCGCCGGATTGACGAGGGTGAGTACGGCTGGTGCGAGGTGACGGGGGAGCCGATCGGCATCAACCGCCTGATCGCCCGGCCGATCGCCACCATGACGGTGGAGGCCCAGCAGGCGCATGAGCGTCGCGAGAAGATCTCTCGAGACGACTGATCCGCTCCGGGACGGCGCGAAATTCCCCCTCGGCATTAACTCGCCCTTAGGGATATAATGGCAGTCCGCTGAAGCCCGAGGCGAACGTATCCGCATATCGTTTTGCCTCGGGGGTCGCGGACACGCCCAGGAGCCGATGCAGATCAAATGAGCAATGTCGAAACCCGCCAGGTCAACCGGGACAGCCTTTTCCTCCTCGCGCAATTGCGCGTCGATGGAGACGGGCCCGAACACCGCGTGAAGATCCGGAACCTGTCCGCGGGCGGCGCCATGGCCGAAGGCGAGGTCAGGGTGTTGCGCGGCGCGCAGGTCTCGGTGGAGCTGCGCAACATCGGCTGGGTCGAAGGCTCCGTCGCCTGGAAGCAGGACAACCGCTTCGGCATCGCCTTCACGCATGAGATCGACCCCAAGCTTGTCCGCTCGCCGGTCACCACGGCCGTGGATCCACGGCGCACCCCCTACACCCGCACCGCGCCGGCAACCCCGGCCCCGGGCGCTCTCCGCAAGATCTGACGCCAACACCCCCGACGACAACGGCAACGGTCGACGCCCCACCCCGCACCTCAAGATGCGCGCCAGCGATTGATGCCTTGGCCATGCGCCTCTAAGGCGCGTGGAGCGATGGCAAGGCGCGCACTCCTCCCGCTCCTGTCGGCGGCCCTTGTGCTGACGGGTTGCGGACGCAGCGACGATGGCGCGCTGGCGATCGCCGTGGTCGATTCGCCCGAGAGCATGTTCGCGCCCGAGCGGGACCTTTCCCCCGGCGCACAGCACATGCGCGCCGCCACCCTCTCCGGGCTCGTCGTGTTCAACGCGCAAGGGGAGATCATCCCCGGCCTCGCGGATCGCTGGATCGTCACCGATGACGGGCTGAGCTTCATCTTCCGCCTTCGCGACGGGACCTGGCCCGACGGCCGCGAGCTGACGGCGGAAAGCGTTCGCGCGGAGCTCGCCCGCGTCATCCGGCGGTCGAACGGCACCGCGCTCGGCCTAGATCTCGCGCCGATCGACGAGGTGCGGGCGATGGCGGGCCGGGTGATCGAGATCCGCCTCACCAGCCCGGTCTCCACCCTCCTGCAACTGCTCGCCCAGCCGGAGCTCGCACTGATTCGCGGGGAAGGCGGCACGGGCGACATGCTGGAGGTGCAGCAGGACGACAGCGCGATTCTCACCATGAAGGCCCCCTCGCTGCGCGGCCTGCCGGAAGAGGATGACTGGCGGGATCATGTGCGGCCGCTCCATATTCACGCCGCCAATGCCCGGGAGGCGATCGGTTGGTTCGATGAAGGCCGGATCGACCTGATGCTTGGCGGACGCATCGGCGCCTGGCCCCTGGCCGACACCGGCCCGCTGTCGCGCGGCACGGTGCGAATCGACCCGGCGCTCGGCCTGTTCGGGCTGCAGGTCCGGCAAGCAAGCGGGCTCCTCTCCGACCCTGTCGGCCGGGAGGCAATCGCGATGGCCATTGATCGCCCGGCGCTGATCGCTCCGTTCAACATCGGCGGCTGGACGCCCACCAGTCGGCTTGTCGCACCCGGTCTTCCCGGCGACCGGGGGTTCATCCAGGAGCGCTGGGCGGACCTGACGATCGAGCAGCGGCGCGAGCTCGCGGCCCGGCGCGTCGCCGCCTGGCGCGCTGCCAATGACGGGGCGGAGGTTCGCCTCTCCCTCTGGCTCGGCGAGTCGCCAGACGACTCTCGGGGCGATTCACCTGGCCTCGACCTGCTCTTCCGCCAGCTTTCGAGCCAGTTGGCCGCGATCGGCATCATGCTTGACCGGGCGCCCGAAGAGGCGGCGGCGGACCTGGTTCTGGTCGACAGCGTCGCGCGATATGCCGCGCCCACCTGGTTCCTCAACCAGTTCAACTGCTCGCTGCGGCGGGGGCTGTGCAGCGAGGAGGCCGATCTCCTGGTGGAGCAGGTTGGCGGGATCGCCGACGTCAATGCGCGCGCCACCCTGCTGGCGGAGGCCGAGGCCCGGCTTACCGTTGCGAACATCTACATCCCGTTCGGCCAGCCCCTGCGCTGGTCGCTGGTGAGGAGCGGGATCGAGGGCTTCGCGGCCAATCAATGGGCCTTTCATCCCTTGCCGCCCCTCGCACAGCTTGTCAGATAGCAGCGATGGCCCCGCCCCTCGATCCGCCGCAGCGCCCGCGCCCCA
>Ga0210040_10002718_pt1 | contig 24647 bp, 19 predicted proteins | sample CryGeyCG12114_NA_FD_185462 | JGI IMG/M metagenome (GOLD analysis project Ga0210040, IMG submission 185462) | Groundwater microbial communities from aquifer - Crystal Geyser CG19_WC_8/21/14_NA (SPAdes) (version 2) | ecosystem: Environmental > Aquatic > Deep subsurface > Groundwater | place: USA... | reverse complement strand
ATATATAAAGATCACACTAGACTGGTTTGTTTTTCCAGCAGAAACTCTTTTAGAGAACTCTTGAATGCGGCAAGAGATATAGAGTTCTTGATGCTAAAAGGGAGCTCGTTCCATTGTTTAATACCCTCATAATGAAAAGTATTTGCACCTAGACTGGTATTGGGGAAAAAGTTTCTACACAGAGCATTAGGACTTCTGAATCTATAATTATCCAAAGCAAAATTGGGCAAAAAATAGCTTGGAAAACAGGTCAGCTGGCCTTTAACCACTTTGTATACATTAATTAAAAGAAAGTAGGTATACAAGTATTTCGGTAAAAGCCAGCCTAACCTTGAACATATATCATGAGCAATAGGTTCAAATTTTTTCACCCCCAATACCAATCTAGCTAATGAACGAACTACCTTTTCAACCACCTTAATACATGAGTTATTAGCAGTTCCCCAAATCACAATCATATAGTTCAAAAGAGAATATACCATTGACAGGCTTAAAATCTGGAGGTGATTTTGGTCAAAAAACGGTTTAATACAATACAAACCACGGATTCTTGCATAGCAGTGTTGTGCAAGCTTATCAATGTGCGGTTTCCATGTAAGCTTTTCATCCAAAATTAAACCCAAACATTTTAATGTTTTGACTCTTTCTAGAAGAACGCCATTAATTGCAACAGTAAACTCGAGATCCCTAAAAATCTTTGATTTGGAAGGAAATACAATAAACTTGCACTTAGTTTCATTCAGCGGCATTTCGTTCATTTGGCTCCATCTCGCGATGTGTGTCATATCTTCATTGATCATTGTTTCTATAGTGTCAATATTTGTTTTACTGACAGCAAAGCAGAAATTGCTATCATCAGCAAACAATTCAGTCATACCATGTTTTATATGATCAGGCATGTCATTAATGTATAGTGAAAATAAAATAGGTCCTAATATACTGCCCTGAGGTACACCCCTTACGGTTTTTAATAAATGAGAGTCAGAATTATGAAGAGAAATAAATTGATACCTATCAGCTAGAAAAGATCTCAGCCAAACATCACTAATGCTATAGTTATTTCTAATTTTTAAAAGTAAATTCTCCCTGGGTACAGAATCAAAGGCTTTCTTCAAATCTACACTTACCAAGATACAAGATTCCCCTTTATCAATACACTTTTTGATGAAATCAGTGACAGTTATCATAGCATGCTCAGTAGATAGTTGAGGTCTAAATCCAAATTGACAGGGTGATAGAATTGCATTAGTTTGAAGATAGGAAGTGATTTTAGTCAAGTATATTTTTTCAAGAAGTAAGAGTAAATTACACGAAATAGATATAGGACGAAAGTCATTTAATGATTTAGGATTAGAAACTTTTGGTATAGGCACTACTTTGATTGTCTTGAGATAAGATGGAATGTAGCCATTTTGAAAACACAGATTTGCCCAATACGTGATAGCTTCAAAAAAGTTTGGAATTGGAAGTATTAGGTCAAGCATATATTTAGCTATCCCACTAGGATCAGGTGATCTCTTTTTCGTGTGCTTTGTTAATTTCCATGCAAGAAATACATCGCTTAATGTGATATTAGAAATTTGAAAATTTGCACTATCCCGAAAGTTACACACTGATGTACCCAAAGAGTCAGTTTTATCAGTATGCTGGCATGCAATATAAGTAAAATGTTCATTCAGTTTGTCTAAGTCAAATGATTCCATAACAGATGAGTTCGGTTTAACTTGTAGCTTGTGAATTTTAGAGTATGTATTCCATATACCATCTTTATCAATTGAACGTTTTGTGAAATTAATGTGATCGTTTTTAATAGAATTTTTATATATATCTCTTATGATATGTAATCGTTAGTTAGTGGAAGCCATCAACAAGAGACTTGACTTTTAGTTCTAGTTGTATAGCTTGTTAGTACACGCACAGCACAAGTTCATGCAAAAAAACACACAGAACACACTTTAAAACCACATTCGTGCTGATAGTTACTTTCAGTTACTTTTAGTTACTCATATGGATGTGGTACTGTGTTCCAAAGTTGACATTTGTAGCAATGCGATATAACATTGGTAATTATGGACTTGGATGTTTGGTGTATAGTTAGTTTTGTCATGCATGCTCTATTATTTTGAAATTGTGTACAGCTGCTAAATTATTGTAGCAGAATGGCAAATTATTGAAACCCAAGTTAGTCTCAGGAATGCTGGGATCAGTTGAGAATTCAAATTCAATTCCTAATGGCTGGACTCTGGACTGACTCTGATATTTATTTTTTCACTCTGTGTACTAACTAATTATTTAACTATATAAGCAATCACATGGTTGCATTTCATCTCTAACTTATTGTTAGGTTAGGTTCATTTTTGCGCATATCTTGGGTCACATCCCCTATGTTCTGTGTGCATGTAGATCCCTGTCAGCGTGTGTTTTTGTCCCAATTGGCCAACTGACTGATTCAGTAGTATTTCATACCTGTGTTGCCTGTGTATAGTTTAATGGCCACATTAATTCATCATGACAAAGTATTCACTCAGTCAGTCAGTTCCCCTGGTCCCAAATATGGAAACCCATGTCAATTATTGGGAGAGTTATTAAACCCTCTGATTTCACATGGTCAGTTAGTTATCATGCTCGATTCACATGTGGTCAAGTTTTTTGGTTAGGTTGGCCCGTTATCTGTGTGTTAAATAAATTACATGGTTTGTTGCTTGTTGATGTGGATGAAAAAGTGAAAATCCCAAACTAACAAACACACTATGACCCTTGGTGATCATTGAAAAATGGCAATCATTCAATTCTATCGATATATGTATAATGTATGCCTGTGATAAAAAAAGTGTGGGGCTACCATTTGGTTTACACAGAACCGAAACAAGCTGATGAGTGATACTCAATGTTTTATCCGCAGCTAGCTGCAAGCTAGTGCTATGAATTGTAGAGTATAGGAAGCAGAGGTAGGATGCAAAAAAGTGATGGGTAACAAGAGGAGCTATAACTAACTGTGGCTGTGAATGATTTCCTCAGGTCATTATCTTCTTGTATGTGTAAAAGAACTGTGGCAGTCCATCAGTGCATTCTTAGTTAGTTAGTTGGTTCCTTCCTATACTATCTCATCATGTTCACATCTTGCCCATAAATAATGTATGGAGTAGAGGTCGGAATGCGAAAACTTGGATTCATCCTACACTTTGTATGGTGTAGGGGGATCTTTGTCTGATGCTCCAAATGGGAAATCGATCTCTGTGCCATGCCAAAATGCCAATATGCCAGCTACCTGATTTGCTCCTGTATTTGTAACTAACTAACTTACTTCTGTCGCTGCTTATATCAATTGATGAGATGAAGAACATTTTGATAGTTTGTTAGTCATCTGTGTATGTGTGTGTACACTAAAGTCAAGTACATGCATGGTCTTCAATTTTTGCAAATTCCTGTATTTCTCCAGAGGAATGATGCGCATTTGGTGCGATCTCGAGTTTTGCATTCGTAATTGTGAAGTGATTAAGTGAGTGTGCATGTGTATAAAGTTTTTCGGTGCGTTGAACCAGAAGCTGGAACAATGTGTTGTTGACAATTTTCACTTTTTTTTCATTCCCAGACGTCAAATTGAAATTGCTGTGCTAATGGTTTGCTAACGTTGGGGACTTTACCAAATATTTATTTCGTTTGTCTCATGTAGTGTGTTAAGACTTTGGCATTTTCAGTCCATTTCCCTGTGGTGGTGGGTGTGATTTGGTGGATAAAGTCTCAAAAAGTTATTCTAACTAACTAACTAAAACTAACTATTGCTAGAGATAGGACAGTGGATTTTTTGCCAATTTTTCCAAGATGTGATTTTGTGTTGTTTGTTCAGAATTTCTATTGCTTGCGAAAAATTAGCATACAGGAAAGGAGTGAGTGCCAATAGTGGGAAATAATCACAGTCTGTTTGTTTATCTTTGTGCTCAATGTTGGCGTCCTACTCACCAGTCACCAGTAACTAACTAACTCGACTTATTTTTGAACATGATTTGATGTAATTGACACTTGACCTTGTTGAGGTGAATCTTCTCATGTCATTCACTATAACTTCATTTTTTTCAAACTTCAACTGCATCTTCCTTTGCCAGATCTACGGGCTCTACCGACTCTGTCATCACAATGTCTCTTCATTTGTGCAGAAAATGGCAAAAAAGTGACTGCGTTAAATATTCTGCTCCGGAAATAACATTTCAAGTTTTTCATGTGCAACGGTTGTAAAAGTTGGACAAGTTTTTAGTTAAATAGTTGGCTAGCCATAGCCAAGATATAATGAGTTCATTCCTTGGGATCCAAAATTAAAAATAACCTTTTATCGCACGACAATGTATTTGCGTCGCCTGCTATAATCATTTACTGCTCAACTAACTTTGGTCCATGTTCCATAACTTTTGGGGCGGTACCCAACGCATTTGGGATTGAATTTGTGAGTACAATTTATCATCATTGTAGCAAGTTGGATGCACCTGTCTACTTTTTTTCCATCCATTGTGATTTAGTCACAATCATCATGAGTTGTAATTAGATTGAACAAATAGGATTGTTCATTAGGCGGCGAACATTCATCATCATTGATATTGTTAGTTTCCACGTGGGGGAGATCCCATTGTCAATTCCCCTTCATTCACACACATAGCACGTACGTGGGTTCTAGAGCGCTTTTCACGGTTTGTGCATAAAAAAGTGTGAGCACATGTGTGGGTCGTTTTAGCGGTGAAGTTGGATGATCTTGTTTTTTTTTTGGTTCTTGTAAAATCCGAGACTTGTCACGCTCATTTTAAATACGCAGTGCCAAAGGGACTGTGATATTGAAAACAAGTGTGTGAGTGGACTCGTGAGTCGAAAAGAAAAGTTTGTTCGTAAGAAGGTATTATTGCATTGTTAGTTAGTTTAGTTGCCTCCTGCATTCAAAAATGGAATTGAAACAAATTTCAAGTAATAAATTAACAAATAGTGAGTAAGTGACTGCACAGTTTAGGGGCTGCGGGTTAATTGTTTGATGAAACGGATCAGAATCTTCCTTGGTGTTGCCTTCCCAATTTATTATTATGATGGGGTATGAGATTGATGAGAAAAATTATTGGTTCAAAAAACTCATGTCGCCCTATGTACTTATTTGAAGAGGGTATGTAGGATGAGTTAGTTAATAGGTTGTAGGAGGCCCCAACAAGCAACCTGCAACTAACTGGTCACATAAATATTTGCTCTGCATCCTATTCCCATGTGATTCCATTTTGGCGATTATTAATTACTTTGTACTATAATAGTTACTTTACTTGCTAGCTGTGTAGAGTGTAGGCAGTTTCAAAGATAGTTATGGTAGGCAATGTTTACCAATTTGACACGGAATGAGTGGGAAATCGGGGAAGAAAAAGTTTTTATTCTTGTTCAAAACGCATTTATACCTTTTCCATCTATTTCCAATATAGAGTGCCAACTAATTGCAGTTTTTAAGTTCTTAGGAAATTTGCTAGAAAAATGATTATTTTAACGCTTACTACTACTCTATTTTTTCTTTGAGTGAGGGAGTAAGTTGTCAAAATCCAAAGGAAACTTTGAGTTGCTGTTAGTTAGATACAACAAAAAGGTAATGACGTGTTTTTGTGCTTTACGAGTTGAATTGATGTATAGGAACATGATGATGATAATATGGACACGAAGCTAACTAACTATCCAAGTTTAGTGCAAAAAGAATTGCCCATTTTTGGCATCTCATGGTGATGAGGATAATTTTTATTCAATGAGCCCATCATCATGATAATTTCAGTTCCCCAAAGTGACCATTACCATTCCCATATGCTCTGTAAGATGCAAATCCACGTAGTGCAACTTTTCGTGTGTTACTCACTCCACTCACTTATGCGCTCATACATTTACGAATATGCATGGACAGTCACACACAAGTTGTGGTCAGTTTTTTTTCTATTTGATGTTAGTAGGAGGCAAAATAATGTTGGGTAGGACTCTAGGATTTGTCTAAAATGCGGGGCAATAGTCTTTTGAAGTGATGCGAGATTTGCATGTACACATGGTCACTTTTTTTACGCATGTGTGATTTATTATACATTTTGAGTCAGTTGTTTTTGCACACTGTGAAGCCAGTCATTTTAGAATACTATCAAGCATACGTATGTATAGGGACAGTATACGTAAGGTTTATATAGGTTTGTATATATTTCTACTTGTTTTTAGCTTGCAGATTCTTTTCACTTTTGTTTCTGGTAGGTTGTAAAAGTAAGTAAGTGGGATGTGTTTGAGACTACAGGGTTAGTTAGTTAGTAATAATGTTTTGACTAATTAAAAATGTTTATATGGTGATGACCACCGTAGGCAATGGCTCAAGTTTTCAGTCACTCACTCACTCATTATTTGCTTTTGAAAGGAATCTTGTTTTCACTTATTCCTGTGTTGTGTGTGTAATCCTAATCCATCTTATCTATGTATGTGTCTGTATGTGTAGAAGCAGATGAGTCAGTTTAGCCAGTTTTATAGTTAGCTGACCAATTTTGTTTGTGGAAAAGGAACCAACTAACTAACTTGCTATGTAATGTAGACTAGTTAGTTAGTCAGTAGTGCGTCTATCGACTGATGTAGGCCGTTTCATTCTATTGGTCTGATTCCCAATATATTAAAAAGTTTCACTCAGTCAGTCAGTCAATACTGGTGTGACTGCATTTATTGAAAGAATTATTGGTTATTCTATTTGAGTATGGTTGAGAAAAAAGTGAGTACTGAAATTGATTTTTAGCTGTGAAAAGTTAAATTTTGATGCTGGAATGTGCATCATCGGCATCATGCCATCTGTTAATTGCCACCTTTGTATGTATCGTTCGTATAGGCCAGGGTGTGTATTTTCCGTTGCACAGTTGTGCGGTTCCCATGATTAGTGGTTTGATTTGGATTTATAATTATTGTCCTTAAGGAATATTTAAATGGTTAGGATTAGCTGTAATCTACGTATTTAATTAATTGGCTCTTTTGTATGGTTGGTCAGTTTCAGTTAGTTACTCTGGAGGAAGATTGTATGTATATATTATCTATAGTTGTATGATTTTTTTTGTACATGACGAAACATGTGAGTCAAATGAAATGAACAGATTTGTCCGTCAGCTTTATCTGTTTTTGTTATTAACTGTGCATGCAACTTAGACAGAATTGCTCGCTTCATAATGTGATTCCCATATTCTGTTGTAGGCTGTATTGTAAGTTAAGTATAAGTAAGACGACTGTCAGTCAATGCCCTATGCTTGTCCTGCTATAAAATATTTTGAGTTTGTGGAAGGAAAATTGTGTGACTAACTAACTTATTTAGCTGTCAATTTGTACTCTTTTTGTTAGATAGTTGAGTAAGTTACTGACTGACTGAGATTTATGTGAACAATTTTTCCTTCCTACTATTTCTGTTGTGCCCCATAAATGCATTTCTATATTAGTATAGTCACTCACTCTGTAATACAAGTTAGGTTTGTACATTTCACACTCAGTTCTTTCTTTGCTTGTGGTTACATCATAACTGCATTGAGTCTCAGTGTTTTTTTATCTTGTCAGGGAATGAAAACTGATATTTCATTGCACTGTACTCAGCTATATCTATAGCAAAAAGCTAGAAGAGTTAGAGTTTTTGATCCCCAGAGGGATTCTAACTATATACAAGACAAGTTTAAACTGCCTTTTGATGTCTGTTGCCAAAAGATGAGATTTTTTGATGTTATATTGTTTCTCGTTCTCGTGCTATATCTACTGTGTGACCAAACAGTACTTTTTGTCTCCCAACGACAATAATGTATTTCACACACGAGATCCTGAGATGAAGACTGAAAACAAATTGTGTTTCCATAAACTGTCAATAATCCACTTGCAAATATGACTGTTGTGCATCTGTGTGCCTTTGCTTGAAATTTTGTTCCGTCTCTAATGTAATGTATAGTTACTGACTGCAGTGAGCGAGCCAAGTGATACACATTGGAGTGCTTGCTGCATGAGAACTCAACCATATTACGGATGGATGTAAAGATGTGCAAGTTTTTTTGAACACCCAAATGCTAGCATGTTTTCTGTTGTGGCCAAGTATTTAGTTATATAGTTAAGTTACAGCTTAAAATGTTATGGCTAAGGAAAAAACTATTAGTTAGTTAGCACTTTCCGTTTCTCGTACAATTAACTCATCTTCTTTATGGTTGAACGGTGCAAGAAGAGCTCTCATTGCCAACAAAGATACATGTGTTGATATTATGCATTCAATTCAAATGTAGTTAGAAATCCATTGGGAATGAGAATATCTCTCTCGGTCAATGGGCATTTTCATTTCACAGTTTACTGCATTCACACCACACACTAGTGTATTTCATTGAGAGATCAAATTGCCTGTTTGATGCAAAAGCTGAGCTTAGTTTATTAGTTCGTGAGTAGTTTCATCCAAGTGCACGTCTGAAAAGCTCCACTAAATTACATGATTACAGCCATGCATAGCTAATGAAAATGCAGTGAATAATGAGAATGTGAGCTGTACGTGCATATATGGATCAGTGGGAAATATACAAACATAGTCGTGTGTACATTTGATAAATTCAGTTTTTGGGAAATTAGTTACAGTTTGTAAATGGTCAGGTGGTGATGTTGTATTTGTATCTTAGTAGGCATTGTTTGTGAGCTAAAATTAGCCATACTTATTGACTTTGCATTTATAATTAGACAAGGAAATTGTTTGGATTCCGAAACAACATGTACACGTACTAACAATAACCAAATGACTGTAGTTAACTAACCAACTACGTATTATGATGTCTCATCTCATATAACACGCAATATGAGTAATTTCGTCAATAATAATTGATTAAAATTGTCATCGTTTGTTTAATTGGCAACTAAAAGTAGCTAAATATTGTTTTGATTGTGCAGATCTGACCTGGATTTTTATTTGCCAAAGAGTGAGGACATATCCATAGTCACCAGTCAACAAGGGAAAGGGCTTTAAATTGGAGCAATTTGAGGAGAGAAGACTTTAGTTGAATATTTTGGACCAACAGTTGTGTTCTTGCGTTTCCAATAGGAAATAGCAGGTGTTTCAAAATTATTTCCCGTGTCGACGAATGGACAGTTGGGATGATCCACGTGTGAAGTCAAAGAGCATTTTTTGGACCCTGGAAGAAGAGGATGGAACCACGACGTGTGGAAGTGAAACGAGTTGTCTCTCCTGAGACGGCGCTCGCTTCCGACATTTTCGATCGCTTCTGCTCAGCAAATACTCTCAAATCTATTCTCAACCAGTATCGACAACTTTGCAATGTCGTTCGAGTCAAACCCACTCATTTCCCGGATTTCTATCCCAGGCTCAAGGTATTTGGTCTTTTATCCTCTTTTAAAGTTTGCACTTGCCACGGCCTCCCTTCTTCCTTCTGTACCCCGGTTTATATTTACTAAAGGTTTTTGATAAATTAGTGTCCATGGCCTTTGTGATCGACACTATGGACTGTTCATGTTTAGCATATTATCCACGGCCTCTTTACTTATACATGTGGTTCAACATTAGCTGCTCCATCTATACGGTTTATTATATGCTATTGATGGCCTTAATCGATTACGGCTTCTGTCCACGCTAACTACATTTCCCCCATTTGTATTTAAAGCTCACTCACAGTCCATTACATGCCATGTAAATTGCATGGATTTTTACACTTCAAGGTCTCAATTATCATCTCACTTCATTGAAAACCCAATGGTGCAATTAGGCTTTTGTATTTTGCAGGCAAAATTGTGCTCATGGCGAGCTCAAGCATTATGGTCGAAATTCGAAAAACGGGCCTCCTTCCGCTGTTACGGGAGAGGAAAAGCCTGTTATGGGTCTAGGGTGAGAAATTAAAACATGGCAATCATGAGTGTTCACCTATTCATCTGGTTACCTGATTCCCATATGAATGAGCAGGTACTGATTATTGGCGGAGGACCTTGTGGACTCCGGACAGCCATCGAAGCTCAACTGCTGGGTGCCAAAGTGGTGCTGGTGGAAAAACGGGATCGCTTCTCTCGGAACAATGTTCTCCACTTGTGGCCATTTGTGATAACTGACTTGAAGGGATTGGGAGCGAAAAAGTTTTACGGTAAATTCTGTGCGGGCTCAATCGACCACATTTCTATCCGACAGTTGCAATGCATCCTGCTCAAAGTGGCCCTCCTTTTGGGCGTGGAAGTGCACGAGGGAGTCAGTTTTGAAGGGTTGAAGGAACCCTCGGACGTAAACAACGAGGGATGGAAAGCGGTGACCACTCCGGCGGACCACCCCGTGTCCCATTATACGTTCGACGTGTTGATCGGAGCGGACGGTCGGAGGAACACGCTTGAAGGATTTCGACGCAAAGAGTTGCGCGCTAAGCTGGCCATAGCCATCACCGCAAATTTTATCAATAAGCACACCGAGGCAGAAGCCCGAGTCAAGGAGATCAGTGGAGTGAGTTACATCTTTAATCAAAAGTTTTTCCAGGATCTCAATGAGGACACGGGGATCAATCTCGAAAATATTGTCTACTACAAGGACGAGACTCATTATTTCGTCATGACGGCCAAGAAACAGAGTTTGCTCATCAAGGGCGTGCTACTCAATGTGAGTAAAGCGAGCACTGTATAGTTGGTGTAGGATATCTGTATATGATTTGGGCTAATGATTTGTATTTTGGGTGCATTTCACAGGACTATGCGGACACAGCAAAACTGCTATCCCATGAGAATATAAACACGGAGCAGCTGGTGAGTTATGCGCTGGAGGCAGCCCGCTATTCCACGGAATACCAACTGGCGGATTTGGAATTCGCTGTGAACCATTATGGGAAGCCTGACGTGGCCATGTTTGATTTCACGGCCATGTATGCGGCTGACAATGCATGCAAAGTCATTCAACGCAAAGGGTACAAATTGCTCATGGCACTTGTCGGTGATAGTTTACTCGAGGTGAGTGAGTTAAATCATTAGTTGGCTCCGGGGAGAGTGTCGAGATTGCATTATACATGACTATTTTTTTGTCTTAATAATGACAGCATCATGCTTTGTAACTCCGATTGTGAGAATCTAGTTTTTTCTGTGTTTTTGTAGCCATTTTGGCCCACGGGATCGGGATGTGCTCGAGGATTTTTAAGTTCCTTCGATGCAACGTGGATGATTCGAAGCTGGTGCAATGCAAATCGATCTGTTTTGGAAGTTATTGCGGAAAGGGAATCCATTTATCGACTTTTAGGGCAAACCACGCCCGAGAATTTAAATAAGGAGCCAATTAGTTACACGATAGATCCTCATTCGCGTTACCCTAATTTAAATTTGCGGGCTGTAATGCCGTTCCAAGTGAAGTCACTGTACGATTCGGATGAGGCAATCCCTGATGTGGAAGATGGGAATCCTGTGGAGATTGATAAAGTGCCCAAAAAACGACGACGAGGTACTTATTGTTAACCAAACTAAAGCAAGTGCTTGAAAGTAGCTATAGACAGGAGAAAGGGTGTTTCATGCATTTATTGTGTGTGCAGATTCTGTGATAGCTACAGATGCAGTGCTGGCCTGGCTCCGGGACCAAGTCTCCTGCTATGGGATAGAAGTGGCTGACGTGGGCGCAGTATTTAGTCGAGGAGATGTTCTTTGTGCAATTATTCATCGGTTCCGTCCAGATCTCATTGAGTTCCCGCTCCCATCCGAAGAGAATGTGAGTCCGCTGGAGACGGCTGAGTTCCGCAACCAAGTGGCATTCGATCTGCTTCAGTCAGAATACACTCTGTCTCCCCCTGTAAGCGTCTACATTGACAGCCAATTCAATTTCCAACAGAATGAGAGTATTTTTTTTAAATCGGTTTCTATTCTGCCGAGTTATGGATGATTTTATTTTGCAGACGTCTTGTTCCGACTATTTGGGACTCATTGCGTACTTGTCACAAATTTATCAAGTTTTCCGTGGGGAAATCCCTCAAGTCAAATATGCTCGTGTGGTACGTGCAGTTTTTTCACCACATTTTACCTGATACTTTGAGTTTGTAACGTACTATTTGGATTGGTTGTTTCGTTGTTTGCAGGATAGTAGCGAAGAGCTGGATGAGCAAGAAATTCAACGCCAACAACGTTCTAGTCATTACAAGTACAATTTTGGATCCAGTCATCCTTCAAAGCATAACAGTTCAAGTACGCCATCCAAATCCATTCATCACTTACTAACCAACTAAATCAACTAACTTATTAATATGACTTTTTGTTTGCACAGGGGCCAAGTCATTGAGTCGGAGAAGTCGGCTTTCATCCTCAGGGCGGTCCGACAGTCGAGAAGGGGACACGACCGAATCGCTGTCTCGAAGCAATAAGAAAAAACGTCGGAGTGAAGAACGGTTGGCCAAAGGACCAGAGAACTCGGTGAGTGTTAGAAGTTTCCTGTATCAGTTCATAGAGGAGCAACTATTTGGTCCATCTCGACCTGCCACCAGTGCTAGTAGTCATAGTAGGTCCCGCTCATTGGATAGGAACAGAGAATATAGACCAATAGAATGTGAAGAAGACAGTAGTAGTGATGATGAAGACGAGGAGAACGGGATTGGTGGATCCAGAAAACAGTCCGTCGTTCGAAGGAACAAGAATGATGATCCGGATGGGGAGGTGCGGCGAGCGGAAATTGAGCAGAACCGTTTAGAGAGGCAAAGGAGACGGGCCAAAGAGAGGAAATTGGCAGTAGAACGATTTATCAAGAGTATGAGATTGCTCCAGTTGAATGACAGGGGGGAAGAAGAAGAGCGGAGGGTAGGGACCGAATTTTTGGAAGGGGAAGAACCGTATGAAGACTACACTTTCCATTTGTATCGCAAAGTCGGTCCGGATTTCGAAGAGCGGAGGAGATTTCTTGAGCAGAAACTTTCAGTGAGTGTGATAGTATTTGGAGTGACGGACTAAATTGCGTGTTTTGTGTCGTTTGTTACTGGATAACAATTGGGTTGGTGAAAACTGTGGTTGAGACACCTGTTTTGTAGACAAAATTGTACACGGTTGGGGTTTGGTGTTCACAAAAAATGCTGTCTGTGCGGAAGAATACGAGTTTTTGAGGCCAGCTGGAGTTTTTAAAAATAATTTTTAGATAAGTGTAGATTGAACGTGGATATTTTTGAAAGCATGATTTTGAACAGTTTGACACTCTCTGCCACTTATAAATGTTATAATTTACTCATAATATAAGTGAGTTTGTGTTCCTTGTAATCGTGATGTGTTAACAATTGGGAATCCCTGTTTTACTTAATTATACATTTAATATGTTTGATGGTTATGGTTTGATGATGTCTACTGATGTTTTTTTCTAATGCACTGGCCTGCTGATTTTTCATCTGTTTTTAAAGTACTAACTAGCTAACTAGCTAGCTAACAGATTTGAAATGTGTATATTCTGGGTACAGGGCCGAGAAATCCGCACAACACTGGGAGGCGGGCTGTTGAGTGGGAGCAGTGGTTGTTTGACTGAAGACAGAAATGTACCTGGTTTGGCCCGAGATTTGGAAGCCAAGTTGCGGGGCTCTCGGTCTCAGTCCAAGAAACCGAAAGATCTTCTTCGGGCGGTGGGCAAGATAGAGAAAAGTGACTGGAATGTGCAAAAGATTGAGCAGAAGATTGCCGAGAGTAAAGGTTATGCTGCCCCTGGCAGCAAGAATGATCGGGATGACAAGGTGCCCAAATGGTCCAGAGAGGCATTTGATGACAAGGTGAGACCAATATTCCAAATACCGATGCAATAATTAGTTGGTTAGAAAAATACAAATAGTTGTTGTTTTTCGTAGAGGGAGGCTATGAAACGAAAAATGGAGGGTGGTGTGGGCACCTCGGGCGGTAAAAATTCTGATGGACTTCAGAATTTTGAGGAGAATATAAAAACTTTAGGCAAGAAACTCAAGGATGGAAATGTGCTAGATGTGGGACAACGGGGATGTAACAAAGTATCTCAGATGGCGTCCAAATTAGTAACCAAATGGGAGAAACCTAGAGAGACTGAATCCATTGTGGCTAAACCGGCTGTAAGAAAATTACCGAAAAAAGTCAACTTTTTGTGATATTTGAAACATTACGAATGGTTTACGTTCTTTATAGGCCCAGCGCCCAGTATTTGAGTTTCCGAAAAAGGATGGACTGGAGCGATGCCATTTTTGCAAGGAGCGAGTGTACCTGGTAGAAAAACTAACAGCCGAAGGGAAATTCTTCCATAAACGATGTTTTAAATGCGAGTATTGTAATACTGCTTTAAGAGTTGGTGAGTTGCAAATTATCATTGGTTAGTTAGTTTACATTTTGTACTGTCCGTATGGGCGCGACAAATAAAGCAAATTGTTGTTTTTTCTGCGTTTTGTGTCTCTCCAGTGCACTATAATCTTGAAAGAATGAACTAAAGCAAACCGATCGACACCATGCTAATTTGATTGTATTGCAAAAAATACCGACCGGTGTGCATTTCGATTTCTCTAAACATGTTCGCATGCTATTTATTTTGCATGCACGAAAAATTAGATACAGGTGAACTCGGTTTTTAAATACATAGTGTACAAGATGTAAATATTTGATATTTTTGGTCAGGAGCTCGTTTTTGAAATATTGACACAAAAGTTTGTGACATGGTATACCCTGAAAGATAAGACATTTGATAAAAACTTTTATGGTTTTAGGTAACTACGCATTTGAGCGAGAAGGTCGATACGGGGAGCGATTTTTTTGCCCCCCACATTATCATCTAGTGCGTATGACGGGTTGGAAGAAACTAGACGACCTAGAGGATCTGAATGACGGAGCGCAGCCGGATGAGATACGGTTGCTCACGCCAACGAGTCAGGTGAGTCGCAGAAGACTGCTGGACCAAGAACTCGAGGATTTGTGTGTGAATGTGATGATGCCCTTGAGTCCTTTCACTTGTTTTCTTTTTATTTGTATCTTCCTACTTCTTTCGTTGCTGCTCAATTCTGTGGACACTCATCAGTTCGTTCTCGAACATTTGAATGCTCCTGGCGATTTGTAACTTTTATTTTCGAATCTGGTCCACAAGCTCGTTTGTTTGTAACCCATGAGCTATTATGTTATGAAATGTAGTCACAACTGTAACTTAGTATACTGTGTTACCTGGCGATACGAAATACCGAAATGATTGTATGATCTAGTGCACAAAAAATGTGATCTGAATTGACCTTAGGAAACTCATGTGACTGTTTTTTTTCAATGTTTTACTATTTATTTATTTTTGAAGGCATAGATTTGTTAGTTTAAGTAGTAGTAATTGTTTTGTTGCTTCAAATTGGAATTATTGTGTATAATGTGATTTGAGGCATAAACTGAACAATTTGCAACGAAAGTCATTAGTTAGTATGATTGTATGTAATTTGTGAAAATTGCTCTTGCGTCCATCTTTTAGTTATAGTAGGCTAGTTAGCACACAGAAAAAATGTGTCTCAAATTAAAACCACGAGTTATTCTTGTCTTGATTCATTTCCACGTTATGATTTGCTCACTTTGACTACTGTTTTTGGCATGCACAGAAGAGACTTGGTCTGGGAGTTAAACTTTCTCATTCTTCACTTGCTCTTTGAAACTTATTTTGCATAGACATTTTGCACATTTGGTATCTGTTTTTGGCACGCTTTCAACCGTTCATTAATTAGTCCTTGTGAATACCCTTTACCGATATATCGTAGTTGAGTAAGCAGAGAGACTTTGTGAATTATATGTATACCCCGGTATGCTATGTAAAACTAAATATTCATGGAACATTAGCCCAAGCTACCGAAATTAATGGTTTTGGCTGTGAAAATTTAGGATTTCAGTTGTTAGTTTAGTTAGGTAGTTTAGATAGTTGCAAATTGTTCATAATGCGCGATGCACCTTTTCTTTATATAACCTTTTGGTCACATTTTACTAACGAACAAACTAGCTAAATCATTGACATTACTCTATTTGCTTGGATTGGATATGCACTTTTCTTACCAACTTGGGACAGTATCTGACCGACCTAGTGTCTAAAAATTTGAAATTTTTCTCCAATCGAGATTGTTGTCACAATACATGATATGGAATTGATCTTGTAGTTCACTTTCGTTTTTAATGTCACACTGTAGGCTGTATGTATGCATGAAACCGAGTAAGTTTTTTTTTGTTGGATCTAAAACGCCGTTTAATGGCGACTCGTGGATTGGATAAATTATAGTTAATTATAGTGAGAGTGTGATTGAGAGTTTGATTACTAACTAACTAACGAAGGGGAATGTTGTTTGTGTGTGTTGAAGATGCTGTCAGAAATGGATGAGCGGGGGACAACCCCTGAGCGCGCCGAGTTTGAGAACTCGGTGGATTTATGCGAGGAGGAGTTGCTGGACGAGATTGACGAGGATGAGTGGACGGACCGCAATTTTGGAGCCTCTAATGCTACCAATGATAACAATGATAACAACCATACTTCAGACGAAGCCTCTGAGCTGAGGTATGTATACCCTTGGCCTTACCCTCTTCTAACTGGCACCTAAAAACCAAGCATGACCTTGCATTCGTGCCTTTATCACTTTTTAGTTTGTAGTTAGTATACTAAACCCCATCACACTATAACCCTGGCACAAGAAATTGTCTACGGTAGAGATGTACATGCAACAATCTATTCAGTCTAGTCATCGCAGTATAGTACATAGCAGGACAAGGGCACATATGGGAGGTCCCAGTTTATAAACCAGAATTGTTTGATTAGGATTAAATGCGACTTTATTTTGTGTTACCACAGCGAAGACGATGAAATCACGCCGGAAGGAACGAAAGACGACCATTTCAACGACTTTGCTCATCCCGAAAAATGTGACCATAATTGCATCGGTAAGCAGTTGATTTGGGTTTTTGAGTTTGTCGGAGTTTTGTGACCAAATGAATTTTTTGTACACAGAGAGTGATAAAAAGACGAAAGACTCAGATAGTTCTGGTTCAAACACCGAAGTGGGAGACGAAGAAAACTACGATGACGAAGAAGAGGATGAAGAAGAAGATGAGGAGGACGAAGATGAGGAGGAGGAGGAATGTGAGGGAAGCACTACGGAGATAGAGACAGACTCGGAATTTGCTGAAGATCCTCCCCACAGTGTGCCCGGTCGGATCCCTACAATCATAGTGAACGAGCCAGAACAATTTGTGACCCGGCTGATCGATACAAACACTGCGTTGCAGAATCATCATCCAAAACCGGAGATATTGGAGCCGGTGAATCTTCGAAATCATCCGGATCGGGTGATGCCTCGAGTGACAGGAATCCCGAAGCAATGGGAACCACTTCCACGAAGAAATCCAGAAGCATTGGCAGCCAAAAGGTCTTTGGAGTTAAAAAAGAAGTACTTGCATGGGGGTGGACCAGTGCCCGGGATTCTCGCTAAAACGATCATTGATCCTAATGCGCAAAAACAATTTCGTAGTGTGTTGGATATGATTTCAGAGAAGCAGAAGTTATTGCAACCTGGACCCAAGCCTTCGGCCACAATGACAGCATTTTTGGAAGGTACGGATAAACTGAAGCAGAGGAATTGTTCCGTGTCGCCAAATATGGATGGGGATAGAATGAAGATGATAGAGATTGAGCCCAAAAGTTTGTCCCCAGATACAAATGAAGACCAAGAAAAGAAGATTGACACTTTAGAATGTATGAATCGACTGAATCTAGTAAAAGTATTGGAAGCCTCTTCGGAGATTGGGGATCTGGAGACAAAAAAGATTAAAAATTCTTCGGATTTGTCCCTTTCGCCCATAAATGGATCCAGTGAGGAGCCCATGAATCTTTCCAGTACTCCTTCTCTTAGTCAAAGCGAAAGTCAAAGTACAATAATTGCGACGACAGCTTTTGAAGATGCTGTCAAGATTGGGGATGACCGAAGTAGTAGTAATGACATTGACGATGAGGATTCAGGGACTGATGGGCAGCTATCGGATTTCGACCAGTGTTGTGATGACGATGAGGATTTCGATTTGGTTGTGAAACGGGAACCACCGCGCGTTGAAATCGAGGATGAGTTCGGGATAACCTTGTCCTTGGATTTGCCCCAAGAGTTGAACAATAAGAACTATGTGGTCAATAATAATAATTACAATGATCGGACACCCGTGGACAATGAGTTCTGTAAAGTGGGAATGAGTTCATCGGATTCCAAAGATTCCTTGAATTCGGGAGTGTTCTTGGAAACGGAATTATCAGATTGGACCCGGGATGTAGGGGAAGAAAAGGAAGGGGGTGCTATTCCCGTGCACCCCTGCCCCCGGAATGGGGGAAAAGGTAAAAAGAAAACGGTGGTTAGGAAGAAAGTTATGGAACGGAATGCGAAACGGGAGCAACTGGCGAGGGAAGGGAAAGATTTACGGTCTTTGGAATTAGATGGACTAGATTTTATGGATGTGGATGCCGTGAGCAGTCCGGAAGACCAGATTCGGAATATTACGAGGAAACAAGGCTATTGCAAGTTGGCTAGTGAGGATGAAGAAGCGGAGGAGCCTAATAATGTGATCCCCAAGTGTCCAATAGAAGATAGAGAAGCGGTCCTTGAGAAAAGTAGCACCAGTAGTCCTAGTACCAGTACTACACCTACGATAGATTCCGTTTCTAGAGCTAATGTGGATATTTTGGAAGCCATAAATCCCGTTTTGGTGAGCAAAGAGCCCAAGATCCCCGTGTTAGATAGAGTTGTACCTTTCAGCAAAGCGAGGGATTCTCTAGATTACCGAAAAGGAATCAAAGGGATCACAGCGAGTAAAGGCCCATATTCCGAATTCATGGTCCGCGCTTCATCCACGGAGGAGAGTAGCTTAGTTTCGAAACCGCTTCCACTCACTGTTGAAGAAGAGAAATCTAATTTGCTGGTTTCGTCCACTTCGCCCATCACTGCTCGCAAAATCGAAGCAATACAGAAAGAGAAGGCGAAGCAATCAGAATGGATTCGATCCATGGTTCTGGGTCGTATGTCCAGACAAAGTCCGGAAAAAAACGGGAGACGATCTGCCCGGGGCTCCGAAAGCCCTTTGGGGGGATCTTCGTCGAAAGGATCCAAGGAAGAAGTGGAATCTTCTGTTTCTCGAAGAAGTTCTCAGAATTCCATTTTGTCCTCCAGTCAAGATGGGGATGAACCTGTCTGTGTAAGTAGTTCCCCTGTAAGCGAATCCAATTCCAACAAGGTGGTCAGTCCTTGTTCCATTGAGCCCGAGATCATGGCCGAATCCGACACCACTAGTGCTTCAGACAATAATAAGAATGTGCACTCAGCGCATTCTACGAAACCATTGCTCTCTTCCCCTGTGAATGAAATGGTGAGTCCAACACAGTATGAACCGGTATTCACTTCTTCGCCTCGATTTCGAAACCGTCCAAAGTTTGAAAGCCCGTTCGAGATAACTAGTACCACAGCGCCTACTACTCCTGTAAGTGGTGTGAATAAAACAGTGGCATTGTTTGCCACTGACCGGAAAAAGAAGACCACGAAAGGGAAAAAATCCCCTGCCTTCTATCAATCTATGCCAGATTTGTCCGTTTTCGGTGTACATGATGATGATTCGGACGAGGATTGTACCCCAGAAATGGGCCCCACTGATGGTGAGTTCACTACGCCCAGTGTGCAACGTTGGGAGCTGTTCAAATCGGTGGAACGGGAAAAAGCGCGTCGTGAAGCGAGAGAGCGGGCTCGGCTCAAAAGTGACGAGGAGTTAGGCCTTAGTCCAACAGACTATGCCAGTTTGAAGGAAAAAGTGAGACGTCGAGGAAGTGTGCCCGATTCGGACTCAGTATTTCTATCGCCGTCCCCCAGGGGAGCTGCAAGTGTGCCTAGTACCCCCACTCGAGGTATTATGAATTCAGCGCGGAAACCTTTTGATCCGTTCATGTCTCACAGACCGAATCTTGATTTTCCGGAAGCCAAAGCCGATCCTTTTCTAATCCCCGAACCGATCAAACGGGGAGATAATCGGAAAGCCAGTCCGGAGAAGGCCAAAAGTATGGGATCTGAAATTTTGGCGGAGGCAGTGTCTCCATATTCCGTGGACTCCAACTGGGTGCTCTCGAAAAGCCGAGACAATACGTTTCGACCCAGGTCCAATACTATGTCTGATTTGAAACATTATAGCAACTACCCGGGAAATTTGACTCCCAAGAATGTGCCGGTCCCAGTGTCTCAAGGTATTTCTAAAGCCATGCATGTCCACTCTTGCACGAATGTAGTTGCACCCGCTCACAATGTCTATAATAGTAATAATAATGGAAACCATCACCAGCACGGAGCTATGGTTTTTAGCGGCAACCAACAAATGATTGGTACCAATAGTAGTGGAAATAATGCTTCCAAAGTTTTGAAAGCTTTGAGTTCCGATACTTTGCTTGAAGATTTTAGCGCATGTCCACGCGGGGGGAATTCCCCATTGGAACCACTCATGTCGACACTCAGTGGTGGTAGGAGTGTGCCTGATATTGTGAGCACTGCACGACTCAATAATGATAATCAATGCCCGTTGACTTCCATAGAAGGACACAAGGGAGGTAAGAAAGGGAAGGATCGGGATCGAAGGCGTAGTTTGATTCACACGGGCATCGCCAATGTGGCGCGAGCAACGTTCTCTGGACTTTTCAATCGCAATAGTAACAATAATACGAGTGGGACCGATTCGGGGAATGGCACTCCGGAGAAAATTGGAAATAGTAGTGTGACGGGTTCTCCGAGCAAGGAAAAGTTTTCCTTCTTCAAGTTGACTCCCAAGCTGCTGAATAAGGATCGAAGAAAATCCAAGGAGACTTTAATGACTAGCCCTGTGGATTGTAAGAGTGGGGTGGATCCGATTACTATCCAGAGTTTGAAATCTTCACCGAACCCGGGGGTTGGGAGACGGGCGAGTTTTGATGAAGGGGGTAATGGTGCACCGGATGATATGGCCACTTTATCATTTATTGCCAGTACCAAGGACTCTGTAGACGATCCCGTGGTGGCAGCCAAGATGAAAAAGGGGGAACGAGAAAAGGCTAGGAATGCTCGGTGAGTTGTAGTTTTGAAAATTTTGTATGGAATATGGTAGTAGTGTGGGTGGAGTTGCTAGCTAAAATATAATTAATTCATTCGGGATTTTGTATAATGTAGGCAGCGGGAGATGCAAAATATTAAGTTCAAATTGGATAAGATTGATCTAGACCAGAAAATGATGGGTGATAAGGTGGATAAGCTTGAAAAACGGATGATGAAGTTGACCAAAAGTAAGAAATTGAAAAACGATTTAGATCACTTCTTTTGGTCAGATTTTGATGATGTTTATGATTTTGTGACGTTTTAGGTGAGTCTCAAGATGAGTTGATGGTGGAATGGATGCAAACATATAGAGAGCGAAGTCGGCTGGCACGGGTTGAAAGAGAATTGCTCATGCGATATGATAAGTTGGATTTGCAAGATAGAAAAGAGCGATTGGAGGATTTGCTAGATCAGTGCTTACTTTGTGATGGTGAATTTTTTTAACACATTTTCTACTATAGAGAGAGAGAGACATAAATATTATTTATTGATTTATTAGAACAACAAAGATCACTGTTACCCATCGATAGTAGCGGCAGTCGACTCAGTGTACAACAGAGTTAGTTTTGTTCACTGTGTAAGGGATATTTTGGTGCTGGGGCATATTTTATATATAAAACCTAAACTGACCTCTGCCCCAGCACATTCCCTATCATACAACATCAGATTCTGGGATAGTCGTGGATATTGGCTCTGTATCTAACTAACTAACAATTATCTGACTGCGTATAAACCCTAACTAACTTACTATAAAATGGAAACATCCTAAAATGATCAATTAACTAACTAAACTAACTAACTAACCCTAAAGTATGAATGTCGAGAGTGAATGAACTAACTATAAGAGCGAGTGAATGATTGTGTGAATGAGTGGCTTACCGGTGCGGGTGAAATCCCGAAGAACACAAAACACCGAAGATATCTTTCTTGTACATGATGGGTTTCGTACTTTTATTCATTAAGTACGAAACAAACAGAACACTTTGACAATAATGAGCAATAGGCTCCAAATTAATAAATAAATTTGCCATTAGGGCAATACAAGACAAAATATGACACACACAATTCAATACATTAAATCAATACAAAAATGGCCAGACTGGCGCTTTATAATGTTATCAAAAAGAATCCTCAGGAACAACTGAAGGTTGAGCGTCAGTCTGGCTATAAGGTAAATTTCACAAGTAGTGGCCAAAAGGACGCTATCTTTCCCGAACTGACTGGAATCGGTCAGTTCAAGGTCCATGCAAAGCAGGGCATTTGTCTCACTCTCCTGCTTTGCATGGACTTTAACAAAATCCAGTCAGTTCAGGAAACTGAGACTAAAATTAGAGGGGGATTTTTGACCTCATTTGAATGAAGGCGAAAATCTACCCTCACAACTGTACAAGTTGTAATACAACAGTATTAGTTGCAATTAGTTATGATGTCCAGTCATTATGAAAAGGAGTTTGTATAATACAGGTGATTGTGCAATATTCTGCAGGATCCTTTCTCAGCAAATATGGCAATTTCTCTGAGAGTGGTTTTCGGGAAACCCAATGATTGCAAAGTTGTCTCGGTATAAAATTTGTTTCCTTTTTTGTTTAGATCGGACAAAGTCACCAGTTGAGAAGAACGCTGAAGGAGAAATAGCGAAAAAAATTGAAAGTGTAGAAGAACGTAGAGCGGAGCTGCTTGCTAAATTCGAAGAGGATATGAGACAGTGAGTGGAGTTGAAATTTTTGAAGATAGTCTTGCCAACTCTGCCTTGCTTAAGATTTGTATTTATGGGAATGGTTTTGTTTTTGCAGATACGATGAGAAAGATGCAGAAATGGAGGCCCAACTTGCTGTTTCCAATTTTTCTCCCAAGGAATCCAACGTTTAGTTTTCTCGATAAATAGTTTAAATTGCCAAAGTCTCATCAACTATGATCTCACTCAAATACTAACTATGGCATACAAATTTAAATTACAGAATTCGGGTTATTATTATTTCTATTTCATTCGTACGCAACCATATATGTATTTAATCATTACCAAATTTCGATTGTCATGATTATGATTACAAATCACTGTGGTGCAAGTTTGATTGCTGCTTCATATGTAATTCATTCATTCGTAGGATAAACATTAGGAAAAATTGCATGGCATTATGCACAAGCCGGAACGCTCATATACATATATAGTTAGCTAGTTTGTAATCATCCCACCCCCAGAAAGTAAACAATTTAGAGTTAATATTACTAGCTGAGCACAATTATTGGATTTCAACTTTTAAGAAAGTTGCATAGTGCTGCCATGTGTTGTCTAATTTGTAGAATTTCCCATTCAAGGTGGATAAATGTTGTACTAAAAGTAGCGGTTTTAGCGGTTATATGAGGATTTCACATGCACATGCACAGTCGAGCAGTTTGCAGTTGCCTTTAATGAGTTGTTTTCTTCTGTAAAACTGGTGTAGAGAATGCGTGTGACAATAAGTGTGGTCAGGTAAAGAATATAAAATAATCGATTCATATCACACACTGGAATGACGAATAGGACTTGGTCATTAAGAGTATACAAACTTTTGTCCCACATTACCTTTTGTACAGAAACTTGTAGATCCAGATAGAGAAAGGAAACATTTTAAAATTTTAACTGTAACTGATAAATATGTGTTTATGCTCTCATGGAATATTTGCTTGTAACTGGCTTATATCTGGCTTGTTTATGCAGCAAGCTTATGGTGTCATAATTTATTGAATTGAATATGCATTATATACGACAAGTTATGGATTTATGCAATGTTGTTGGTCATTATATTGTAACTAACAGGTGTCATTGAATAATTGACTGATGCTTGTAATCTTTGACATGAAAATAAGGAGTTAGTAAAGATCCTATTGTTGTGGTCGAATAGCCCGTACACATTGTTTGTACGCAGTGATATTTAATCCATCTGTAGTATATGTTTTACTTAACAATTAGTTCAGCAGTCCATGGAAGGTAGGTTAACGATATATTATTTGACTCCATTGGTAAGCCCATAATAAATAAAACATGTGAAATGTGAAACAAAAGCATAAAATTGCTCTTTCCGTGGCTTCATAATGTTTAGAATAGTTGTCTCCAGACTGATTAGATTTAGTAACAGTAATAATAAAAATGACTTGCTAAGAAATGAACATTATATATGTTAGCACCAAATCTTTGCGGATCTTTAATTTTTGTAGCTAATTAGTTGATATATATCCTTTAGTGGGGATACAAGCACGGATATTTATTATTATTACTGGACATTTGTTACTTGTATTGTTTCGTTCATTTTCTTGAGGCTCACTGAGTTATTTCAAGTCGCTTTAAGTATGTAATTTTTGTGAAGCGGTGAAAAATAAAAAGAACTCAACAGAAAAACTGTGTAACTTCATGATATATTTCAAGAAAGAGTAAATAATTTAAAATTATCAGCATTTCATCCAAAACAATGTCTCAGTAAGACCTTTAATAACTTTGCTTTTTTTTGGGTAAAAATTTCAATTAGGTATAATTTAAATGGCAATTATAATGAACTGAGGATGAACTAGATCAAATCAAACTTGTACGATGAATGACATTCCGCTTTGCATTGAAACGATTGG
>Ga0210040_10002716_pt1 | contig 24654 bp, 18 predicted proteins | sample CryGeyCG12114_NA_FD_185462 | JGI IMG/M metagenome (GOLD analysis project Ga0210040, IMG submission 185462) | Groundwater microbial communities from aquifer - Crystal Geyser CG19_WC_8/21/14_NA (SPAdes) (version 2) | ecosystem: Environmental > Aquatic > Deep subsurface > Groundwater | place: USA... | reverse complement strand
GAACGCGCGCCGCCATGCTTCCACGTGGAACGCGTTGCTGTCGACCAGCGTGCCGTCGATGTCGAAGAATACCGCCTTGCAGGCCGCCATGATCGTTCCTTCCCGGTGAACCGGGGGAATGAACCGGCCGACCTGCTTGTTCCGTCAGCCCGCCAGGCTCTTGGATGCCTGCTCGAACAGATCCTTGGACAGATCCGGCGTCGCGACGATCCGCTCCAGCTCGGCCCGCATCAGGTCCGCGCGGGCCCCGTCGAAGCGCCGCCAACGACCGAGCGGCGGCAGCAGCTTGGCCGCCGTCTGCGGGTTGATGCGGTCGAGCGCGATCAGCTGGTCGGCGAGGAAGCGATAGCCCGCCCCGCCGCTGGTGTGGAACGCGCGCTGATTGACCGCGAACGCGCCGATCAGCGACCGGGCACGGTTGGGGTTGCCGAGCGAGAAGTCGGGATGGCCGACCAGCTCCGCCACCACCGCTGCGGTGTCGTCGCGGGTCGCCAGCGCCTGCGTCTGGAACCACTTGTCGAGCACCAGCGGGTTGTCGCGATAGCGGTTGTAGAACACGTCCAGCGCCGCCACCCGTTCGTTGCTGTCGCCGCTCGCGAGCGTGGTCAGCGCCGCCTGCCGGTCGGTCATGTTGTCGCACGCTTCGAACTGGGTGAAGGCGAGCTTGGCCGCGTCCTCCGCGCCGCTCGCCGCCATATAGCCGAGCGCGACGTTGCGCAGCCGCCGCAGGCCCTTGTCGGCGGGGGTGTAGGCATAGGGCTTGCGCGGCCCGTCATAAGCTGCGCGCCACTGCGCATCGAGCGCTTGGCCGAGATCGCGGCGCAGCGCCTCGCGGGCGCGGAACACCGCGTCGGGGTCGACGGTGGCAAGCTGGTCGCCGATGAAGCTCTCCGATGGCAGCAGCACCGCCTCGCCGACGAACGCCGGGTCGAGCCGGTCGTCGGCCAGCGTCGCGCTCACCGCGTCGATCACCGCCTGGTGGTCCGCGCCGCCCTCGACCGCGCCTGCGACCAGCGTATCGAGCATCAGCTGCTGCATCGCCTCGTAGCGGCCGAAGGGATCATCGTCGTGCCGCGACAGAAAGGCGAGATCGGCGGCCGTGCGGTCGCTTTCGATCACCACCGGTGCGGAAAACCCACGGTTGATCGACAGCACCGGCCGCTCGACGATCTCCTGGAAGGTGAGGCTGCCCGCGGCGGAATCGAACACCAGCAGCTGCTCGTCGGTGAGCGGCTTGCCGCTCTCCGCACCGAAGAGCTTGAGCTTCAAGGGCAGCACCATCGGCGCCTTGTCGGGCTGGCCCGGCGTCGGCGGCACGTGCTGCGCGAGCTTCAGCGTCGCGCGCCCACCGCCCGGCTCGTGCTCGAGGCTCACGGCGAGGCGCGGCGTGCCGGCCTGGCTGTACCACAGGCGGAACTGCGACAGGTCGACCTCGCCGGCCTCCTCCATGCACGCCACGAAATCCTCGCACGTGGCGGCCGTGCCGTCGAAGCGCTGGAAATACAGGTCGGTCGCGGCGCGGAACGCCTGCGGGCCGAGGATCGTCGCCATCATGCGGATCAGCTCGGCGCCCTTGTTGTAGATCGTCGCCGTGTAGAAGTTCGAGATCTCCTGATAGCTGTCGGGCCGCACCGGATGGGCGAGGGGCCCCGCATCCTCCGGGAATTGCGAGGCGCGCAAGCCCCGCACATCCTCGATCCGCTTGACGGCGGCCGAGCCCTGGTCCGCGGAGAAGCCCTGGTCGCGATAGACCGTGAAGCCTTCCTTGAGGGAAAGCTGGAACCAGTCGCGGCAGGTGATCCGGTCGCCCGACCAATTGTGGAAATATTCGTGCGCGACGACAGTGGCGATCGCGTCGTAATCGTAGTCGGTCGCGGTGTCGGGATCGGCGAGAATGTAGCGGCTGTTGAAGATGTTCAGCCCCTTGTTCTCCATCGCGCCGAAGTTGAAATCGTCCACCGCGACGATGTTGAACACGTCGAGATCGTATTCGCGGCCATAGACGCGCTCGTCCCATTCCATCGACAGCTTGAGCGCGTGGAGCGCATGGTGGGTGCGGTCGAGATCGGCCTCGCGCACCCAGATGCCGAGCTGCACCTCACGGCCCGACATGGTGGTGAAGGTGCCGCGGTTGACCGCGAGGTCGCCCGCCACCAGCGCGAACAGGTAGGAGGGCTTGGGAAACGGATCGTCCCATTCGGCCCAATGGCGGCCGTCGTCGAGTTCGCCCGCGCCCACCGGGTCGCCGTTCGACAGCAGCACCGGGAAGCGGACGCGATCGGTCGTCATGCGAACATGGTAACGGGTGAGCACGTCCGGCCGGTCGGGAAAATAGGTGATGCGGCGGAAGCCCTCCGCCTCGCATTGCGTGCACAGGTTGCCGCCCGAGGCATACAGCCCCATCAGCTGGGTGTTGCGCTCCGGCGCGATCTCGACCTCGGTCTCGACCGTGTGCGCCTCGCCCGCGAGCGGGATCACCAGCGTCTCGCCCTCCAGCCGCCAGTCATTGATTGCGACGCCGTCGACTCGCACGGCCAGCGGCTCCTGCCCCGCACCGTCGAGGCGCAGCGGCTCGTGCGCGGCGCCATTGCGCGTCACCGCGAGCTTGGCACGCACGCGCGTGGCGGCAGGATCGAGGTCGAAATCGAGGTGCAGCGTCGGCACCAGCCAGGCAGGCGGCGCATAGTCCTCGCGGCGCGTGACGTGAGGCTGGGCGAGGCTGTTCTGGATGTCGAGCATGCCGCCGATATAAGCCCGCGTCCCGCGACTGCCAGCCAAAGCTTGCACCCTCGCACCCTGCCGATCAGGGTGGCGCCATGACCCTGTTCGTGTTCGGCCTAGGCTACACCGCCACGCGCATTGCGGCGCTCGCCGGCAATGTGGTCGGCGCGACGACGCGCGACGGGCGCGGCGGCACGCTCGCCTTCGCCGACGAGGCGGCGGTGCGGCCCGCGCTTGCGGCGGCGACGCACGTGCTGTCGTCAGTGCCGCCCGAAGAGGACGCCGATCCGGTGCTCGCCCGCTACGGCGACGCGCTGGGCGGCAAATGGCTCGGCTACCTCTCCTCCACCGGCGTTTACGGGGACGTCGGCGGCGCGTGGGTGGACGAGAGCGCCCCGCTCGGCAGCGGCCGGCGATCCGCGCGCGCGGCGGCCGATGCGACATGGCTGGCGCTCGGCGCGCGCGTGTTCCGGCTGCCCGGCATCTACGGCCCCACCCGCTCGCCGCTCGACCGCGTGCTGACCGGCCGGGCGCACCGGGTCGAGTCGCCCGGCCAGGTGTTCAGCCGCGTCCATGTCGATGATATCGCGGCGGGCGTCCTCGCCGGCTTCTCTGCTCCCGCAGGCGCCTACAACCTCGCCGACGACCTGCCGACGGACCAGAACACGGTGATAGAGTATGCGGCCGCCCTGCTCGGCCTCCCGCCGCCGCCGTTTGTGCCGCTCGACAGCCTCTCCCCCATGGCTCGCGGCTTCTATGCGGAGAACCGCCGCGTCGCGAATGGCAAGGCGAAGCGGGTGCTCGGCTGGAGCCTGCGCTACCTCGACTACCGGTTGGGCCTGCGCGCGCTCAATGCGATCACCAGCCCCACCGCGCACACCACCGCGCCGGCGACCGCGAGCGGCGACCAGCGATAGCCCTCGAACAGCGTCGACAGCAGCATCGCGATCACCGGCACGATGACCCCGTTGTAGCTCGCCTTGGCCGGCCCGATCGCGCGGATCACGCCGTAATAGAGCGGGAAGGCCAGCGCCGAGGCGAACACGGCGAGGTACAGGATACCGACGAAGTAGCCGACGCGGTGCTCGATCACCGGCGGCCCAGCGAAATGCCAGGCGAGCACGCCATCCACCGCCGCGCCGAGCAGCATCGCCATCGCGATAATCGGCGCCATCGGGTATCGTCGCGCGGTCGGCGTCGCCTGCGTGATGTTGGCGAGGCACGAGCCTGCGATGCCGGCACAGGTGAGGAGCAGGCCGACCAGCGTCTCGTGCGGCCCGGCAGGATCGGCCCGCGCCTCGCGCACGATCAGCAGCGCGACGCCGATCATCGCGATGCCGGAGCCGAGCAGCAGCTGCCGCCCCATCCGCTGCCCTAGCACCACTCGCGCCGCCAGTGCGTTGGGCAGCAGCAGCAGCCCGAACACCACCGCGACGAGCCCGGAGGTAATGTGCGCCTCCGCGCGATAGACGAAGTTGAAGTTGACGCAGAACTGGCCGAGCCCGACCGCCGCCACCACCGCAAGCCCGCGCGGGTCGCGAGGAAACCGCTCCCGCCGGACCAGCGCATAGGTCAGCATCAGCAGCCCCGCGAGCGTGAAGCGGTAGGTGACCGACCATACCCCCGGCACCACCGCGATCTGGTCGCGGATGACCAGCCAGGTCGACCCCCAGACCAGCGTCACGAAGGCGAAGGGGAGGAGGACCGCGAGGCGCGTGGAATTGGGCCTGGTGTCAGTCACTCGCCGTGCTTCCCACTGCCGTCATGCCAGCGAAGGCTGGAAGAGCATCACAACGCCGCAATCGCCTCCGCCAGCGGCCGGATCGCTTCAGGCTGCTGGTCCCACGACGTCACCAGCCGGATCTCGCCCGCCGCCCAGTCGTAGAAGTCGAACCCCTTGGCCCTGAGCGACGCGGCTTCTTGCGTGGTCGCGCGCAGGAACACCTCGTTCGCCTCCACGGCATGGATCAGCCGCTCGCCCGCGCCTTCCGCCAGCAGCCGCGCGCCCGCATTGGCGTTGCGGCCGTTGGCAAGCCACAGGTCGTCCTCGAGCAACGCCAGGATCTGCGCCGCCAGATAGCGCCCCTTGGAGAAGAGCAGCCCCGCCCGCTTGCGCCGCTGCGGCGTCGCGCCGGCATCGCCGTCGAAGAAGATCAGCGCCTCCGCGCTCATGCCGCCGTTCTTGATAAAGCCGAAGCTGAGCACGTCGACGCCCGCGCGCCACGTCATGTCGGCGGCCGAGCAGCCGCAATGCGCGACCGCGTTGGCGAACCGCGCCCCGTCCATGTGCACCTTGAGCTTGTAGCGCTTGGCGAGGTCGCTGATCGCGGCCACCTCGGCGGGCGAATAGACGCGGCCGTATTCGGTAGCGTTGGTGATCGACAGCGCATGCGGCTGGACGCGGTGAACGTCCTTGGCGATCGCCTCGACGGTGTCGCGGATCGTGTCGGGCGTCAGCTTGGCGCCATCGCCGTCCGCCAGCAGCAGCTTGGCCCCGGCGGTGTAGAATTCGGGCGCACCGCATTCGTCATTCTGGATGTGCGCATCGCGGTGGCAGACGACGCCGCCGTAGGGCGGGCACAGCTCGGCCAGCGCCAGGCAATTGGCGGCGGTGCCGCTCGGCACCCACAGCGCCTTCACCGGCCGCTCGAACAGCTCGGAGAAGGCGGCGTCGAGCTGCTTCGACCACGCGTCGCCGTCATAGGCGGTGTCGAGCGAATTGGCCGCGGCCATTGCCTCCATTACCTTGGGGTGAACGGGCGCGGCGTTGTCGGAAAAGAAGCGCATGGCATGCTCGGAAAAAAGACGTTCGCCCTGAGCTTGTCGAAGGGCCGCCCTGCCCCGGCAAGAGAGGGCGCGGCTTCGACAGGCTCAGCCCGAACGGCGGAGGGGACGCACCCCTAAACGGCGCGAGGGGTCAGGCGTCAACCGGCTATTCCCCGCCGTCGCCGCCGCCGTCATCCTCGTCCTCGTCCGGCGCGCGCCGTTCCTCACGGTCGGCGCGCGGCCGCTCGCGATCGTGCGACGGCCCCAGCGTGATGGTGCCGTCCTGGCCGAGCTTGAGGTTGAGACCCAAGCCGTTCAGCTCGCCTGCCACCGGTGCTGCGCCGGCGTTGGCCATGTCCTCGTCGGGCTGTTCCAGCGCGTCGGGATCGACCACCGCGTCGGGCTCGACCGGCCTGGCCACGGGCTGAAGCCCCAGCGCGCTTTGCATGAACGAACGCCAGATCCGCGCCGGCACGCCGCCGCCCGACAGCCCCGGATTGGGCGTGTCGTCGTCGTTGCCCACCCACACGCCCACCACCAGGTCGCGCGCGAAGCCGACGAACAGCGCGTCGCGGCTGTCCTGCGTCGTTCCCGTCTTGCCATACGCTTGCACCGGCAGCGTCGCGCCGCGACCGGTGCCGTGCTGGAGCGAGGAGGAGAGGAGGTCGAGCATTTCCTCGTGGATGTTGCCTGGCAGGCTGTGGGTGCGGTCGGTCAGCGACCGGTACCAGCTCTTCTCGCTGACATCCTCCAGCCCCCGCGCCGACACCGGATAATGATCGTTGGCGATCGCCGCATAGGCGGCGGTGAGCTCGAGCAGTGAGGTCGTCTGGGTGCCGAGCGCGATGCTGGCCTCGTCCGCGATCGGCGTCGAAATGCCGAGGTCACGCGCCGCCTTGATGACGTTGCGCACGCCCACCTGCTGCGTCAGCCGCGCCGCCGCGACGTTGGAGGACCGCGCGAATGCCTCACGCAGGGTGATCGTGCCGCGATACTCCCCATGGGCATTGCGCGGTTTCCAGCCGCCGATGTCGACCGGCCGGTCCTCCACCGTCGAATCGGGCGTCATCCCGCTGCGCAAGGCGGCGAGATAGACGAACAGCTTGAAGGTCGAGCCCGGCTGGCGCCGCGCCTGCGTGGCCCGGTTGAAGGGACTGTCGGCATAGTTCTTGCCGCCCACCATCGCGACGACGCGGCCATCGGGGCGCATCGCCACCAGCGCCACCTGCGCCTGCTTGAGGCCGGTCTGGCGCACCACGCGCTCGGCCGTGCGCTGCAGCTGCCGGTCGAGCGTCGTCTGGACGGTCGCTTCCGTCCTGATCTCGCCCGCACGGTCGCGCGCCTCCGGCATCACCCAGTCGGCGAAATAGGTGCCGTTGGGCAGCGTCCCGGCCTTCGCGGCGAGCACGCGTTGCGGCTGCACGTCGGCGGCTTCGGCGCGTGACAGGAAGCCGGCGTTGACCATCGCCCCCACCACCACCGCTTCGCGCGCGCGCGCCCCGGCAAGGTTGGTGGTCGGCGCCAGCCGCGACGGCGCCTTCACCAGCCCTGCCAGCATCGCCGCCTGGCCGACGTTGAGCGCCTGGGGGCTGCGCCCGAAATAGTGCTTGGCCGCAGCCCTCAGCCCATAGACGTTGTCGCCGAAATAGACGTTCGACAGGTAGCGCGAGAGGATCTCGTCCTTCGACAGCCACGCCTCCAGCCAGAAGGCGATCATCATCTCGCGCAGCTTGCGCCCCGCGGTGCGATCCGAATCGAGGAATGCGTTCTTGGCGAGCTGCTGCGTGATCGTGCTGCCGCCCTCGCGCACGCCGCCGCGCTGGACATTGTGCGCGAAGGCGCGGGCGATGCCCCGCGGATCGACGCCCCAGTGCGAGTAGAAGCGGCGGTCTTCGATCGCGAGAAAGGCCTGCGTCACGTGGGCCGGCAGCGTCTTGGCATCCACCGGCGCGCCGATGATCGCGCCGCGCCGGGCGATCGGCGTGCCGTCGGCGGCGGCCAGCGTGATCGACGGCGGCGTCGGCGGCTTCAGCGAACGCGACAAGGGCGCGGTGATCGCCAGCCAGCCGATCGCCACCACCAGCAGGATGATGCCGGCCGCCACCGCGCGCATGAACCAGCGCAGCAGCCCCCCGCGCCGGCGCCGCGGCTCCGGCGGCGGCGGGAACATCCCCTCCTCGCCTCGCCCATCTAGGTCGTCCAGCCGGTCGAAACGATGCTCGCGGCGATAGACGAAGGGCTCGCCCGCCGTTGCATCGCGAGCCGGAACCTCGGCGTCCGGCCCTAAGGGCTCGTCATCCGCAAGGCGCGGCCGGCGGGGATCGAACAGGTTCATCTCGGTGGTGTATTACCGCTCTACAACAGCCGCCGCAACCCAGGTCGCACCATCGCATGCCACCATGGCCATCGCAATTCGCTTGAAGCCGGCGCGCCGTCGCCGCAACAGGTGCGCCATGACCAGCGCCGCCCCTCCCCTCGTCGTCGGCATCGGCGGCACCATCGGGGGCGTCTCCTCCACCGAGCGGGCGCTGCGCATCGCGCTCGACGCCGCCTGCGCGACCGGTTTCCGCACCCGCATGTTCGGCGGCGCCGACATGGCCAAGCTGCCGCTCTACGATCCGCGCGCCACCTCGCGCACGCCCGAGGAGCGCGAGTTCGTCGACGCGGTGCGCGGCGCGTCGGCGCTGATCATCGCCAGCCCCGGCTATCACGGCAGCATTTCCGGCGTGGTCAAGAACGCGCTCGACCTGCTCGAAGAAACCGCGCGCGACGAGCGGCCGTATCTCGCCGACATGCCCGTCGGACTGATCGCCACCGCCTATGGCTGGCAAGCGACCGGCTCCACCATCGCGGCGCTGCGCTCGATCGTCCACGCGCTGCGCGGGTGGCCGACGCCGTTCGCCGCCGCGATCAACACGCAGCTCACCAAGTTCGATGACGAGGGCGGTGTCAGCGATCCCGCCGTGCGCGAGCAGCTGGAGCTGATCGGCCGCCAGGTCGCCCGCTTCGCGCCGCTGGCGAAGGGCGCCTGATCAGGCCGGGAAAATGGTGCTGCCGGTGAGGATTGAACTCACGACCTCAGCCTTACCAAGGATGCGCTCTACCACTGAGCTACGGCAGCACGGCCGGGCGGGCGTTTCCCCGCTGGCGAAGCGCGCCTAGAGCGGAGAGGGGCTGGATTGTCAAGGCACTGGCGGCAGCGCTAAGCCGACGCGATGAAGGACGAGCGGGCGGAGCGGCTGGCGGCAGCGTTGCGGGCGAACCTCAAGCGTCGCAAGGCGCACGCGCGCCCCGCAGCGTCAGCGGCCGACGATCAGCGCTCCGGCGGAGAGGGCAGCGCCGGCGGCCTCGTAGGCGACGGTGGAGCTGACGGCGAACAACCCGAGCACGGCGGTGCCGACTAGCGCGTGATGGGCGAACACTTTGATTCGAGCCATGACCGATCCTGACCTTGCAGCACGGGGCCGAGTGTCTCCGCCACCGTCACATGATAGGCATTGAGCCATCCGAGCTCTTCGTCTGTCAAGAGTTCAGCCGCAATTAAGCTGCACTCGATGGGGCAAAGGGTCAACGTTTCGAACCCAATCATCATCTGCTCCGCGCCGATGATGTCGCGCGGCACGGCGAGCACCAGATTCTCGATGCGGATGCCATACTCGCCGGCCTTGTAGTAACCGGGCTCGTTGGACAGCATCATGCCTGCCCGTAGCGGCTCCAGCGCCTGCCCGCCGGGATAGTTGGGCGCGGCGATCCGCTGCGGCCCTTCGTGCACCGACAGGAAGCTGCCGATGCCGTGGCCGGTGCCGTGCGGATAATCGAGCCCCGCCTCCCACAACGGCCGCCGCGCGAAGGCGTCGATCTGGCCGCCCATCGTGCCGTCGGGGAAGACGGCGCTGGCGACGGCGATATGGCCCTTGAGCACGCGGGTGAAACGGTCGCGCATCTCGGCGGTCGGCTCGCCGATCGCCATCACCCGCGTGATGTCGGTGGTGCCGTCGGCATATTGCCCGCCCGAATCGATCAGGAACAAATGGCCCGGCAGGATGGCTGCGTTCGATTCCTCGGTGACGTGGTAGTGCGGGATCGCCCCGTGGGCGCCGGTGGCCGAAATGGTATCGAACGACGTGTCCTTGAGCAGCCCCGTCTCCTCCCGGCACGCGAGCAGCCGGGCGGCGGCGGACAGTTCGGTCTCGCGGCCGTGTACGCATTCCTCTTCCACCCAGCGCAGGAACCGCACCATCGCCGCGCCGTCGCGTACCGAAGCGGCGCGGTGGCCGGCGATCTCCACCGGATTCTTGATCGCCTTGGCGAGCACCGCGGGATCGCGCTTGGCGACGACGGTAGCGCCCCCCGCCTCCAGTGCGTCGAAGATCGCGGCCACCGCGCGCTCCGGATCGGCGACGACGCGCTTGCCCGCAAAGTCTGCGAGCGCCGTGCCGAACGCCGCCTTGTCATGCAGCCGCACCGCGTTGCCGAGGTGCTGGCGCACCGTGTCGTCCACCTTCTCCGGCGCGACGAACAGGTCGGTCACGCCGTCCGCGCCGACGATCGCGTAAGCCAGCGCCACCGGCGTGTGCGCGACATCGTCGCCGCGGACGTTGAGCGTCCAGGCGATCGAATCGAGCGCCGACAGCACCACCGCGTCCGCCTGCTGCTGCCCGAGCCAGTCCGCGATTCGCGCCCGCTTCTGCGCCGACGAGGCGCCCGCCAGCGCGTCGCCCTGCACTGTGAGTCGCGCCGGGCTCGGCTGCGGCCGGTCGGTCCAGATCGCGTCCACCGGATTGGCGTCCACTGCCACCAGGCTGCCCCCCCGCGCCGCAAGGGCCCGGCCCGTCTCCTCCACCCAGCCGCGCGTGTGCAGCCACGGATCATAGCCGATCCGCGCCCCTGCCGGCGCATGCTCGCCGAGCCAGCCGGCAACGCTCTCCGCCGGCACCCCGATGAACTGCCACTGGTCGCCATCGACTTGCTCGCGCACCTGCAGCGTGTAGCGCCCGTCGGTGAAGATCGCGGCCTCTTCGCGGAGCACCACCGCTGTCCCCGCCGAGCCGCCGAACCCCGTCAGCCAGCCGAGCCGCTGCGCATAGCCGCCGACATACTCGCTCATGTGCTCGTCGGTGAGCGGCACCACGAACCCATCGAGCCGGTCCCCGGCAAGCTGGTCACGCAGGGCGGCGAGGCGGTCGGCGTAAGGGCGCATCGTGTGGATTTCCGGTTTTTTGGGCGGGTGTGCGGTGGAGAGAAGCTGGGGCGCCATCCTGCCAGATCGAATCGGCTGCGGACAGCGCTCGCGGCCATGACCCACAACTTCCGACACTTAGTTGCGCGTTAAGACTTTGCTAAGCATCTTTCTATGGAACACAGCTTCTTTCATGTCGTTCTACGGTCATGATCAAGAACAGCGAAACCATTTGCGCTGTTACCAACAAGGAACGAACGCCATGTTCAAGTACGTGATCGCTGCCATTGCACTTGTCGCCGCCACCAGCGCCGCCGCAGAAGCGCCCACCACACGCCACGCCGTGGCATCGCCGGCCGCCAAGTCGCGCCATGCGGTGCTCGAGAACATCATCAGCCGCGTACAGATGGACGCGCTGATCACCAGGATTGTCGCGACCGACACGCCCGTGACCACCGCCAAGCCGAGCCTCGCCCGCCGCACGGTGGTCTATGCTGCGAGCGCGCCCGTCGCGATGCGCTGAGGATCGCCGACTGCGTTCCCCCGATCCGTTTAGCATGAGCGAAGTCGAAGGCCTGTTGGCCGGACGCTTCGGCTCCGCGCAACAAGACCCTGGGGTACTGCCCCGCCCCGATCGCGCTGAGCCCGTCGAAGCGCGTGCCCCGAGCGGCCGTTGTTGGACAAGCTCAGCACGATCAAGAAAGGGCAGCGCCTGACCACACTAGACGGATCACCGTCAGTCGGGCGAGCGCGCTAGTGCATCTCCGGCTCGCGCTGAGGCGCTCCTAGTCTCCATCCTTCCGCGCCTTCGCCACCCGTGCGGGCGTCACCGTCGCTGCCTTGCCGCCGAAGTGCCCGAGCACATAGTTGGCGACCGCCGCCACCTCCGCATCGGTATAGGCGCGCCCGAACGACGGCATCGAGGCATGGTCCTTCGGCGTGGTGATCGCCGAGCCGCGCAGGATGATCTGAACGAGGTTGGTCGCCTCCGGATCGTTCACCGTCTGCGCGCCCCGCAGCGCGCCGTACGGGCTCTGCAGGCCTTCGCCGTTCCAGCCGTGGCAGCTCGCGCAGGCGCCCTCGAAGATGCGCAGGCCGACGCCGTCGCCGCGGCCCTCGCCGGGTGCCGGCGTGTACAACGTGGACGCGGCAAGCGCCGGCGGCCGCTGGTTCACCGGCGTTTCCGCCTTCCCGCGCGGCGGCACCGACTTCAGATACACCGCCATCGCGTGCAGGTCCGCCGGGGTCAGCCGGCTGAGGCTGAGGCTGACCGCCTCCGCCATCGATCCCGCCGCCGCGCCGCGACCCGGCGCGTGACCGGTGCCGAGATATTGCGCGATCTCCTCCGCCGACCAGTTGCCGATGCCGGCACGCGGATCGGAGGTGAGGTTGTACGCCTTCCAACCCTGCGTCGTCGCACCCGCAAACTTCTCGCCGCTCTTCAGCGCGAACATGAAGTTGCGGGGCGTGTGGCACTCCGCGCAGTGTCCCGGTCCCTCGACCAGATAGCGCCCGCGGTTCCATTCCGCCGACTGCTGGGGATCGGCTTCCAGTGCATGCCTGGGCATGAACAGCAGCTTCCACGCCCGCATCACATACCGCTGGTTGAACGGGAAGGAGAGCTGGTTGACCGCCACCGCCTCGCTCACCGGCCTGAGCGTGCGCAGATAGGCGCGGATCGCGAGCACGTCGTCGGTGCTCATGTGGGTGTAGGCCGTGTAGGGAAATGCCGGGTAAAGCTCCTGTCCGTCGTTGCGCACGCCGTGGCGCATCGCGCGTACGAACTCCGCGTCGCTCCAGCTGCCGATCCCGACCTTGGGGTCGGGGGTGATGTTGGACGAATAGATCGTCCCGAACGGCAGCTTGAACGCGAGGCCGCCGGCATAAGGCTGCCCGCCCGGCGCCGAGTGGCACGCCACGCAGTCGGCGGCGGTGGCGAGATAGCGGCCGCGCTCGACCAGCGCCGCGCCGGTGGGCTGCGACGGGCTCGGCTGCACCGCTTCCAGCCGCGCCGGCCAGGCGAAGAATGCGATCGCGGCGACCAGCAGCAGCGCGGCCACCGCCAGCGCGATCAATCCAACGCGCTTCATGCCGCGTCCTCCCGGCCTTCACGCGGCATCATCGCGAGCGCCGCCGCGCCGAGCCCGAGCGGCACCGCCGCGGCGAGCACCGCGTCACCCGCATTCTTGTCCGCCAGCAGCGTGCGGTCGATCGGCAGCTTCCTCAACCGTACGCCCGTGGCCGCGAAGATCGCGTTGTTGAGCGCCGGCGCCGCCGACACCGTTCCCGCCTCGCCGACGCCGCCGGGATCGGCGGTGCTCTGCACCACATGCACCTCGAATGGCGGCACCTCGTTGATGCGGATCTGGCGATAATCGTTGAAGTTCGACTGATCGACGCGGCCGTTGGTAAAGGTGATGCCGTTGAACAGCGCTGCCGACAGCCCGAACACCACGCCGCCCTCGATCTGCGCCACGACGCTGTTGGGGTTCACCGTCTGGCCGCAGTCGATCGCCGCCACCAGCCGCCGCAATTCCACCTCGCCCGCCGGCGTCACATGCACTTCGCACACCAGGGCGAGGTGGCTGCCGAAGCTGTCGTGGAGCGAGATGCCGCGCCCCGTGCGCGGCGGCAGCGGCTTGCCCCACCCCGCCTTAGCGGCGGCGATGTTGAGCACGTTGCGCGAGCGCGGATTCGCCTTCAGCATCGCGCGGCGATACTCCACCGGATCGCACCCCACCGAGTGCGCGCACTCGTCGATGAAACTCTCGACCACGTAGACATTGTGCGCCGGCCCGACGCCGCGCCACCAATTGACCTTCACCGGCGCATCCTTGCGCACCCAGTCCACCAGCACGTTGGGGATCGCATAGGGCGTCTCCGCCGCGCCCTCGATGGCATCCGAATCGATCGCGCCCTGCGGCAGCCCGGCGGACAGGTAGTTGCCCAGCACCGACCCGCCGGTGATCCGGTCGGTCAGCACGGTCGGCAACCCGTCCGGGCCGAGCCCGACCGCGATCTTGTCGTGATAGGCGGGACGGAACAGGTCGTGCTGGATGTCCTGCTCGCGGCTCTGGATGACCTTGATCGGATACGGCACCTGGCGCGCAAACTGCACCGCCTGGGTGATGCTTTCCGCCACCAGCCGCCGCCCGAAGCCGCCGCCGATCAGATGGTTGTGGAGGATCACCTTTTCCGGCGGCACGCCCAGCACCTTGGCGGCGGCGGCTTGCGCTGCGGTGGGCGCCTGCGTGCCCACCCAGATCTCGCACGCATCGGGGCGCACGTGCACGGTGGTGTTCATCGGCTCCATGGTGGCGTGCGCCAGGAACGGCAGCTCGTACACCGCCTCCACCGAGCTGTGCGCGTCGCGCATCGCCGCGTCTGCGTCTCCTGCCTTGCGCCCCATGATCGGCTTGCCGTTCGCGGAGCCGTCGGCCAGCTGCTCGCGGATGCGGTCGGTGGAGATCATCTCCCGTCCGCGATTGTCCCAGACGAGATCGAGCTGCTCCAGCCCCTTCTTCGCCGCCCAATAATGATCGGCGACGACCGCGACGGCATTCTCGATCCGCAGCACGTCCACCACGCCCGGCACCTGCCGCGCACCATTGTCGCGAAAGCCCTTCAGCCGCCCGCCCTGCACCGGGCAAATCTCCAGCGCCGCGATCTTCATCCCCGGCACGCGCACGTCGATGCCGAATTGCGCGGAGCCGTTGACCTTGGCGGGCGTATCGATCCGCTGCAGCGATCGGCCGATCAGCTTGAAATGCCCCGGCTGCTTCACCGCCACGTTCTGCGGCACCGGCTGGCTCGCCACTGCCGCGACCAGTGCGCCATAGGGCAGCGACTGGCCGTTGCTCCGCGAATAGACCCGACCCCGCTCGGCGAAGCAGGTGTCGGGCGGCACGTTCCAGCGCTGCGCCGCCGCGCCGATCAGCATGGTGCGCGCCGCTGCGCCCGCCTGCCGCAACGGGCCCCAGGCACCGCGCGTCGACGTCGACCCACCCGTCGCCTGGCTCTTCAGGATGGGCTGGCTGTAGAGCTGCTCATTAGGCGGCGCCCACTCGATTTGGATCTGGTCGAGCCCGACTTCCAGCTCCTCGGCCAGCATCATCGCTTCGCCGGTGGCGATGCCCTGGCCCATCTCCACAGAGGGGATGATGAAGGTGATCTTGCCCTCGCGCGGGATGCGGATGAAGCCGCCCGGCGCGAAGCCGTCGAACGCCGCGCCCGTGTCCGGCCCGCCGGTGTTGAGCGCCTGGAGCGACGGCTCTTCGCCCTGACTATGGCCCTGCGCCCATGCCTTGCCGGCATGGCCCAGCGCCGCGAACCCGAACATGAACGCGCCCGCCTGCAAGAAGCGCCGGCGCGACGCGGTGCTCAGGTCTTCAGGTTCCAGTACACCATAGGCAGGCCGGGCGATTGGCCCCCCTCCGATCGGACCATGCGCGCGGGTCGGCATCAGACGTTCTCCGCCTTCAGGCCCGCCGCGTGCTTGATCGCGGCGCGGATGCGCGGATAGGTGCCGCAGCGGCAGATGTTGCCCGCCATCGCGGCGTCGATCGCCGCGTCGTCCGGCGCCGGGTTGCGCCCGAGCAACGCCGCCGCCGACATGATCTGCCCCGACTGGCAATAGCCGCACTGGACGACCTCGACGCCAAGCCAGGCCTGCTGCACCTTCTGCCCGATCGGCGTCGCGCCGACGCCTTCCACCGTGGTCACCTGCCGGCCCCCGATCGCCGACATCGGCAGCACGCAACTGCGCGCCGGCTTGCCGTCGAGATGCACCGTACACGCCCCGCACTGCGCGATCCCGCAGCCGAACTTGGTGCCCGTCAGCCCCACCACGTCGCGCAGCACCCACAGCAGCGGCATGTCGGGCGGCACGTCCACGTCATGGGGCTGGCCGTTGATGGTGATGGTAGTGGTTGCCAAGGCCGTTCCTGTCGTTCGCAAGGGCGGGACCAACGATACGCCCGGAAGTTCCGCGTGCATTAACCAAGGTCTTGCTGCCAGCCACTTTTTCCGCGGATCGTGCCGCTCGCGCAACAGCGGGTCGGACCTCCTGCCACAGGGCTTTCCTACAGCCCTCCCCCGTGCCATCGCGGCTGCTTCAGCGATCAGGAGCTAAGTGATTGATTCCAGGCCGCACGACACTTGCTTCCGTGTGACTTTATGTGACTTTTCGCATCACGAGCGCAGCCGCTCCATCAGCGCCAGCGCGTCACCCGCCGCCTCGCCACCCGCCGTGTTGTCATAGATCGTCCAGCTCTCGACGGTTGCCGCCGCCACCGCGTCGGCCTGCCCGGCAATCGCCGCCTCGTCATAGCCCGACCAATAGACTCGCGGGCTGCCATGCAGCCGCCGATAGACCAGCCCCGGCCAGCCGCCCGCCACCGCCGCCTCCGGCACCCTTGCCGGATCGGCGGCGACCCGCGCCAGCTCCCGGGCGGCGAGCCAGGCATCGACCTCGCCGCTGAACCAGCTCGGGTGCCGCGGTTCGCACACCACCCGGCCGTCCAGCGCCGCCCGCAGATCGCCCAGGAACGCCTCCACCACCTCGCCGGCAAAGGCGAGGCTGGGCGGCAGCTGGATCAAGAGCGGCCCACGCTTGCCCCCCAGCCCCGCAACCTCGTCGGCGAACCGTGCGAGCGGTTCCGCGCACTCCACCAGCTTGCGCTGATGGGTGATCGCCTTGGGCAGCTTGACCGCGAACCGGAACCGATCCGGCACGCTTCGCGCCCAACGCTCATAGGTCGAGCGGCGGTGCGGCCGGTGGAAGCTGCTGTTGATCTCGGCCACATCGAACCGCGTCGCGTAGCGCTCCAGCGCGCTCGCTCCCTCGCCGAAGCGCTCGCGCACCGCCGCCGGGATCGCCCAGCCGGCGGTGCCGACATGCGCGCTAGAAGAGCCGGCCGCCATCCGGCACCCGCTGGTCTGGCGACACCAGCACCACCTTGCCGTGCGCATCGGGGAAGCCGAGGCACAGCACCTCGCTCATCACCGGCCCGATCTGCCGCGGCGGGAAGTTGACCACCGCCGCCACCTGCCTGCCCACCAGCGTCTCGGGGCTATAGTGCTCGGTGATCTGAGCGGACGATCGCTTGACCCCGATCTCCTCGCCGAAGTCGATCCGCAGCCTGATCGCCGGCTTGCGCGCTTCGGGGAACGGCTCCGCCGCGACGACCGTGCCGACGCGGATGTCCACCGCAAGGAAGTCGTCGAGGCTGATGGTCACCCGACCCACCCTCCCCGTTCGTGCTGAGCTTGTCGAAGCACCGTCCTTCTCTCGCCGAGCTCAGCCCGAACGGGAAGAGCGGAGCCGGTGCCTTCCAGCACCTCAAAAATCCACATTGTCATAATGGGCCGGCGGCGTGAGGATCTCCATCCGCTCGCTCAGCAAGGGCCGGAAGCTCGGCCGGCTCTTCAGCCCGCGATACCAGCGCGCGGTCTGCTCGTGACCCTTCCAGTCAATGCCGCCGAGATAGTCCGCCACCGAGATCTGCGCAGCCGCCGCCAGGTCCGCGAGGCTCATCGTAGCGCCGCCCAGCCAGTTGCGATGATCGAGCAGGTAGTCGGTGTAATCGAGATGCCCGATCGCCGCCTTCATTGCGTCCCGCAGCAGCTTGGCGTCGGGCGCGGCGCGGTGGGCGATGCGCTTGATCATCCGCTCCTTCAGCAGCGGCCCGGTCACGTCCTGGTAGAATTGCGTATCGAACCACGTCACCAGCCGCCGAATCTCCGCGCGGTTGGCGGCCGGCCCGTTGATCATCGCCGACTTCTCGACCGTCTCTTCCAGATACTCGCAGATCGCCATCGAATCGATCAGCGGCATGCCCGGCCGGCTCGCGTCCACCATCACCGGCGTCTGCCCGGCGGGGTTCATGTCCAGGAACTCGTCGCACCGCTCCCAAGGCGATTCGCGCACCAGATCATAACCGACGTTCTTCTCGCCCAGGAGGAGGCGGACCTTGCGCGAGAAGGGGCACAGGGGGAACTGGTACAACTGCCACATGCGAGCCGCGATAGCCGCTCGGCTCTGCTGCGGTCCAGCACAAGCGACCGCCGGCCGTTCGCCAGCCGGCGGTCCGTTTGCATTCAGGCGAAGCGCACCGCGACGCGGCGACGGCGGCGCAGCGTCGCGCCCGCCATGCCGATGCCGACCGTCATCAGACCCCAGCTGCCCGGCTCCGGCACCGCACTCACCGCGCCGGCGATGCTGATCGTGGCGGTGTAGTTCTGGATCGGCTGTGTCGCGGTGCCGTTGCGCGGGTAGGTGGAGAGCAGGAACGTGCCGACCTTGAACACCGGCTGCGCCGATGGGTTGGTGGCGAGTGCGGCCTTATAGGCGGCGTCGTCGTACAACACGTCGGCCTGGCTGCCATTGACGGTGTCGCCATACAGGAAGAAGTTCCGGTTGCCGCTGTTGGTCAGGTACACGCCGCCCTGGTTCGCGTAGTCGTTGAACACGATGTTCTTGCCCGTGCTTGCAGCCACCACAACCGGCGCGGTGCTGCCGAATTCCGTATAGCTGTAGGACTTCACGAAGTAATTCGGGTCCTTGAACAGCGAGCTGTAATAGGCCGTCGGCGTCTCGTCCGTGCCGATCGAGAAGGTAAAGGTGCGGCCGTCGACCCGGCCGCCATCGTCGGCAAGCGGGGTGCCGTTGGTGCCGAGCACCGGCGCCAGAACGAAGTTGTAGGTGACCGCCGCGTTGGCAGCCGACGACATCAGGGTGGCGGCTACGAATGCCGCGGCGAACTTGAGCTTCATTTCACGATCCTCGCATCGAGTGCAGCGCACGCGCACTGATCCCGGACGAGCCGAGTCGTTAACGAGCGTTAGGGATCAGCGATCACACCTTCGTGACATCGCAACGGCGAAGGCAAGACTATTCGGCTGCGACCAGTTGCTCGACGTCGTCGAGCGGATGGCTGAGCCGCCCCAGCATCTCGCGCGGCACTACCTGCCAGACATGGCCCGCCGTCCGGTCCCAATCCTCGAGCAGGCCCTTGGCCCATTTGCTGTCGGTCCGCTGCGCATGTTCGCGTACCAGGTCGAGCAGCACGCCCTCCCAATGCATCGACGACAGCCGCCGCCAGACGATGCTGTCGGGGTTGGCGCGCCGCTCGAAGCTGCCGTCAGGATCGTAGACGAACGCCATGCCGCCGGTCATTCCCGCGCCGAAGTTCGCGCCGACCTTGCCCAGCACTACGGCGACGCCGCCCGTCATGTATTCGCAGCCGTTGGCGCCGCAGCCCTCGACCACCACGCTGGCCCCCGAGTTGCGGACCGCAAAGCGCTCGCCGGCTTGTCCAGCCGCGAAAAGCCGCCCGGAGGTCGCACCGTACAGCACGGTGTTGCCGATGATCGTGTTGTCCTGGCTGGCGAGCGGCGAGCTGACCGCCGGACGCACGGAGATGATGCCCCCCGACAGCCCCTTGCCGACATAGTCGTTGGCGTCGCCGAACACCTCCAGCGTGATGCCCTTGCACAGGAACGCACCCAGGCTCTGCCCCGCCGATCCGCGCAGGCGAATGGTGACGTGGCCGTCGGCGAGCTTGCTCATCCCGAACGTCCGCGTGATCTCGCCCGACAGGTTGGTGCCGACCGCGCGGTGGACGTTGCGCACCGAATAGGTGAGCTGCATCTTCTCGCCGCGCGAGAATACGGCACCCGCATCCTTGATGATCTGCGCGTCGAGGCTGTCGGGCACCGCGTTTCGGAACGTGCCGAGGCTGAAGCGCCGCTCCGATTCGTCCGCGTCCACTTTGGCGAGCACCGGGTTGAGGTCGAGATCGTCGAGATGCTCGGCCCCACGGCTGACCTGACGCAGCAGCTCGGTCCGCCCGATCACCTCGTCGAGGCTGCGGCAGCCGAGCCGGGCGAGGATGTCACGCACTTCCTCGGCGATGAACGTCATCAGGTTGATGACCTTTTCGGGCGTGCCGACGAACTTGTCGCGTAGCTTCGGGTCCTGAGTGCAGATGCCGACCGGGCAGGTGTTCGAATGGCACTGGCGCACCATGATGCAGCCCATCGCGACGAGGCTCAGCGTACCGATCCCGAACTCCTCCGCACCCAGGATCGCGGCGATGACGATGTCGCGCCCGGTCTTCAAGCCGCCATCGGTGCGCAGGCGGATGCGTCCGCGCAGGCCGTTGAGCGTCAGCGTCTGGTTGACCTCGCTGAGGCCCATCTCCCACGGGGTGCCGGCATATTTGATGCTGGTCTGCGGGGAAGCGCCGGTGCCGCCGACGTGCCCCGCAACCAGGATCACGTCGGCATGCGCCTTGGCAACGCCCGCCGCCACCGTGCCGATGCCGGCCGAGCTGACCAGCTTGACGCACACCCGCGCGCGCGGATTGATCTGCTTCAGGTCGTAGATGAGCTGCGCCAGATCCTCGATCGAGTAGATGTCGTGATGCGGCGGCGGTGAAATCAGCGTCACGCCGGGCGTCGCATGGCGCAGCTTGGCGATGAACTCGGTCACCTTGAAGCCGGGCAGTTGGCCGCCCTCGCCGGGCTTGGCGCCCTGCGCGACCTTGATCTCGATCTCCTCGCAGGCGTTGAGATACTCGGCCGTCACGCCGAAGCGGCCGGATGCGATTTGCTTGATCGTCGAGTTGGCGTTGTCGCCATTCTCGTACGGCGTGTAGCGGATCTTGTCCTCGCCGCCCTCGCCCGACACCGCCTTGGCGCCGATGCGGTTCATGGCGATCGCCATGGTCTCGTGCGCCTCGGGCGACAGCGCGCCGAGGCTCATGCCCGGCGTCACGAAGCGCTTTCTAATCTCGGTGATTGCCTCGACCTGATCGATCGGCACGCCCTCGGCCGGAAAGTTGAACTGGAGGAGGTCGCGCAGATACACCGGCGGCAGGTCGGCGACGCCGCGGCTGAACTGCATGTAGCTGGTATAGCTGTCGGTCGACACCGCCGTCTGAAGGAGGTGCATCAGCTGCGCCGAATAGGCATGCGCCTCGCCGCCGGCGCGCTGGCGGTAGAAGCCGCCGACCGGCAGCGTCGTCGCGCCGCTGTCATACGCCAACTCATGCCGGTCGGTGGCGTTGACGTGGAGCGAGGCATAGCCCTCGCCCGAGATCTTGGCCGGCATGCCCGGAAACAGGTCGTTGACCAGGCTGCGCGAGAGGCCAACCGCCTCGAAATTATAGCCGCCGCGGTAGGAGGAGATCACCGCGATCCCCATCTTGCTCATGATCTTGAGCAGCCCTTCTTCGACTGCCTTACGATGCCGCGATAGGCACTCGTCAAGGTCCAGGCTGCCGAACAGGCCGCGCGCCTGCCGGTCCGCGATCGCCGCCTCGGCCAGATACGCGTTCACCGTGGTCGCGCCGACGCCGATCAGCACCGCATAATAATGCGTATCGAGGCACTCGGCCGTGCGCACATTGATCGACGCGTAGGAACGCAAGCCCCGCCGCACGAGATGCGTATGCACTGCCGCCACCGCCAGCACGCCGGCGATGCCGACCCGGTCCGATCCTACCGCCTCATCGGTCAGGAACAGCTCGCTATGCCCCTGCCGCACCGCCTGCTCCGCCTCCTGCCTGATGCGCGCGATGGCGGAGCGCAGCGTCTCGGGGCCGCCGCCGATCGGAAAGGTGCAGTCGATCTCCGCCGCCGCCCGCCCGAAATGGGCCTTCAGCTGCGCCCAGTGGGCACCCGTCAGCACCGGCGACTCCAGCACCAGCACCCGCTCGCGCTGGTCGCGCTCGTCGAGGATGTTGGCGAGGTTCCCGAACCGCGTCTTGAGGCTCATCACATGCCGCTCGCGCAAGCTGTCGATGGGCGGGTTAGTCACCTGGCTGAAGTTCTGGCGAAAGAACTGGCTGATCAGCCGCGGCTTATCCGAGATCACGGCAAGCGGCGTGTCGTCGCCCATCGAGCCGATCGCTTCCTTGCCCGCCTCGACCATCGGCGACAGGATCAACTCCATATCCTCCAGCGTCTGCCCGGCCGCGATCTGCCGCCGTGCCAGCTCTGCGCGGTCGTAGCGGACCACCGAGTCTTCCGGCGCCTTGGGCAGGTCCTTCAAAGTATGGAACTCGCCAATCATCGCGCGATAGTCGTGCTCGCCGGCGATGCGGTCCTTCACCGCGCGATCGTCGAGCAACCGCCCCTCGACCAGGTCCACCGCGATCATCTGCCCCGGCCCGAGCCGGCCCTTGGCAACGATCGTGCTCTCCGGCACCACCACCATGCCGCTTTCGGACCCGACGATCAGCAGCCCGTCGGCCGTCAGCGTATAACGCAGCGGCCGAAGCGCATTGCGGTCCATGCCCGCAACCGCCCAGCGCCCATCGGTCATCGCCAGCGCCGCCGGCCCGTCCCACGGCTCCATCACCGAGGCAAGATAGTCGTACATCGCGCAGTGGTCGGGCGGCGTGTCGGGCTGCACCGCCTCCGGCACCAGCATCAGCTTGGCTGTCGGCGCATCCCGCCCGGACCGGCAGATCGCCTCGAACACCGCGTCGAGCGCGGCGGTGTCGGACGCGCCGGCCGGGATCACCGGCTTGATGTCCTCCGAATGCTCGCCGAACGCGAGGCTCGCCATCCGGATCTCGTGTGAAAGCATCCAGTTCTTGTTGCCGCGAACGGTGTTGATCTCGCCGTTATGCGCCAGACACCGGAACGGCTGCGCCAGCCACCATTGCGGGAACGTGTTGGTCGAATAACGCTGGTGAAAGATCGCGACGCGGCTTTCGAAGCGCTGGTCGGTGAGGTCCGGGTAGAAGAGCGACAGGCTCTCGGCGAGGAACAGCCCCTTGTAGATGATCGACCGGCACGACAGCGAACAAATGTAGAATCCCTGGATCTGCGCCGCGATCACGCGCTTCTCGATGCGGCGGCGGACGAGGTACAGGTTCTTCTCGAACTCGGCCTCGTCGATGTCATCCGGCAGCGGCCCCGCGATCATGATCTGCTCGATCTCGGGCCGCGTCGCCTGCGCCTTCATGCCGATCACGGAGACGTCGACCGGCACCTGCCGCCAGCCGTAGATGGTGTAGCCCGCCTCGATGATCGCGCTTTCCACGATCGTCCGGCAACTCTCCTGCGCGCCGAGATCGGTACGCGGCAGGAAGATCATGCCGACCGCGAGCCGGTTGGGCATCACCCGATGGCCGCCGGCGGCGATCGCGTCGTCGAAGAAGCGCACCGGCAGATCGACATGCAGCCCGGCCCCATCGCCGGTCTTGCCATCGGCATCGACCGCGCCGCGGTGCCACACCGCCTTCAGCGCATCGATCGCGGACTGCACCACCCGCCGCGAGGCAGTGCCGTCAGTCGCAGCGACGAGGCCGACGCCGCACGCGTCGCCCTCGAATTCGGGGCGATACATGCCGTGCTCGGCGAGGCGGGTGCGCTGGTCGATCACGAAATGCCCTTTGCATCCTTGAGCTGATCCTCGCGGACACCCAGTGCCTTGGCGAGTCGCGCTTTTTCTGCCGGGGTGAGGGTCTCGAGCTTACGCGGCGGCGGCAGCGACGCGGTCGCCTTCTGCGCAGCCGCCATGAACTTCGGCATCTCGCCCATGAGCTTCGGCATCATCGTCCGCATCTCGGCGATGATCGCCGGATCGGTCGCGATCGTCATATATTGCGTCGCGTATTTCGCGCCCGCGGGCGTCAGGAAGAACGCGTTGAGCTCGTGCAGTTCACCTTGTGTGAAGCGCCGGGCATAAGCTTGGGCGTAGGCTTCGCGCAGCTCGGGCTCGAGCGTGGTGAAGAAGCCCCCCATGGCATCGAACATCGCGCGCATGGTGATCTGCGAGCGCTCGCGCCAATGCGGGTCATAGATCGCCATGACCTGTTCGACATTGACCTTGTCCAGCGCGGCCGCCTGTTGCGGACTGAGCCCGCCGATCTCGGCGATCTGCCGCAGCGGCAGCGCCTTCAGCGTGTCGCCCATGCTGTCCAACATCGGCGCCATCGTCGAACCCATTACCGTGCGATAGATACCCGCCGGCATGAGCTTGGCCATGACGAGGCGCGCCTCGGCCAGGTGCGCTGGCTCAACCGGGGGCGCCGGGACGGGTGCGGCCGGCGAAACCGGCGCAGGCGGAGAGTTCGTCTGCGCGCTGCAAGGGGCGGCCAGCAATGCCAGCGCGGTAATCGTGATCGCCTTCAACACATTGCCTCTCCCTGACGCCGATCGGTGATCGGGCCCGCCACTCACGCGGCCCTTCGCTCGCCCGCGGCCTTCGCCTTGAGCCACGTGTGCATGCTCGCCGACACGTCGCGCCCATCGCGCACCGCCCATACCACGAGGCTGGCGCCGCGGACGATGTCGCCGGCGGCGAACACGCCGGCGAGGCTGGTCATCAGCGTCTTGCCGTCGACCAACACCGTCCCCCAACGGCTTACGCCCAGTTCCGGCGCGCCCCACAGCGTCGGCAGGTCTTCGGCATCGAAGCCGAGCGCCTTGATGACCAGGTCCGCCTCCAGCCGCACGTCCTCGCCCGGATCGTGCTCGGGCGTGCGCCGACCGCTCGCGTCGGGCGCTCCGAGGCGCATGCGGCGCACGTCCACCGCCTCGACGCGGCCCTCGCCGACGAAGCCGCCCGGCGCGGAGAGCCACACGAACTCGGCGCCCTCCTCCTCGGCATTGGCGACCTCGCGCTTGGAGCCGGGCATGTTGGCACGGTCGCGGCGGTAGAGGCAGCGCACCGATGCCGCGCCCTGGCGCACCGCCGTGCGCACGCAATCCATCGCCGTGTCGCCGCCGCCGATCACCACCACGCGCTTGCCCGCGGCATCGAGCGCGCCGCTGTCGAACGCCGGCACCGCGTCGCCAAAGCCCTTGCGGTTGGAGGCGGTGAGGTAATCCAGCGCCGCGACCACGCCTTCCGAACCGCTGCCCGGCACATCCACCCCGCGCGCCTTGTACACGCCGGTGGCGATCAGCACCGCGTCATGGCGGCGGCGCAGCTCGTCGAGGCTCGTGTCCTCGCCGACCGCGAACCCCTC
>Ga0210040_10002715_pt1 | contig 24665 bp, 20 predicted proteins | sample CryGeyCG12114_NA_FD_185462 | JGI IMG/M metagenome (GOLD analysis project Ga0210040, IMG submission 185462) | Groundwater microbial communities from aquifer - Crystal Geyser CG19_WC_8/21/14_NA (SPAdes) (version 2) | ecosystem: Environmental > Aquatic > Deep subsurface > Groundwater | place: USA... | reverse complement strand
AACTGGACGCAATCCTAGTAAGTTTAGTTAGGCACTTAATGCTGGCAGTAAGTGCGTACAGGAGCAGCAGAAATCTTTTGACAAGTCGGAAATTTGATTTGAAACAAGAGGCGAAAAGGCTTTTGGTTTTCTTCCTTTTTCCGTTCCTTTGCACGTTGCTCTCGGTAATTAGACGGGACTAACCAACTAACATGTACAAAGTGCGATGATGATGATGGAACGAGAATCAGAGTAGACAGTTGTAGTTAGAACAATTCTCCGATTTCTCCCTTTTGTCTTCCTTGTGAGTGAGGAATAAACTCCGCATAAACCTATTTTACAAGTCAAGTAATGTGCACGCAATTGTTTTGGCTCTTCCAGTGGATAGAATAAGGGAAACTTAAAGTCTAATTGGTTTATCAACCAAATTACAACTATAGTGCAGCTGCAGTTTGAATATGGGGTTTGGGTTCAGACGCTTTTATTAGTGAAGAAATTCAGCGTGAGTGAAAACCGGAATTCAAACTAAACAATAAGCCAACTAAGTCATACAAATAATTTTTAACTTGTTTAGTTCCCCGTAGACAAAATAAACTTTCTCATTCACTCATACAGTCGGTCAGTAAAAAACGAAAATGGAGTTTAAAGCAAACATTTCAGTTTCATATGAAAATCTTTGTAACCACCGATGAGAAAGGAGTTAGAAACGAAATCAGATGGTGAAATCACACTTTTTCGTTTACTTGAGCCACCTAATGACAGCATGTCATTATGAACTATCATCTGTGCGTGACTGGCATTAAAAGATGATAGTTAGAAATGATGATATTAGTATGTGTACTGTCGGTGAAATTCATACACAGTTTCCCTCAACATGGAGTGCACATATTTACTTTTCCTGTGGAGATGAAAGCGTGCAGAATGATATGTGTAGTGTGACATTATGGATGATTTTTTCAGCCTTTCATTTCGTATATTCGTTGAGCTAAAAAGTCACCATATTGAATAGAGGCATTAGCTAAGCAAATATTGACCAAGTAAAATGTCTAGGGTATCTCCTCATATTCAGTCCTTTCGTATTCTGTGTGGATAACCTCAAGTCAGTCGCTCATTTTTCTTGTTTTGGGTTGACATTTTTTTCTAAATTCAAGATAAACGAGACTAACTATGTGACACGTTTTTGTGTGTAAATTAGAATGTACACGACGCATGTTATATTTTGAATGGGCTTTAGCCACGTTCGATCAGTCCTGAAATGAAATCTATCTTGTTTGCATATAAACAGTATATTGATTCTCTCTGTGTAGTGTTTTTTCTCAACTTTTGTAATTTGAGATGACAGTAATTATGTAATAAGCTATGTGAACGGACTTTGTCTTCCTCATTTCGGGATTAAATTTCGTCCATTAGTTCTGAGCGGTTGGAAATCAACGGCGAAAAATTGCATTGAAGATCATACAGTATTTTGTATGCAGATTTTCATGATGTAAAAATCCTGTAGTGCATGTTCCACCGTACATTCATACAATTTTAATTAAAAGTATTTCAAAGCCTACTGAATCCTATATGCATTTCTTTAACGTCTCTATAGTATATGGTTATTAGACTTCTTTCACTTTCTCTTCCATTGACAACAATAGCTTACAATATGGATCAAAAGAGGACTTACAACTCTTCTTATTATATCCCTGACGATTATTATTATTTGATTTGGATCCCATTGTGTGTGCGTTGAGGGATAGACCACCTAGGAGCACAACCCATTATATTTGTGAACACAGAGTAAAGTGCCAACTGCACCCTGTGGAGACTTCAGAATCCTCCTCTCGCCACCTTTTTCTTATGATTGATGATTCCACCAGAGCTCAATAGATACATCATTCATTCACTCTGTTCAAAGCTACACCTAAGGTGGCACCCAATTTGATCCCTTTCCGACCAAAATCCTGTCCAACCTGTCTAATGGGAGGCTGAGATGAACCAACTTTTTTGTAATGCAAAAAATAAACGCTTAGAACGGCACCTGAGTATGAGTGAGTGAAAAAACACAATTCAAAACAGTGTAGTGATATTTAATACACTAAACTCCAAAAATATTACTATTACTTGTCTTACAAATGTAAAATCAGTGAAATGTAATACTAATGCATTGCACAGCGCAGTGTCTTTGGGCTATGCGCTGATTTCCTATTTAACTGACTCACTGACGACACTGACTGACTATTAAATGCGAATCTCTTTAGTTCCAAAAAGTCCCAATGTCAATTTTTCTTATTTTTATTTTCATTATTTTTCGATTTTGACCAAATTGGATATTTTCTCTATGCAGGTGATTAAGGTGATTGATCAATTAAAAAAAATCATGGTAAATTACAAGTTTTAAATCCAATTTTAAAAGAGAGAATACGTGGTGATGCAGTATGCAATTTTATTCAGTCAGTAGTATTGACAGCTGCTGAAAGATGAATGATCTTTGTAAGAAAGTAAAAGAAGCAAGGGAAAGTGCATAGCCATGTTTGGGGCTCGTAATTTATAAGGTTTTTTTCATCCCAACTCTTTTCTTCTTGTAGACTGACTTGTTTTGTTTGTATTTTCAAAAGGATTGAACATCCATGCAGATCTTTGACCGACCGCATTAGTCAATGAAGTGAATCGAATCAAACAAGAGTATTTTCTCAGCACAGAAAATTGTGAAATAAAAGTTTTTTTAAAATAACAGTATTTTTATTTTTTCAAATGTAAAAGTCAGAAACTAGATATTTTGGGTTTGTCAAATGTTTTTGAACATGTACAGCCACAAGTTTCGAGAGACCCGAATTTTTTATATTATTATTAGCATTTCAAAGAAAATAAAACTGTGGGAGATCTGTAGTTTCTTTCTGCTGGATTAGGTTAGTGAAACTAGCCATTCGATTATACTGGTCACAACTTAAAAATTATTTATTGCGTTTTATCGCTCTTCTCGTCTATACTCTCCCTCCAGTGTCTGGTGTGTAGTTTTAGGTGCAGTCACATTTGTAACTTTCACTAGATTTACATACACATTCTATCCAAGTATCCAAATACTGTTTATGTAGATGTTTATCATTCTATATTTCATGTTTCTATTCCCCAAAGAGTGAGCAGTCCAATACTTCATCTGATGCTATGGAATTCAGGGTCTCTATAGCGATCCACCTTATCCAACTTAAGGGGAGGTGGATTGCTATTTTAGAACTTGACGGGATAAAGTGTACAGTTCTTAGTTAGTTAGTAGCAGTGAGAGCTCCCCTATGGAATATTTCCATGGATTGAAAAATCAAAATACATTCTGCTGAAAGTTTATTGCCAACTACAACGAGCGAGTGTAGCCATGCTGATGTGCAGCAATATAGCCATAGAGCCCTGGAAAGGAAAACAAATTGTAGTATATTTATAGTTAGTTACCCATCGCATTATAACGCAAATTGAATGTGGCGAAAGGAAAAATAGGAAAGCTTACAAAAGAGATGAGTGAGGCACAAGATTAAAAGTAGAATTCAGAATAGAATCAATGGTGTGTAAAACAGGAAAAGGAGACATTACATTTTCTGGGGTAACTAACTGTGCACGGTATGAGAGTGAACGAGACGACCGTAGAACTGGAATTAAACCCAACAGGAAGATTTTTTCATTACTCCTATGAAAATTAATATTTAATTTCTCAGATACGTAACTGACTCATTAGTGGGAACATTAAGTAGCTCAACTGTGTATAAATTGTTTCAGTAAACAGGAACATAGTCATAAAACTTTTCTTGAGAATCAAGAAACGAACGAAAGATTCGTTATTCACAAAATAGCACTGATTTGTACTGAAGAAAGGAAAAGATTTTTTACCGAATAAAATTATCTGATCTTGATAAATCATGTCAAAATCCAGTGTCCAGTATGCCGTCTAATTCTGTACTAAAAACAGAACCCGGTCATTTGCCTGAATTCCAATCAAATCTAATGAGAATGCGATACGACGAGGGCTTTATTTTCCCTGGTACTTTGTTGAATATTCAACAATTTATTAGAATCCATGTTTACACGACATCCAACCCAACCCACCCATCATTATTTTTGTTTTGAATAATGATTAGGAACATAGGGATGCAAATTGAAGTAGAAACATACCTGCTGGCTTTTGTAATGATTTTGATGAACGTTTTTAGGAAAATTATCTTTCATTAAATGGGCGATAATAAACTGTGAAATCTTATCCAGCCGAAACCTCACGCTTTCTATTTTCAAACAGCAGAACTGGCATAATACTTCCTTTTTTTTAGTAGACTGTTGCAACAATTGGGTCTTTTACGTTTTAAAAATTAAAGTGAAGTGAAATTCCTGAAAATTCTGTAAGGAAAGTTAATTTTGTCGCACATCGGAAGTCCTCTATGATTTCAATATTAGTTTAAAGACTTTAGAGACAAAGTTTCCTCTAGAATGCTCAACTACGCAAATGAAATCTGTCCCCTTCTCTTTTCTTTAGTCAAGTTAAGAGCTTTATAATTACTTTTAAAAGTAAAAAGACCTGGTTTCTGTTCTGTACACAATACCTTTAAGGTACCGTTAATCAAGTTAGCTGCTGGATTCTACGGGTATAGTTTGAGGCAATATACAGCAGAATAGACACAGACAGAATATGAAATTAGTGATTTACCTAAAGTTTTGTCTGCAGTACGATCTAATTAAGCTGAATAAATCGACACGCTGAAGGAGACATCCTTAGCATTTTAAGTTTTGTATTTGAAAATTTAAACCGCAGAGATCGTTCGACGTCTTTGAAGACAGCAATTTTAACAATTAACTAAAATTTTGGATTTCGGTGCCGAAGTTATACAAATCAAAGACTCTGTGTAAGTTCGGAAATGCCAGAAAATACACAAGAAACTTATAGGCGAATGATTGTACGAAACAACATAATTTAAAAGTTGTATTTATTATGTTTTCTTTCAAAAATAAACTATAAGCATTGCATAATAAAGTAGGCTGTGGCTGTAAATTAAGCTCAAAGTTAGAAAATTAATTAGGAAAACCGGATTTACAAGAAATGACTAACCTCATTCTAAACGTATAGAGTCTGGAGGCACAAACTACAAACACCGTTCACATACACAAAGTAAAGTAGGAAAAATATTTACGGAGAAAGTGACATTCATAACCGGTAAAAGTAAAACCATTGGGTAGTTAGTATCCAATGCTGGTCATAAATATTCATTGGTAGACATGCAATAAAACCTATTCAAATCCTATTTGCACATTCATCAAACTCACGTTCTTTCACGTACCAACTAACTACTGCTCACAGCAAATGACCAAATAAAATTGGCTATATCCTGTCGTCGTTATAGTATATCTAGTTCTATGATCCTGCCAAAGAAAATTAGTAACTCACTACAAAACACCAATGTTTTTACTCCAGTAAATTATTGTCATTCGATTGCATTTAACATCCTACGCAAATATCATACGCCCAAAGTATAAACAGTGGAATGTGGGATTAATTTTCCCAAATTTCTCCACTTCTCAAAAGCCCTTCCAAAACAGCCATCAACCGTTTGAAAACGAGATTTGGGAGATCTTTACGCCTATATTCTCAACAGAAACAGAAAAACATAAGGACAAAATTTTTAATCTTTTATGATCGATTTTGAAAATTGCATTCCACCTGAATGAATTGCTTATACTTGAGCAATTTATTAAGATACCATTCATACAGGCTACTCACTTACTTTTACTTCCCAAAGCCAACAAAGTAAGCAAGGAATAAGCAATATGGTGGTACACAGTAGCTACTGACTGACTTTACTAACTGTGTGTAACAGCCTACCTACATTTTTACTACAGCTAGTGTTTTTTTTCATGTTGTAGAGAAAGTCAGACTTCCTATCTCATTGAAAATGAAGGAAGATGATGGGATTTGTGAAAGGATGAGTCAATTCCTGTTAGCATCTGCACTCACGCTTCTCATACAGCTAATACCTGTCTTTCTCATGAATCCATCCCATGTTAATGCTCGTAAGTCTTCTCTTCTTCGGTAAACTAACTAACTAACTAGTCAAATTGGTGATACATGAGAAATAAAATGCGTGAAATTTGTTTTACTTACTGCTTAGATGAAAAAATTTCTATGGATGTGCTATATATTGGTTTTTATGTTCAATACAAAGTATAGAATACTTTTGGGTTTGATAAAGTGCTTTTTAGTTCTTCTCATGGCCTCAGAAACTGACTCAATACAACTGCTGGACAGTTTTTTATAAGAATGGGAGACATTTTTTAGACATTATGATTAAATGTTGAGATTTCTCACTTTATTAGAGATAAATCAAAATTGCAATGTTAATCTGTTATGCTGGTTGAAAAAGTGATCCGTGATGATGTCATCACGGATCGTTTTGAGTTTGTTGCGTGTTTTTGAAAAATTGCTAGGCAATTCGATCCCCTGGATCAATAGTGGAATGGTTGATTAGAAAATATGGATTCATTCAATAAACTATGGAATACCATGACTTTTTGTAGATTGTGAAGAATTCATCGCTTTGTCAAGTGTATCGAGTCATGGAAATATTACATCCCCTGGTTGGCCTGCCCCATATCCGCCACAAGCTTTGTGTGAATACAGGTTGCAGGTAATCCATGTAGTTAGTAAGTAGGCAATATAGTGCAGTAAAAGCTGTAATTTTGAGTTAATTTAGATATTTAATTCATCATGATGGAGACTGTGAATACATCATTTGGTATTTGAGTTGGAGACAGACTTTTTAGCATTCATGCAATAGAATGGGCACAATGTATTATTTTGTAAACTACACGCTGAATAGGTAAAGAAATAAATTGAAAAGTTAGTTAGGATAGAGAAGTAAAGTTTTGCTATGATCGAGATGTCAAGATGTGAGGAGTTTTTGAAGTGAAAACTAATTTTCCATGTTCTCACTTGTTCTATGCAGGGGGAGCAATGGCAGGGCGTAAAAATCACATTCTATCACTTCGATCTGGAAACTCCATATGAGGCGGGGTAAGTTAATTTTGTGACAATAAACTTTCTTGTCACCATATTCAGTACGTTCGTCAGCTTTTCAATGTTGTAGTAAAAGTTACATAACCTTTTTTTCAATAGTTTCAGTTTTTTTATAGTTTTAGCAAATAAGGAGCATTTTACTGGGTTATAATGTTGCATTTGCATGTACTTTCTGTACACAATATACTTTAGTTTGAATCAATCAATTTTGTTGAAATGAAATTTGTGCACGTCGTGCATGACAGGTCGATTTCATAAAACACAGATAAAAAATGTCAGATTAACATGGAGTATTGATTTGTCTTGCTTACTATAGATGCCTAACCGATTTCCTAGAAATTGCAACTATAGACTTGTATGGTAGACGCACTTTTCGAGGACGCTTTTGCGGTGGCATTTTACCCGGACCTCTTTTGCTTCTTCAACCTACAGTGGAATTAAAATTCAGCTCCAATCATGCTGTGCATCGCAGTGGATTCACTGCCACATACGAATTTGTTGATGAAGGTTGTGACATGAAAAAAATTCGGTTTCCTATTAATGAATTCAAGGAATCTTGAAATTGGATTATTATATCAATTATTATTAATTCATTCATAAACTAATTAATTTTCTTCATTAGCTTACGTGACAATGCCAAGACTGAATGCTACCAGTCCGTGCGGAGAAGTTGTTCGAGGAATCGGAGGCCAGATCATTTCACCGGGTAAAAATCTGAAAAAACTGTTTGGTTACAAAAATTTGCATTTGAATCAGAATTAAAAGCAATGTATACTCCTGTTTTTATAGGATATCCAAAAGGCTATGCGTCAGGCCTGGATTGCCTTTGGCTTATCCGAGTTCGCTACACTCATGCCATATATGTCAGACTTGAACAACTGGAGTTTCAAGCTAGCACAGGTATACAGAAAAAATACTGAAATCATTCGAAATTTAATCTGAAAAATTTGAACTTGAAACCAAATGTATATATATGATTTTATCCTGCATACTAGCCAATTGTCATAAAGCTCAACTACGAATTTATGATGGATATGAACACAGTTTGGATGAGCAGAACGTGCTTAAAAAATTTTGTGGAGACACCAGATTTTATAAGGTATGTGAGTAAGGAACTAACGAAATGACTCTTACACAAATATACATTGCTTTAAGTTTGCTACTGATAGACTAGTATAGTTGTATAAATGTAAAATGCCTATGCTTGTTGATTCTGAAAATGGTGAAATGATTGAGTTCACGGTGGTAAAGTGGACTCACTTGTTCATGCCACCATCAATCACATAAGACAATGAGAGTGTAATCTAATTGGCTGACATGATGGCAGGGACACGAAGACAAAGTCCTTTTGTCAGATCGAAATCGACTGCTAATTCGATTTACGACGGCCGAACCATCCAAGCCTATCAATGACTCGGAAGTGGCCATCGGCTTCCAACTAGTTTGGTCTGATGTGGAATTCGATAGTCCCGGTGAGTTTTGTTTCATGTAGTTAGTTCGTCAGTGTAAACTGGAGTTACATTGTAGTACTTTCAATATAGCGTTTAGTGATTTAGAAAGGGCGAGACTCGCGAGACTGACAAGGAAATTGCATGTGTGTGTTTGTGTGTAGTCACTTTGCTTGGCTGTTTCTACATTGATTTAACGATGCATAATCAAAAAGTACACAAAACACATGAATAAAGAGCTTTTTAGAATTCAAAATAATAAAATGCGAATCTGGATGAAAGAAACTGGAATTAATGAATTATAATGGCGTTTTCCTGTACAGGAAAAATAGCTAGCTAAATAAGAATGCATGAGTTAGATTCACTCATTAGTTGTTCATTATATTTTCACATACCTATAATTTTATTCATGAACTCGTAATTATAGAAAACTGTACCAAAAACTATCGCTTTCCCTGCAAAGAAGCTCAAATTTGTTTCACCAAACATCATACTGGAGGAACGTCCAGTTGCCCTGATTTGCGTCACTACTGTATTTCCAAAGAGCTGATTTGTGATGGAGTCTCGCATTGCCACCAAGACGATTCTTCAGATGAGCAGAATTGTGCGGTAATTCGAGCCCGACGGCTTTTGGGTAAATGTACTTCTTATCTTTAAATTGATAAATCCATGTATGTGTCCAAAGCGATTCGAAAATAACTTATATTTGAATGAATCTTCACAGGTCAAGGGTTTTCTTTAATTGCAATTGTGGTGGCCATACCTCTAGCAATTTTGTCAACCAGTCTTTTTTTCTGTTACATCTGGTATAAAAAATGTGGTGGTAAAGAGAGCAAACCAAATTCTGCTAAGAGTGGTGATGAACCAGCTAACGGGTCTCCTCCGAGACCGGAAAACCAGGAGAAACAAAATGACCAGTCCTGTAGCCCTTGTTTTCACGTTCAAAGTAGGCCAAATAATAAAACCAGGACAGGAGGGATTAAAAATGTCCCTACGGAGTTTGGCAGCGTTGAAGATCCTACACCGATTACGAGAGGTCCCATTTACTTTAAAAACAATGATTTGGAGTAAGTAATACAAATTATTGATGATGAGAAACTAATTTTGAAAAACAGTTTATTCTAATAATTGCAAAAATCCGATTCAATTGCACTCTGTAGTTCGAAAACAGAAGGAAACATCAATCAGTTTGCTTTCGTTAGTCAAGATCACAGTCACAATCACATCACATGAAAGATACTTTAGAAAAAATGACGCCAAAATAAAAACCAATCCTCAATCTATCTTTCGCGCATGTGCAGTATGCAAAATGCAAATGCATGTATGTGCTTTGTGCTTTGAAAACAAGCGAAATAATTTCTTGCAGCTACACCTAACCCATTATTATACATAAAAAAACCAATTAGTGAAATTTGTAGTGATATAAACATATTACTTTCAAAAATGGCGTTAGGCGTTGAAACTAATGTACAGAGTAAATTGTACTACGTACGATTTCCCACATTTTGTGAAATTGAAAGTGAAACTTACATACAAGTGCCGTTGACCCGGATTGAGAGACATGTCAATTCAATAACAACTAAATGCTGAAATTATTATTAACTTACTAAACTGTTCCTTCAGATCGCCAGGAGCATCGGATATTGTTTCGCCTGCAAGTGGATTCTCAGATTCCGAGTCTGAGGTAAGTCATCAACCATCCAGTTTTTATTGTCCAGCCCATGGTTCTGTATCTTTCCACACATTAAGGCACCTTCCTCGTCATTTCCCCATGTTGCCTGTGGTGGAAGAACAAGTGTACCAAAGTGATACTTATGACGAAGGTGCAAGTCTCTACTCGAGTCAAAATTCCGACATGATTATCTACGAAGACAAAGGTTTATCATCAGCCAATCAGTTAGAAAAGGACAAAGCTACATCTACCGTAGGGCTCGAGATGAATGATTGGAAATTGCGACAAATTCGATACATCCAACGGAATGATGCCATGTATTTTTCAGACGACGGGAAAAGCTCTGTGGCATCCAGTCCGAGTAGAATTTGCCCACGGTGTTTGGAAAAAGAACGAGAAAAGAGCAATGGAGAACATAATAAAATGTCCACTGTGTTTTTGGATAAGCAAACTTCTGTGGAAACTACTGGAGTTCAGTTTGACTCGGGTATTGATATGGTTCATTGTGGTGAGCCCATAAAGAATATAAGTTTTGAAACAAGCACATCTTCAGACTCCGCTGTTCCTCCTAGTGTTGGGTGCAACAAAACTTGGAAGCCAGGAGGTATTCTGAAAGGCTCTAGTCACAATGGAGCCAATAATTTTGCTCCCTGTGCGAACAACTCATTGAGAACTGGGGTCAAACAAAGTAGTAACCAATGTTGCCAAACGGACCCTACACCTATGGATAGCGCTTGTCAAACTTGTGCGCCTAATGAACCATATTGTGAAACTGTGACCACATTTGGGGTCAAACCCAATAGTATGAGCAATAATGCTCCTTGTTGTCAGACTTACCATAATGAAACCATGGGCATTTTGAAAGCCACTGATGTTTGATATTGTTGATGACTATGATATTAGGGTGCTGCGAGTTTTTGTCATTTTGTATGGAATTTTTATTTCGTTAAAGTAATGTAAATATACGAGCCAATAATAGTTTTATAGATATGGCCGTTTGTGAATACATCAGGGTGAATATTAGTTTTAGATAGATAAGCATGAAATGTTGAGTCAAGTCAGTCAATACCCGTAAATGCATAATCGTGAAATTCCTTGTATCCGAGGTTTTAATTAACTTTTTCAAACAACTTTATTTCCAAATATCACAAATTTATACTATCTGTGAATTGTAAATATTGTTTTGTGTATAAAAAACATTTCACTCCATAGTGCACAGTAAATTAACATAAAACACTGTATCTGTTATTGTCATTCCTGCCGAACCTGAGATTCTCATCTTACCCCATAAACAGTAAAGTCTTCTAAAACTTAATGCTTGAAAACTTGAAACAATGAAAACAAACAAATGAGAGATAAAAAATTCATTCGGGTGGTATGCAGTTAAAGCTCATGGAATATAAATTTTAAAAAGTAAGAAGAACTCACTTAAAAAAGTTTTCAAAAGTAACTTAAACTGTATAAACGGTATCATAAAAGTCATGAGTAAACAAGAGAGCAAAATCATATAAAAAACATTCACTAATCGGAAATAAAAAAATAACTAACTAAAGATACGAGAATGAGAAGAATATTCGAAGATATAATGGCACCCCCTGCCAGACGGCATTTGAACATATCATATCGCGTCTCCTTGTCCATAACCAAATTTAAAAATTCAGCTTCTACTACTTGTCCATCATAGTAGGTGACTGGGTCATCAAAGGGGTATTCGTAACCTTGTTTACATTCACATTTATATCCCCCAGTTTCAAAACCACGTCCCATGATCGGCACACACTGAAAATATCGAAATCACTTTCACTATCCACAATGCATACCCATTGGGCACCTAAAAAATAGCCTTTTGACTTACATAGGACGTTCGACGATCACATTTGTCCGTAGCTTTGAATGCATTGGGAACATAAAACTTGTCAGGACATTGGTTAATATCCAATTGAAGCAAATCCATTGAGACGGCCACAACTCCTTTGAACTCCAGGTTCGCCCTTAGGTTATCAAATCCGAAGAATGGGACAGCGTACGTGATCAGCCACTTGGGAACCAATCCATTGCAATCAAAGTAAGGAGTGGTCCAATGTCCTTGCTGAATATTGGCCGCTCTGAAGCCGAAAAAAACGAGAATTATTAACATTCGTAGAGATAGAGCTAAAAAAGAGACTTTATTTCAAGGGGATAGTTTAGTTTAGTTGGTTTGTTAGTTACCTGTAGTAAGTGGGATATTGTTCAAATTTACGAAAATAACTTCCAGTCTCATTGTTTCTCAAATGAATTTTCAGATAGTATTTTTCCAGCTCGTCAAAATTTGTTGCCCATCGATTTCTCAGGAATTTGAACCAAGGTTTATTGAGATAAAGTTTTTCTGAAAATAAAATACAGAGGTTAAACTACTAGATGACTAAAACCTGGCAAGATTTAACGTTATATGTGAGGAATGCAAACCTGTGCTATTCAAACGAGCCAAATCTTCTAATTTGAACTTTCTCGTATTCAATTGTTTTTTGTACGCATATGGGGCAAAAAGAGTTCGATTTGTGAACTTATTTCGTTCCCAAAATGTACCGGATGCCCAAATTTTTGTATCCCCTAATACAAGACTGAGCGTTTCTGCAATCATTTGATCTTCGGATAAAGGCTTGTCGGGCACACGTTTTCCAGGAAATACTTCAGAAGGATCCACGATTTGCATGTACCCGCTAAGAAAGTTGGCCAATCTGACGGCCATGAGTGCTTCATTTTCAAATTGAGATTCAGCTCCGTAACTTACATCTCCGTTTAGTTCTAGATCTTGTGCTTTGAATCTGTAAAATTAAGCAGCAAAATAATGACAAATACTTTTAGTTATAGTACCAACTACTTTGGCTACATTTACGAATCCATTAATATACGAACTATTACCGTCTGCAATTTCGAGAGTTGACATTCGTTATGAAGCGGATAGTAGCGTCAGCATTCATCTTCTTTTGGAGCCAAATTTGAGGATCATCGTCAGAAAAGTATGATGTAGAATTGAACGACATATTTCTGTAGTTGTAGTAATGGTCCAAATATTTCTCTCGTATGTAAGTTGGTGCTTTTTTCCATTGTACAGGTCTTTGCTGAATCCCTAGTGCATGTTATTCCACAAGTATGTTAGACTTTGGCATTTTATAGACAAGATACAAGTAACCAACTGTAACGTTTAGTCAGAAAATGCATACATCCAATTTTGTCACAATCAAAGAATCTTCTGTACAAAGGGTCTGTGGTACGTTCCAAAATTTCCCCTAAGAATGGTCTTCTGTCTACCCACGGTAAACGAAAACCTGGATTACAGCGGCATTGATATCCACCTATGCAAAAAAAATTATTAGAAAATCATGCATAAAAAGTTGTGATAATTTCTCACAGTTTTGAAAACCGACCTCTGCGAAATCCGTATCCATCTAGAGGCTCACACTAAAAAAATTAAATTAGGTATAAAATAATGTTGTTTTAAAAAAATAAAAGCTTAAATAATTGGGAAAACACTACCTCCGTTGTTTTCATTTTGCATCTAGCAGTGCCAGCAAATGCATTGGGAGCCGGATTCCCTTCTCCTATGGGACATTGATTCACATCTATTCTTTCAAAATCCATTTCCATCACTGATATGGCAGTATATCTATTTAGTGCAAAATTTTGTAAAATAATATATTCATTTCGCAAAAAACTCCATCAGTTGTACAAAAGATCAAAACTACCGTCACTTACTTGGGATATTCAACATGCCGAAAACCAGTATGACGCGGGAAAATATCTGCGATCGGTACCACAGCACCTATTATCCATTTATTTGAGCGACCGCAGTCAAAATATGGTGCCGTCCATTTTATTGGTCCCGGATTTTCATCAGCTCCTACATTTTTTCAACCGGTACATTACAACACAATTATTGCATAAACAGGAAAGGCAAAAAACCAACTGTACAATCAAACTAACTAACCAGGCGGTCCATGGAAAGTAAAAGTCTCATTCGTATTATTCGCATATCGGATCTCAACTTGATACGTTGTTTTCGTGTCATGCCTATCTCCCACGTTATCTGGCAACCAAAGATTGAACCATTCGTTGATCCTATAGTAGTCCGTTGTGTAATTAAGACTTTGCCTATGAGCAGGTATCACTCCCAAATCTTTCACCACGAATGTATTCAGTGTGGAAATTCGCTCCAAATGAATTGGATCATTAAAATCGTCCGCCCTGAAACAATAATTAATCCCCATTTTCATTAATCCAATCTAATTCACTCGTATATAAAAAACAAAGCATGATGATACTAAAACTATTATCAAACGAACCTAAAAGTCCTGGGACCAAACAATGGGAAAGTCTTGTTGAAGAATCCTCGATAAGACGAAGAAAATGAAGTATTGGGTGAAAAATAAATTGCGCTGGCATTGATTCTCAAGTTTGCTGAAACATCGGCTACAGTACTCAGAAAATAGTACATCATTCCTGGATCATACGTATCATTAATAGCCGGTCTGATGAATCTTGATTGTAGAATGTACGACCAAAAGAAGGCTCGACTCAAAGCCATATTGTGAAGATGTAAAAGAGCGGTCCTATTGGGGAATATGGGATTGATATTAATTTCTTTGATGTCTGGCTTATGAGTAACCGTATCCGGGGGAAGTTTCAGGTCAGCCGTTTTCTTAATGAAACAGTTCCCTGGTGTGACTTGATCATATTTGGCTTTGATCGTGTCAAAATTATCTCGACTTTGCCATTCAAACTGAGCTGCGGCGAAAGAGAGGAAAATGAGGAGGAGGAAGGAAATACATTTCCATAGATTTTGAGGCTCCCTTTTTATTTCCATGGCTGTGTTTTGGATATGTTATGTTTCCTTTCTGAAATGTTAAGAATATTTTAGACACTATGTAATGTGTTATGCCTTTGGGAACTTTATAATTCTGTGGCTTAGCGGCTTTGTTAGCACAATTTAGTTCGGGGCGAAGAAGGAAATAATCAACTTACATTTTGGATTAAACGTTGTCAGTTTTCATGATGCTGGCATTTTAAACTTAAAATATTATCAAAGGCCGGTTTTTGGAATTTTTTAAACAAATTAGTTTAGCATATAGGTTTTAGTAGGTTTTGATTTGTGTGGATATGGTTTCAGTTTTTCGAAAAATTGTTTTTGAGGAACAAGGGGATACTTCTCGTTTTTGACAGGTAGTGTTATAGAGAGCTAAATTGTTTGGTTCGTTACACTCCTTAAATTCATAAAATGGCTCGTATTTACTTGTACAAGACCCCTCCAAATACTTTAGCTCTGCACAGGTGAGCTATTCAACAAAAGCTAGTTCCAGCTATATAGCGACAGGTGCATCTTTTTGTTACTCTCTACGGTAAACAGCATAGAGGCAAGTGGATGGGAGCCTATGGGAACTTTTTTATGTAGGGTATGCATTAAGTGGGGTAATGTGAAATGTAAACATCAACAAATATGATACGAAAATGTCAGAGTGAGTGTATGCAGGTGCCGATTTTTGAAGGTGTGTAGATGGTTAAAAATTTATTCGAACACACATTTTGTTCCATTCTATGTGTAGTTAGTTAATTCGTCTTATATGAATATGAAATGATGTAACATTAGTTAGTGAATAAATCGAGTGAATTCATAATCAAAAATATGTTTTCATTAACAAGACTCACACAGACTCACTTCAGTATACATAATTTTAAGCGTGATTTCTTAACTGTATACATGATAACTACTATTCACAGTCATTATTTTTATTTTATTTCATGCAGTTCATGTTCATTTTAGTAATAAATTTTTCGTTTCTTTCTTTCAACAGCCGTGGTACCATAACATATCCCATGCACACAAATGAATGGGATCACTAACTGAAATCTAAAACTATACAAGTAAATGAATTGGTAATTCATCACCGAGCGTACATTATTACCGTATATAGCTAGTTGGCTTTGTCCGTTTCTTAGGTCGCTCGCTATAAGTAAATAAATTCACGGGAAAACAAACATTCCAAACTTTAATGTGCATACTACACAAACACACCGTACATATTTTCCGACTACGTTCATAATAATTATGCAGAAATAGAGAGATAAAAATTATAATTTCATAGGGGGAAGGAAAGATACAGAGCTCAAATTAAATTTAAGGACAAGATACGTTGTAACAAAGTAAATAATCATGCATCATCACATTACAGAGCAATTTTGCTTACTATCACCACTACCATTAGTACTAGTCCCATCTGCCTTCTCAATTTGTCCTAAGATGGCTGTGAAAATGTCGGCCACGGAATCATTGTTTTTGGCAGATGCCTCTAAAAACACACCCTTCCAGGATTCTGCTTGTTTGCGCCCTTGCTCCGGAGAAATTTTCCGTTCCGCTTGTAAATCCTTTTTATTTCCAACCAACACTAGAGGTACATTCACTTTTCCAGTCATATCTAAAATTTTCTCATAAATAATTTGAACCACTTCGAATGATCTAGGATCTGTTATTGAGTACACTAGAATGAACCCGTGAATGTCCATACTATACTGGGTGGGAAATATAGAATACTCATCTTGGCCAGCTGTGTCCACTAAAGTGACTTGGTATTCTTGCCCTCTTTGCTTGATTATCTTAGAAAACGTATTCTCTATAGTGGGCTCATAGGAATCTACAAAATGTCCTTCCACAAATTGGATGGTTAGAGAGCTCTTTCCGACGCTCCGAAAACCCAGAACAGCTATTCGCCTTTGCTTTGGTGGCATTATAAGCTCTAGGGGCACACACAGAGAATAATTTGTAATTAAACTATGCAAGCTTGACATAACACACGTGTATAGGTCAACAAATTCAATGAAAATTGAAGAATTCACATTTAAAAATACACTCACACCTTAAAAATGGGCCGTATCGTCCGTAGTTCCCAAAATTCTGAATCGGTTTCCACTTCCACTTTTTATAACACTAGTAAGTACAATGTATTATTATCAACGATGTTCAATAAATCTCAACTCTCTACCATCAGTGGAAGATAATAAGTACAGTAGATTTATATAACTTACCTTTTTTACCTTCTAGTTTGCAAATGTGGGGATAATTAACTTGATATGCAACAGTAATACTTCGACGGGGACAACTTTTTATTTGGTCCTCAAGTGAAATTTTTCGTCTTGGGTGGGAATTTTTTCAAAGGGTCTTTGAACTATTCTCATGAAGACTGAAACAGTTAGTTTTTCAAATCCAAGGCCAAGGGGATTTAAAGAAAGGGTTGAAAATGAAACTGCTTATTAACTTGCGTAGAAATTGAAAATCTACAATTTTTGCATCATGCCTCAGATATGCGCAGCAGATTTCTATGGTTTGAATTGCCCTCCATATCTTCCTTTACAGCCAGAGGTGTATTTGTTCGCAGCGTCTTTTTCCTATATCCTTGGCCTACTGCTGAGGCCTCCAAAAGGGCGAGAGTGTGATCCAGATCATTTAATTTTTGTTGAAGACGTCATCCATCAGATCATAGAAGAAAACTAACTGTCGCTATTAATATATTGCGAAATATCATGAGCTAATCACCCATTCACTTATGTAATCTTTTTTTTGCATCATAGTCTATAACCATTCTCCCAAAAATCCCGAGGTCAACTTCAAATGTCTTCAAAAATACACAATTCGCATTATGACAAAAGTTTTTCAATTATATTTTTTATTTACTTGATTAATTGATCGTGTGGATCGACATGATTTAATATTAGTGACGATGATGAGAATTAGCAGCATACAAATAACAAATAGAGCTGCTTCCGTGATATAATATCTCAATTCTCAATCTCATGTAATACAGTGTTTATGCTTGTGCTGGTATTCTTTTTACGAAATTCTTGAGTTTCATTAAAAAACCTTCAAAGTTGGATCACATGCTGCTTGATGGAAATTAATTGCACTTAATACGTACAACATTTCATTCATAATAATATTATCAATTATTCATTCAGAAAAAATTTTTTTAGTAAGTACATGTTTTTTTAAGAAAATACACTGCAACGGGAATCAGACTAACTGGTAAACTAACTACAAGGTTATATACAAAACCAAAAATTCCAAACGTACAAAAATTGTAACCTCAGATATATTGCAGTCCACGAAACATGTCCATAAGCATGTAATATGGCTTTATGGCTTTTGAAGAATTACGAAAGTAAGCACAAAACACATGAAACATTTTATCTTCACATAAAATCAAAAAACTAACTTTACTAATGCTTAAGCTATGTATATAAAACTATTTATATCTGCTTCATCTCGTTTCATATACTTATTTTCAATTAGCCATTCAATTTGTTCCTTGATCATTTTCTTAGACGGCAAAAACATATTCTTGAGTATGTCTACGAGTTCAACTTGAAGCTGAGCGTTGGATATACGTTTCCTCATTTTTAGAATTTTTATTATTGCTTCCTGCACTCGAAGTATTCTCAGTTGAACTATACTTTCATTGTCTTCTTCTCTAGATCTTTCCGTAGACAATTGCAGCCTGCCAATCAGACTAATTTTGCCCCGTTTTTGAGGTCGTCCATTTTTACTAAACAAAATGAAAGTAACATTAGAACCCATATTTTGATAGCTGTAGTTAGTCACTTTGCTCAAGCCATAAATGAATTAAAGTACGTACACAACAGTGAATTCTTGATTCACCCAGAACATAGTATTATCAGAAAACTCTTTGGGACTTTGGGCTTCTGGAGAATAAGACAAAAGCTGACGTTTCACTTTAGGAAATGCAACAAGAGACTGCAAATCACATTAACAGACAAATATATCAGACGGAGAATCTTAATTGCATTCAACAACCCAATTCAAGGTTTCGTACCCATAAAGTTTTTCTAAGCTCAGGATCAGGTAGTTCAGTTGCTAGTCTAAGATTTTCATATGAAACTTTATCCTTCGGCCGTTGGTTCCAAGCGAACAAGACTGCCATTTGAAACGTTGTGACATCCAGATCAAATTTACCCACTGAATTGGCGAATGTAATCTGTGAAAACCGAGATTATAACATCGTAAACTTGCATGCCATAACCAAAACACTAAACCAAATTAGTTAGCTTATCTATTAAGCTCCTTACAGTGCCATTGGCCATATGATGAAACCATTGCAGTTTCCTTCCATTATGCTTTTTACGGTAAAATTCTTCAACTTCGGGAATATAATCTTCCAATTCCACGGGTAGCGAAACAGTAACACGTTCACAACCGCGAGCCCAGGCTCCAGCATTTAATATCTTAATATTGATGGAATCTATAGAAAGAATATTGGCATGTAAAAAGAACCAAGCTAGAAAAACTTTATCAACAAATCTACAAATAGTTGTAGATATTATTTGGTTGTTCGGATTGTATGTTATTTTATTTATTTACTAATACTATTCCATATACCTTGTCTAAGATATGAATAAATATTTATTGTGCATACCAGCTATTGGTCCCTTTGAGAGCCGATATTGTTCTTTGAACTGGGAATTGAGATCTTCAGAAACTTTAATGTCTTGGAACATTCTTCCAAGCTTGTTCACATAATCAGCAGGCATGCCCACTTCTCGAAGCCATTCGACCATATTTTCCTCTTTTTCAGAGTCAGCCGAAGCATCCAGGATGAGACGACGAGTTAAGTGAGCCTTATGATACCTCATAAATACATCTTTGTTCTGCACATACTTCAGGACTAGAAGCTGAAAAATTTCAAAATAGAGTTTTTCACATTCCCATCACCAGCTGATTAATATTGATTCCAAAGAAACAATTTACTTACAACATCTTTGAGCCGGGCTTCGATTTCATCAGAAGTGAGACGTTTACTTAAAGCAGTCTTTCTTAGCAGCAGATCACAGTAGTTAGCTAAAAGTTCGGGGCATCTGGACTCCGGTAAAGTTTTGGCACCAGGTCCCTTCAGAATAAGAGCATATTAATGAGTTTGCGTCTGAAGCAAAATGGTACAAATAGGGATTTCAAGAGAATACAGGCACTTACGACTCTCGTGGTAGGTAAATCTAACCGGAATACCGAGGTATCGTTCACAACCATTTTGTATGCTTTGTCCCGAGACGTGAGAAAACGTGGATCGTCTAAAAATGCTTTGCACACAAGTGTGCTAAATCTATGGAACAACTCTAAAAGCCTTTCTACATATTTCTCGGAATCCTGAGTAATAATCTCTGCTGACTGTTTCATGTCATCAAGACCAGCAGTCACAATATGTTCTTCTAAATCTTTCAACATGGAGTTGATTCCATCAGGTACACGATCCATCAGTTTGTACATTAGCTGCAGTTCTAAACAAACCAATATAGTAAAATGTAGTGTTGAGTCAGTAAAGCTGGCACAAAAAAATAATCTCTTACTTTCGGTTTCATTGGTTTTTATCATTCCCGGGCACTCAGTTAAAATGGTTTCTTTAAATGCCGTCACAAGAACGTTGACGCAACAGTCCAGAAGCTGTAAATAAATCATCACATATACTATAGCAGTTGCCAGTAAATGATAATTAATTGCTGATATTGAAAAAAACATACCGCTGGAATGGAGCATGGTTCTAAGTATTTTTTCGCTCTTAATTCTTCTTCTCGCAACTTCCCATAGGCGAATTTCATGTAGTTTTGTACACCATTGTCCTGAAGATATTGAGTTGCCTTTACTTGATAAAAAGTCTCTGTTGCTTCAACATACGCTTTCTCAAAGTTTTCACGATAGATTTTTAATTTATCATCGGGATCAGAGCATAGATTAACTGAAATTTTGACAAAAATTTAAAATTATTTTTTCGTAGTTGACAAATTAATATACATGAGAAACATGGGGAAAAAATGGTTATAACTCCGCTTTATGGATTTTGACAAAGCGATACCAATAAAAGCCTTTAACGAGAGATAGAGGCTAGCAACTTTAAGGGATAGTAATTAACGCTTAAAGATATAATTTTAATTAACTCCGGCTAGTAAAATGCACAAATGTTTTCAAAAGAACAAAGTCACTCAAACAAATCGTGGGTTATGAGACTTTCGTTTCTCACTACGTGCCGTTTTTCAAAATCTATAAAGCCGAGTAATAACCAATTTATATCGAAATATATATTATTATTATGCTTGTTTCTATTATACCATAAGATTCTCGAACCCCTATTACTAACTGGGAGTCGAAAGCTTCTCCATTTCTTTCGGCCCGAACAAGCTTCATTGCTGAAGATTGTAATCGTTGTTTGATGCTAATAAATATTTGGTTGTTCCAGCTGTCCAACATTAGCTGAAAATTAAACAACCGCGTGATTAAAACAAAGTTCTCACAACCAAATTAAAGTAAAGTTCAATATACTTATATTATAATACCATACCTTTCTAACATCACTCTCGTCATTTTTGTGTTTTTTTGGAGCAGAGTAATTCGAACACGAGTGATTATTCAAAGCTATTTCAACCTGGTTAAACGGCTTCGGCAAATAACTACACTGATCGAAAAATAGTCTCCACTCGGTGATGTAAGCTTTTAGCAAAGCTTGATCCTCTGAATGAGCAAGAACGCGCTACAAAACCAAACAAAATTACTCATCTACTCGTCAAATGGAATACAATATCAACTTTTTTAAAGTCAAAGCGTACCAACTGAGCTTGGCCAATAAATTCTGTAATATTCTCTTGCAAAGCCTTAAAAATTTTAGCTGCAGCCTTTTCATCCCAAAGACAAACTTGATGGACAGTGTAAAACAAATCTTGCCATTCGGACCGATTCACAGGTTCTTGTCGAAGCAGTTTCACGATCGAGGGTTGCATTTTGGGCCATTGTTCTTCAAACACAATTTGGGATTTCTCTGGTCCCTGAAAAATTTAATAAACACACAAATCAGCATGAACTATCCACATACTATCCACATGTATGAGCTATTCAGCATGAAGTGACCACAAAAGCATTTAACTGCAGCACGAAGAAATATGAAATGGCGACAAAACCAGCATCCACACAAAATAATCATTACACAACTACTGCAAACAATGAAATCATAGTCTTAGTCTTACCTTCGTCAGGGGCCCCCCAGTCACATTCATGTTGGGTGATCCTAAAATTCTGATAAAATGCAACTGATTTAAGATTCTTATAATTTTATTTTGAAAATTTTAGCTTCCTCACGAGTAAAAACAATTCGTATGAAAAGAGAAAGACATTTCATACTTTCGTGCTCGCGTTATTCTCATCGCACATCGAGTCTATCTCGGAGGCCAAACAAGAAACAAAGGGAAAACTTGGCATTTAGCTTATTCCCTCTTACTATATGCGAGTGGAGCTATAATAATATTACCAATGTGATGAGGATAGTTTCTATTAACTATTTTAGCTTTTGCAACAAATAGATGCACACATAATAATCTTGACGTCTAGCTGAGTACTAAATTAGTAAATGTGAAAAACCTATGTATAGACATGATATTAGGTTGGTTGACCTATTATCATTTATTATCATCAGGCGACCAAGCACACAATATTTCACCAAGTGGGAGGGTTGCATGGGAATATTGCTTTTTGTAATGGAATTAATAATGGCATAATAATAGTTTGAAGTCTGCACATTATTCAAAAATTGTAAAGCATAATGATGATGCAGTTATTAGTACAATCAAGCGAAATGCAGTACTTGTTCCATTGCGATAAAATACGATAAAGCATGTTTTTATGCTCACTCTACTACATCTATTCTGTGAACTCTTCATTTATCACCAGTTTTCAAATAATAGAATGATTTCATGGACATATAGCATTAGTATAATATTTAGTGTCTGTACTTGACTGTGATTAAACACAAAGTCCACTTGCTATTTGTTTCGTTAGGTATGTTTGAAGAATAGCAGGATAACATGCATAGGCACCATGTACTATGTAGTAAACAAAAACAGTGTTATCAGCTGATTTGACAACATTACACATGTTGAGATCTGCTACGTTTCAAGTGATTTATATTTAAGGAATGATTTCTGGATAAATTATTGTGGAAATCTGTAGATATGGAGAAAACCAGAGCAATTTTTCGTCACCCCAATGTTGGAAACTTTTTTCAGGCAGAACCTAAGTTAGAAAATCCGTTTACGGGGGATGGATTTCTTCGAAGAATTCTGACTCGGCTACTTCCTTCCCAGGTTTATGGTTTTAAAATAGATTTAATAGGAATATTGGACTCAGAGAAAAAATATGCATAGACAAATATTGTAAACATGCACAGATAAATGAAGAAGTTACAATAGATTTAACCCGCTTTGGGGAAAGGGTAAAAAATGAATTGGAGCCCCTGTCAATGGAATGTGAGCAGAATCCTCCATATCTTGTACAAATTGATCCTTGGGGCAAACGTGTTGACAATGTGGGTAAGTTCAATCAGATGCGAATTTAACAGCAAATCTCCACATAATTTTAACGAAGAAATCATGTTTAAACGGCGCGTGAAACTTTCATCAGGAGTCTAATTACGAGTCCCGACATATGTAGATAGAATATCAATGTCTGATTTAAGTAAAAATTGGATGCCTTGATCAATAGTTGATTGCGGAAACTCTTGAATGGGGTTAGGAATAGGATAATGATTAATGTCAAAACCTCAAAACTAAAAAGCTATAGCGCTTACAACTGGTTGACTGTCAACTATACCAGATAATTAGATGATTCTTCAATAGTAACTTGTCCAGCATGGAAAAAGATGAAATCCGTTTCTGCCGAAGAAGGGATCGTTTCATTGGGTTATGATGTTCACAAATATGCGCAATTTAGTCGTCTCTATCAAATTGCCAAATTATTCCTTTATGCCCCTTCTTCCGGCTTGTACAGTTGTCCTCTAGCTATGACGGATGGTGCAGCCAAGTCTATTAAAGTAAGCAGAAGTAAATCACAAAACCAATGTATGCAACACACGTACATAAAATCTAAAATGCAAAAGATATGTCTAGGCCCTAGGAATCACTCAATTGAATTCTGTATATGACCGCCTTACAAGTCGCGATCCATCCAGTTTTTGGACTTCCGGTAAATTTTCATCTCAAAATATTTAGAATTTGTGCTCTTACTTATATTCTATGAATTATTGTTCAATATTCTAAGGTCAATGGATGACAGAAAGAAAAGGAGGGTCCGACGTTGGCTCTGGAACAGAAACAGTAGCCGTCCCAAACGAAGATGGCACATATAACTTACACGGCTACAAATGGTTTTCATCTGCTACTGATTCCGATATGAGTCTTACTTTAGCAAGAATAGGGAATAAGGATGGCGACCAAGTGAAACCTGTAAGTTTATCACCTGTTCACTTTTATCAACGCCAAGTAGGCAAAAGTAAATAAATTCACTTAGACGAACCTACAGCAAATTGTATTTCAAAACTTAGGACTCTTATATGTTATACCCGACAATAGAGATCCGAGTTTCCTTTTTCTTATGCTTAAAAAACACTTTCTCACTGTCAGATATAATGAAAGCCTTAAGTAATCCTATCGTTTGGTTTGACATAAGTACTCAGCATTATATAAT
>Ga0210040_10002714_pt1 | contig 24665 bp, 21 predicted proteins | sample CryGeyCG12114_NA_FD_185462 | JGI IMG/M metagenome (GOLD analysis project Ga0210040, IMG submission 185462) | Groundwater microbial communities from aquifer - Crystal Geyser CG19_WC_8/21/14_NA (SPAdes) (version 2) | ecosystem: Environmental > Aquatic > Deep subsurface > Groundwater | place: USA... | reverse complement strand
CAGGTACGACAAGCGCCGCTACCGGCGCCGCAGCCGCATCGAGATCATGTTCGGCCGCCTCAAGGACTGGCGACGCGTCGCCACCCGCTACGATCGCTGCCCGACCGTCTTCTTCTCCGCCGTCGCCCTCGCTGCCACCGTAATCTTCTGGCTGTGATCAACGAGTCCTGACCCTAGCGCTTGTCCGGCTAGGCCGCTAACCGGGCATGGCACTTTCACGTAGTCAGAGGCCTACGGATGCGCCGGTGCTTCCGTGACGCTGCGCCGATCGCGCCGGCACCAAGGATCATCATGGCCCAGCTGGCGGGCTCGGGGACCGGCAGGACAGGCCCATTGATAAGGCCAAAACGCTCGGGTGTTCCGAAGTATTCCGTCACGGTCAGTTGTGTTACGACGCCCTGAAAACGTGCTCCATCCCCGCCCTGAGAATTGGGTTCGCCGCGTCCGAACGTGACGGTCGAGCAGAGCGGATTGACCGCGACTCTGAAGGATCCAGAGAGGCCGGCGAACGATCCGCAGGCGAAAACGTCGAAGCTTCTATTTGGGCCTTTGGTGTAGGAGCCGGTTGTCTCACTAAGCCGATAGCCATCATCGCTCAGATCGCCGACATAGGTATCACGCAGGTACGTCGGGCCAAAATAAGCCTCGTTTCTAAGATCACCAAAGCTCTTGGCCGCGACGACCACCTCGATGGCGGAATTAAGCGCACCCTCACGGTGGATGTTGGTCGGAGTCGCGTTGATGTCGCGGTAGGCATAGCCGGACACGTCGAACTTAATGGTGAGAAAGTCCGCCGCCTGCGCCTGCCCCGCGCCCATCACCAACGCGGCCGCAGCCACCACCCATCCGAATCGCATCAACCGTCTCCCTTTGTCGGGAGGTTGGCGGACGATTAACCGAGAGTCGAGTCAGTAGCGGTGTGAGCCCACCCTGCTCGGACGACCCCTACGGCCTCGCGAGAGGCTTCGTCAGCCATCCGCTCCGAAGAAAAATTTCCGCCGCAGCTCGCCTAGACGAGGCTCGACGGATGGGTCGAACTCTGCTCCTCGCTGTCGAAGTATGGTGATCCATTCGTCAGGAAGGCCCGCATAGGCGTGCTCGAGCTTCGCGACGTGCTGATCGAAACTGGAGACTGCGCGCAGCGGTGACCCAACATAAACAAAGCCGCCCTCGATGGCCCCCTTGGCCACGGCGCCGGCGCCGATGATCACGTTGTCGCCGATGGTTGTGTTGGGCAGGACGATGGCCCCATGCCCGATGAACACGTTGTTCCCGATCACGATCGGTCCGACTGCATCGAAGGTCGCCCCCACTGCTCGATTGACCATGTTGACCGAGCCGTCATGGCCGAACAGCGTGCACTCGGAGAGACGGACATTGTTGCCCATGCGCACGTAATCGGGATCGGTGATGATCGCCCCTGGACTGATCGAGCAATGCTCACCCATCTTGATGCGGCCTTGCGCCTTCAGTCCCGCGGCGTGGATTAGTCCTCCGCCTGGAGAATTACACTTCTGATTTAGCCGCTGCACGAGAGAGCGCAGCCGTTTCGCTACGGCTTGTGATCCCACCCCCTGTCGCCGGCTTCTCCAGCCGTACCACTTGCTCATTCTGGTAAGCTTATCCATTATCGGATCATAGGGAAGCGCTGATTATTTTATCCTAACCACCCCATCCCCCGCTCCACCGGCAGCACCGACATATCCCCCGCCAGCAACAGCCGCGCGCGTGCCCTGAACACCTCGCGGACATCGGGTGACTCGCGCTTTCATGGGCCCTGCCTGACGCGTCCGGCGACCTCAGGCACGTCCGACCAAGGCGCTCGCGCGTAGAGGTCGGCGGCGAACCGCTCCGTGATCGGATGTGCGGCGTCGGGTGGGTGTTTCACAGGTCCAGCCTACGCCTTCCAGCGGGGCGGGCAAGTATCCCCCGCACCGTGACCTTGCCAAGCCGCGCCATCCAGGCCCTCCGCGAGCATATCGAGGTACAGCCGCCCCCTAGCGAGGTGAGCGGGGCGCTCTTCCGCCGGGGCGCGAACGGACGCAAGCAGCTCTTCGTTGGCCCACTCGGCGATCAGTTCTCGTTCGGATTTCCTGTGAGCGGCGATCGAACCGCGGTCCTGCGGATCGCCTGATGGTTCAAACAACCACGTTTCGGCAGCGGCCCGATCATCGAAGTACCTTGTATCGCGCCCGTCCAGAATGCGCCTCAGCTGCATCTTTGCGAGCGAGCCGCCCACCACGAAGGCGATCCGCCGCGCCTTGAAGCGGGGCTCTGCGATGATGCCCTGGAATATCCCGACTACGTTCTGCGGCTGGATCAAGCACGCCGTGACGTCGACCAGGGTGACATGCTCATTCGGCGCACACCGGAGGCGATCGAATGCGGCTTGCTTCTCTAAGAGCCCGACCGAAAATTGAGTCGAGCGATTTCAGTGGCTTGTGATTCACCGAGGGTTGCGAAGACCACGAGGATCACATGGGCTGGACCAAAACCGCTCGGCGCGAGCATGACAGAAGCGGGCTGCGCTATGCAAGCGACTGCACCGATGAAGAATGGGCTGTCGTCCGCCCGTTGTTGAGGCGGACCACCAGGGTGGGACGGCCGCGCAAGCACAAGGCGCGGACCTTGTGGAATGCGATCCAATATATCGCGGCGACCGGGTGCCAATGGGCCCAGCTACCGAAGGATTTCCCGCCCTTCACGACGGTGCAGTATCATTTCTACCGGATGCGCAACAACGGCCTGCTCGATGCCATCAACGCGGTGCTGGTGGCATGGGTGCGGATCGCGGCAGGCCGCAGGTCTGAACCGAGCGCAGGCATCATCGACAGTCAGTCGGTGAAGACCACCGAGGCGGGTGGGCCGCGTGGCTACGACGCGGGTAAGAAGATCAAAGGTCGTAAACGCCACATCGTAACCGACACATTGGGCAACATGCTGGAGGGCGTGGTGCACGCCGCCGGTGTTCAAGACCGCGACGGAGCCCCGGGTCTGATCGAGCGATCCTGCGATGCGTATCCCTCCCTTACCAGGCTGTTCGCCGATGGCGGCTATGCCGGGCAGAAGCTCGAAGCGGCAGTCGCGCACATTGATCGGCTGACGATCGAAATCATCAGACGGTCCGACCTGGCGGGCTTTGTCATTCTGCCCCGGCGCTGGGTTGTCGAACGCACACTGGCGTGGCTCAACCGGTGCCGACGCCTCGCCAAGGACTGGGAGGCATCCATCGCATCGTCCGAAGCGTGGATGGTCGTCTCATCCATCAGGCGGATGACGCGCCGTATCGCCAAACTCTAATTATGAGTCGGGCTCTAAGGCCAACTGCTTCGCGCTGGCTGGATCGAAGAGGCCGCCCATCGTTATTTCCAGCAGGCACCGCGCGGGAAATGCCGTGATGCTGTAGCTACCGTCCATGACCGCTTTATAGATGGGCAGACGTTACACGGGCGTCACCGGCCCATGCGAAGTCGCTGGAGCGCCGGATTTCTCCAGCCTGCGCCTTCCTGCGGGGTGGGCAAGGGCGGCCCCGCAGGAAGCCATTGTTCAGCCAGGCGTCTTCTTGGGATCGGCGCCATACGTTCGCTCTTCGCGAATGGCGCCGCTGGCCTTGTGCAACACAGCCTGCCCGAGTCCGCCAGCATCCTCAGCTTTATGTCCGGCTTTCACCGCAGCCTTCTCCGATGCCTCTTGCTTACGGTGGTGAGACACTACCTCCCCCTTGTGCTCTACGTCCCAGCCTTTGCCAGTCTTGCTCGGCACTGAATGGAAGGAGTCGCGCGTCGGTCCTTTCGCCATTTCACCTTCTCCTTATGCTGCACGCCGGGTGAGCAGGCGGGGAAGGTAACTCAAGGCCACCGTGTCCCGCATCGCGAAGTAGTCGGCCGCGCGCTCGGGCAGCCACACGGTGTGGAAGTGCGCGCGGAAAGTCCTGCCTTCCCGGCTACCCCGACGAAGGGGTGGGGAGGAGCGCGGTCGTGCTGCGGCGGCAAGCGGGCGGGGGAGGCGCTGCCAGCCCGGTGTCGCTCCGGTGAATGTTGGCCAAGTTCTCTACCTGTTCACCGCGCGTTCCTTCGCGGATAGCGCCCAAAAGCGCGGTTTTCTGCGCCTTAGGGATCGATCCCTTTCCCTCCGAAGGCAGAGGCCACAAGTTCGAATCTTGTCGGGTGCGCCAGCTTTCAACAACTTTGCAGGCGTTAACTCGGACAGCTTCTCGGGCTTCCGAGTTGTGTCCGAGCCTCGCTGTTTTGGGCGCGATCTGTTCGTGCATCGTTCACGGGAGGTGCCCATGGCTAAGGACAGCGCGGAGCTGCCGGTGCTGCTGTTGGTGCCGGAAACGCGGAACGATCGGCGTTCGCTCCAGCAGCGGCACGGTGTCTCTCACGCCGACGCGGACTGAGTGACCGTGCCTTCAATCGTGACGGCCCCTCGCCACGATCCGTTGCGACACGCTCGGCGCCGCGGGAGCAAGGGAACTTGCCTGACGACCTGCGGTTTGCCGACGATGTGTCATTGGCTGTCCTCCGCAATCTCCTCGTGGTGCCGCGCCGCGCCCGGCTGAAGCTGGCGGTGGCCCGCGTGATCGCGAGCGATCCGGGCGGGTTGGCGCTTCGTCGCGCGCTTCGCGGCACGCTGTCCTTTCTGCTCACGCTGCTGCTGATCTGGGGAACGGGGTCGGTGATCGGTAAGCCGGTGATGGCGATGGCGCTAGGCTTTCCGGTCAGCATCTTTGCCTGCGTGGTGGTGCGAGAGCATGCGGCGGGCCGCCGCTTGCTGGCGACCCTCGGTTTGGCGGTCGGGGCGGCCGTGTCGTTCAGTGCTTCGGCCCTGATCACCAACGCCTGGATCAACCACGGCGTGTTCGTCGCCCTGGTGTTCGTTGTTGTTTTGATGCGCGGCCGCGGCAGCGTGTGGGCGGCGGCCGGGTTCGGCGCGTTTGTTAGCTTCTTCTTCGGCGCGTTCCTGGCGCCGCCGCCGGCGGCCCTGGCCTGGCATCTGCTCGGCCTGCTGATCGCCACCGGGGCGGCGCTGCTGATCCAGTTCGCGGTGATACCGCACAGCGCCGGCGCGGCGCTCGATCGTGCAATGGCCGCGATCCGGCAACGGCTGGCGCTGTTGCTGGTCCCCATCGAGCAGTTCTGCGCGCCCGGCCACTGGCGCGATTCGGACAAGCAGCGCCTGCGCGCCCAAGTGGATCTGCTCAAGACCAGCATCGCCACGGCGAGAACGCAGCTCGACGCCACGGATGGCGGCTGGCGGGGCCGCAGCGGGCTCAGTTTCCACCTGTTCGAGGTGGAGGCCGCGGCCGAACGGCTGGCCCGGTTGGCGTTGCAGGAAGGAGAGGCGACGGTGACGGCCCAGACCGGCGCGCGCGCATCGGCGCTGCGCGACTGGCTTGTTGCCGGCGCGCACCGGCCGCTCGACCTGCCGGAAGCACCGGGACTGATCGGCGAAGCGCTGGAAGAACTGCGCGATGCGATGCAGCGCCTGCGTAACGCGCGCGCGAACGACACCGAGAAGCAAGCACCCGTTCGCCAGGACGATGTCAAAGGTCGCGAGCCGGACAAGCAGCATGGGCTGAGCCCGGCGCTCCGGCTGGCCATTCAGACGTCGTCCGCCTGTGCGCTGGCAGTGGTCGGTGGCGAGTGGCTGTCGCCGCAGCGTTGGTATTGGGCGGTGATCACCGTGTTCGTGATGTTTAGCAACACGTCCTCGCGCGGCGACGCCCTGTTCAAGTCGCTCCAGCGGGTCGCCGGCACCGTCGCGGGCGTCGTCGCGGGCATCGCGCTCGTCTGGCTGGTCGGCGGGGCGCAGACGCTGGAGTTCGCCCTGCTCCCGACGGCGATCTTTCTCACCTTCTACTTCTTCACCGATCGCTACGGCGTGATGGTCTTTTTCCTCACGGTGATGCTGGCGCTGTTGTACGCCCTGCTCGACCGCTTCTCGCCGGGCGTGCTGTGGCTCCGGCTGGAGGAAACCGCCGTCGGTGCCGTGTCGGGCGTGCTGGTGTCGGCAGTGCTCCTGCCGCGCCAGACGCGGGATCAGGTTCGCGAACGGTTCGACGATTTGGTGCAGGCGACACGGACGTTCTGCGACGCTGCCGTTGAGCGGCTGGCGGAGGGGCACGGTCACGCGCTCGGCGCACATACCCGCGATTTCGAAGACGCTTATGCCGCCATGCGCGACGCGATCGGCCCGTTGCGGCTCGATCGCCTCGGCGGCGGCGCCGAGCTTTACGGCACGCTGAGCGATGGCCTGAGGTCATGCAGCTACTGGGTTCACGAGCTCGCCCTTGCTGGCCGGGGAAGCGGCGGACCGGCGAGTGACGCCGACAAGCGGTCGCTGCTGTGGCATCGTGATCGCTTCGGGCGCCGACTGAACCGGCTGCGCCGCCGCCTTGATGCCGGCGAGACCCGGGCGGTGCCGGATCATGGCGGCGGTCACGCCGAGGGTCGCCCGCCGCGCTCGCCCGATGACCGGCTGAACATCGCGACCCGGGCGCTGCGCAATATCTCCACCGCGCTCAACCACCTCGGCAATGCGATCGTCTCGGGCGAACATGATGTTACTTTTTTTCGGTACTGATCCGTCCGGCGCCCGAGCTCGGCAGGAACTGCCTGCCGGGCATCGCCGCAACGCTCGCCGGTAGCCGTCACGTCGGGCACCTATCTCGCCTGCTGGGCGAGCCAGACCTTTGCCGCGATCCGTTTCGTCCTCGAGCGGGCGGGCATTCCGACCGGCACTGGCCGCGTGGCGGCGAGCGGCACGTGCCGGCGACACGCGCGACCGCGCTGCTGACCCGCGGTGCCGCGAACCAGCTGCCTTATGCATCGGCTTCACCAACTTCGGCAACAACGACACCTGTTCGGTGTTCGCCGACCCCACCTGGACACCGGCGAGCCTCGCTTCTGTGGCGCGGAGGCCGGCGCTCCGGGCGAGTGCCGGCGGATGGCCCTCGCCATTGCTGGGGGCGGCTCGGTGCAGCGGCGCACATTCGTGCTTACCGGCGCGTTAAGGCTCAATTAGTTGGAACGGCTGCCTTTTCTGCGCGATTGTGCTCGGCATAAGGGGAAAAACACGATGCAAAGCCAAACCATGGCGCAAGCCGGGAGAAATCCGGATGCGGACGCAATCCGTTATGCGATCAAGGCCGCGACCCTGCGCCACGACGACACGGTGATGAACGTGCACCTGATCGCCACCAGCCGCCGGTCGGCGCTGGCGTTCGGCCGGGGACGGTTCGCGATCGGCGCGCGGGTGATGCTCTCGCTAGGCGATCTGGAGCTGCCCGCGCTGGTCGGGTGGAGCGACGGCCGGCGGGTGCGGCTGGATGCCGACCATGGGGCCGATCCCGCTCGCTGGGCCTTGCTGGCCGGGGCCGCGCCGGCATCGTTGCCCCATCCGGCGGCCAACGATGCCGCGCCTGCCGATCGATCCGGCGCCACAGGCGATGGCGGGGCGGGCAGCGAGGAGTCGGATGCCGCAGCCGCCTGAAGCATCGGGCATGCTGGCGATCTGCACGGCGCTGTCGACGCTTCGGGCGATGTCGGTCAGGCGCGATGCGGAGCAGCGTCCGCCGGGCGTTGCCGACAGCCGCGACCTGTTGGCGCAATGGGCAGGCGAGGAGCTGACGGCGCTTGCCCGCGCGCCGGCGGCGGTGCGGGCGCAGCACGCGGCGCGGGGCCGCTTTTACCTCGACATCCTCCGCGGCGGTCTTCCTTCCGGGCAGCTACCGGTCGGTGCATTCGGCGAGCGCCGGGGCACCCCAGCGGATCAATCGGGCGGGAGTGGCGCCGCGCCCTGCGCATAGCGGCGCGCGATGATCGCGCAGGCGATCAGCTGGATCTGGTGAAACAGCATCACCGGCAGCAGCACCACGCCGACCTGCGCGGCCGGGAACAGCACGCCCGCCATCGGCACGCCCGACGCCAGGCTCTTCTTCGAGCCGCAGAACAGCAGCACGATCTGATCCTCCCGCGTGAAGCCCAACGCGCGGCCGGCGCTCCACGTCGCCATCAGTACGGCGGCGAGCAGCACCAGGCAGAGCAGCAGCACGAGGGCAAGGTCGGCGAGCGAGACGCGGTGCCAAAGCCCCTCCACCACCGCGGCGCCGAAAGCCGTGTAGACCACCAGCAGGATCGACCCGCGATCCACCAGCGACAAGGTGCCCTTGCGACGCGCCACGAAGCCGCCGATCCACGGCCGCAGCAGGTGCCCGACGACGAACGGCAGCAGCAGCTGGGCGACGACCGTCTCGACAGAGGCGAAGGAGAAGCCGCCGGTGCTGCCCCCCATCAGCAGCGCGACCAGTGCCGGCGTGACCAGGATGCCGAGCAGGTTGGAGAAACTGGCGCTGCACACCGCCGCCGCGACGTTGCCGCGCGCGATCGCGGTAAAGGCGATGGAGGACTGCACCGTCGACGGCAGCAGCGTCAGGAACAGCATGCCCGACGCGACCGGCCCGGTGAGGACCGGCAGCGCCGTTAGCCCGAGGCCGAGGAGCGGGAACGCCACGAATGTCGCGGTCAGCACGGTCACGTGCAACCGCCAGTTGCGCGCGCCCGCGAGGATCGCCTCGCGCGACAGCTTGGCGCCGTGAAGGAAGAACAGCAGCACGATGCCGACGTCGGCCGCGTCGCTGGCGATCGGCGCCCAGCGCCCCCGCGCCGGCAGCACCGAGGCGAGCACGACGGTGCCGAGCAGCATCAGCACGAACGGCTCGAACAGCGACAGGAAACGGCGGATCATGCGGGGAGCCACGACGGGACTTGCTGGCCCTCGGCAAAGATGTGCGTAGTGGCGCGGTGGCTCAAGATGTGCAGCGCGAGGGCGCGGGCGCTCACGCGCGCCGACGCGGTTCCAGTCGGGGCAGCACCGCCGCCACGATGTCGGCGGCAATGGTCGCAGGGGTGCGCGATCCGTTGCCCTCCACCGTCGGCACGGTGCGCCAGTCGCCGAGCTGCGATCCCGCCGCGAGCGCCGCATAGCCCTCGCGTACCCGCCGCTGCAGTGCTTCGTCCGCTTCGTTCTCGTCGAACGTCCGGTCCGTGTAGCTGCGTTGCGCCTTCATGGCGATGCGGGTGCGGGCGACCGCCTGCGGCGTGTCGAGGTAGATCGACAGATCGGGGCGGGGCAGCGCGAACTGCTCCGTTTCCAGCGCGACGATCCACGCGCGCGTCGCTGCCGCCTCTTCGGCGGCGACCTTGGCCGCCTGGTAGATGATGTTGGACGCGATGTAGCGGTCGAACACCACCACGTCGTGGGTGGCGGCAACCTCCTCGACATGCCCGCGCGATTCCAGCCGGTCCAGCGCGTACAGCACCGCGGCGGCCTGCGGCGTGGTGGCGACCGGCAGGCGCCCGGCGAGGAACTCGCCCAGCGCGTGACCGCCGACGGTGGCGGTGTAGCGCGGGAAGGACACCACTTCGGCGCTCAAGCCGTGCTCGGCCAGTGCCTGCACCGTTGCGGCGGCGGCGGTCGCCTTGCCGGCGCCGTCAGCACCTTCGATCGCGAGCAGGAATGCCATGGAGTTGCCCTAGGGGCGCAGGCTCAACAGTCAACGGCCTGCGGCGCGCCGGGCCCGCCGCGTGCCGCCGATCGCGCCCGACCACAGCAGCGCGTCGAGCCCGGCGTAACCGAGGCCGAGATGCTCCGGGCGCACCGCGACGATGTCGGCGAGGGTGAGCGTGCCGCTGCGCAGCGCCGCGCGCCCGATCCGCCCCCAGCGCTGCGCGGTTTCCCAGCGGATCAGCTTGCGGTCCTCCGCGCCGACCGCGTGATCGCGCAGGAAGCGGGCCTGGATCGCGCCGATCGCCTCGCCCAGCGTGAATAGCGTCGCGCGGTCGGGGACCGGCTCGCCACCCATGTTGTGGAGCACCAGCAGTCGCGCGATCGCGTCGGCGCGGTCGCCCAGCAGTGGCCGGTGCGCCTCGGCCAGCACCCGCATCGCGCTCGCCCGCATGGTGTCGGTGAAGCGCTTGGACGCGCCGCCGGGGTGCTGGCGATAGTGCAGCAGCGGTTCATCCAGCCGCGCGATGCGGCCGAGCGACTGCACGCGGTGATAAAGGTCGAAATCCTCCGCGTAGAGGATCTCTGGCCGGGTGAACGGGGCGAGCGTGCGCGTGACGTCGGCGCGGACCATCACCGTGGACCAGACGATCGGATTCTCGATGCGCGTCAGCCACGCGAGCAGCGCCGGCGTCGTCACTGGCGCATAGCTGGAAGCGGAGACGACCCCATCGCACAGGAAATCGGCCGCGGTGGCGAGCAGCGCCACCTCGGCGTGCGCGTCAAGAAACGCCACCTGGCGGGCGAAGCGGTCGGGCAGGCACAGGTCGTCCTGGTCGAGCCCCGCGACATAGCGTCCCCGCGCTTCGGCGGCGGCGCGATTGCGGGTGCGGACGGGGCCGCTGTTCTGTTCGTTGCAGATCAGCCGGACGCGGCGGTCGGGCCAGGCGGCGACGACCTCGCGCGTGGTGTCGCTCGATACGTCGTCGACGACGATCGCCTCCCAGTCGGTCAGCGTCTGGGCGGCAAGGCTGTGCAGGGTTTCGCCGATCAGCTCCGCACCGTTGTAGGCGGGGATGATGACGCTGACGGTGGGCGTGGTCACGCGGCCGCCCGTGCTTCCTCGCCGAGCACGCCTTCGACGATCATCAGCCCGACGTCGTTCTGCCATACCCACAGGCCGTTTGCCTGACCACGGAAGCTCGCCTCGCCACCCAGCGCGCCCCAAGGCACGAAGCCGGCGGCAAGGCCGATGCCATAAAGGCCCGGGATGGGCGCGCCGCCCGCGTCGGTGACGCGGCAGTGCTTGTCCACCATCGGCTTGCCTGCCTCCGCCGCGAGCGGCAGCGGCGTGCCGTCGCTCTGCGCCACGGGCAGCGCGAACGGGCGATAGCCGAGCGCGGCGACGACCAGATCGGCGTTGCGCAGGATCGCCTGCGCCGCTGCGTCCACCCCGCCGGCGATGCGGTGCAGCGCGACGCGCGGGTCGGGCACGCGGCCATGGATGCCGAGCATGCGCAGCACCAACTCACGCGCTTCCAGCCGGAAGCCTGCAAGGCGGAACACGAAGCCCGATACCGGGCAGATGTCGTCCGGCCCGAAATCGGTGAACCCTTCGGCGTGGGCCGCCTCGATCGACGGGTAGAAGGGGCGAAGGGGCTCGCGGTGGAGAAGGGTAATTCCGCCTGCGCCGAGCGGCAGCGCCGGGCGGCTCTTGAGCAGCAGTGCCACCGTGGTCAGCGCGCTGGTGGAACCGCCGATCACCGCGATCCGGGGGTTGCGCTTGTTCGCCAGCAGGTCGGAAACCTGCTCGAATCCGCCCAGCGTCAGCACCTCGTCCGACTGCATCAGCCGTTCGCCGGCAAGCTCGGTGAGGGGCGCGCCGGCGACCTGTTGCGCGGCAAGCCGGTCGAGCGGCTGATGACCGCCGGTCGCGATCACCACGTTGCGGGCAAGCTGGTCGAATTCGTGGCCGTCGGCGAGGCGCCTGATCCGCACCTGCCACAGCCCGTCGCCGGAGCGGCGCGCGCCCAGCACGTCGTGGCCGGTGAGGATGTGACCGCCATGCTCCCGCGTCAGCCCCGCCAGCCGGTCGCCGGTGACGCGCAGCAGCGGCCCGACCTCAACCAGCGGCACGCCCAGTGCGTCCACATGCCGCGCCACCGCCCGTCCCGCCGGGTGATCGACCAGCGCCGCCAGCTCAGGGTGGGCATTGTCCTTGATCGCGGTGAGGAAGGTAGTGGCAGTGGAATCGGAGGTGATGGCGTAACGGCCGAGCCGGCCGCCACCGACCGCGCCGTCGCGCTCCACCATCACCAGATCCCGGGCGAAGCGGGGCAGCAGCCCGCGCTTGGTAGCGGCATTGAGCAGGGCGGTGCCCGCCGGCCCGCCGCCGACCACCAGCGTCGAGGCGACCGGCGGCAGGCCTGAGCGGGCGGGAACGGGCCTGGCGCGATCCACCCGCTTGCAGGCGCTGGCCAGCACTTCGGCCACCCGCCGCGCGTCGTCGCCGGTCATCGCATCGGTGATCGGCAGCGACAGCATGGCGCCCGCGACGCGGTCGGCAACGGGCGTCGGCTCGATCAGCGCAGTGGCCTTGAGCCAAGGCTGCTCGCCGAGATGCGGGCTGAAATAGGTGCCGGTGCCGACACCGTCGGCGTCCATCGCGGCGGCGATCGCGTCGCGATGGGCCGCGAGGTGCGGCGGGAGGAGCACCGGCATGAACTGCATGGCGCGCCGCCGGCCGCGGACCGCCTGCAATGTGAAGTCGCCCAGCGCCTCGCGATAGGCCGCTTCCACGCCTGCGCGAGCGTCGCATGTCGCGTCGATTTCGGCGAGTTTCGCGCGGGCGATCACCGCCAACACCTCGGGCAGCTTGGCGTTGATGCCGGGCAGCGTCGCGGTCCGGCCGGCGGTGAAGCCGAAATTGCTCATCGCGCGCAGCCGGGCGATCAGGTCGGGGTTGCCGCTGTGCACCAGGCCGCCTTCGCCGACGGCAAAGGTCTTGGTGGCGTGCATGGAATAGACCGTCGCAAAGGACGCGCCCGCGCCGAAGCCGCGGCCATTGTCGTCGATCGTTCCCAGCGACGAGGCCGCGTCGATCACCACGCCGACGCCGAAGCGCTGCTGCAACCAGGCATAGCGGTCGAGGTCGATGGCATTGCCGAAGGTGGCATAAGGCACCAGCACGCCGATGCGGCCGTCATGCTGGCGGAGCAGGCGTTCCTCGGCCTCGGCGGCCATGCCCCAATCGTGCGGGTCGATATCGGCGACCAGCGGCGTCAGCCCTGCCCAGTCGGCCGCCTGCGCGGCGGCGGTGAAGGTCAGCGCCGGCATAAGGGCCATGGTACCGGGCGCGGGGTTCAGCCCCGCCGCCTCGCGGATCGCGATCATCAGGCCCAGCGTCGCGTTGGCGACGGTGAGGCTCGCGCCCTGGCCGCCGAACAGCACCCGCGTCACGTCTGCCTCAAAGGCGCGGACCTCCGGGCCGTTGTTGCTGAACACGCCGGATCCTTCCACCCGTCGGAGGTCGTCGAGATGCTCGCTCAACCGCGGGGGATTGGGCGCGATCAGGGGCAGGCGCTGGGGCAGGCGTGGCATGGGCGCGGTTGTCCGACAGGAATGACGCCCGCTTATGAGGGACCGCCTCCTAAAAACCGGTTACGCCTGCGCGTCGGGGCGAGGGGCGCGATTTTGCGCTGTTCATCCGCGCACGCGCGGTTAGGCTGCTTTCCTGTCGCCAGGGTGGGTGGTGGCGCAAGAGGGGGAGGCACCATGGCGGATGCGCTGCGGCTCGACCGCGTTTCCAAGCGGTTCGGCGAGGCAACGGCGGTCAACGACCTCAGCTTCGCGGTGCGCGAAGGCGAGGTGTTCGGCTTCCTTGGCGGCAACGGCGCGGGCAAGACCACGTCGCTACGCATGGTGCTCGACATCATCCGACCGACGGCGGGGCGCATCGAGGTGCTGGGCCGCGCGCCGGGCCGCGAGAACAGCGCCGAACTCGGCTTTTTGCCCGAGGAGCGCGGGCTGTACCGCACCATGACCGCGCTCGACACCATCACCTATTTCGGGCGGCTGAAGGGCATGACCGCGGGCGACGCGCGCCGCGGCGGCCGCACGCTGCTCGACCGTTTCGGCCTTGATGCCTCGTCCAAGGTGACGGTCGACAAACTGTCCAAGGGCATGGCGCAAAAGGTCCAGCTGGCGACGGCGGTGGTCAACGATCCCAAGCTGCTGATCCTGGACGAACCGTTCTCCGGCCTCGATCCCGTGAACCAGGGCCTGCTGGAGGACGAGATCGGCCGCGCGTCGAAGAACGGCGCCACCGTGATCTTCTCCACCCATGTGATGCAGCATGCCGAGCGGTTATGCGACCGGCTGCTGCTGCTAGCCAAGGGCAACAAGCGGTTCGAGGGCACGCAAGGCGAGGCGCGGCGATTGCTGCCCGCGCGCCTTGCCGTCACGGCCCGCGACGATCCCGGCCAGCTGCCGGGCGTGGCCGAAGCCGCGCCCGCCGGAACCGGTGCGGGCGTTGATGGCTGGCGCGAATGGCGAGTGCGCCTCGACGTCGGGGTGGAGACCGGCGACGTGCTGGAGGCCGCCACCGCCCGCGGCTTTCCGCTGCGCCGCTTCGAGGAGCAGCGAACCAGCCTGCACGATGTGTTCCTGCACGTGGTCGGTCAGGAGGAGTCCCGGTGATGAGCGCGTCCCTCAATCATTTCCTGCTGGTCGCCGCGCGCGAGTTTCGCCAGATCGCGGGCACCAAGGGCTTCTGGATCACGCTGCTGATCCTGCCGATCGCCATCGCCGCTGGGCCGATCGTCGGCCGTTTCATCGACAAGTCGGACACGCAGCGGCTGATGCTGATCGACCGCAGCGGTCGCGAGGCGGGGGCGATCCGCCAGCAGTTCGACCTCGACCACCAGCGCGCGGTGCTGTCCGCGCTGTCCCGCTACACCGAGCGGCATCATCTCGAGCGCGCCGATCCGCAGGCGCTGTGGGCGCAGCATGGCCGCTGGTACAGCGATGCCGACGTGGCGCGATTCGTGGGCGCGGGCGGCGCTCCTGCGGCGCTTGCCCGGATCAAGCGGGTCGCCGCTGCCGACACGCCGGCGTTCGACCCGCCCAAGCCCCACACGGAGGTGGTGCCGGTCCCCGCCGGCATCGCTGCCGCGCCGCCCGAACGGATCGACGCCCTGCTCCAGCCGTATCTGCATCCCGGCGAAAAGGGCGGCGACAAGAAGGCCAAGGCGCTCGATGGGGCGCTGCTGATTCCCGCCGAATTCGGGCGCGGCGGCACGGGCGTGCGGCTGTGGGCGAACAGCCGGCCCGACGCCGATCTGGTGCAGACGCTCCAGGGCGTGCTGACCCGCGACCTGCGCACCGGCTATCTGCGCGCCAACGGCCTGTCCCCGGCCGCCGTGCAGACCGCCGACGCGCTGGTGCCGGCGATCGCGGTCAGCGCACCGCCGCCGGGCGGAGGCGGCAAGGAGCAGGTGGTAATCCGCTCGCTGGTGCCGCTGGCGCTGGCGTACATGCTGCTGATGTCGTTGATGCTGTCAGGGCAATGGATGCTGCAGGGGCTGATCGAGGAGCGGTCGAACAAGCTGCTCGAAACCGTGCTCGCCTGCGTCAGTCCGCATGAGCTGATGTACGGCAAGCTCGCCGGCTCGGTGGCTGCGGGCCTGACCATGATCCTGGTGTGGGTCGGCTGCGCGCTGGCCGCCGGGTACGCGGGGCAGGGCGCGATTGCCGATATCATCCGGCCTGCACTGGCGCCGCTGACCTCGCCGTGGACGATCCTCGCCATGATCTATTACTTCCTGGCCGGCTATCTGATCGTGTCCATGATCTTTCTGGTGATCGGCGCGATGAGCGACAGCATGCGCGATGCGCAAAGCTATCTGATGCCGGTGATCCTGGTGATCATGATGCCGATCTTCATCCTGATGCAGGTGATGCTGCGCGGTGCGGGCGGCGCGGGGATCACCGCGATGACCTGGTTCCCGCTCTACACGCCCTTTACCATGCTGGCGCGGCTGGGCACGGGCGTGCCGCTGTGGGAGGTGCTGGGCACCTGCGCGATGCTGGCGGTGGTGATCGGCATCGAGCTGATGCTGCTCGGCCGGGTGTTTCGGGCAAGCCTGCTCCGCGCCGGGCAGAAGCCGAACTTCGCCGCGCTCGGCCGGCTGATGCGGCGCGAAAGGGATTGAGCACGGCGGCGCGTCGCCGCACCCACCCGCACGGCGGCGAAGCGCGAAAGGAGGTGGTGTATCGCACGTCGGGCCATCGCGACAGTCCGATCCATGGCCTGGCTCAGAAACGCACCGATCGCTCGATCCGCGGCCGGCGTAGCTGGCGCCGGCAAGATCAGGCCCGCGGCTGAGCGTGCCCGACGTGTGCCGCAAAACCCGTGTCTCAGCGAACGGCCGCCGATCTGAAAGGTGGTGCCCAGGGACGGGATCGAACCGCCGACACTGCGATTTTCAGTCGATAAGCTAGGCTGTCCCAAAGCTTACCCAAAAGACCCTATAACAGAGACTTAGGCATCAAATCGGCTGCTGGCGACGGGCCGACCGTCCACGCATTTACCCGCGTTTTCCCGGACGGATTACACCGGAACTACACCGAGACTGCCTCCCCAGCCAACTGCTTACGAAGAGGCTCTTCTGCGTCGCGTCAGCCTGCCATGACGCCGGATATCGTCTAGGTCCGCTTCGGAAGCACCGAAGTACCTGAGAATGGTAAAATCGTTACTCGCATGCGAACTGCTATAGTGGCTGGTACCAAGCGCGCGGAGCGCAGCTTTGGAATCCACTACAACTTCACCATGATAGGCTATCACTGCTGCCGCTTCTGCGTCCGAATGAAGACGCGGCTCTTCATCCGTGGGCTTCGCTGATACTATCGCGGCGAGCAAAGCCCTATCTTGTTCATCGAGAGCCGGGCGCCAAGCGCCTCGCTTTGGAGGCGCGGCTGCCGAGATCGCGAAGGCTGCAATATCATCTCGGTTGGATTCGACCTCGACCAACAATCTCCGCACGAAGGAATCCAACGACGCTTCGCTTAATGGCGGTAACACGACTGCCTCGTCCGGACCCCTCGCAAACATCAAAGCCAACGCCCACGCGTTATGTGTCCAAGAGGCATTCCCTTGGTTCCCCAGATTCGCTTCAAGGTACGCTTGCAGCGGCTCCACCGTTTTGATTGCTCCGGCGTGAAGCTTCCAGAATAGCCCGCAAATAGTAGCTGCGGCTTTGCCACGTTCTGCATCGTCTGCTGAAGTCAGGCCGCTACGAAGCGCGACGAGTCCCTCGTAAGACAGCCAGAAGCTGACCGGCTTCCGGTAGAAGGCCATCAAAGCTACCGTGTTGCGAAGCCATGCCTGCCTAGGGAGCCTGCCGGATGCGAAAAGCTCCCATGCCTGTTCGAAGATACTCTGGCCAAAGGGGCCGCGCATTAAAGCGCTCCAATTTTCCTGCGGCTGACAACCGTGAGCAAAGGTTGCTACGATTCTCAAAGTCCTTTCCAAATTCGCTTGTGAGAACTCCGCCTCCTCTACGAGACATTGCAGCAGACGAGACGCTGATGCAGGCATGCGGTAATCGGAGTTCCACTGATACTTAGAAGAAGTAAAGCCGCCAGAAAGAAACTCCGCCTCCTCACGTTCGGCTTGCAAAAGTAACTCGGATATCAACCCCGAAGCTCGCTTTTTTGCGAGCACCGCAGCCATCGGCACGACTTCTTTCCACTCATCGTTAGCGACGTCGGCTCCGAAAGGTTCTAACACAGTGTCGCCTTCTGAATACCCTCTATAGTGCCCCTCCACGACCGCGATGGCAGCCATGTATTCCTGAAACGTCAGATGTCGAAACTGATAGAATGGGACAGTCCGCCCGTTCTCCAGCGATTTTCCCGCTTCTAACACAAGGCTGGATCGCAGCTCGACTCGTTTCAGGAAGTCACTCGGCGAGTCCTTGGCGTAGAGGCTTACCATTGGCACTTCTCGGCGGCAGTCTTCAATTAACGCCAGCAGCTCTCGTTCGGTCGCAGTCTGCTTGCCGTCCTGCATCATCCTAAAGGCTATATAAGCGAGTTGCGGAACGGCTTCCCGCGGGTTGAGGGCGGCATGGCCGCGAATATTCCAAGTGTCGAGAAGGACCTCTACTGCACGTTCATACAGACTGACGCGATCGGGAGGCAGGCGGCCGTAGCCGTGCTTCACAACGAGAAGCATCGTTAAAAGCAGAGGGTTCTCAGCTAACCTTCGTAGAGCTTCATTCGCAAGGATAGTTTCGACTACTGTCTTCGTTTCTTCTGACGCTTCTAGACCCGCCCCTCCCATAAGGGCATGCCAGTGCGAGCAAAGCAGCCGAATCGCATCTTCCGAAAGCGGGGCAATTCGCCACCTTGAACAGAACCGCATCAAAGATGGCGCAACGAGGGCGAACCCAGCTTCGCGACTGGTTACTACCAGCCGTATCTTCTTATACGTCTCTAAGAACCGCTCGAGATTTTCCACAAATGTGGCTCGGTCCGCATCGTTATGTATTTCATCTAGTCCATCGACAAGCAGAATGATCTTGCCGGAACTAAGCCGATCCTGCGCAGCTTCGAAAAGCCCCCTTAGGTTTGCCTGTCCTGTAATCTCGAATATTTTCGTGATGATAGCAGAGATTGGAAGACTGATATGATCTCGCCACTCTCGACACCTTATCAGAATCGGCAGCAGGTCCTGATCGGGCAGGTGATCATCTGTGGCGGTCCGACGCGTCGGATCAGCGTAGGCGACAGCAAGGCGCTTTAGAAGAAGAGTCTTTCCGCCACCTGGAAGGGCTAGCAGAGCCAACTTTCCTCCCTTTGCGAGGGCATCGCCGAACGGTAATGCGCGCGGGTTCTTCTTGCTCCAATCTTTGAGTTTCTTCTCCCTGTTCGGATCATTAGCCGGTATTTCTGGAGGGATAGGGTCGACCTCCAATGGAACGAAGAGCCGTTCAAGATCGAACTTTTGTTTCGCGGTGTCTGCGTCAGCCCTTACACCTTCAATCGTCATCTTTCCGCAATCGGAGACAAGATATCTACGGTAGTTCTTAACAACGTCAGAGTCGGAATTCGTACGACCGGCGCGGGCAAGCCGTTTGTCTGGCGTTTCAGGAATGATTTGCTCGACTATAAATCTCGGAAGTTCCGCGTAATCGTCACCATAGCCGACTGGTGCCACCAGACCCTGCCAAAGTGGGTCTCGGAATTTCGCTTCTACTTCCGAGTTCCGGACGAGGGCGTAGTGCTGTAGTCCAGCGGTGCCCAATGTCGATCGCATCCAGCGTAGTAGGGAGGACAAGTTCGGATCGTAGAGCGTTTCTCCACATCCAATAAATAAAAGTCGGTTGAAAGTCGATAAGGCTCTTTGAAGATTGGACCTAAACTCATCGTTCGTCGCATCAGTATAGTCGCTCACACCAAGGACCACGGTTTCAGGTTCATTCCACACGCCGTGAAGATGCAGGATGCCAGGTGTTTCCCGTCTAGCCCATTCTAAAACCTTGCGTGGTTCCTTCATATTGATCGAAGCTAAACGCGTGCAGCGCTCGATCAGCGTGTCGTAGTTCAATGTGCAGACGGGTACGCCTGCCTTGGTCATGTCGGCAAGCGCACCGCGCATTTGCGCCGATGAGGAAGCCTTTTGATTTTGAAAAAGTGATTGCAACCACCGTGCGTAGATCAAGCCGCCGCGACCATCGAGCTTTCTGCTCACGAACTCAGCCGCACCTAGAAGTTCGTCCAAATCACCAGAACCTATGGTCTCGGACCACCTATGGTGCTGATGATCGTCTATGCGCCCCATTTTTTCCGCATAGGCGAACGCATTTTGAAGAAGCCTGGGCCAGTCGAAGGCTGGCGTCGCGCGACTGGCAAGAGAGAGGCTGGTCCCTGCACCGGTCACGACGACCAACTGACCTGCTTGGGCCGAAGCCCGGATATCTTCCAAGTCGCTCATCGGGCCAATCTGTCCAGTGTTTTAGCAGGACGCAACTCGTTTGCTCGGCAATTGCGGTAGAGAGACGTTCTTTCGCGCGGCATCAGCCGACATAAAAACGGTCGGTTCCGATACACACGCTCTAGATGTAGCGAAATTAAGACTCCACACGTTTGCGATACACTGCTACTTCCGATGCAGGTTTCAGATACGGAGTCGCTGCCATGGGACGGACATTCGCATACTGTCGCGTGAGCTCGGAATTGCAGACCACTGATAATCAGGTCCGGGAGATTGAGGCGGCGGGCTTCAAGATTGACGCGAAGCGGATCGTTGCGGAAACCGTCTCTGGTTCCGTAGCTGCTATGGAGCGGAAGGGCTTCGCGAGGCTTGTAGACAGGCTCGAAGCCGATGACGTGTTGCTGGTGACTAAGCTGGATCGCCTTGGGCGAAACGCAATGGACGTGAGGTCAACCGTTGACCGCCTAGCAGCCGATGGCGTGCGGGTTCATTGCCTTGCTCTCGGTGGTGTCGATCTAACCAGCCCCGCCGGCCGCATGACGATGGGCGTTATCGCCGCCGTTGCCGAGTTCGAACGCGACCTGTTGATTGAGCGGACACAATCGGGACTGGCAAGAGCAAAGGCGGCGGGCAAGGCTCTAGGAAGGCCGCAGAGGCTCACCAGCGAGGAACAGAAGGAAGTCATAGCTGCCCGCGCTCAAGGCGTCTCCTTGGGCGTCTTGGCGAGGCAATACGGCGTGTCACGGGCTGCTATTCAGCGGGTGGAGAAACGGGCGGCCTAACCGAGTAGACACAGCCGAGCGGTGGGCATATCAGTCCGGTGCTGGCCCGACTTTGAACGGAAGGGGCGGCCCGCAAACGGCGGCGAACACAGGCTCTCGGCTACGGTCGGGCGGCCTGCGGAATAGAATACCTTCGAGAAATACGCGGGAGGCGTGTTCCTGTGTTCGCGTCGTTCAACCGTCCCGACTTGGCGGGATGGAGCGGTCGAACGTGGGGAAACGCATGCGGAATTGGATTTTGGGTGTTGCACTGTTCATAGCAGCGGCCCCGCCGGCCTTGGCGCAGATTGATACGGCAGCGGCAGAACCAGATATGAAGCCGTATTTCGATAAGGCGAACAAATGCCTCAATGACTTTGACGCGCGGGCAAAAGCTAAGAAGCTATCGACGGAGACGTACCGCATAGCTCTTGAGGGAGCTTGTACTCAACAGATCAAAGACCTGCGCGGCCTCTATTCGCTAAGCTTGGAACGTAAGAGCGAACAGGGCTATTTGGTTGGCCGACTTGATGCCAACATCAAGGACGCTCGCGCGAAGTTGGTGTCGTCCTACGCAATGCGCTAGCGCGTCATGGGATGAAGAGGTTGGTTCAGCGCCGCCTCTTCATCATCGCCTACTCCAAATAGGTCAGCATGTCTTACCATTGCTCGGATTATACCTGTAGAATCATTTCGGAACTTTTCAGCAAAAATCCCGGAATACTCACACAAGCGCAATGTCTTGGAGCGCTTAGCGCTGAACAGCTGCACGCCTTACAGAGGTAAGGGCAACTGCGTTCCATTGTCGGTGCTGACGCCTTGAAATAGGGCGCTGTAGACGTGCTGCGCCACCTCCCGTCGTGCGTCCTCCCGAAGGCGCTCTTGGGGCACCGTAAGGGCGACCTTTGCCCATCCGGGAGCGGTATCGAGTGCGCGGGCAATTGCGTCGGGGGTAATGATCATGGGCCGAATCTCCGTTCGCCATCGATAGAACGGAACGGGAACATGGCTCAAGGGCTTGTCGGTCGCGAATGTCTGGTGATGGTGGAAAGCGGACGTTCCTTCCAATGCCGTAGCTGGTCGGTTAGCCTCACGGCATGGACGTGCTAGACTGGTTCGCGCGCTGGTATGAAGCGCAGTGCGATGGCGATTGGGAGCACGGGTTTGGCCCGCGCATCGAGACCATCGATAACCCGGGCTGGTCGTTGAAGATCGACCTTACTGACACCGATTGCGACGGGCGCACGCTCGAACGGATCACCCACAACTACGGGCACCAGACCGACTGGTGGACCTGTTGGACCGAGGGCAACACGTTCCACGGCGCTGGTGGTCCCCTCCATCTTCGCTCGCTGCTTGAGGCTTTCCGGGACTGGGCGACAAACGTCCGATGATGGTGGGAAGCGGACACCTGCCTTCTGCGCTACAGGCAAGCGTTCAGCGCTACTCACTCGGAACCGAGGGCGCGGGTGGAGGCGCCGGGAGAATCGGGCACCACCCTGGTGGGCACGATCGATCAAGTTTACGATCCTCGTCATCGATGTACATGGTCACTAGCAGTTCGGCATGGTGAGCTTTGGCCGCTTCCGCATCGGCAAGACTCAGACGTATCGATGGCAGGAGTTTTGACGCCAAACGGAAAGTCGACTTATCGTCGGGCCAAAGCTGTTGTGGTTTGCAGGAGTGTACTGATCCATTATCCTGCACCTCGCAAATAACGTTCGCGCGGTAGCTTACTCTGGCTGTTTGCGGCAACAGAGAGGCGACCTGATGTCGGTCTGGCCTGCGGACAAGATCAACTGGTTCGAAGTACGGGTCGTTTGAACTGGCTATTAGAAAAGCGCTGAACCACGTCTCGGGAACGGCCGCAGAAGGGGTCGGGGCTGCCATCAGCGCCAGAAGCAAAATGGGCATTGGATGTTACTCCGGTCCTCCTGCGACCGGAAGTCCGCCCGCCGGAATGGCCAATATGCCGCGAGCCATAGGGTAGGTCGATGGCCAATGTTCGGCGACGATGGCAACCGGTACCGCCCAGCAGCGAATGTCCGGAACTGGGCGTTAGCGGACATTCAGCCTTCGTCCGTTAGCTGACGCCATGAGCTTCAATCGACCATTCCGCGCCGTCCCGATCCGAATGGGCGCGCACTACAGGGCCAAGGAACGGCGGCGGCGGATGCGCGGCTATGTTGCACCCGCCTTGGTGCTGGTGATCGCGGCGGGCATCGGCGGCGCAATCGGCATAGGTCCAACGGTAGGCGGCGGCGTCCTACACCCGGCCTACGGCGATGTTGTCACTGGATGCACCGTCACCGATGGTGATGCGATGCGGTGCAACGGCGATCGCAGCGCGCTAGGTCGGTCCTGCTGTGGGCAGGATCACACTGGCCTTACTACAATCCTGTAATGACCCGAAGACCAAGGTGTATTCCACAAACAACCCACCATTGGCTCCATAGATTTTCCCTCGGTAGACGTTAGCCTCCCACTTAGAGCATCACCGGCTCTTTGCCGACAAGGCCGGTCTGACTCCAACGTGATGCTCAAATCGGTCCGCAAGGATATCCTCTGCCGCCGCCTGATACCGTGCTGCTACGATGATGGAGTCGTGAACCGGAAGAGCAGCGATGCCGCGCATCGTAAGGGCATGAACAGTATCAATCACTGCGCAACTTTCAACATATTGCAGGGCGCCCCAACGAACGTTGCTGGTCGGCCAATCCGAAAGCTCGGGAAGAACCTCGATGATCCGCCTACGGGTATCCGCGATGGGGTGGTCGCGCTGTAGATCGCCGCTACCAAGTCCGCTCTTTCGGTATTTGGCTTTGACTTCCTTCGGCCACACCTTGTGAAAAATATCGTGACCGAACGTCATCACAATCCATGATTTGGCCACTAACCTTGGAACGCCCCGAATATCGTAGTAATCGGCGGCCGGATCGAACGGAACATCGCAACCCGCCCGATAGATGGTCAAAAAACTCGATTTTATGTCAATTTCAACGGTTGCCTCATCATTGATCCTAATGTGCTTGCGTTCCGCGCTTGGCATCTGCTGGTAGCTATCCGCTCCCGGTGAATATAATCTACCGCCCTTGTCGAATTTCTCTCCACCACAGTCACCTTGTCCGAAGATGCGCACAAAGAACCGGTGTTGATACTCTCCAAGCCATAGGTCTTGGGTTGCAAGGAAGCCATTTATGGCATTCACCTGGCGCCCAAGGCGCTGAACTACAAGTAAGCTCTTGTCGACCAGCATGTTTTTACCCGGCAGCTTCTTTCCGTAAAAGTTAGTAGACGAAGACCGGAGCATGATGGGCTTGGGGATTGTCGCTAGCCTTGGCATCTGCCGAAAATGCGTGCCCAACGTCGCGGGCGTCACCCCGTAGCGTAGGGCAATCTCGAACAGCGCGAGCTTAGCCCTCATCGTGGTTGCCTCGCCCTTTCTGCCGCCAAGGCTCCCCTTGGTGCCGACCTTGACCTCAAGGAGGTTCAGCCCCTCTAAACCGGCGACGACGCTCCTGAACGGCTTGTAGCCCACCGTCATTCCGGTGAAACTTCCCGAACCCATCGGTCGAAAGCCGTAGCGGTGTTGTCCTGCTGTAGCGTTCGCCAGCAAATCAGCGATAGCAGCCCCTACGGATTGTCGTAGCTCCGCATTGATCCTGTTTTTGCGTCCTGACGCGCCATGAATGCGGGTTGCTAGATCGTCCGTAAGCGACCCTGCCTCTATGGAATACGGCTCTAGGTCGAGAGGCATAAATCTATCTTGAAGTGGCGGTCTATCGCTTGGTGGTTCTTTTATTTGAGACTTTAATTGATAAGATGATTGGTTTTCTAATGACAAAGGGATCATGTTCTTTTCTTGATTTAACTATAGGTTAAAAATGGAAGTAGTTATACAGGGAGAGCATAGTAGTTACCCTTTCCTGATAGGGCCGGGTATCGCTATGTTTAGGAAAGTATAGTGCTTGTTTATATATAATTATAATTTGCCTGAATCGGTTCCGTTTCCACGTTTAGAGATTGCGCCGATTAAACAAGGAGGAGGAAAGAAAAGCGGCCAATGCCTCGGTCGCGGTTCGAATGCGAATAGTCTGACGGGCTTGTCACCCACAGACGGGTTGCGAAATCTTGATCCTCACATGCTCTAACGCTCTAGGAGCGCCCTACAGAGGCAAGGGCGGCGGTTAGCACTGGTGCGCCCTGCGCCGCTTCTTTGGTGCCCTACGGGCCGTCTAGATCGCCGGTATGACGGTCAGTGCAATGCCGGGGCTAGGGTCAGGACCCATTGATGTGAGGGGTTCGATCTGATTCAGGCTCTGTGAGGAGACTGGGATGAGCGACCTGTTTTGGCTGACGGACGAGCAGATGGAGCGGCTTCGGCCGTTCTTTCCCAAGAG
>Ga0210040_10002713_pt1 | contig 24667 bp, 7 predicted proteins | sample CryGeyCG12114_NA_FD_185462 | JGI IMG/M metagenome (GOLD analysis project Ga0210040, IMG submission 185462) | Groundwater microbial communities from aquifer - Crystal Geyser CG19_WC_8/21/14_NA (SPAdes) (version 2) | ecosystem: Environmental > Aquatic > Deep subsurface > Groundwater | place: USA... | reverse complement strand
TACATTAAGCAAGTTTGTTAGTTGTGTACACTGATACAGTTAATTGACTTTTGTATATAGGGTTTGGCTACTTCGAATCTATGTATGTATACATAGCTATATTTTAAGGGCTAATTTGATAGGCAAAACTATACTCTTTTAAACTAAGCGATGTTGTAGGAAGGATCAAGGAATTTATTCATCATTTACAGGTTGTACCCTGAGTTTATTTTAATGGTCTGCATATGAATCTGGATTCATGGGTAAAAAGTAGGGATTCTGTTCAGATTCCTGTAGTTGTTATTGCCAATTCTGTTTAAGTTATTACTAACAAGAACACAATCATTATCCACACCCTCCTGAGGCAAGTAATCTACAAAATGTCTAATAACTATTTTTTTGCAACTATTTTATTTTATGACTGTAAAAGGAACAGTGCTTACTTTGGATTTTGAATTCACGTTTTAGCAAAATTTAGATTTTACTTACCATGCGTTCCATATGCAATATGGCTCATGACCAAAGAGTTGGGCCTCTAATTCATTTTCTTTCATTAATATAAACTTAAGATACTCTTTGTCACCATGTTAGAAATTAATTAATATTTATTGGCTGCAGCACATTTTGGGTAAATAATTTTTTTCAGTCTTTCTTATCAAGAAATTGAAGCTGAACAAACAAAAATCAAGAATGCTTGAGTCGAATCGATTACAGAAATACATCGTGCTAAATTTTGCGTATCTCTTTATGCTATCGATGCACCGGAGAGTAAACCTTACTAATATTTGCAAGAAACTCCTGACCTATACACACAAGTTGATGAGAAAAAAGCATGAGAGCAATATTTTCTTCAATTATGTACCATTTGATTCTCCAATCTCTCAAAAAAAGGTTCTTTAATCAACTTCACAGCTAAGATTTTACAATATAATCACAGTACAGTGGTAAACATCAATACAGGGATAATTTTTTGCTAATCATTCCACTATAACAAACAGTATCTCTCCAAACAGTATTATCCATCATGATTAGATGATTAATGATTGCTGTTATTGTGAGCCTGTGAAATGTTTTCTATCCTTTTCGTGTTTACTCACTTTAACTAATGACTCCCTGAAAATACAAAGTCATGAAATATTTGCTGTTGCAACACTTGAGTGTTCCAAAATGGCCATTATTAGAGCCTCTTGGATTTACTTTCACTCAGGATTTAATTCTCCTCTATACCGTCTCATTTATACCAGTATCCATGTTGCATTTACAAGCCATGTCATAAGTTTGTGCAATAAGTTCAATAAGAAACCCGTTTACCAGCCCATTATTGCAGCTCCCTGACTGCATGTCTCCTTTTATACGACAAAACAGCATTCCCTTAACCAAATTGCCATTCTTCTACCCACTATCACTTTGCTTTCATGGGTACATTCAAGTGTCATGCATCATATAATTTGTCGAATTGCATCACCATCACTCGACCTTCAAAAATCGTTCAAATAACATCATTACAAGTGTTTAGTTCATTCAATTACTACCTGATGGATGATTTTTATGTAAATTTTCTCGGAAAAAAGTCTCTACCTCTACAGGTTTAAATCAACTATACGCAGCGCATCCCAAATTTATGACATTCCTTTGCTATAATTTACATCAGGAATTATGATTTCCACCATCCGTCACACTAAACCAGAATGAAACAAAGCAAATATGAATCACCATTTAAATACTTACTGACTGACTGCTGTGGTAAGAAGCCAACTTGCTCCCCAGCGAAAAGAAAGCGCACAGGCGCTACATAACGTATACGTAGTAAGTACACTACGATACACACAGGGCTGTGGGAGAGTGAGAGAGAAAATGATTTCAGCCCTTGTGTGTATTTTTCGTTCCCAGTCTTCATGTTGATCTCATTCCTACATGATCTGCTATGGGACTGTCCTGTTGTTGTTCTCCTAGTGCTCCAAATGATGCTACTTCATGTACAAAGTGTAGTGTATATAGTTAGTTAGAAGTCTCAAGTTTCGTCACATTCTGCAACTCTTTCATTTCCTATTGTGACTGATTGAGTGGTTGCAACTTTAGTTCAAAGGGTCAGAATTTGCAGTTTTGTATAAAAAAAGAGCAACAAAACTTTCCCTGTGTAAGAAAAAACTAGAATCATCAGAAAAGTTGAAGCTTGTGCTAACAAAGCAAGTATTTGAATGACACATTACAATATGGGAACGACATCATGAACGCACAGTAATTCCATGGAGAAATGAGTTCATGTTGAATTGACATCTAACGGCTCATAGCCTCGTTATATCCTTATTACACTCCATTCTTATAGACTTAAATCTCTAGTGCTAATTAAATAAAGTGATCAACTCGGTGCTGTAACTATTTCTTGCACAAAGAGTTGTGCTCAGCAGCAGGAGCAATATCATCATATGCCATGGGGTGCTAAAACTTTATTATCATGGGCTGTCAAGCAAACCGTCTGTCTATAAGAATTTAATTAATTAAGTGGTAACGAACTCCGCTTTTGTTCACAGAAATTGTATGTAGCTTCTAGCGAACAAAGTGCAACCCCACTTGAATTCACATGGTAGTGATATAACCAGTTCCTTCATCATGTTTCTACGTCAAGTGTCTCATTTTCAAGAGTCTCTGATTAATTAGTTTAGGAATGTGGATTTAGTAGTACGAGTGAAGTGCACTAGCTACATAAGTTAAAAAAATAGAAGAAAACAAACTGCTCAACATAATAACTGAGCCAAAGGGATTGAAATCTTGAAAATCTAAAAATCATTTTCCTCAGGATTTTGAGAGGCTAGGCGCCAACCCATTTGGCTGCAAATGTATGAAAAAGCTCACAGGAATAAAGATGCACAACAAGATGGCTGTTTGAACATAACAGTTAGTTCAAATTAATGTTCTCGTAATATCTACTGTTTATTGTCCATACCATTTCACGGTAAACAACTTGCTCTCGCCAAGTGGGTGTTAAGTAACAACAAAGTGAAAGTTTATTGCCTCCTGTTACAGATAATAATGTATTGATGGTAACTCGAGGATTTACTGTAAAACTTTCCTGAAGCCAAGTACAGTGAAAATGACTGATTGCATGAAATGTTATTCGAAAACAAAAGGAGCTAATAGTGACAGGCGATAGCTCATGCGGCTAAAATAAACCAATCTCACAGTTGCTACTATATCTTACTTAATTAGAACCAAAACCACTTAAAATGCACTTTTAGTTTGTTAGCAAGTAACTCAACGAACTCAAACCCCGCTTGCGATCTCATGCAAGAACGAAGCAATGTGGAAAACTAAGAAATCCATTCACACTGAGTAAAAAAATCAATAAAAACACGATGAGTGGGAATAAAATCGCAATGCAACTATTGCTGGTCTACATTGCTATACTCTCCACCCTGATCTCTCACTCGTTTCAGACGGGGGAATTTGCATTATCCACTGAATCGGGGCAAAACCTCAATGACACCACAAAATTGCATCTTTCAGGATACAGTCACACCGTGTCAAAAACAACTATGTGGTCCCCTAACCGCAAAACACGTTGGCTTCAGTATCTAAATGAAAGTAACGAGTCTGAAGACCCCCATGAGTCTGCAATTGATCGTCACGTAACAGCAACCCTGACTGGGAGATCTCCAATCAGTACTCCCCCTGCCATTGCTTCCATTCGCCACTTTAAATCCCGCAACATTTTTTCCAGAACTCACAAAACAACATTTCCTCCACAAGAACTTCTGAATCACAAAGCTCAAGGCGATAGCCCACCTATTTCTTCCACTGCTACTAACTCCAGAAAAAATAGCATATCCCGTGCAGTTCAATTATTAAAAGCCAAAGATACCACAAACACACCTTTTATTTACGGCTCTACCAGTCCACACTCAAAGAAACCCTCATCTGCGGCTGACTTTGGTAATATCCAAAAACTCAAAAACTTTCTCTCCTCACGGTCTGGTAAAACTAAAAATAACAGTTCACGTGTTCACAAAAATCATGACTGGAACGGACACAAAACTAAATCTAGTCAACCAGCCCAGCCCGGTTCAAGGAGTGGTGCCATTTATGGTAACTTACAATTTCAACATGGTAGCAGCAACGATGGGCAACTCAGTAACACCCAGGGCCCACCTTCAAACAATGGCCAAGAATTCCAATGGAAGGGACAAGGGCAGAATGGAAATCCCAACGGAAACAATGAATGGAAATCCGATTATGCGTTCCCGGCTGTTTCGCCATCAAACAATAGGAGTGAAGTTGGCCCTTTTGTTCCCGCTGTGGGAAGAAGAGGAAACACTAATTTTCGCACGAAACTCTCTGATTACTCTGGAACGAAAAACAGTAGTGGGATGATAATGAGCCATGGACAAGTTAATGAGAAAAGCTCTGGCACTACTACGAGGAGTCTCGAGGAAGGAACAGACGGGGAAAATAGAAGTGACAATAGACTTCGAGACGATCCCATTGCACTTCAACCATGGGAAAGGAACAATGAAAACCCGCAGAACCAAGTTGCTGACACTTATGACGAGTTCTACAATAGTTGGGGCGGCCCTGAATACACAAGTAGTCAGGAAGAAATAAATCGGCGAGGTTATTATGATGGGTCCGACTATTATTACGGTCCTGCAGAGAATGGGAATGCTAATGAAGATAGTAATCGTAGTAACAGTGGTGACAATTTGGGTTTTCAACCTTCCCCGGGTAATGGTGCTTGGCAGTCGGGGCAGGAGAGAAAACCCGATACAGACTATATCACCACGTTTTTGACAATAGTGGAAACACAGCATTTGTTGGGAGAAAATTGCACTCCTGGGACTGATTTGAACTTGGGGGAAGGTGTGGTAGACCGGTATGCTCAGGAGAGATTCCGACTTGAGTCTGAAATCACTGTTAATAGGGCAAATATGCTCACCCGGTTTTGGAAATATTCAGGGAAAAAAGTACTACAAGATGAATATTTGCTCAACGCACTGGTCATATCACTTGTTGAATTTGATGAGGACATATTTGCTGCGGGAAACTGCTATGATGGGTACCAGTACAAGAATTACAGTTTGTTTTGTCCATATGCGTACCGGTTGCCAGAAGGGAAAATTTTAGTGAAAGACCTGAGTTTAGAGTATAAATATTTAAGTAATACATCCGAGTGGTTTTATATTGCCAGGAAGAATGCGGAGAGTGTGATCAAAGCTAATGAGCAAACTACGAAAGGTGAGTGTCTGGATTTATTGCGTGTTGTATTTGTGTTATCAAGTGATTGATGAGAGTTGCTTGTTTTCTCATAGTATCTTAGTCAGATTAAGCAGCACATAAGGTCAAATAAGATGCAATAATATTTTGAATTTCGTAAAAGTTACTACATAAACCTGCTAGTTAGGTTTCATGATATGCTGAAATGAAGGCTATCCTGGCATTTTTTCTAACGAATGACAAAAACTAGAGTTTCCAGTGTCTAAAAAGTTTATTCTGGGCTATTATAAGCTCTTCATTCATATAGGTGGCCAAATACTCGTCAAGTTTGGTAACACGTTAGGACTGTGTACACAATGGAATGTAACTAACTCAACCAAATTCACTTTGTTTGCCTGATATTCCCTAACTTCATTTCATACTACGAACCTATTAAAATGGATGCTTGTGTAATTTTCTCTTGTTTCCGCTGCTCAAGCAGCAAGCAGCATCTAAATAATTCATCATCATCTCTTCATTTTAAATAATGCTGTTCAACTGATATGGTTTAATCGATGCATAAATATTCTCCGCTCTTTTGCACATTTGAGTAGTACAACATTCATATATAGTTTAAACATAGATAGATTCCCAAGCTATGCCATCCCCAGTACAAACAACGTTGAAAACAAATGAAATCTGAATGGATATGTAAACTTAATTAAGATTAATTAGGAAGTTGAGGGCTGTGAATGATGTGATGTACTCTCTGTGTACACACTGAGACTGGCTACCATATAGTGTCTTCCCACTAAGGCTTTATAACTCCTCGTTGAGTAGATTTACTCAAAGAGGAAACGAGCTCTATGTGTACACTATAAATGACCACAGCTGTGGACTCAATTAATACCTAGAGCAATTTCTCACTCAAGTGGTCCTATAACAAAAGATCCTTTGGACCGTTAGCAACAAAAGAAGGAAAATGTATTTTTCCCCCGTTATGTAAGATGCGCACTCCGTCACTCACTACTCTTGGTGACTTGACTGCCTTTCACACACAGGAGGTGGAATTGCAAAGGAGCTTCTTCAAACACAGGAAATACTCTGAGGGTTTTCACATTGAAGGAGCCCAAAATTGTGTGGATACCGTTGGATGCTGCTTTCTGTCTCTTTATGTGGCTTTATTATAACTATAGAGCTAAAAATGGATGAAAAGTCAACTTTTATGTCCACTCGGCCTCTAAGCCCTACACCTAAATATACAAGATTGTATTTTATCACCCAGGTTCTATTTGTTGCAAGAAAAAGGTGGGCAAATAACTATTCACTTCTCAGTCAGTAAAAGCATACCGGAAAACTTCAAATTATGCAAGACCCAAGCCCAGCCAATTTGATTTTATCAGACAGTTGGATAATATACAGCTGTGGCGTAAGAAATCTAAAAAGGCATTGACTCAAATCCCGTCGTTTCTTCGGAAATGTCACCCAACTAGAGCTTTAGTACTATATAGAAGTTGAGTGAACGACAAGTGAATCACTCGCATAAGAAAAGTAGTACTGAGATGTCAACTCATAGGACCATGAAACTAAAATCTGTCTGTACTCGGTTGTACCACTTACTTTTATTTCATATCACGAAAGTACTATTATCAAATACTACGTAGTTGGTAGTGGTGGTTGACAGCTATAGTTTTCTTATCTAAACGTTTTTCAAAAGAAAATTAGGACAGCAAAGAGAAATATATAGTGTACACACAATGATTCCATAGGAGAGGGAAACTCCATTGTATCTCTAGAGAGTCAGCGCATCTGGTTTGCTCGTGGAATCAGAGGAAGCAAATGGAAGGCAATTTTCTTAATCAAGACCGTTTCCTTTTTAATGCATACTGATACAGACACGTGATGATGACTGCTCCTGACTTTTAACATCCTGCCCGTTTACTTGGGATGGAAGTTTCCAAAGTGCTCTTTTCGCTGCACCAGCAGTTTCCTTTCTCCCGTGTGTCCCAATCTATCTGTATATACTGCATGCATTCCCAGAGCCTTTAATACTCACGTGAATGAAAATAACTTTTAAAGCTGTTAAAAAGTTTGAGCAAGTCTTTTTGGGTTTCAACTTTTTCGGAATATTGAAAACATGATTTTACAAGTCTTCTACCCAAAGTTCAGTTTATGAACAAAACGGGAATGTGGAGACGTTGGCAAGTTTTGTGATCTCCAGCAATTTTATGAATACACTTGAAAATTGGATCAGCACTAGTTTCTACAGCTTTCTATTGAAATATTTTCACCTTAGTTTAGTAGACAGCTTTCATGACTATATTGGTTAGTTACCTTATTTGCCATATTGTACTCTCTCGTGAGTCCAGTGTTCATTACCCAATAAATTCAAGTATACCTACTTCCAAAAAAGCGGACTGACTCTTCAAAAAGATGCGCTACCATCATTATTTGAGTGCTTTCCTGTACCAATATTTTATTCCCAGTGCTATTAGTTACTACAATCACTTGAATGCTGGTTTATTGGCAGTTGAAAGTGGACTCATTGACTTGTTAACAACATCCCCACGATACTTTACCACTGCCAGTGGCTGATCGTACATTTGCTCAATAGTTCATTTATTAACAGTTTCAAGTAACTACTGCACTGTAAACATCCGTCTGCAAACATCAGTCTTCGGTCAGACCATAGCTAGCTCTAAACAATAAAATACGACGGTAACTAAAAAGTGGTAGAATTGGTAAAGAAGAATTTGGCCTAAAAAAATAAACATTCCTTACAATGCATCCTATATTTAGTGAAACGAAAGCCCCTTGCATGTAGGGTTAGCTAGTTAGTTAGTAATCATGACGGGGGAAAAATCCCAATCTACAGTAAGTAAGCCTTGATTGAATCTGCTTTTAAGATCAACCTACTTACCAAATACGAGTGGCTAGTGAATATAGAGTTTTTTCCTTTTATCAGGTAACATAAAGTGTATACTCGGGCTCCAGAATTTAGATTGTCATGCACTTTAACCCTTTTCAGTTCCTGGAAGGTCATTTGCTTTCAGGATGTAAATAACTAAACGACTCGATATTCTTAAACAGTGCTGTAGACTGTGCCATTTATTCCCAGCCTCGTTTGCAACACAATGGACTTGAGTAGAGAGTCAAAACTTATTGAGGAAGAGAAAAGCCCACTTAATTGATTTTCCTTGGTACAATCCTACCGACTAACTTTATGTAGCACATTATTATCCGGGTATTTAGTTTGTACTCCATGTAGAATCAATAAAGGTCGATGGGCATTAATTTTGCCACATGCTATTGTATTGCATGTGCTGGAGACTTTAATGGGATACTGTACAGACTTAGGACAATGCTATTGAAACATGAATCTTGAGCCTAGTTATAGTTACTTATTAGATTGCGCATCTCGTTTTCCTATGCTTTTTATGTGATGCTCATAGTGCGATCGAGTTTCTCTGTTTTCACAAAGAGAATGAAAAGGTAAGCTCAAATTATAGTATATAATTTAACGTTGACAGCACGGAACATGCTATTACGTTCCATGTTTTCCATGAGTGATTAGCGCTTATGCTTTGTTTGGATGGTACGTGAGAAGAATGTAGGTCTGTTTGTAAATTAGTTTAATTTCATACAATTTGTTACTTACTACAAAACTTTCCCCTAATTTCCCCCTTGTAATATTTAGCATTATTATTATTTTTTTTTTACATTTTCTGAGAGCCAAAATGTTTGCGTGCCCACTTCTGTATTTAATGAGAGGGTCCTCAAAATTCACGCTCAATAAAAAGTAGTGCTTGAGTTTTTGCGCCTCGACTCAATGACAGCTCGTGAGAGCGTTTAGTCGTTCCAGTCACTCGACAATTTGCAACTCATATTAGTTTCAGTAGTTTTAACTACAGGTACTCAACTTTTATTTGACTTTTTTTCATTTATTTATGATTTGGCTTAAGGTAACTACTCGTTTGAATACATGTTTTTGTCTGCGCGTGAAAACAATAAAAAAATTGGTTGACTTTGTACTGTTAACCAAACTCGTAAAAACTTTGGCTGCACAAGAAATAATTGCATAGGAAAAGAAATTTATTTGGATGGTTTCGTAGTAAATTAAATTTGCTTGACTAGAATTTCAAATCTTTAGTCCAGCCGCATTGTATTTGATTGGTATATTTAAAATTGCAAGTCTTAAACTTTGCGCAAGTGTTTGAGCTGGTTTTTAATAACCTTACCACCATAAATCAACGACGTGACTAGAATTACTTTCTGTAGATTGACAAATCCGTAATCCGTTGAAAAGTTTTAATGCCTGTGCAGTATTTTAGGTGACTAGAGCACACACGACATTTACAAATACACAATATTGCCAACTAAAAGCAAGAGAAAGTCACTTTCTCTGTCTGCTAAAAGCTAAGCTGATTGGGCTTTCACTTCACCGCTTTATATTTATCTCTGGTCTCACAGCTCATTAGCATATGCCTGCAGTAGCGCACACGTGAATTATTAGCTGCTACGGTGCTTTGGATTTATGGAACATTTATTGTTTTTAGCTATAGCTGTTCAGTGTAACAGAAACTGTTATGAAGCATAATAAGTTCCACATCTTTCGGAACGTGAATAATAAGCTTTCCTTTAAGTAGCTACAAGCTGAAAATATGATTTCTCTTTATGCTGCCGGCTGCCGCTAAAATTAACTTTACATTTATAGATCTTGTGAATCATGCACTTTGTTTTTAAACATGGAATAGATTGATAATTCTTTTATTATTTAGCGTTCACGATAGCGTTCTACAGTCGCAAATTAACAGTGAAAATTTAAAAAACGATGATTTTTCCATAAATTGATTTGAAGAAGAAATATGGACATTTATCACTAAATTCGGTTTGATTTTAAAGCGCAATTTCTTATATAATAATCTTATACTATGAAGGTTAGTCAATTGGTTTTGGAATCCTTATTTTCATGATCACGTCATAAACCTTGTCATGATCTAAAGTGTGTAAAATTTCGTTACGATCGGTTTGTGCGTTCAATCACAATCGAACGGGACGAATAGACACGATGAATGAAGCTCTCTATCTTGGTCTACAAATCGAGAATTTAGTTTGAAATTTTTTAGTTTGACACAATCATCTTTAACTTGAGGTTAATCAACAAGTAAAAAGTGGTACTTTACTTTGTTAATGAACGTAAGGCTTTGAAACGTTTGTTTTATCCAATAGGACCGTGAGTTATAAGAAAGAAGAGCTTCTTTTGATCATAACTTAGCAATTTGCTAAAATAAAGTAATTTTACAAAGTACCAACTTTTCAATTCAATGGTGAATCATTAAATTTTTACCAAGCACCTACAATCAGAGTGAAAAGGTAAACTTTCACTTTGAAATGGTGTAAATTGGAACTTATCAAAAGGTGGCCAAGCAAGTAGTTTCTGCCAGTGCAAACTGGCAGTGTATGTCCGAAAAAATGAGTAGTTTTCATGAAAATGGACAAAAGCTTTCTGCTGCTCTCTAGTAATTCACCCAAAATATTGTCTTCCAATACGGCCGTTGAGTTTTAAAATAGCCAAATCAGCCAGCAACTAAATCATTAACATAGAGTTAAGGGAAAGCGTGAAAGAATTAGTAAAGAGGAAACCTCTATTTACTGACTGAATGTTTACGTGTTATTTTCCGTATAAAATAATTGCAAAATAAATCTAACGCATTCATAAGAAAATCACTCAGGAACACATTGCGAGCATACATTGTGAGTTGCTGTTTTTATTTTGTTTATGGCAATATGCAACTTTGTTTAGCTCTTCCCATACATTAATCAAATTATCAAAAAATGCGCGTTTACAATAAAATGCTCGTTTTTGCAATAAATGTTTTGGCTATGAACAAGGATATAAAGAATTGTAGTTGGCACAAAGAGTTAAATAAAATTGTTCTCTTGCATATGGTTAGCTTTACGATTATTTTTAACTGTCTTTTTTATTGGTTTTTCAAAACCACTAAAATACTCATATAGTGCAGATGCAGAGAGTATACCCAAAACCAAAACCAAAAATTTAATGATCTCTGGATGCAATTTTTTTCTCCAAACCACCGCTGTCATTAAAGCATAAAATCTTATTATTACGCAAATATATACTTTTAAATTCATTTTTATCTATACATTTTGAGTTTGCTCACTTTAAACATGATTAATGATCAACATTGAGAGCTCAAATTCTGGCTGAGTGAGCCGAACAAAATTTTCTGTACACAAACTATAAACTGAATGTTTATTGTTGCGTTGAGTGCAATATTAATATCGCCTCATTAATTTCCGTTATCTTGGTATTGTCTTTGTAATATGAAAGCAGGGATATCATGCTGTTTTATCACAACATATAATCCCAATTTCGAAGAAAGTTATGTTGGCAATTCGATTTTTTTTCTTTACCTACATTCCTACCGTACTTTGAACATGATTGAACATATTTCGTTACATGTTTGCATCAGTTCAGTTGTGTTTCATAAAACTTTGTTTTTCTGGTCCATTTGGAGAAAAATGCTAACAGAAAAAATGAAAAATATAACATTGATATCTATTGCTCTACACAAAATATCAAAATAGCATTAAGAAATAAGTATTTATATAACCTCCAATCGATTTAAGTGTCTGTTTCAATATTGCTTTAACTAAGCTTAATAAAAAGTGCAGTGTAGTAAAAAGATTTTATATCGGAAAGTATAGTTTAAAATTCGACTCCCACACAAGGCATTGTTTACTTTAACCCTGGAAATCCACTCAATCAAGCCAACATCATATTGACAACTTGTCAGACTCACTCAGTTTTTAGCAAAATGCATAGAAAAACTATTCAATCTTGAGATTGATTGAATTTTGCCTTCAGAGAAATAGTTTTAGGGACTGATGGGAAATTTTACCAACTTAAAGCAGGAATCGAAACATATTATGTTTGGTATTGACAACTCACGCAGCAAGAAAATATTTGTAAATATAAAGCCAGTCAAAGTCACAGTTACTTTATGTTCATGAAAAGTAGGTTACAACTTCTTTAGACCATTTCCAGTGTGGGTTTGGCACATGATTTTGTATGAATGCAGTGATTTATTGTTCCACATTGAAAGTCAAACGCCGAGGTTAGATAAACTTTATTAGAAAGGCATACTGAGTGAGTACAGAGAGAATTCGGCTACTCACTTAAAACTTAATCGTTATTGATTGGATAATGGAAGAGTTCACTTCTATAACATAGCTGTAGCCGTGTATAGAATTTTCTGTGGAAAATTAGCAAAATCATCCGTCGATATAAGGAGGCTATTAGCTATTATTCAATTTGCCGTTATCTTGAGTCAATAGATACAGAAGGAAAACTAACTTGTCTGTTGAAACACAATTACATTAAACGGATCTCAAAGTTGGCTCAATATGCTCCAAAGCACATTTTAACTTCGGTCTTAAAATCCTTATTGTTAAAGTTAAACAAATGGGAGCTTTTTTCAATACTGTGCAATTAAGTTTCAAAATTATTTTTATCCAAAAAGTTTCCTTAAGTTTTGTGGCTTTTATAATTCATTGTACTTCACGGAATAAAAGAGAGTAATATTGCGCTATGCTGTCGGCATTGATAATATTGCTGTCAACACAGTGTAAACAAACTTTTTTCAATTGAAAGTTTTTTGGAAATTGAAAAAATGATCATTGAAGTATTGTTGCCACAACTTTTTTCTGATTTATTGCTTTAATTTGTATAAATCGACCATTTATTGGTATCTGAAAACGTGGACAGCTTTTTTTGCTCTGCTAAATGCAAAAACTTTCATGCATTCGCGTTGTTCTATGTTTCGTGATTATCATTGTTTTTTCGTCAGTAGCTAAAAATCATTTTTAGCACAGTTTTAGATAACGTCACTTCTAAGTTTCATAGTTGGCAATCTAAATATCACATTTGATTGGTTTTCCCTACTAACGACTTCAAACACACAAACCATACAGTATGCATATGCATGAGCTAACTGATCCACTGTTGGCTTTAATTTTTTTGGCATTATTCTATAGCATTCATAATTGAAAAGATGGGGAATATAGGAAAAACCTAAGCCGGCAATCAGAGCTTGTAAAACAACCTAATTAGTTGTTGTCGTTTTGAATAATTTGAGTGACGAGGAGGACAGGCTGTCTGTGTGTACAACTGGGAATTACAGGAGTAACTAACTGAATGTGAAACACAAACACTCATCAAGCGGTTTCTAGTATGCGTCTGTGATATGGAGTGATATAATGGATTCATGAAGTTAAACCTACGCTTACACTGGCAAACTAACTAACGGACTAGAGAGAGAGAGAGAGAAAGAGACTAAATTGACCTAGTTCCAGCATGTATTTAATCTGGATAAGACCGAGCAAAATGTCTTATCTAACATGCTATAATGTCTGCAGTCAAATTATGCTTTCCCCAAATCTATCTACGCTTGAAAATAATATCAATCAGAAAATTTGGTAACCAACTAACTAAATGTACTGACTGACTAACTACTGCGCAGATTAAAAATTAACTAACTTGTTTTAAATGATAAACTTTCCAATAGACGTGCACTAACTTACTTTTAATGAATTTTTTGAGCAACTCAGTTCCAGTTTTTTTATCTCCAGGACAAACCTAACAAAGTTACGGAATATTAACTTGCCTATGAAATCATTAATTTTCCTAACAACGTCTAACTAACTAAACATCCAGAGCAGAACATCAATGTGTATTAATGAAAAAAATTACGTAAAAGTTGGTCTGAAGTTTACTTTACTAATGGAAATCTCGTGCATACTGCTTTTGATTGGAGGTAGATTAGAAAAACCTATTTGCTTTGGATTATAAAGGGATGATGAAGACAAGAAATAACTGATTTCCTTGGTTTTTTTTTGGTTTGCGGTTTTTTCCATACTTTTCTTGATTTAAATTATGTATGCGCTAGTAATTAAATTTAGATTTGCAATTTCAGTTAAATATAGGTTAGGGCAGGTATACAGAGTGCGCACGTTAAATTCTCAGTTGTCCAACATAAACGCTACAGCAAAAGGCAAACAGTCCATGATGACTTTTCTGATTTGATTTTCTGAGTTATTTGCTCACAGTTATATAACGTGAGTAAGTCCGTAACTGGTTGGTAACTGAATCATAGTATTTTTTACATTGTTTCTGCCCCGGAGTGTATCTTTACAAAGTCCTTATTCTAAATCCTGGGGACTTGTAACTTGTGTACATTGCATGAGACTTTAAGACGTTGTGTACACAAAATTTAGCTTTAGGTGCGCAAAGCAGTTCCTGTTGCGTGTACACAGTCAAGTTAAATTTGACACAACTAGTTTTCTAGTGGGACCGCCTAACAGTTGGTTTCCATTAGGGCTTTATCTGATATTCTTGGTAAAGCATATTTTTCTAGCATTTTGAAAATATTTCCACGCAATTTTTTTCACTGCAATATACAAACAAATGGCGAATAATAAATGGATTGGAAAGTCAATGATTTTGGGCTCATTAAGTTGAGCCAAGTTGAACTAACGGCAGGTCACATTTCACGCATAGCAGGTTGTCAAACAAGTAACCTGGATCTGGAAAGCTCCGATTATTCTCGAATTATGCAAGCCAGACACATGAACGCAAACAGCTCATTTTGCTGTTGGACGACATAATAAAATTTAGGTTGTCATTCGTACATTTGGATTTATATACAACATGCACGTTAGTTAGGGAGTAAGTCATTATTGGATTGATGAATACACAAAAAAGAAGTACCTAACGAACCACTCAGTTTTTTAACCATGTTGATCCAATCATAATATTCAGTTAAATGTTTTTTATTCAACAGAACTATAGAATTATTTCATTTACAATGAAATATAGTTTAGGAAAGCCCAATATCTCATCAACAAACAGAAATTGAAAAACGGAAGAAAAAGAAAAATAACACAATGCAGTCCATTTTTCTTGTAACACAAACACACATACTGAGAACTGTATGGACTTTTTTCATTCCGGCGTCTCAAAAACAAACACACAAAAGCGAGAACTGTCTGGACTTATTTCATTCCGGGTCTCCAAAAATTTTCACTCATAAAATGGACTGTTTAGGCTTATTAGGGCCCGCGCCATGAAAAACTAACTGCAGAGGGTTATTTAAAAGTTGATTACCATAAAAAAAGTGTTTGGTGATAAGATTAAGGGAAATAGCTATAGTTATTTGAATAAGAAAGAATATATCTCATCCAAACCACGAGATTTTGGATGAGTAGCGAGAATACTAGCTGCATTTCCACGTTGAATGGCAATGCTGAGCTGTTGCAACAAAAAGGAAGATGAGCGAGGCTCTCCTGTAGACAATTTCAACTTGTGACCTAGAAGCTTAAAAATTCAGTCGCGTGTTTTCCCAAAACACCAGTTGTTTCCACACCTACAGGAACAAAATTGTAATCATGGCATAGAGCGGCATATTTTTTTATTTTTTTAGTTTCTGCTTCACAAGCGGCAAAACCGAGAGTTTTTGAGGAATTAGCAATATAGCACGCAGCAAAAGAGTCTACGCATGTAGCGTCCCATAGTAATGCTTCACCAAATGCCATGGAATGAGCGTCATTCCATCTGGGCGTTTACCGTCTTCTAAGCAAGTGCCAATTGGTTCAAGAACGGAAGGAATTCCGGCAGACACAAGCAATCTTTTTATCAGGTCATTTATTTCATCGTATCCAATCATTATATTTTGCTGGGAATCTCGATGCATATAAGGTTGATTGAATTATTGTAGGGAAAAAAATTAAGACTGAAAATTTCGTGGTTATTATATAGGTATATAGGACCAGCGAAACAGCCCGTTCTACGCCCGGACGGTTAAAAAAAGGAAACATACATGCAATTGTCTTACAATTGTTTTACATACAATAGTGTAATTGCTTTTTTGAGACGAAAACTGAATACTAAGAAAGAACAAACAAATACAATAGACGTATGAGTTGAATTGAATGAAATGGCCGACAAGATTTTTGCTGGTGGCATTTCAAAGCGAGAGCTGAAACTAAAATTGTAACATGAAAACTTCAGTCTCTCTTTGTGCGTTTCTTTGTGCTGCAATAGGCAAGTTCTTGACAAGCCTGGTCGGCTACAAATGTCACAATTTTTGTTGTTGTACGAAACTACGAAGTGCAATATATGAAATAAAAGATGAGATTTTTCAACACAATTTATGCACTTTCCTTAGAGAATCTTTGCCTAAGAGTCTGCGGCTCTTCTGGCGTATCTAAAACTACTTGTTGACGTTATCATCTTGGAAAAAACTCGTCTCATTACATAATGAGAAGTTGTTGGGTAATTTCTTCAACGACTACCTAAAAAACGCAATACTTGCTTACTATAGGATGTACTACGATGAACAAAGTTTTGTACTATTCCGTGTTTCTGTTTACTATGTGCAAGTACATATATATAATTTACTTGTCTCCTTAGGCTGTTGACCAGATTTCTTTACTGTTGCGTTCTTATTCATAAAATTTCATAAATCCGTTTTTACTATTGGAAGAAAGTAAGGGTAGGTAAATTTTAATGTGATGGATTAGTCGCTTCAGTGACCATTCAAAAATCCATTGTAACGATATATCATATTCTGAAACACCCGAAAAATTATTATGAACAAGTCGTGTGCACATTATTAAAATCTTTATCTAATAATGTGATGTAAATGAAGTGCGGTATAAATTCTTGGGTTTAAATATCTCTTTACTTTACTTAATTTATCTGTTTGGGTACTTGACATTATGTTATTTATATCTATTGTATGTCTATAGATATCTATTGCATTGAAACTCCATTATATCGGAATTCACTTGCACCAGATTCTGTTTCTTTACAAAATTTCTTGAAAACCCAAATGCATACATATTTTAAATGGAAAGTGGTAAAAGTTTCTGGAACTGAATACAGCAGCCTCAAAATCCCTATGGTCATGCTCACAAAGTACATACTTTACGTCCCTAGGTACTTTTTACTTCATTAATTTGGCAAGTCAATATTGATTTCCTAAACGAGCCTATAATTTAGGGTTCAAATAATAAACGTAATATAAATAGAACATTATTATTATCTCGATCTGCTTGCTAATGCTAACTAACTGGCTAACGAGCTAGAGAAAAAACTGCGGTAGCGTATTTCCCTAGAACTATCATCATGACGAATGGGTTGCTAAAAAATAAAACTCTTATTAACTAGCATCAAGAGCGAAATAAAAAAGTTATGGGAGAAACACTAACTAACTAACTAAAACTAACTCTGTCAATCACCGAGGGCCATACAAGCGTACATTGATATTCCAAAAGTTCGTTTTGTCCTCCGGTTAAACATGTGGTGTGCGTGCAGTGTAGTAACATAGTTGAATGGGAAAGTAACTTTCACTTTTATCATTTTTACAGGTTACCATAAATTCCGTCACAATGAAACATCCATGACAGAAACAATCGTTGACGAGATCCTCAATGTGACATACGATGATGGGAAATGGAGCAAACCGTACTATGACTGTGGTGGTGGCAACATATGGATGATGACATACACTGTCCCATTTTTTGGCTATGATGCAGACTCTGGAACATACTTCTTCAAGTAGGTTCCCTGATTTCCCCTCTTGGGTGTGTTCCTCTCTTTTAGCTAGCCCGTGTCCATGGGACTCCTGTGCATTACCGCAACCGCTATTTATTGGTGCTTCATCTCTTCTCTAATGCCATAATCATTGTCCCTGCATATTGATCGTAAATCAAAATGTGGACAACTTTTATAAGAGTTCTTTTTATACAAAAAACAGTTTTTCCCCACATGCACTTTGAAGGCATAAAAGACCAGTTTAGTCAGTCAGCCAGTATAGTACTCCACCTTTTTCTCCTCTAGCATATGATGTATACACAATTGGGAAATGGGAACGTGCTGGAAAGGTGATCCACTGTGGTTAACGAACGCACTGAATGGAGTACATAGTGCTTTTAACATATGCCGTTCATATTGGCTTCACAATTAAGTTGGCATTTCCAAATTCTATTGTGTATGTATAGAGAGACTGTTATGAAAGTGTTGAACTTTCAAGCTACAGTTTTTTTTCATGTTAAGTGAATTTTAGATTGTACAAAACAAGACCGCTCATAAAGAAATGAGCCTTTTGTTTCTAGAATTTTTTTTGCTGTCATTAGGTGGATTTTTGAAAAAACACAGAAGTTGAACCTTTTTTAAAATTGTTAAAGTGGGGGGATATTGTTCGGGAGACCTCAAAAAGCAGTTCTCATTGGCTGAGTGAGCACAAAATCTTGTGACTTTACCTTTGGAAATTTAAAATTCTTATTATGGCAGCACATTAGAATTGGAATGTGGTCACAGCAGGGAAATTACAATATGCAATGGCGTTAAGAAGTTTTTGACTGGCTTTCACAATTTATGAGTACTTAAGTAGTAGATTGTATAATGCGGTAGGAAGTTAGTGTCACATGTGGGCATTATACAGTTCCTGGAGCCTGACCATGATCGTATATAGAGTGATTGGTATGATGTATAGATTCTAATCGTGATTCATGATTGTCCGCCATGTCCTTTGAACTTAAATCATCTTTTATGGGAAAGCTTTATTTTTTTCAAGCAGACAGCGTTTGGGTGACTTTTAAATAGGTTTAAAATACTGTAGGTTTCTATTGATCTAGCTCTTCATTCCTTTTGGAGGGACAAGGAAAAGAAGCTTACTTTCGCCAACTTCATGAGCACAATGCATTATAATACATGAGCACACACATGGGACTTCTTTTTTCTATTTGTTACTCTAAGCTCATGTAATATTTATTCTTGTCTGTCTGTTCCCGTCCGTCTTCAGCTTTATTCAATCCAGAAGAACTTTTAGCAATCTGTAGATATTCAACAAACATGAATATTACATGTGCATGAACAAAATAACTGATGTTGTTTTTGTATTTACAAAAACGTTAGTTTTTAGGTTTTCATAAAGTATAGGTTTCAACATTGATAAATTGTTAGCATAATCAATATACAAGCAGCTTGAGCTGAATAAAATCATGTTGGTGCAGACTTTATTAATTTTTATTTCCGTGTACAAGGAATACTGCACTAAATGTACCGTTTTAAAAATCATAATTAATTTTTTTTAAAGTTTATTATTGTTATTATTATTATCATCATCATTTCTCTGTGAGCAGAATTCAAACTACACACTAAAATTTACAGGATTTAATTACAAGGAATTAGTACATTTCCTCATGCACAGCAAAAATTAATTAAAATTGATTATGCATCGAAATTACAGTGATGAAAGCACTCCCGAATGTTAATTACCACATGATGTGGGTTTGCTATGGGAATAATGGCTTTGTCAGTACAAATCTGCATGGCCCCTTTAATTTCGGTGGCTCTTCAGGTCTTTTCTATGCAAATAGTAAATTAAGCTCTTAGGAACGATTACTTGATTTCCATGCATGGCCAAATTAGATGTTTTACATAAATTCATTTCACTCACGTAGGAGACCTTCTAACAACAGGCTTAGGTAGATTCTGCGTAATTAATTTACAAGATTAGCGACGGAAAATCAGACTCACAAGAATTTTCATGTAAGAAGTACTGATGAAAGTACAGCTGTTCTACATACACTATTTCTCTACAGTATGGACTGCTTTCACTTCCCTTTCAATAGTGAAATGAATGAAATACACTAACACAGCTCTCTTCATGTTTGAAACAACACAAATTGGCGACTGTTTTGTTCTTCCTGTGCTTCACATTTCACAATTGTATTGATAATGACTGCAAAAAACAATTTTTGACCCTCTATTTTCCATCCGGTTTATCCTCTGGTTTTAAAAATGATTTTATGCAAAAAAAAAGAATTATATGGCAAAAAAATTATATTTGTATCATAAAAATTCTTTTGCAGTGTTAGTAACCCTGATAAGTTAAATTGCTCACAATGTGCAGTTACGATTGACATGAAAAATTGAAAAGCTGGCAAAACGCCATCAAACATTTTTTATGGTTAAATGTAAAGAGTTCGCCTTTCAGAGTGAAAGCTAAAATACGAATAGTAGGATTGCCGAATTCATTGTCCATTGGTGTTGAGTTGTAGAGCGCAAAATTTGGTCATTTTACAGTCTTTTTCAGATTTTACAGGTTACTACACTTGTAAAGGGCAAATCTTATGTTTTTACCAAGAAAGTTTGTGCAGTCAATTAGGTTGACACACGTTTTGCCATATTTTATGATACCTAGTAGGCTGGCCTTACCATAACTTTTAACACAATAATTTTTTACGCCCGCAATGCATGCGCCCACTATATTAGGTTCGGAAATATGGCTGTTGTAGAAAACTATACAATTCGTTTCATAGGAATAACATTGAAAGTATTTTTATAGCCTACTCCGAAGTAAAAGCAAATGCATTTCATCGCATTAGTCCTTAGAATCACAGATCCGTAGATTATAGGTACATGGCTGGAATATTAATTCAACTGACCAAAATGAAGCATTCAAATACTTTCATTCATGTGTTCGAAAAGAGACAGATTTGTTTCCTGTATACATAGCTTACTTAGGTTTGGTAAATTTCCTAATCGACAGGGAAACAATAATTCACCGAAAACGTGGAAAATTAGACAACTGGCAAACCAACCCAACCAAACATTAGACAAAATTGGGAGCATTTATACCGCGGAACTAATTTAGGTCTTTCTTTCTGCAACAGTTATTGTGTGAAATGGTTTTAGTTTCACTTCTTTATGCACATAGTACATGACATGGCTCTGGTCCTTAAATGCTTAGTTTCCCTGGGCTTGATCAACTCGTTTGTTGTATTCCTCAATCTCTGGTTCGTGTGCACTACTCATTTGCTGGATGAAGAATTCAGGCTGATTACTAGAGGCAAATGAAACTTGCGCTTTCATTTGTTGCATGCGATTTCCTCTGCTGAATACGAGCATAACGAGAAAATAAAGGAGAAGCTATAAACTTTAGAAGTCATATTCTGACGTTCGGGTTTCATTCACAAAGGAAGCAATAAGGTGCAAACAAATAATAGCTGTTTTGGTTTCCATGTACATAATATGTGCATACAATGTAATTCAATACCGCTGGAATAGGAAGCAAATAGTAGTATTTATTTTTAGACTGTATTCAGTGAAAGATGAGGCACTAAATGGATAGAAACTTGGACGCAAAATATAGAGCAAGGGATGAAAGCATTCAACAGTTTACTAAATATTAAGGGTACACCCGATGCCGTGTAAACTCGTACATTTCTACCTGCGTAAATCTCCCAGCCAATCAGAGTAGACTTCCAACTCCTCCTTACTGATCTGATTGGCTGGGAGATTTACGCACGTAGAAATGTACGACTTTACAGGGCATCGGGTGTACCCCTATTGTGTTACTGTTCAGTGTAGATATGAAAAAACGAAATTCCCAATGGTTAACAATGGATAAAGATTTCTTTCAGTTCTTTGCAGTTTTCAATAAGACTGTGTATGTATTTATATTCACAACAACATGGGATTTTTTCCCTTGCACGTTGTATAGTCATACATGAAAATATTAGAGTGAGTGATGTTTTCATATTTTCTTTTTAAGCATTATCGTAATCCTAGGCTACCAATACACTAACCAATTTTTTCCCTCAGCAAACTAAGCAGAGATTATCCGTATACAATACAAACACAATTGAATAATGAGGATGGAATATTGCGTGCTTAGGAAACCAGTAGCGTGTATCATACCATTTTAAGTATTTCAAGAAACTTTTCTATTATTATTGTATGTCCGAAATCAAAATGGACTTCCATAATAGTGAGTTTGCTGCTTTGGTTAAATGGTCATTTGTTGAATTATGTTAGCAAGGGTGTCAGGAATTTACAGCCAACGCCAAATAACTTTGAACTGAAATTTTTCCTTGTTAATTTTGAACGTACTATAGTTTCTTGATTCCTATCAAAAGTTACGATTTTGCTATGCTAGATGTTCCCACACTGGTTTCGTATTATTTGTACAGTGTTCTCTTTCAATTCTCGGTTTATTATGCCTCCTTATGTAAGATTCCTTCATTGTACATTCTAAAGTTACACTTGCCCATTTCATTACCACCAGCGTGATTGGAATCTAAATTAAATCCTTGAGATTCCCTTAGCATTTCAGTGTTTAACTATTCGACGTCTCAGAAAAAACACCCTTAAAGGGTATTACCTACGTGACACAAGCTTGTATGGATATTAAAACTTCATAATTATGGAGTCGACTAGCCTACGTCAAATATTACACGTTCTAAATATATATACCTGCTGTGTGAAACATTTCACGTAAAATCAATACATCTTGACAATTTGAATCATATTTATTTTCCAGTAACAATCCCTTGAATATCCAAATAACTTTTCGACTATATTGGCATAAGTTCTCTTACGCCCACCCAGAAGAAATCATAAACCACCGTCTGTAATAAGAGACTATATAATCTTTACTTCCTTTGCAAATCACAACATTCGTTTAGCATTGTTCCACAGCGAGCCTCCAAAAAGAAAGAAAGGGGACTAGAGGACTAGACTAGCTTTCTCCTTTTCATCTCAGACGTAGTATGTTTCAATCTGGCAGGTCTCCGTGCCAGCAGTAATATAATGATTAGAGTGTGAGTTCCTGACAAGAACTAGAGCACGTTCACAGTTTGCCCGCTTTTGTGGTGAATGTTTGGACTTTGATGTTCGGTGATCCCTAACTAACTAACTTGCTAACCAAAATGTATTTATGCATGCTTGAATTCCCTGAAAAATGTAATAATAATGGGGACTATGTGGTAATTTCGTGTGCGTAGGGGAACGAGTGGAATAGATATCGATTTGAGACGAGTTGACATCGATCAATGCCCGTTGCCGGAGAACTCGACCCAGCTGAATATCTTTGCGGCATCCGACAAATGTAAAAACGCGACAACCAAGGTGAGAACCATTCTGGTCATATTACTTAACAACGGAAGAGGAAATGGAGTCGTTGGTATGCGGAGTTTGTGTCTGGAACATAGATATTATGCATATTATTCCCTATATGTCGTAGCTTTTTTAGGGCATGTCAGGTTCGCAAGTTACTTCAGTCAGTCTCACTAAACGTGAGACGGAATTCTTAATCAAAGTGAGATCCCTTCTTGGGAGTTGAGAACACGCTAGACCAGCCAATATCATCATAAGGAATGGATAACAAAGTTTGTTTACCAGGCTTCCTTGTTTGGTCTCATACGACTACTTTGAGAGACGCAGGACTGTAAAAAAGTTAAAATCTGTTAGCATATTTTTTCAAAGATCCAAGGCGGGTTCTTCTAACTGATCTAACTTTGCATAATCATTAGCATAAAGGCCATGAAAAAGGAATTTAGTATACACGTGAGAGCTGATACTAAAAGTTTGCAACTTGGCATAGTGAGAGAAGATGATGAAACGGGAGACAAACCGCTTTGTCACTTGACTGAACTTATAATGACGACTACAATAGCGAGTTGGTTAGTATTATGAGTTTACGGTATGTAGCACCTAGCACGCAACTTGATACAAGTTTAAGTGTATTCATACGGCTGACTAACTTGTGTGTTCCAATCCTAATTAGACGTATTCAGAACTTGTAGAAATCGGTGGTAAAGTTTACAACTGTCTGGATCCACAAATAAGTGTGAAATGGTTTTCAAAAGTTGTAAACGCAGGGAAAGTGGTTGCCGAGTTATGCGCTAGGATTATTTCGAAAGTTTGAATGGGAAAGTTAAGTTGAGTATCGATAGTTTTGATAGCAGTTAAAATTTGTTTACTTTTAGAAAAATTACATAAAAAGTGCATATTCATACTTTTGTTTTGTGACAACCAATCATGTAGGTAGGTGACATCTGTCAAAATAAGTTTCAGAATTTCAGATGTTGATTAATGGGGATGCTTGACGACAAGGGAGGAAAATATTAAATTGTTTACTTTTAGCTACGTAGCAGTTTGCAACGGTATGAACTTTTCAGCGGCTGATGGAAAGTTAGGTGCCGATCAACGAAATTAAAAAATGAATACTCTTGTCTGAAGCTTGCTACCTTCTATTCCTGCATGCATCAAAACTTTATTTACTTTCTGTTAAATTTTAATACAATTTTCTTGCTGTTTTTTAATTTAAAAGTTTCGGCTGGGAGAACTACCTCTTATAATTTACGTCATCCCCTGCGAAATTACTCGTAAAGCTTTTGTTGACGTAACAAACAGTTTTTTCATAAGTTAAAGGTCCCAATTTTGTCGCGTAATTGAACTTGCAAAACGGCGCAAAACTTACACTACTCGTAGCGGGGGCGCTCACTACTTGCAGCAACATGAAGTAAAATTGGAGAGCCGTTGTTTATGTGTTTGTCTTTCCATTTGCACCATTTCAAGATACTTTTTTTTAATTTGCGAGTCAGCTCAACAGTGATAGTCAGTTAGCGC
>Ga0210040_10002712_pt1 | contig 24669 bp, 13 predicted proteins | sample CryGeyCG12114_NA_FD_185462 | JGI IMG/M metagenome (GOLD analysis project Ga0210040, IMG submission 185462) | Groundwater microbial communities from aquifer - Crystal Geyser CG19_WC_8/21/14_NA (SPAdes) (version 2) | ecosystem: Environmental > Aquatic > Deep subsurface > Groundwater | place: USA... | reverse complement strand
GCTACCATTATAATATTAGCAATGTTCTTCAGGATTTTAGTTTTAACCTCAGCTCCCAAATAAAAGATTTAAGTTTTAAAACCGATTTTGACTTCTTGCCCGGCGGTGCCCATACGTTTAAGTTTGGTGCCTTGGCAACCCGGCATAAATTTGAAGTAGGCCGCCTGAAAGCCGGCACCGATGACAATGATGTAGCTTTTAACTCCGGTTCGGCTTATACAGGCCTGGAATACGGCGTTTATGCGGACGATGAATTTGCACCATCAGCCCGCTTTACTTTAAATTACGGCTTACGCCTTTCGGGCTTTTATAATAGCCAGGACTATTTCAACGGCCTGGAGCCGCGCCTGGCCTTGCGTTACTCGCTGCGGGAATCACTGTCTTTAAAAGCCAGCTATACCCGCATGATGCAATATATCCATCTGGTGGCTAATTCCGGCGCCTCGCTGCCCACCGATATCTGGTATCCGTCTAACAATGTAGTACACCCGCAACGGTCGCAGCAGGTTGCCGTAGGTTTAAACAAATTATTTGGCAACGGTAAATTTCTGTTGTCCGATGAAGTGTATTACAAACAAATGCGCAACCAGATCGATTTCCGGGACGGCGCCCAGCTTTTTGCTAATGAAAATTTAAATGCCGAGTTTTTATTTGGGCAAGGCCGGAGTTACGGCAACGAGATATATGTAGAAAAGAAAGAAGGCCGCACTACTGGTTGGATTGGTTATACGTTGTCGTGGTCGTACCGGCAATTTGCCGAAATAAACCAGGGCCAATGGTACCCCAACCGCTACGACCGCCGCCATGATATCAGCGTAGTAGCTTTACACCAGTTAAAACCCCGCCTGCACCTTACCGGCACCTGGGTGTACGGTACCGGCAATGCTTTTTCGGTACCCGCCGCCCGTATTGTTGTTCAGGGCCAACCCGGCGATAATACCAGCTATGTACCCGTTTATACCGAACGGAACGGTTACCGGCAAGCGGCTTATCACCGGCTGGATGTGGGTCTGGTTTATAAACTTACCCCTAAACGCGGCGAAGCCGATTTAACTTTTAGCGTATATAACGCCTACAACCGCCGTAATCCTTATTTTGTGTATTTCGATCAAGTGGAAAACGAAGATGAAACCCAAACCATTGGCTTCCAGGCCCGGCAGGTTTCCTTATTCCCGGTTCTTCCGGCCGTAACCTATAATTTTAATTTCTGATGCGCTTGTCTTTCAAACAAAACCGATTCTTTTTTTTATGCGGCTTGGCCGGAAGCATTTTATCGGCTTGTAACATGGAAAAAGACTTAGCGGTAGAACTGCCGGTGCTTACGCCCCAATTGGTAGCCGAATGCTACCTCGTACCCGGCGAACCGTACCGCCTCGCCCTGACCGAAAGCACGGCTTACTTGTCTGGTCCGGAACCCGAATTGGTGAATGATGCCTCGGTTATTATCACGCATAATGGCCTGCCCGACACTTTAGGCCTGTTGCCCCATTATGATAAAACCAGTAAAAAAATATACACCCACGTTTCCAACACCCCGATGACGGGCAAACCAGGAGACGTATATACTTTACAAGTAACAGACAAACTCGGCCGGACGCTAACCGGTACTACCACCGTGCAGGAAATTGTTCCCATCGATACGATTGAAACGAAGTACAACGCAGCCGGCCAGGCTTATCTTTTGGTTAAATTTAAAGATAACAAAGCCACCACCGATTACTATTATTTCAGTGTGCACAAAGGCAGCCTGAACCAAGATGAGGAAGTGGCCTATTCTACCGATGATGCGCTGAATAACGGCGAATTATTTGCCCTGGGTACCGGCTACGACTTCGAAAAAAACGATACGGCAGTGGTAACACTTTATCACCTGGAAAAACCTTATTTTGATTTCATGAATTCGGTCGAAGATGCCCGGAATGCCAACGGCAACCCTTTTGCCCAACCTGCCAGCCTCCGGTCATCGGTACAAGGTGGGCTGGGTATTTTTACTACCCTGACTTACGACCGGAAGACTATTATCCTGCAGTAAACCTGTTTGTACTTTTTTTCTGATTAGCGATCAGACAAGCCGCTCAGCATGAATCAAAAGCCTGTGAATAAATCTTTAATAAAAAAGGCTCCTTTTTACGGGAGCCTTTTTTATTACTGTTCAAAAAACAACCAGGATTAAGCTCCGACAACGGCGCTTAACATGGAGATATCTTTGGCTTCCAGTTTAGTCTCACCCATCAGGAAAGTATCTACGTGCCGGGCAGCCTCGCGGCCTTCCGATATAGCCCATACTACCAAAGACTGGCCCCGGCGCATGTCGCCGGCAGCAAATACTTTGGGTACGCTGGTCTGGTGCATGGCATTGCATTTCACGTTGCCGCGTTCGTCCAGTTCTACGCCCAGTTCTTCCAGCATGCCCTGGTGCTGCGGATGCACAAAACCAATGGCCAATAAAGCCAGGTCGCAGGGGATAACTTTTTCGGTACCGGGCACTTCCTGGAATTTAGGTTTCTCGCCGGGCTGGATGACACAAAAATCCATCTGGGCTATTTTTAAAGCCGTAAGCTTACCGGTCTCATCACCAATAAATTCTTTCGTGCTAATGGCCCAGTTGCGATCGCAGCCTTCTTCGTGCGAAGTAGAAGTGCGCAGCTGCATCGGCCAGTTAGGCCAGGGCGTAGAAGAATCGCGTACCTGGGGCGGTTTGGCCATTACTTCTATCTGGGTTACCGATTTGGCGCCGTGCCGGTTTGAAGTACCAACACAATCCGATCCGGTATCGCCCCCGCCAATTACTACCACGTGTTTATCCGTAGCCCATATTTCTGCTTCGGGGGCAAAAGTTTTACCGCTTACCCGGCCATTTTGCTGGGTAAGGAATTCCATGGCAAAATGTACCCCTTTCAGGTCGCGCCCCGGTATATTTAAATTACGGGCTATTGTAGAGCCGCCGGTCAGCACAATGGCATCGAAAGAGCGGTTCAGGTCTTTTACCGGAATATTTTCGCCTACATTGGCATTGGTCATAAACTCCACCCCTTCTTCTTCCATTACCTTGATCCTGCGGTCTACCACCCATTTCTCCAGTTTAAAGTCCGGAATGCCGTAGCGCAGCAAGCCACCTATTTTGTCGGCCCGTTCGAAAACCGTAACCGAATGGCCGGCACTGTTTAACTGGGCAGCCGCAGCTAAGCCTGCCGGGCCGGAACCAACCACCGCCACCTTTTTACCGGTGCGCACAGCGGGCGTTTTGGCCCTAACATAACCTTTTTCAAAGGCTACTTCGGCTATACTTTTTTCTATTTCCTCGATGGTAACCGGCGGTTTGTTAATACCCAGCACACAAGCAGATTCGCAGGGTGCCGGACAAATACGACCGGTAAACTCCGGAAAATTGTTCGTTGAAAATAAAATTCGCGCGGCTTCTTCCCAGTCCTGTTCGTACACGGCATCGTTAAACTCCGGAATAATATTACCCAGCGGGCAGCCGCTGTGGCAGAAAGGCACGCCGCAATCCATGCAGCGGGCAGCTTGTTTCTGTATTTTATCTTTGCCGAAATCTTCGTAGAGTTCATTATAATCGTTTATCCGTGCTTGCGGATCACGCTTTTTCGGCAACTCCCGGCCGAATTCCAGAAATCCTGTTGGCTTACCCATTTACAGCAACCTCCAAATTAGTAATTCCCACTCTTTTCAATTCTTTTTGTTTCTGCAACACCAGCTTGTAATCGCTTGGCATTACTTTAATAAAATGCAGGAGAGCATTATCCCAATCGCCCAGGATACCTTCGGCTACGGCACTGCCGGTTTTTTCAAAATGGTTCCGGATCAGTCTTTTTAACTCCGTTATATCTTCGGCATCTAAATCGTCGAATTCTACCATCTCGCGGTTGCAGCGCTCGGCAAAACTTGAAACCGGATTGTACACAAAAGCAATACCGCCGCTCATACCCGCCGCAAAGTTCCGGCCGGTTTCACCCAGTACCACTACCATGCCGCCGGTCATGTATTCGCAACCATGATCGCCCACGCCTTCCACTACGGCCTTGGCCCCGGAATTACGCACGGCAAACCGTTCGCCGGCTTGCCCCCGGATGTAAGCTTCACCGGCCGTAGCCCCGTACAGCGCTACGTTACCCGCAATAATATTTTCACTGGCCGGGAAAGTAGCTGCTTTAGGTGGATATAAAGTTAAATGTCCACCGGATAGGCCTTTACCAAAATAATCGTTGGCTTCGCCTTCCAGTTCAAACTGAATGCCCGGAGCGGCAAAAGCCCCAAAACTTTGCCCGGCCGAACCGGTAAATTTAAACTGTAGCGTACCTATCGGCAAGCCAACACCCTTAAACTTCTTCGATATTTCGTAAGACAGCATGGTACCGGTAGCCCGGTCGGTATTGGTAATACGGTATTCGCCGGTTACCTTTTCGGCATTTTCCAGGGCTGGCTGCGCTGCCCGGATCAGGTCAACGTCCAGCACCGCTTCTAAGGCGTGTTGCTGAGCTTCCTGGTTGTAAATACCAACTCCCGCATCGGCCGGTTCTTTGTGCAGCACCGCCGACAAGTCAATGAGTTTATGTTTCCAGTTCGTTAAATCTTTCCGCATTTCCAGCCGGTCAACCTGGCCTACCATTTCGTTAATGGTCCGGAAACCAAGCTCGGCCATTACTTCTCGTAATTCTTCGGCCAGGAAATGGAATAAGTTTACCACGTGCTCCGGCTTACCAGTAAATAAAGCCCGCAGTTCTTTGTTTTGGGTCGCTACGCCCACCGGGCAGGTATTTAAATGGCATTTGCGCATCATAATACAACCGGAGGTTACTAATGCCGCGGTAGCTACGCCCCATTCTTCGGCGCCCAGTAAAGCCGCAATAGCTAAATCACGACCGGTTTTCATCTGGCCGTCGGCCTGTACCACAATCCGGCTGCGCAGTTTGTTCCGTACTAAGGTCTGGTGGGCTTCGGCCAAACCAAGTTCCCAGGGCAAACCAGCGTGTTTAATCGAACTGATCGGCGAAGCGCCGGTACCACCATCGTAACCCGATATTAACACTACATCTGCAAACGCTTTGGTAACCCCGGCGGCTACGGTTCCTACGCCGGCCTCGGACACCAGTTTCACGTTAATGCGGGCTTTCGGATTAGAATTTTTCAGGTCGAATATCAGCTGGGCTAAATCTTCAATAGAATAAATATCGTGGTGCGGCGGCGGTGAAATTAAACCTACGCCCGGCGTAGAGTGCCGTACGCGGCCAATCCATTCGTCTACTTTATGGCCCGGTAACTGCCCGCCTTCGCCCGGCTTGGCACCCTGAGCCATTTTAATCTGCAACTCGTCGGCGTTAGCTAAATAATAACTGGTTACGCCAAAACGGCCCGAGGCTACTTGTTTAATGGCGGAACGTTCCCAGTCGCCGTTGGGCTTGCGCTCAAACCGGATTTCGTCTTCGCCGCCTTCGCCGCAATTGCTTTTGCCGCCAATGCGGTTCATGGCAATGGCCAGCGTAGTGTGCGCTTCGTACGAAATAGAACCAAATGACATGGCCCCGGTCGCAAAGCGTTTAAATATATTTTCTACCGGCTCTACTTCGCTCAGCGGAATGCTGTTACCAGCTTTAAACTTCAATAAACTGCGTAGCGTACAAGCTTTTTCGCCCTGATCGTTTACCAGCTTGGCGTACTTTTTATAAACCGAGTAATCGTTGGTTTTAGTGGCATGCTGCAGCAAATGTATGGTTTGGGGATTAAACAAATGGAATTCGCCGCGGCGTTTCCACTGGTAAATACCGCCCACTTCCAGCTTTGGATTCGGCACAAATTTATCCGGGTAAGCCAGTTTATGCTTAACCAGCGCTTCTTTGGCAATATCATCTAAGCTTAAGCCGCCAATGCGGGTTACGGTGCGGCAAAAATATTTATCAATCACATCTTTGCTGATACCCAAAGCTTCGAAAATCTGGGCTCCGTGGTACGATTGCATGGTGGATATTCCCATTTTAGAGAACACCTTTAACAAACCGTCGCTGATAGATTTAATATAATTATAGAAAAGTTTATCCAGGGATAATTCCGGATTCAGTTTACCTTTGTTTTTCAGGTCCTGAATGGTATCGAACACCAGATACGGGTTAATCGCCGAAGCACCGTAGCTGATAAGCGTAGCAAAATGGTGTACTTCCCATACATCGCCAGCTTCAACCACAATACCTACTTTGCCCCGCAAGCCTCTCCGCATCAGGTGGTGATGCACCGCCGCAGTAGCCAACAAGGAAGGAATAGGCGCATGGCTGCTATCTAAACTCCGGTCAGATAACAAGATGATAGAGAAACCATCCTCTACCGCATCGGCTGCGTACTGGCAAATTCGTTTTAAGGCGCGCTCCAGGGAGCCCGGCTGCCCGTCGGCCCGGAAATAGGTGTAAATGGTTTTGGTTTGGAAGTACGACTGATCGAGGAAGCGAATTTTCTCCAGTTCTTTTTTGGTCAGTATAGGCTGGTGCAGCTCTACCATGCGGCAATGCAACGGGCTTTCTTCCAGCAAATTTAAACCACCACCTACATAAGAAGTCAGCGACATTACCATACGCTCCCGGATCGGGTCAATGGGCGGATTAGTTACCTGGGCAAACAGTTGTTTAAAATAACTGGAAAAATGCTGGCTCTGATCCGAAAGAATAGCTAAGGGCGTATCGGTTCCCATCGAACCCAAGGGCTCTTTACCGGTTTCGGCCATTTCACTAATAATTACTTTCAGATCTTCGGAAGTATAACCGTAAGCTTGCTGGTGTTTTAATAAGGCTTGCTGGCCCGGTTCGTGGAAAGCACCAAGCGGTTCGGGCAAATCTTTCAGCCGGATTTTATTTTTTAACCATTCCTGATAAGGCTGGCGCGAGCAAATATCTTCTTTTACTTCTTCGTCCGAAATAATACGGCCTTGTTCCAGGTCGGCAATAAACATTTTGCCGGGTTGTAAACGGCCTTTTTTAATTACTTTAGCCGGATCTACTTCCAGAACCCCGGCTTCCGAAGCCATTATAACTTTATCGTCGTTCGTTACCAGATAGCGGCTCGGGCGCAAACCATTACGGTCCAGGGTAGCACCCACTATTTTACCGTCAGTGAAAGAAATAGAAGCCGGGCCATCCCAGGGCTCCATTAAGGCGGCGTGGTATTCATAAAACGCCCGCTTAGTTTCGTTCATGTGGTTATTGCCGTCCCAGGCCTCCGGAATCAGCATCATCATAACCTGCGGCAAAGAACGTCCGGTAAGCGTTAGTAATTCTACTACGTTATCCAGGTTAGCCGAGTCGGACTGCGTTAAGTCGCAAACCGGCAAAATCATATCCAGTTCTTCGCGGGTAAAGTATTTGGAAGAAAGGCTAGCTTCGGCGGCACTCATCCAGTTGGTATTGCCTTTTACGGTATTAATTTCGCCGTTATGGGCAATGTACCGGAAAGGCTGCGCCAACCGGAACGAAGGAAACGTATTGGTAGAAAAGCGCGAGTGCACCACGGCCAGCGCCGACACGACATTTTTATGCTGCAGATCGGGGAAATAAGAGCGAACCTGCGAAGTGGTAAACTGCCCTTTGTAAACAATAGTTTTGTACGACAGCGTGGCAATATAAAATGCATCGTTGATGTTAGGCAAAGCTACCGATTCGCGTACCAGGCGGGTAGTATAATTGCGCAACACATATAACTTGCGTTCGAACTCATCCAGGTTGGTAATCAAGTCAGGGCGTTTTACAAACACGTGCTCCATTACCGGCTCTACGCGTAAAGCACTTTCTCCGATTTCGCCGTTATAGGTAGGCACTTTCCGGTAACCTAGCAATTGCATGCCCAGTTTTTCGATGTTCCGGTTCAGGATATCGCGGCATTCTTCCCGTAGTTTTTCATCCTGCGGAAAAAACACCAACCCCACGCCGTACTGGCCATAAGGCGGCAGCTTAATACCCAGCTTCAGGCATTCATCCACAAAAAACTCGTGCGGAACCTGAATCAGAATGCCGGCGCCGTCGCCGGTATTGGTTTCGCAACCGCAGGCGCCCCGGTGTTCCATGCGCGCCAGCATGTGCAAGGCATCCTTTACGATATCGTGCGATTTGCGTCCTTTTAAATGAGCGACAAAACCAATACCACATGAGTCATGTTCGAAGGAAGGATGATATAATCCTGGTTGCGCTTGTTCTGACATTATATGGGTTGTTAAATAGTAGCTAAATTTTATTTATTTTCTTAGGATGTATCTATGATTCGCCCTAAATATTCATGATTTTATATATGAATACATTCGCAGCTTTACAGATCAGGATTTTAAATTATTAAATAAAAAATATTAATCATAATAATTTCATCAAAAAAAACCCACCTGGGAGCCACAATGCTGGTAACGACAAAGCAATTCTTTAGTAAATATTTATTTTAAACCTTTATTTGGTACTATTTTTTTATGTTAAATTATATATATAGCTTCTTTTTTATAAATTTTATAAATTTTTCAGCATATTATTTACTCTAGTTAAAATGCCGGCTAAACTTGATAAAAATCAAGATTTAAATACTTCTGGTGAGTAATCAGGATTATTTAAAATATAGGCTGGCTATCGTTGCTGGTGAACAAACTCCCACTGCTCTGTTTTTTATATTTAAGCATGTAAGATGAAATACTGATAAAAAACCGGCTGGAAATGAATGTTTAAATGCGAGCGGATGATAATCGTTTATTTTTTGAAAAATTGCATCTTCTGAGAAACTGTTTTAAAAGGTATAGCAAGCCTATTTTTAGAAAAAGGAATTTAATTTTTATAGTCAGTTTTTCAGCTGTTTAAGCACTTTTTAAAAATAGACCTCCCCTATCAATTAGGTTTTAAAACAGTTGCTGAGATATTGGTGATAATGGGCTTGATGAGCCTAAGTTGCCGCAAGACAGGCGAGCCACCTCAGTCCTCTCCTCGCAGGAAAGAGAGCTCGGGCTGCTTTTCCTTTCTTCCAGGCCTTGGAATGCCTGTTGCACCAGAATCTGGAAGCTTACCTTTAGAAGTTTGCTTTTACAGATACTTCTACCAGCAGATACTTCTGCCAGGAGGTTATCTTCCGGGAGACTAGCACTACTTCTTTATGTTACTGCTGTTTTCCAGAATTATAATGTCTTCTCCTACCCTGTCTGGTATTTTGAATAATTTAAAAACAGGAGTAATATTTCCTTGCGGGAATTATAGGAGTATGGGTTTAAACAAAATACTTACGCAGTAATTTTTCGGTTTTATGCCAAGAAGAAATGTTATTGCTTCATTTAAAAATCTAAACAGGCTCATACTATCATGTTCCTCATTTCTACGTGAACATTGTGTTTATTTATGGTTGGTTACGGTTTAAGCAAGCATTTATTTCTTAATCTCGATGCGGAATACGGTGCCCTGGCCCGGACGGGAATCGATGTGCAGGGTGCCGTTTAGCAGTTGTACGCGGTTGCGGATGCTGTTCAGGCCCAAGCCAGTGCCCTGGTTTACAAAATCGGTGTTAAAACCTACGCCGTTATCCTGCACGTGCAAATATAATTCGTCTTCCTGGTTAACAAGCTCAATAAAGGCTTCGGTGGCCTGCGCGTGTTTCATAATATTGTTTAGCAGCTCCTGGATAATACGGTAAAGCGCCAGCTCTATTTCGTAGGGCTGGCGTTCTTCGAAGCCTACTACATCGCAGGTAATCGTTATTTTCTTGCTGCCGATCCTCCGGATTAATTCTTCCAGAGCGGTTTTCATGCCAAAATCTTTCAGAATAGAGGGCGTCAGCTCAAAAGAAATATTCCGGGCACTGGTAATGGCTTCATCTAATAATTTTTCGATGCTGGCTTTAATTTTTTTCTGGGGAGCAGGCGTACCATTCAACTCCGTTAAATTTAATTTGGCAGCGTAAAGAATCTGCCCCAAACCATTGTGCAGGCTTTCGGAAATACGAATACGCTCATCTTCCTGGGTTTTCAGAATGGTAGTCAGAATATCTTTTTGCTGCTGCAAACGCAACTGGATATTTACTTCTTCCGCATCTTTTTGCTCCTGGATATCGGTGGCCGTACCTACCCACATGGTTATTTCGCCTTGCTCGTTTTGGATGGGTACCTCCTTAACCAGGTGCCAGCGGTATTGCTGATCGGCTTTACGTAATATACGGGCCTGCATGTTATGTACCCGGCCGGTTTGCAGGCAATCTTGAAAATCCGGGATAATAGTTTCCAGATCGTCGGGGTAAAAAGGTTTCTTCCAGCCCCAGCCACGCGATTCTTCTTCGGTGAGGCCGGTATATTCGTACCAGAAATTATTAAAGGAAAGATTTTCCCCGGCGGGATTATTGGTCCAGGTTATGTGCGGAACGGCTTCTAATAATACCCGGAAACGCTCGACATTGTCCCGGATTTCTTCTTGTTGTTGCAGCAGCCGTTGCTCGTTTTGTTTACGCACGCTAATATCCTGAATACTAAGTACCAGGCCATGGTCAAGCTTTACGGCAAACAACTGGAGCCAACGATTTTTATCTGGGGAAAGCGGCACCAGTTTTTCCATATTCAGCACGCAACCGGTTTGCACTACATTAATATAGTTACTAAACAGGCCATCGTACAACAAGGCTGGGAATGACTGGCTCAGCGACTTATTTAACAGATCATTTTCGGCTATACCCAGTATTTCTTCGACGCGGCTATTGAGCAGGGTACACTCAAAATCAACAATAATATTAATGTTATTGGGTACAGCTTTTAAGGCCAGAATAGCATTCGGCGACGAATCGAGAATACTAGCTTGCATTAGGTGCAAGTTTTTGAGCTCGTGAATATTAACAAATAAAATAATTGCTCCGTCGTGGATGCGGTCCAGGGTAATGTAGGGCAGGATGCGCATTAAAAACCAGGTTCCGTTTTTATCCTGCACTTCGCGCTCCAGAATAACTGAATGGTTGATCACATTCCGGATATCATCCATAAAATCTGGATGATTTATGTTATGGGTTATCTGGATAATAGGTCGCCCAATATCGGTCTCGATCAGGTTGATGAGCTGCGTAGTAGCGGGCGTAAATCTGCGGATAACCAAGTGGCGGTCTATGAAAATCTGGCCAATATCGGAGCTGCGGAAAAAGTTGTTCAGGTCGTCGTCGAGCTCCATCAGCATTTTTATTTTATACTGGTGCTCGGCGTTTATGGTGTTTAGCTCTTCGTTTAAAGATTGTAACTCTTCGTTGGCGCTTTGGAGTTCTTCGTTCGACGATAATAATTCTTCATTGGTGCTCTGGAGTTCTTCGTTAGAAGTTTCCAGTTCTTCTACTACGCTCTGTAAATCTTCTTTGGAGTTTTGCAGTTCTATCTCCAACTCGTGTACGCGGCTTTCGAAATGAATTTCGTTACTCATTACCAAAGGCGCACTAGTTGTAATTTCCTGGCTGGTTTCTTCGTGAAATAACACCAGAATAAAGCGTTCATACAGTTTTTTTTCGCTGAAGTAAGGTTTTATCACCAGGTTGAGGTACCGGATGGTTTGGCCTTTACGCACCGGAATGCCTGTAATGTTTACTTTTTCTTTATCGCGCACGGCCCGACGCAAGGTAGCACCCAGGTTCAGGGCCATATCGGGCGGCACCATTTTTAAAATATTGTAAGTAAACTGCGTTTCGGGTAAGGTTAAATATTTGCGGTAGTCGCCAAAGCTGTGCAGTACGTCGTAGTTTTCGTCAACCCAAACAGCAGCAAACGAAAATTCTTCCAGCACGGCATCGTTTAATATTTCCGATAACCGAACCAGCATTTTCTGGCGCGAGGTTAAATCACGGTTACGCAGCGGTAGTTCTATTTCGTTTTTTTTGAAATCAATGCCTTTAAAAGCTGTAAAGCTCTCCAGGCCCAGGCTCCGGGCAGGAGTGGTATTCCGGAATATTTTCCATTTTTTATGCACTTCGGCAAAATCGGTGAACTCGCCCAAGCTCTCGCTGGGGCCCAGAAATAAATAGCCGCCTACCTGCAAGGCATAATGAAATTTGCTGATTACTTTTTTCTGAAGCTGCGGGCTTAAATAAATAAGCATATTGCGGCAGCTTACCAGGTCCATGCGGCTGAAAGGAGGATCGTTGATAACGTTATGCTGGGCAAAAATAACCATGCGCCGGATGCGCGAAGTTATCCGGAATTTACCTTCTTCCTCCATAAAATAATTTTCGCGGTACGCGGCCGGTATATCTGTCAGGCTGCTTTCGGGGTAAATGCCGGCCCCGGCAAAATCAATGGCATCGCGGTCTATGTCGGAGGCAAAAACTTTAACTTCCAGTTCTTTATTAATTTTATCGAGGTACTCGCGCACCAAAATGGCCAACGAATACGCTTCTTCGCCGCTGGCGCAGGCCGCCACCCAAATACGTAGCTGATTGCCCGCGTTTTTGCCTTCAACTATGTTAGGCAGTACCCGTTTAGCAATAACATCGAAGGCCTCGGCATCGCGATAAAATCTAGTAACACCAATCAAAAACTCCTTGCTCAGGGTCTCTACTTCTTCGGAGTGCAGTTGCAGGTAATCTAAATAATTAACGAGTGAGCTGGTATTGGTAATGGACATGCGCCGACTAATGCGCCGGATAAGGGTAGGTCGTTTGTAGTTCGTAAAATCGGAGCCGGTGCGGTCGCGCACCAAGTCCAGTATGTTCTGGAAAGCTGGTTCCTCGCTTTCTACTACTTCCGTTAACCGCTGCGTGAGGGGTACTACTTTTACGTAGTTAAATATTTCGTCTGGCATTAGTTCAGGAGGCAGTACAAAATCGGCTTTGCCGGTATTTAGGGCACTGCGCGGCATGCCGTCGAATTTGGCCGTTTCGGGATCTTGCACCAGCACCAGGCCGCCGTGTTTTTTTATAGCTAGTACCCCCTCGGAGCCATCGGTGCCGGTACCGGATAAAATAATGCCAATGGCTTTAGGACCTTTGTCTCTGGCCAGCGATTTAAAAAAGGTATCGATGGTGCGAGAGGAACTTTTTTCTGCCGACCGGTCCGTAAGTTTTAAATGGTTGTACTCGATGGTGAGGTATTTGCCCGCCGGAACAATATACACGTTGTTCATTTGCACAGGCTGGTCGTGTAGAGCTTCGGTAAAGGTTAGGTTACTGTATTTTTTTAACATTTCGGTTAAAATACTGCGGTGCTCTGGCGCCAGGTGTTGCACAATTACGTAAGCTACACTGTCGCGCGGCATGTTATTAAATAAAGAATCTAAGGCTTGCAAACCGCCTGCCGAGACGCCAATGCCAATTACGTACGGGTCTGAAGGCGCCGATTTACTTTTGTCAGTAGCAGCTATATTTTCATGTAAATCATCTTTTTGGCTCATATATTAGCTGGCTGGACTGGTTTACGATAATTATAAAATTATCTGTATTTTATTAGTAAAGTTTTCTTTTAAACTATTGGTAAAATACGCATAGTTTAAAAGAAATTATATTTTTTGCGCTTGGTAATTTTTAACCAAGCAAGTTTTTTCTTTATGCTTTTAGTAAAAGAGAAAGATAATGCGGTTTTACCCCTATTGTCAAGGTTCTTTATTTAAAATTATCGAAATAAAACAATTTTCTTATCTGCAGATAAGGTCTTTTGCTATTTACCTTTTCTTACAGATTTCTCCTGAAAGGTTATTTATTTTAAGACCATACTTCCGGCTAAGCCTGTATTTTTTACTGTTAAAGCCAATTCTTAGTTTTAAATACTTACTTTTTCATATATCGCTTAACCACACATAAAAAATGACCGTATGTTAAAAGTTAATAACCCCACGCATTTAAACTGAACCCGACATCTATGCATATAACTGGTCATGATATTATTGTTATCGGAACTTCGGCCGGCGGCATGGCAGCCTTGTGCCAGCTACTGGAACCATTGCCCGCCGATTTACCCGCGACAATTTTTATTGTACAGCATCTGGCCATCGACTCTAATATCGACTTCCTGGTAAAGCGTTTGGCTAGCCACACCCGATTAAGTTGCGTAGTAGCCGAAAACACTACCCATATTGAAAAGAGCGCTGTTTATATGGCGCCGGCTGACCATCATTTACTTATTAATAAAAAACATATATTAGTGGCCAAAGGCCCGCGCGAAAACCAGTTCCGGCCTTCCATCGATCCGCTTTTCCGGTCGGCAGCAGCTTTTCACGGCGCTAAAACTATTGGGGTTATTTTAACCGGCTTTTTGCAGGACGGCCTGGTAGGCATGAATGCCGTACAGCGTTGCGGCGGTTTTACAGTGGTGCAAGACCCGGCCGATGCCGAATACCCCGATTTACCCCGAAATATTTCGCGCCACATAAAGGTAAACTATAGTACGCCCATTGCCCAAATGGGAAAACTTTTAGTAGACCTGGTGCACCAGGGCTCGCCCGATTCGGTAACGGTTCCCCCCGATATTTTATTAGAGGCTCAAATTGCACAACGTATTATGATTAATAGTGAGACTGCCAGCATCGACAATATGGACAAGCTGGGCAAACGCGTGCCCTATACCTGCCCCGAGTGCGGCGGAAGTTTGTGGGAATTAACACAAGAAAATGATAACGTTTCGCGTTTCCGGTGCCATACCGGCCATGCTTACACCGACGAAAGCTTACTGGTTAGTATGAATACTTCCCTGGAAGAAACCTTGTGGGTGGCCATGCGCAGCCTGGAAGAACGCCGTAGCATGTTGGTGAACATGGCTAATAATGACACCAATAACAATAAATGGGCAAATTTACAGCGCGAACGGGCCGACGAAATGAAAGTTCACATCGAACGCCTGCGCCGCATCCTGGAAACCGCCACCCTCTCCGACCAGGAGCATCGGCGGGAAGCGGGATAACTTTTGTCAGTTAACAGTAATCAGTTAATAGTTATCTGTAAACAGTAGACAGTTTGAAGCTGATAAGAGGTTATTGCCTTATTTATTGCTGTTTGTTGCGGTAAACCGGGGAGGTTTATGCTATTGCTGCAGAATAAATAATTTTTAAGACGCTTTTCTAATTTCTAATTAAATTAAACATGCCTACTTGGCTAATTGCCGGCGGTTGGGGCTTACTGGCTGGTTCGGCGTTATTAATAGGAGCATTCATTGGCTTCTTTGCCCATATTCCGCAAAAAGTTGTAGCCAGCGTCATGGCTTTTGGTAGCGGCGTTCTTATTTCGGCTTTGTCTTTCGATTTAATGGACGAAGCTTTTAATCTAGGAGGTTTCGATGCGACGGCCCTGGGCTTCTTGGGCGGCGCTGCTATTTATACCGGTGCTAACTGGCTGCTAAGCAGCCAGGGCGCCAGACACCGCAAACGCTCCAACGATTTACAGGTTTCGGAAGATGAGCAAAGCGGCAGCGGTATGGCCCTGGCGCTTGGCGCATTAATAGACGGCATTCCGGAATCGATTGTAATTGGCATAAGCATGATTCAGGGGGGCGCCGTGAGCATGGTAACGGTAGTGGCCATCTTCTTATCTAATTTACCCGAAGGATTATCCAGTTCGGCGGGGATGCGCAAAGCCGGCCGTTCGGCTAAATACGTCGTGGGCTTGTGGAGCGGTATTGCCTTTATTTCGGGCGTGGCTTCATTGCTGGGTTACACTTTGTTCAGCGGCTTTTCGCCCGATATTATCTCCATGATTACGGCTATTGCGGCCGGTGCGGTTTTAACCATGCTGGCCAACACCATGATTCCGGAAGCCTTTGAAGAAGTACACAATTTAACCGGCTTAATAACCGTCTTAGGTTTTCTGGTTGCGTTTGTCTTAACCAAAATGGGTGGTTAATTAGGTGGTTACTTTTAGCAGGTAAATCTGACCTGATACTTTTTTTTTCTAAATAGTTTAAAGCCCCGGCTTTTATCAAGGGCAGCGGGCCTCCTCACCCCGTCCCTCTCCTTACAGAGAGGGAGCTCGGACGCGCCACGATTATATTTATTCTTGCATCGGAATGCCCGATTTCCGGTACCGGAAACTTTACGGATTTTACTTCTATACTCATCAGCCCGGATCTCTTTTGTAGTAAAAATAGCGCGAGGGCAAAAATACTTAGCATGCTTACCTAACTACGGAAATAATAGGTATAACTACTTAAATAAGAGTTGACTTAGAACTAACTACCTTTTCTGTTTGTAAATTCGGTAACAGTAAATTGGTTTATATTTCACCTGTTATTCTTACAAAAAGAAATGTTAGCAGACATTTTATTTTATTACCAGCATCAGCAAACCTTAAAAAACACTTACTGCGGGAAATACCTGCTTATTAAAGATAAGCAAGTACTCGGGAGCTTTTGTACCTGGCAAGACGCCTGCTTAAAAGGTTTAATATTGTTTCAACAGGACAACTTTTTTATTAAATACTGCCAGTAATAAAGCGGTTTATTTTGGATGGGGATATACAAAAAATCCTGAGCCGAACGGCCCAGGATTAAAATCAAACAACGGTTATATTACTTATTTTTTTGCGGAATTGCATCCGGATCAAGGGGGTTATTTACCGGTATTACCGGATGCGTATAAGACCGGATTAAAATATACAACCCTACCAGGATAAGCGGAACACTAAGTAACTGCCCAATGTTCATGCCGATGGTTTGCAGCAGGTAATCTTCTTTATCTACCTGGTTTTCTTTCAGGAACTCGTATAAAAAGCGCAGGGTAAATAAAACCACCACAAAAAACCCGAATATTCGTCCGCGCGGTGTTAATTCTTTCCGGCGGCTCCACAGGAATAATAAGCCTAAAAATAAAAGAAAGGTAGAAATTGCTTCGTATAACTGCGCCGGATGCCGCGGTGCTACGGAGGCCATTACCCCATTGATAATCTCGTGGTTGCGGACAAATATAAAGCCCCAGGGCAAATCGGTGGGTTTCCCGATTATTTCGGAATTAAACAAGTTACCCATCCGGATTAAGGCCCCGCCTAAGGCCACCACAATTACAATGCGGTCCAGCACCCAGAGATAATCAAACTTATATTTGCGGCTATATAAAAATAAAGCTAGTAAAATACCCACCGTAGCGCCGTGGCTGGCCAAACCGCCCTCCCACACTTTTAAAATCCGGATCGGATCTTTCAGGTATATTTCGGGTTCGTAAAACAAGCAATGGCCTAAACGAGCGCCCAGCACCGTACCAATAATCATATAAAGGGTAATCATATCTACCCATTTTTCTGATACCCGCTCGGCTTTATACATGCGGGTTAAAATAATTTGCCCGAAAACAAAGCCGGAAGCAAAGAGTAAGCCATACCAACGCAAAGCAAAACTGCCCACAATGGGAAGATTGAGCCGGAATATTTCATCCGATACATTCCAGGTAATGTAATTTAATATAGACATACAAGCGATTCATTAAGCTCCAAAAATACAATATTGTGCGCACTATGCAAGAAATTAGCTTTTACTTGAAAACAAGTATTGCGCTTTGCTTAGAATACCAATGGTAAAATAGTTTTTATTTTGAAAGGCGGAGCACAAACTGAATTGGCCTAAATACCAGAATTTAAGCATTATTTTTAATTTATCTAATAGATAAATGGTGGTGGCACCAAGCATAGAGCTGATTTATAGCGAAAAAAGGAGTTTTCGCTATAAAGCCAGCATATTACCAGGAAGAAAAATGTATATCAGCTCAGATATACCAGGTGCTTAAACCGAAGGCTTTAATTTGAGGTTTCGTTCTTTCAAACTATTTTTTAAAAGCGGGGCCAGAAATAGAGCAGGAATTAAAACAAATAGCAGCAGCAAGCTGGCTAAAGGATATATGTGTAAGTAATTGCTTACTTTAATAGCAAAAAACTTGTTCGAATATTCTTTCAGAGGGCTTAAAAGAACGATTAAAACTATATGCAAAGCAAATACTTCCAAGGAATATCTACCTAAATAACATATTGGCTTAAACGTAAACCAATGTTTGTATTTGCTGGCTGTATACCCGACTACACTTAATAAAGCAAAGAAATTAAGCAATCTTAAGGGTCTTAAATTGCCTTTGTCGGTCCAGAATTCAAAATCGAAATGAAGAAAATCGAAATGCCGGGCAGTATTTTTCAGAATAAATAAGGTTATGCTAACTGCCACTGCGCAGTAAAACAAATTTTTATTTTGCAGGATGCTACTGGTTTTATTCTTGTAAGATAAATGCCCAAAAAACAATCCTACGTTGAATAAGAATTGCCAGCTAAGCAGATTGAAAAAGCCGGCATCAACTTGACCAAGTATTTCAATGTTGTCAAATAAAGGCTTTAACAAATCAAAAGAACCTATTATATAAAGTAAGAAAGACGCTAGTAAAACCCTCCCCTGATACCCCCGCTGAAAATACTTTAAAGCAAAAGGTAATAACCATATATAAATGGCATACATGGGCAAGATATCTAAATAAACAGGTTGGTAAAACAAAACACAACTCAGCAAAATGGCCGAAACAGGTTGATGAAAAATTAACTTAAACTCCTGGTAATTATGAAACCAATGGTCTTTCATAACCGGATGAGAGAATAGGATAATAGTAACAAGTAAAAATAAACCCAGGTGATATTTGTAAATAGTCCAGGCTCTTTTTTTAGCCGCATTGGCTATAAATGATTGTCCCTTCTCTACTAATTTACGAGAGTATACTAAACCAGCCGTTAGTCCCGATAAAAATACAAAGCCTTCTGCTGCGGTAACCCAGCCAATAAATTCGTAGGTAAAATAATGAATTACATTGTGCCAGGATAAGAAATGATTGGTAGTAATAATAATCAGAAAAAGCCCTCTAAAAAAATCTAATTGCAGGTTTCTGGACATAAACTTTAATATTTAAAATGCTATTCCCAATACAAAGTTACTATAAAACCTTTATATATTTAAATTTTTATGTTAAATAATATAAAGAAAGTGTATTACAATCTATAAATAGTTAAAAATAAAAACTTGTAAGAATCTAAAAATATTCCGCATTTGTTAAAATCCAGAATAGTTCGAATTTGATTGAGGCAGAAATTAATTAAAATTTATATCTGGTTACCACAGCTAGCTACCAACAAATTGTAATAAAGCAATAAGCCTGTTTCAATGCTAAATATCTTGAAATTTTGAAAACTATATTTTGCTAACTTTTCTTCAGTACTCATTTTAAGCTTTTATTAAACCATTTTTTGTAAAAAATAAAGTGTTTCTTAACTTTAAGTGCTTAAAGCTTCTATTACAACAAACCTCATGCGGAATAGCACTTTTCTTATTTTTGCCTTACTTATACTTTGTTTCAGAACCTTTGCCCAGCAAACAACGGTTGCGGCCGACTCCGCAGCTCCGGTTACCAACGCTGATCCTTTTAAAATTTCCTTTCCAATTCAGCCCGGCTGGAATGTGGTTAAAGAAGGACAAAAATTAGAATTTGAAGTTAAAACTACCGGCGGCACCGGTACCAGATCTACCTTTGCGTTGATTCAGGGCCGCGAAGAAGGAATACAATTTGATTCGCTGGGTCGTTTTTCCTGGACTCCCAGCTTCGATTTTGTAGATCGGCTGAGTAACACCCGCACCTTGCAACTTATTTTTGAAGCCCGAAACGATAAAAACGAGCGGGTAAACCAGGCGGTAGAATTAAAAGCAGAACATGTAAACCGCCCGCCAATTATTGGGGAACTGAAGCCATTTTACGTACGCTACAATACCCAGAATACGTATACTATCGAGTCGTCGGTAATAAAGGATGAAGACGGCGACCCCGTGGTAATTGTACCTATTAACGACGAAATGCCCGAAGGTGCAAAACTCACGGCCCAGGGTGAATTTACCTGGAAACCATCGTACACCCAGTTCAACCGTTTAGGCAGTAACCCGATTACCCTGCAATTTTATGTAGAAGACCAACCGGCCAAAGCCCGTACCAAAGGCCATTTCAAAATAGAAATAACCCGTCAGGATTTGCCGCCCAGCATCCTGATGATTCCCGCGCAAACCAAATTTCAGTTTAAAGAAGATGCTACCGTTAATTTAAAGTTTCAGTTGGTTGATCCGAACGGCGACAATGATATTGCTTCGTTTTCCTTTATTGCGGGCAATACTAAAATTCCGGCTGTCAGTTTAGTTAAAAATACGCCCTCTCAGTACGAATTTATCTGGAAACCCGGTTATGACTTTGTGAAAGACCCCTTGGATTCGCTTTCTTTTAACATGACTTTTTACGTGTTAGATAAATCAAATAAACGGGACGAGCGTACGGTATCTTTCACCATTTTAAATGCGGTAAACGAAGATGAAAAAGATCAGAAATTGTATACTGAATACCGTTCAACCATGGTCAGGGCCTGGGATTTGATGGAGCAATTAAAAACAGCCGAAAAAGATCTGAAGAAAAAGTATAACCGGGCCCGCAAAGGCAAAAAAGGGCGCTCCATTACCAATGCCTCCCTGGGAGCCGTAACCGGCATCGCGCCCATAGTAGTAGAAATGCCCGAAACTACCGAAAAAATCAGTGTAGTCGGGGGCACCGTGGTTCTGACCATCGGCACCCTGGAAGCTACGGAAGTAATTGGCCGTTCTACAAAAGATATAATAGAACGCCTAAATTATATTATGGAGAAGCGGAACGAACTGCAAACCAAAGGGGATACTTTCGCCCGCAAATACGCCCTCAAATCATCGCGGCGCCGGCCTGAATTTATAAAAGATATCGATGATTTTGTAGCCGTAATGAATTTGAAAGGCGTGGTAGCCCTGGAACTGGATGCCAGCTGGCAAAACAAAGCTAAAGCCACTAATGATAATATCGCTAAAACGTTTAAAGATTTTAGCCCCGGAGAATGATCGGCAGAAGAAGCACCCAATAATATAGATACTATTTTTATTGGTTGCTCCTGGCTAGCTTAAAACGCCAGCTCATCGTGGTAGCTGCCGCTTAAGATTGGGAAACGCAGCCAGCTCCGCGGATCAACGTTATAATCGTCCAGGTGAAAAGACGGAGCGTAGCGCTCGCGCTTCCATTGGTTGCGCGTCCAGAGAGAAAAGAAGCGGCGGATATGCAGCTTCAGTAAATCATCGGCTTCTACTCCCTGCATTTTTTCGTACACCTGTTGCGGCGATAACCGGTCGTAAAAAGCCAGCCGTTCTATTTGGTTTAATATCGGATAAGGCATTAAATCTTTTTCGTCGGTCTGGGCTTTCTCTGCCGGCCTTAACTCGGCGGTGGGCTGCAAATTATTTACGTACTGCAAACCGATGTAACCTAGTTCCAGCTGGGCCCACACCAGCCATTGTCTTAAAAAAGCTTTATCTACCCCGGCCAGCGGCGAAATACTACCGGCCGTATCGCCATCCATGGTGGCATACCCCACCGAAGCTTCACTGCGGTTAGAGGTAGCCATCAATAAGGAGCCCGTGAGATTGGCCAGCATCCAGATAACCGGGGCGCGTACCCGGGCCTGAATATTTTGCAAGGTAACATCATCGGTTTCCCAGGTTAGTTTCCGGCCAATGGCATTTTCTATTTTATCGGTGTAACCGACTACTTCATCATCTATAAACCAATTATAAAAAACCGCCCCGATAGACTCGGCCAAACCCTGCGCCGATTGGAAAGTGTCTTCCGAAGAATTGCGCGACGCCTGGTAGGCACAAATTAAAAAACGCCGGCAAATGGCTTTCACCTGCGCAGCTTCGCCTTCCGGTAATTTTTTGAGTTCGGCTATTTCTTCCGGTTTTAAAACCTGCGTGTGAGCGGCAAAATCTTCCAGACCTACTTCACAAACGGCGCGCCGGATCATTTCGGCTACTGCTACGGCACATACCGAAGAATCGGCACCCCCGCTTAACGACAAGACATAACCTTTGCTTTTACTTTTCCGGAGATAATCGAATAAAGCCAGGCTAATAGCCGCTATAAATTCTTTATTTTCATCAATAGGCGGCAACTCGATTATGGTTTCGGCCGGTGGTAAAGGAGCAGAAAAGGAAACTTCTCCCGATTCTAAATCAACCTGCTTAAAACTTAATAAATTATTGCGGGTAATTAAATTACCGTTCTGGGCTATTAATATTTCGCCGTCGTAAATAATCCGGCCGGCTTCGTTCCCCAGCAGGTTACAATAAAGGTAACTGCAGTTAAATCGCTTAGAAGCATTCAGCACCAGTTTGTACCTAAGATCGGTTTTGCTCATGGCAAAATGACTGGCACTCGGATTGATAATCAATTGTACGCCTTTTTCCATGTGCCGCACGGCCGGCCGAACAGTATCCGGGCGCCAGGCATCTTCACAAATCTCAAAAGCATATTTAATGCCTTGTTCCTCGTAAACAATATCCCCAATCTGGTAAGCTTGGCCATGCATTTCAAATTGGCGGATTTCGTTCGCCGGCCACGAAGAAAACCAGCGGGGCTCGTAATGAACGCCATCGTTCGCCAGAAACTGTTTGCCCGTAAAACCTATTATCTCTTTGTTTTTAATAACGCAAGCCGTATTAAAAATCTGGCCGAATACCCGCACCGGTAATCCCACGCAAACAGTCAGGTTATCGCACCAATCTTTTATTTCCAGCAATTTCTCAAAGGCAAAATCAGGCAGCCACGGACTTAGAAATAAATCTTCGCAGCCGTAGCCGGTAATACAAAGTTCAGGTAAACATAATATATCTACTTGTTGCGCTTGCGCAATCCGGATAGCTTCCTGTATGTTTTGGAGGTTATTGGCCCAGTCGATAGGCGTTTGGTTGAGGGCGGCACCTGCTAGTTTAAGAGTAGTCTGCATAAATTCCTTAACGAAGTCCGAAGCCCCAAGTTAGCAGGTCGGCAGAAATTAAGCATAATAAATATTAAGATTAACTAATTTTCAGCGCCGCTAAAGCTTTTTCCGCAGCCGATTGTTCGGCTTTTTTCTTGGACAAACCGGACCCGGTAGCAATGGCTTTATCATCGAGGATTACTTCGGCGGTAAACTCGGCCACATTGCCGGATTGTTTTTGCTGTACTACCTCGAAGCGGATATTTTTATTTTGCCCCTGCGCCCACTCAATTAATTTACTTTTGAAATTAGACGTGGTATTTACCAGCGTAGGCAAGTCGAAATGCGGTTTAATGAGCTTATCCAGGATAAACTTTTTGGTAGTCTTATAACCTTTATCGAGGTAAATAGCTCCTACTAAAGCTTCTAAAGCATTGCCATTGATAGATTTATAACGGGCGTTATAATTATTCTGATCTATTTTAATTAAGGTATTTAAGCCTATGCGTAAGGCAATATGATTGAGCGATTCGCGGTTTACAATGCGGGAACGGATTTCGGTTAAAAAACCTTCATCTTTATAGGGAAACTTTTTAAACAAAAACTCAGCTATAACCGCGCCCAGGATAGAATCGCCTAAAAATTCCAGGCGCTCGTTTGTTTCCTGCTTACCGCCGGTATTTTGTTTGGCATAAGAAGTATGCGTAAGGGCCAGCGTGTACAGGTACACGTTATCCGGAGCAATGCTGGTTACATTGGTGATGGCCTTAACAAATGCCCGGTCTTTCCGAAAAAATTTATAAAAAAGTTTGAACACCAAAGTAAACCCGGTTCTTCCCTCCTGCTAAGGCGCTATTTTCCGGAAAATAACCGAAGTATTATGCCCGCCAAAACCAAACGTATTGCTTACCGCCACTTTTACCTCACGGGCCTGGGCCTTGTTAAAAGTAAAATTTAGCTTAGGGTCGATCGATTCGTCGTCGGTAAAATGATTGATAGTAGGTGGCACCATGCCGTGCTGAATGGCCAAAATAGCCGCTACTGCCTCAATACCACCGGCACCTCCTAACAAATGCCCCGTCATGGATTTCGTAGAACTGATATTTAAATTATAAGCGTGTTCCCCGAAAACCTTTTGAATAGCCGTTACTTCTGCGCCGTCGCCTAAGGGTGTGCTGGTACCGTGGGTATTAATATAATCTACTTCTTCCGGTTTGATGTTGGCATCACGTAAGGCATTTTGCATTACCAGCACTACACCTTCCCCGTTGGGGTCCGGAGCCGTAATATGATAGGCATCCGACGATAAACCGCCGCCAATTATTTCGGCGTAAATTTTTGCGCCCCGGGCTTTAGCGTGTTCGTATTCCTCTAAAATCAAGGCTCCGGCACCTTCTCCTAACACAAATCCGTCCCGGTCTTTATCGTACGGCCGCGAAGCGGTGGTCGGATCATCGTTACGCTCGCTCATGGCTTTTAACGCATTAAAACCACCCACGCCGGCTTCGGTAATAGCCGCCTCGGAACCACCCGTTACAATAACGGAGGCCATTCCCAAGCGGATATAGTTAAAAGCCGTTACAATAGAGTCGGAAGAAGAGGCGCAAGCCGAAGTTGTAACAAAATTTGGCCCCCGGAAGCCATTTTTAATGGAGATATTACCGGATGAGCTATCGGCAATCATTTTGGGAATAAAGAAAGGATTAAAGCGCGGCGTACCGTCGCCTTTTCCAAACTGGATACATTCGTCCTGAAAAGTTTTCAAGCCTCCAATTCCCGATCCCCAAATAACGCCCACATAATCTTTGTTCACATTATCTAGCAAAGCGGCATCCGCAATGGCTTCGTTACTGGCAATGATCGCAAACTGCGTAAACGCATCCATTTTCCGCGCTTCCTTCCGATCGAAATAATTTTCGGGATCGTAGTTTTTTATCTCACAGCCAA
>Ga0210040_10002711_pt1 | contig 24670 bp, 22 predicted proteins | sample CryGeyCG12114_NA_FD_185462 | JGI IMG/M metagenome (GOLD analysis project Ga0210040, IMG submission 185462) | Groundwater microbial communities from aquifer - Crystal Geyser CG19_WC_8/21/14_NA (SPAdes) (version 2) | ecosystem: Environmental > Aquatic > Deep subsurface > Groundwater | place: USA... | reverse complement strand
CCGCCTTGACCGATTGCTGTGGGATCAGGGCGAGACCAGCTTCCTCCCGCACGGCATCGCTGGCGGCTCGGACGACGCCCGCCAGCCGATCCTGCTCTCTACCACCCCCGACGCGCCCAACCGCGCGCGCAACCTGCTGATCGCCGACGGCGAGTGGCGCGAAGCGGCGCTGGCGTTCGACCGCGCCTTCTACCTGTTCGACGAGGAGCATCTGCCCGGCGCGCGCCTCGCTTGGAAGCTGTTGAGCGGCCGCGAGGGTGTCGAGCGACACTACCACGCCCGCGAGGATGGCCGCTGGACCCTGAAAGCCAGCGGCTGAGCTTGCCTGTCCGCGCCCGTCCGTCTAGGGGCGCCGCCAATCCAACCCCTTTCAACAGGAGCACCGCGACGCCATGGCATCAAGCCCGACGCCACCCGCCGCAACCTGACCGGCGCCGTCACCAAGATGCTGGAAGACGCCGGCCTGCGCGTCGTCGCCTCCAAGCGCATCCAGATGAGCCGCGAACAGGCGGAAGGCTTCTACGGCGTCCACCGCGAGCGGCCGTTCTTCAACGACCTGGTCAGCTTCATGATCTCCGGTCCGGTCGTCGTGCAGGTGCTGGAAGGCGAGGACGCCGTGCAGCGCAACCGCGACATCATGGGCGCTACCAACCCAGAGAACGCCGAAGCCGGCACCATCCGCAAGGAACTGGCGGAATCGATCGAAGCTAACTCGGTCCACGGCTCCGACAGCGAAGAGAACGCCCGCACCGAGATCGCCTTCTTCTTCAACGAAGAAGAAATCGTCGGCTGACCACTGCCGCGCTCCTGCGACAGCAGGAGCCCAGTGCCTCTACGGGCTGTTGAGGCTCCTTCGCGCGCAGGAGCGGGAAAAGGCCGCCGGAGCGATCCGGCGGCCTTTTCTATGTCAATATCGTTGGTAGCTTGCGCTGGTAGGAAGCGCCGTCACCTTCGCCCATCAGCGTTGTAGTGGAGCGGACGCATCGCAATGGAGGCAACATGATACGGCGAGTCCTTCTTGCGACAGCCCTGGTGGCAGCCGGCCCGGCCTATGCTGACGACGGCGACGAGATCCAGGCTGTGCCGTTCGCGGCGATCGAAGGACGATACTATTCCGGCACCAACGTCCCCTCGCAACTTCGCTTCATCAATGTGCGCCTCCGGCCAGTGCGCCTGATGTGGATCGGCTTCGATGGTCGGGAGCGGCAATATGCCGTCCTCCCGAGTGGCCAGGAAGTGATCCAGCCAACCTATGTCGCTCATCGCTGGATGGTGCGTGACGCTGATGGCGGGCAGCCGCTGGTCGGCTTCATCTCGACCCGCTCCGCCATGCGTGACCAGGGCGTTGCGCAAATCGGCATCATCCGCTGATCAGAACTCGTCCGCCACTTGCATCAGTCTCGTGAGCCTTGACGGCGCAGCGCTGCGCCAGCTCCGCTCAAGCCATTCCTCGACCTGTCTCCAGTCGACGTCCCGCCGGTTGAGCTTCAACCCCAGCCAGCCACTCGCGCCATAATATTTGGGCCAATAATAGACCTCCGGTTGAGCCTCGATCAGCCCCGTCATCTCGTCCGCGCCGCTCGCCTTGACCAGCAGGCCGACCGCCTGCTCGCCGTGGTGATGGTCGGCGATGATCGCGAACAGCTTGGCCGTCTTCTCCGGACCGACCGCCCACCCAGGCGAGCCGTGCGACGTCTTGCGGCCGACCTCCGGCAGGGCCGACGCGAGCCGGTCCACCTGCGCCTCGATCCACCCGGCGTCGAGCGGCCGCGACACATACTCCGCCAGCACCTGCGGATAGAGCTGGTGCTCCGCCAGCCTGATCCGCTCGGCCAGGCTCGCGGGCGTGTCGCCGGGCACGACCGCGACCGCGACCTGGCCCAGCACCTCGCCCGCGTCCACTTCCTCCGTCACTAGGTGCACCGAGCAACCCCCGTGCGAGTCCCCGTTCGCCAGCGCCTGCTCATGCGTGTCGAGCCCCCGGTACTTTGGCAGTAGGCTAGGATGGATGTTGAGCATCCGCCCGGCCCACTTGCCGACGAAGGCGGGCGTCAGCAGCCGCATGTAGCCGGCCAGCGCCACGCACTCGGCGCCCGCCGCCTCCAACTCACCGTGCATCAGCGCATCGTGCGCCTCGCGACCGAGCCCACGATGGCTGTGCGCAAACGTCGGCACGCCCTCCGCCGCCGCCAGCGCCAGCCCCGGCGCATCCGGGTTGTTCGATCCCACCGCCACGATCTCGAACGGACAGCCGTCCAGCCGCGACGCGTAGAGCAGGGCAGCCATGTTGGTCCCGGCGCCGCTGATCAGCACGGCAACGCGGGCCTTGTCAGCCATGGCGGTGAGTCGCGCACCAGCCTTCGCGCGCGCTCCAGGTTTCGGCCGAGCCGTTTACCGTGCAGCCCCGCTCGCCAGCGTCGATTCCCCCGATGCGGAAGACCTGCTCGCCCGCCGTAGTCAGGTTGGCGGCAACTTCTTCGGCCTGCTCGGCGGCGACGATCGCCACCATGCCGATGCCGCAATTGAACGTCCGCGCCAGCTCACCAGGCTCGATCGCGCCGCCGGCCTGCAACCAGGCGAACAGCCGCGGCAGCTCCCAGCTGTCCGCGTCCACCAGGGCATGCGCCCCCTCGGGCAGCACACGCGGAATGTTCTCCAGCAGCCCGCCGCCCGTGATGTGCGCCAGCCCCCTGATCCGCCCGGCCCGAACCTCCGGCAGCAGGCTTTTCACGTAGATGCGGGTCGGTGCCAGCAACGCGTCACCAAACAGCACATCCGGGTCGTATCGCGCCGGCCGGTCCAGCTCCCAGCCGTTGTCGGCGACCAGGCGTCGCACCAGGCTGAAGCCGTTGGAATGCACACCCGAACTGGCCAAGCCCAGAATAAGGTCGCCGGGTGCGATCTCTTCCCCCGCCAGCTGCTGTCCTCGCTCCACCGCGCCGACGCAGAAACCGGCCAGGTCGTAGTCGCCCTCGGCATACATTCCCGGCATCTCGGCCGTCTCACCACCAATCAAGGCGCAGCCCGCCTGGCGGCAGCCGTCGGCGATAGAGGCGACGACCTGCTCCGCCACCGCATTGTCCAGCTTTCCAGTGGCGAAATAGTCGAGGAAGAACAGCGGCTCGGCACCCTGCACGACCAGGTCGTTGGCGCACATAGCGACCAGGTCGATCCCGACCCCATCGTGCTTGCCGGTGTCGATCGCCAGCTTGAGCTTGGTCCCAACCCCGTCGTTGGCGGCAACGAGGATCGGGTCCTCGAACCCGGCCGCGCGCAGGTCGAAGAAGCCGCCGAAGCCCCCCAATTCCGCGTCGGCGCCAGGCCGCCGGGTGCTCTTCGCCAGCGGCCCGATGGCCTTCACCAGCGCATTGCCCGCGGCGATGTTCACGCCGGCCTGTTCGTACGTCAGCCCCATGGCGACAAGTCGTAGACCACTTGTGTCTTGGAAATCCACCGAACAGTCGCCAGAAGGCGGTCCATGTTGCGCCGCGGCCGTTTGCCAATCGCCCTGCTTGCCGTTGTCCTCCTTATCGGGGGCGGGATCGGCTATGCCCAACTGGAGAGCGGCGACCGCGGCATCCTGCCGCTCGATAGCTCCAACACCCTGGAGATGGGCGGCATCAAGGTGGACGTCGGTGGGAAAACCGCGGACGAAGCCCGCTACAACGGCTGGCGCATCGCCCAGCGCGAAAGCTTCAAGGCGCTGTGGGCCAAGACCCACGGCCGCCCGATCTCTGAAGCGCCCACCCTGTCGGACGGCACCCTCGACGGGCTCGTCAGCTCCATCATCGTCGAATCGGAGCAGATCGGTCCCAACCGCTACATCGCCACCTTGGGCGTCCTGTTCGATCGCGCACGCGCCGGTGAGCTGCTGGGCGTCGGCGGGCAGGTCAGCCATTCCGCGCCGATGCTCCTGATCCCGATCGTCGTGACCTCGGGTGCAGCCACCAGCGTGGAGCAGCGCAACGCCTGGCAGCGCGCCTGGGCCGAGTTCCGCACCTCGACCAGCCCGATCGATTATGTCCGCGTATCCGGCATGGGCATCGACCCGCTGCTGGTGAATGCGGCGCAGACCGCCCGCCCGGGCCGCGGCATGTGGCGCAACATCCTCGATTATTATGGCGCGGCCGACGTGCTGGTGGCGGAGGTGCAGCTGCGCCGCGTGTATCCCGGCGGGCCGGCGACCGGTACGTTCAGCGGCTACTTCGGCCCAGACCGCCGCCCGCTCGGCAGCTTCACGCTCACCGCCCAGAACAGCGCCGCCATTCCGGAGATGATGACTCGCGGCGTGAGCCAAATGGACGCGCTGTTCGGCCGCTGGCAGGCCGCGGGCCAACTCGGCCCCGACCCGAGCCTGATTATACCCGAACCACCGGTGATCGATGAACCGGTCGAGGAGGAGCAGGAAGCACCCAAGGCGGTGCAGCAGAAGGCCGCCGCTTTCATCCAGGTCTATGTGACCAGCCCCTATTCGCCGGTCGGCTGGCTGCGCTCGATCCCGGGCGTGACGGAAGTGCGCGAATTCGGCAACGCCATCCTCTCCGTTGGCTACCGCGGCTCGCCGGGGCAGCTCGCGGCCGCGCTTAATGCGCGCGGCTGGCGGACCGACACCTCGGGTACCGTGTTCCGGATCACCGGCTACGCCCCGGCCGCGCCGCAGCCGGCGCCCACGCCTGCGCCGCCGGGGCCAGCACAGCAGCCCGCCCAACCGGCCACCAACACCGTTCAGCCGGCGCCGGGAGGAGCCACCGACTGATGCGCGCGCCCGACCAGATCGCGCTTCCGCTCGACTGGCCGCAGGGCAGCGACGACAGCCGGTTCATCGTCACGGACGCCAACCGCAACGCGTTCGAGCACCTGCGCCGCTGGAGCACGTGGCCGGTCAAGGCGACGATCCTCACCGGCCCGCGTCGATCCGGCCGCTCGCTGCTCGCCCGCGGTTTCATCGCGCGTGTCGGCGGCCGGCTGTTCGACGATGCCCAACGTCACGACGAGGAAGCGCTGTTCCACGCCTGGAACCACGCGCAGGAGAGCGGCCAACCGCTTGTGCTGGTCGCCGACGAGGCGCCGCCCGCCTGGAGTCCGACGTTGCCGGACCTCCGCACCCGGATGGCGGTCACCCCCGTCTGCCACATCCTCCCGCCTGACGACGAATTGTTCGCGGCGCTCATCCAGCGCTTGTTCGCCGACCGCGGCCTGCATCTTCCCGACGAGGCCCTGCGTTATGCCGCGATGCGGGTGACACGCGATTATTGGACCGCCGAGCGGGTGGTGGAGGCGATTGACCGCTTCGCCATCGCCGAGCGCGCCCGGCTCAGCATCCCGACCGTTCGCCGCGCCCTGATCAGCGCCGGCCTGATCGACGGGGGCGCCGAATGAATGCGCCCGTCGAGATCAAGGTCGACCCCCCAGCCCAGGACGAGCGTCGCTATTTCAACCGCGAACTGAGCTGGCTCGCCTTCAATCGCCGCGTGCTGGAGGAAGCCGCCAACCCGAAGCACCCGCTGCTCGAACGCCTGCGTTTCCTGTCGATCAGCGGCAGCAACCTCGACGAATTCTTCATGGTCCGGGTCGCCGGTCTCAAGGAGCAGCAGCTCGAAGACGTGGAGGAAACCAGCTACGATGGCCTGACCCCCGCCCAGCAGCTGGAATTGATCCGCATCGAGGCCGACGCACTGGTCGCCGAACAGCAGCGGATGTGGTTGGAACTGGGCAGGTTGCTCGCCGTCGAGCACGTCGAAGCGGTCACCCCTGCCGACCTCACCGACCGCGAACGCGACTTCCTGCGAGATCACCTCAACGAGCAGATCTTCCCGGTCTTGACCCCACAGGCAATCGACCCCTCGCACCCCTTTCCGTTCATCCCCAACCTCGGCTTCAGCCTGGTGTTCGCCATGGTCGACACTGCGGACGGTGAGGCGGTCAACGAAGTGCTGATGATCCCCGCATCCATCCCGCGCTTCATCCGCCTGCCGGGCAAGCGCGCCCGCTTCGTCACCATCGATGAAGCGCTGGCCGCCAACCTCGACCTGCTGTTCCCCGGCTTCGAATTGCTCGGCGCCGGCGCCTTCCGCGTGCTGCGCGACAGCGAGATGGAGATCGAGGAAGATGCCGAGGACCTGGTCCGCACCTTTCGCTCGGCCATCAAGGAACGCCGCCGCGGTCGGGTCATCCGCCTGGAATTCTCCAGCGGCACACCCGAGGATCTGGAGAACATCGTCCGCGCAGGACTCCACGCCAAACACGCGATCATCGCCGAAAGCGGCGGCTTCATCGGCATCGCCGACCTGGGCCAGCTGGTCGAGGTCGACCGCACGGACCTCAAGTTCGCGCCCTACACCCCGCGCCTGCCCGAACGCATCCAGGAACATGGCGGCGACTGCTTCGCGGCGATCCGCGACAAGGAAATCTTGGTCCACCACCCGTACGAGAGCTTCGAAGTGGTGGTCGCCTTCCTCCGCCAGGCCGCGGCCGACCCCGACGTGATCGCGATCAAGCAGACGCTCTATCGCGCCGGCAAGCAGTCGGCGATCATCGACGCGCTGGTAGCCGCGGCCGACGCCGGCAAGTCGGTCACCGCCGTGGTCGAGCTCAAGGCCCGGTTCGACGAGGAGCAGAACCTGCTGTGGGCCTCGCGATTGGAGCGGGCCGGGGTCCAGGTCGTCTACGGCTTCATGGACCTGAAGACCCACGCCAAGGTCTCCATGGTGGTGCGCCGCGAAGGCGCCGTGTTCCGCACTTACTGCCACTTCGGCACCGGCAACTACCACCCGGTTACGGCGCGCATCTACACCGACCTCAGCTTCTTCACCGCATCCCGCCGCGCCGCCCGGGACGCCGGCAAGCTGTTCAACTTCATCTCGGGCTATGTCGCACCCAAGGGGCTCGAACTGATCACGCTGAGCCCGCGTGGCCTGCGCGAGAAGCTGGACGGTCTGATCAACGCCGAGGTCGCCAACGCCAAGGCCGGCAAGCCCGCGGCGATCTGGGCCAAGATGAACAGCCTGGTGGACCCGCGCATCATCGACCGGCTCTACGCAGCCAGCGAGGCAGGAGTCAGCATCGACCTCATCATCCGCGGCATCTGCTGCCTGCGTCCGGGCGTCCCCGGCCTGTCGTCGAACATTCGGGTGAAATCGATCGTCGGTCGCTTCCTGGAACACAGCCGCATCTGGGTGTTCGCCAATGGCGCCAGATTGCCGCATCGCAAGGCCAAGGTGTTCATCTCCTCCGCCGACTGGATGCCGCGCAACCTCGACCGCCGCGTCGAAATCGCCGTGCCGCTGGAGAATGCCACCGTCCACGCGCAGGTGCTCGACCAGGTGATGGTCGCCAACCTGATCGACAATGAACAAAGCTGGGTGCTTGATGCCGATGGCCGTTACACCCGGGTCAAACCCGGCAAGAAGAGCTTCAACCTCCATACCTACTTCATGACCAACCCATCACTGTCGGGCCGCGGCCAGGCGCTGGAGGGCAAGAAGGTGCCCAAGCTGCAACTGGACCAGGGCGGCTGATGCCCGACCGTCCGTTTGGTCCCGTCGGGATCGTCGACATCGGTTCCAACAGCGTCCGCTTCGTCGCGTACGGCGGGTCCGAACGCGTCCCGAGTATGCTGTTCAACGAAAAGGTCATGGCGGGGCTGGGGGCGGATCTGGCCGAGACCGGGCGGATCGGCGAACCGGCGATGGAGCTGGCCCTCGAAGCGCTCGCCCGCTTCTGCCTCCTGGCTAAGGAGTTGAAGCTCAAGAAGCTTCACGCCGTCGCTACCGCCGCCGTGCGCGACGCAACCAACGGACCCGAGTTCCTGGAGCGCGCTGCGGCTACCGGCATCACCCCTGAACTCATCCCTGGAGTGGAAGAAGCCCGCCTGTCCGCACTGGGCGTGATCAGCGCCATCCCGCATGCCCGCGGAATCGTCGCCGACCTCGGCGGCGGGAGCCTGGAACTGACGCCGGTGGCGGACGGCGCCCCGGCGCCCGGCGTGTCGCTCCCGCTCGGCGTGCTTCGCGTCGGCGAGCAGGCCAGCGCCAAGGCGCTTGCCACCGCCGTGAAGAAAGGCGTGCCGGCCGAGATCCTCGCCACCGCCCGCGACGGCAACCTGTACCTGGTCGGCGGCTCGTTCCGCGCCTTTGCTCAGCTCGACCTGCTGCTGTCGGGCCACCCGCTGCCCATCGTTCACCAGCACGGCATGGACCCAGGCCGTGTTCGTGACCTCCGCAACCTGGTTCGTTCGACCCCGACCGATGAGCTGCGCAATCGGGTAGGGCTGCAATCCAGCCGCCTGCAAACCCTGCCCGCTGCCGCGGCCGTGCTCGACGCCCTGTGCCGGGTGCTCGGGCCGCGCCGGGTGGTGACCAGCGCCTTCGGCCTGCGAGAGGGCATTCTCTACGACAATCTCGGCGCCCAGCGCCGGGCCGAAGACCCGCTGCTCGCCGCCGCCTTCGAAGTCGGTGAGCGGCTCGGGCGCTTCGGCGACCATGGCGCCTTGCTGGACCGCTGGATCGCGCCGCTCTTCCCGGACGACACGCCGCTGGCCTGCCGGTTGCGGCTCGCATCCTGCCTGCTGGCCGATGTTGCGTGGAACGCCCACCCGGACTTCCGCGCCGAGTGGGCGGTCGACATGGGACTGCACGGCAATTGGGTCGGCATCGACGCCGAAGGACGAGCCGTACTCGGCCGCACCCTGTGCAGCGCCTTTGGCGGCGACGGCGCCTACGACGACGGGGTTGGAGCGCTGGTCGAGGCGCGGGTCCTCGAGCACGCCGAGAACTGGGGCCGAGCCATCCGGCTCGCGCAACGGCTGAGCGGCGGCACCGCCAGCCTGCTGAAGCGCACCGCGGTCGACCTCGACCGCAATCGGTTGCTGCTGCGCATGAAGAAGCGCGACGAGGGGCTGTACTCGGACACGGTGCGCAAGCGGCACCGGCAGCTTGCGGCCGCCCTCGACCTGGAACCCGACCTGGTGCTCGACTAGCCGCAGCTGACGGATGCGACCTTGTTGTCGGGTCCGAGCTTCACCCGCACCCGGTCGCCGTGGAAGTCCATGGTGACCATCTGCTCCGGCTGGATCCACTGCAGCACCTTGGCCCCGGACGCGCCCATCAGCTCCTCGCCTAGCTTGCCGGTCGCGGGCCGTCCCACATAGTCGGCCAGCTCGTCGGCCGAGCAGCTGCCCTTGCCGGCGACCTTCGGCTCGAAAATGGTGGCGCAGCCCGCCAGGAGCAGCAACGGTAGGGCGATGAGGGCAGGGCGGGTCATTCGGCGGTCTCCAGGGTGCGGGTCATCTTCAGCTTGCCGTTTTCGATGGCAAAGGCCAGCCGGCCCTCGACCAGGTCCAGCGCGTCGCGCCCGAACTGATCGAACCGCCAGCCTGACAGGATTGCCAGACCGGACCGCACGCCTGCCGCCAACGCCTCCAGTTCGTCCGAGCGCGCGATCAGCTTGGGCGCGACGCCCGTTTCCTTGGACCGGATCTTCAGCAACAGCTTGAGCAGGTCGCTGACCAGCGCCCCGTCCTTGGTCAGGCCCGGTCGGCGCGGCTCGCGGTCCGGCAGATCGTCCGCGCTCAGCGGCGCGGCATTGGCCAGCGCCTGCATCAGCCGCGCCCCGATATCGTTGTTGCGCCACCCCGCCGACAGGCCGCGCACCTTGGCCAGGTCTTCCTGCGTCTTGGGCGGCTGAGCGACGAGGTCGCTCAGCGTGTCGTCCTTGACGATTCGTCCGCGTGGAAGATTTTTGCCGCGCGCTTCCACTTCGCGCCAGGCCGCAAGAGCCTTCAATCGGCCCAGCACCGCCGGATTGCGGCTCGGCAGCTTCAGCCGCTTCCACGCATCTTCCGGCGCAAAGGCGAAGGACGACGGGTCGGCCAGCCGCTCCATCTCCTCGTCCAGCCACTGCCCGCGATTGGTGCGCTTCAGTTTCTGCACCATCTTGGGAAAGATCGTCGCCAGGTGGGTCACGTCGCCGATCGCATAGTCGATCTGGCGCTTGTCGAGCGGCCGCCGGCTCCAGTCGGTAAACCGCGCGCCCTTGTCGAGCGTGTGGCCGAGCATGGATTCGATCAGGTTCGAATAACCGACCTGCTCGCCGAACCCGAGCGCCATTGCCGCGACCTGCGTGTCGAACAATGGGTGAGGGGTCTTGCCGGTCATGTTGTAGACGATCTCCAGGTCCTGCCCGCCCGCGTGGAAGACCTTCAGCACGTCCTCGTTGTTGACCAGCAGGTCCCACAATGGCGCCAGATCCAGCCCGTCCGCCTTGGGGTCAATCGCCGCCGCCTCCTCGGTCGATGCGATCTGCAACAGGCACAGCTCGGGCCAGTAGCTGTTTTCGCGCATGAACTCGGTATCCACGGCGACGAAGTCGGCTCGGGCCAGGCGTTCGATCAGCGCGGCCAGGGTGGCGCTGTCGTCGATGAGGGGATGAATCTGCATATACCGCCCGGCTTTAGCGAGGGGCGCCGCGCTTGACAAAGCGAAGAGGGAAGGGGAAGCGCCGCCCCGCTTTTTCCACTTATTTCCAGCCCAAGCGAGCCCATCACCATGCACGCCTATCGCACCCACAATTGCGGCCAGCTCCGGGCCGAGAACGTCGGCGAAACCATTCGCCTGTCGGGCTGGGTCCACCGCAAGCGCGATCACGGCGGCGTGCTGTTCATCGACATGCGCGATCACTACGGCATCACCCAGGTGGTCGCCGACACTGACAGCCCGGCGTTGCCGGTCCTCGATCGCCTGCGGGTCGAGTCCGTGGTGACCATCGACGGCGTGGTGAAGGATCGCGCGGCCGGCACCACCAACGCCAACCTCGACACCGGCGATATCGAGGTGTTCGCCCGTGAGGTCACGGTGCAGTCCCAGGCCGCCGAACTGCCGCTGCCGGTCGCCGGCGAGCAGGAATATCCCGAGGATATTCGCCTCACCTACCGCTACCTCGACCTGCGCCGCGAGCGGCTCCACCGCAACATCATGCTGCGCTCCTCGGTGATCGCCTCCATCCGCCGCCGGATGATCGAGGGCGGCTTTACCGAGTTCCAGACCCCGATCCTGACCGCCAGCAGCCCGGAGGGCGCGCGCGACTACCTCGTGCCCAGCCGCGTCCACCCCGGCAAGTTCTACGCCCTCCCGCAGGCGCCGCAGATGTTCAAGCAGCTGCTGATGGTCGCCGGCTTCGACCGCTACTTCCAGATCGCGCCCTGCTTCCGCGACGAGGACGCCCGCGCCGACCGCTCGCCGGGCGAGTTCTACCAGCTCGACTTCGAGATGAGCTTCGTCACCCAGGACGATGTGTTCAACGCGATCGAGCCCGTGCTGGCCGGCGTGTTCCGCGAGTTCGCGGACGGCCGCTCGGTCACGGAGGGCGGCTTCCCCCGCATCCCCTATCGCGAATCCATGCTAAAGTATGGCAGCGACAAGCCCGACCTCCGCAACCCGCTGGTCATTGCCGACGTCGGCAATCACTTCCGCGGCTCCGGCTTCGGCCTGTTTGCGAAGATCGTCGATGGCGGCGGTTTCGTCCGCGCCATTCCGGCGCCGAACACCGCGGACAAGAGCCGCAAGTTCTTCGACGACATGAACGACTGGGCCCGCGGCGAAGGCTTCGCGGGCCTCGGCTACGCCACCCGCAAGGGCGGCGAATGGAGCGGTCCCATCGCCAAGAACCACGGCACCGAAGGCATGGACAGCCTCGCCTCCGAGCTCGGTCTCGGCCCCGACGACGGCCTGTTCTTCGCCGCCGGCAAGGAAGCGGAAGCGGCCAAGCTCGCCGGCGCCGCCCGCACGCGCGTCGGCCAGCAACTCGGCCTCATCGACGAGAACCGGTTCGAGTTCTGTTGGATCGTCGACTTCCCGATGTTCGAATATGACGAGGACGCCAAGAAGGTCGACTTCTCCCACAACCCCTTCTCCATGCCGCAGGGCGAGCTGGAGGCGCTGGAAACTAAGGACCCGCTCGACATCCTCGCCTGGCAATATGACATCGTCTGCAACGGCGTGGAGCTGAGCTCCGGCGCCATCCGCAACCATCGCCCGGACATCATGTACAAGGCGTTCGAGATCGCCGGCTACACGAAGGAACAGGTTGACGAGAACTTCTCGGGCATGATCAACGCCTTCAAGTTCGGCGCGCCCCCGCACGGCGGCTCCGCCCCCGGCATCGACCGCATCGTCATGCTGCTCGCGGGCGAGCCGAACATCCGGGAGGTCGTGGTCTTTCCGATGAACCAAAAGGCCGAGGACCTGATGATGAACGCCCCGGCGCCGGTCTCGATCAAGCAGCTGCGCGAACTCTCGATCCGCGTGGTGGGGGAGAATGCCGCCCAGCCGATCGGCTAAGCGATAGGGTAGCTGATCGCCATCACCTCGTAGCCCTTCTCACCGGCGGGCAGCCGGACAGTCCGCTCGTCCCCGATCTTCGCCCCGACCAGCGCCCGGGCGATCGGCGAGCTCCAGCTGATGCGCCCAGCCGACGCATCCGCCTCGTCCTCGCCGACCAGGGTCAGCACGCGGCGGTTGTCGTCCTCGTCGGCCAGCTCGACGGTGGCCCCGAACCGCACCTGGTCGCGTCCACCCTGGGCAGCCGGATCGACCACCTTGGCCGTCTTCATCACCTTCGACAGATAACCCAGTCGCCGGTCGATCTCGCGCAGCCGCTTGCGGCCGTAGATGTAGTCGCCGTTCTCCGACCGGTCGCCGTTACCCGCCGCCCAGCTGATCGTCTCGACCAGCTTGGGTCGCTCTTCCCCGAACAATTGCTCATATTCGGCCCGAACGCGCTCGAAGCCATCGGGCGTGATGAAGCGGGGCGGTCTCGTGTCGCCCATGCCCGGCCTCTTAGCCGAGCCGATCCTTGCCGAGGAAGGTGCTGAGATGCCGCGGCTGGGTGGTCGGCCGCGGGTTCAACCGGTCGTACACCACCGTATTCTCCAGTACGCGCTGCACGTAGCCGCGGGTTTCACTGAATGGGATGTCCTCGATCCAGGCCACGATGTCGCCGCCCGCCCGCCGCGGATCACCGTTGTTGTTGATCCACTTGCGGACGTTACCCGCCCCGGCGTTGTAGCTCGCGATCGCCAGTGGATAGCTCCCGCCCCATTGGTCGAGCAGTCGCCGGAAGTAGGCCGAACCCAGCATCACATTGTAAGCCGGGTCGGACGTCAGCCGGTACGGATCATAGCCATAGCCCATCTTGCCGGCTTGCTCGGCCGCCGTGCCCGGCATCAGCTGCATCAGGCCGCGCGCGCCCGCGCCGCTGACGGCGCTGCGATCGAAGCTCGATTCCTGCCGGGTGATCCCGTGCGACAGGCTCCACAGCGCCGGGTCGGCCAGCGGTTGCGACAGGTTGGGATAGCCCTGGCGAACGAAGAAGGGGGCGCCGTCATTGCGCGCCGACCGGGCGGTCCATACCGCAAGGTCCTGCCGCCCGATCTGGTTGCCCAGCTCCATCGCGAGCAGCCGGTCGCCGTCGTTGTGCAACGACTCGCTGAGCGCGCGGACGAACAGCGCCGCTTCCGGCCGGTACCCACCCGCGTTCAGCGCCTGCAGCGCCCGGACCAGCCGGCGCGACTGGAAGGCCTGCCGCTGGACGGGGGTGGGAATGATCACGCCCGCGGAAGGAACAGGCACCGGCCGGCCAAGCCGCTCCAGCGCCAGCTGACCGTAGAACAGCTCCGGATAGGCCGCTGCCCGGCTGAAATAGGTGGTGGCCTCGGCGTAGCGCCCGGCCTGGCTGGCGGACCGGCCCGCCCAGTAAGCGCCCTTGGCCACCACCTGCAGCGATCTGCCGCCCCGCGCATAGCGGTCGAACATCGGCATCGCGTCGGCCGGCCGGTTGAGCCCGCGCAGCGCGCTTACCCCCGCCAGCCAGGTCAGCGATGTGTAGTCGTCGCGCACGCCATAGGGCTGCAGCGCCGGCTGTGCTCCGGCCGGCAGCGCATCGTCCACCTGTCGGGCGATGTTGTAGGCGAGCGTGTACTGCCGCTCGGCCGCTGCGCCCTGGGCCGCGGACAGCATCAGCTCGTACCACTTCTCCGTGTCGACCGGGCGGTAGACAAAGCTGTGCGGCCGCGCGAGCAGCTGGCGCATGGCCGGGTCCCACCCGGCCTCTCGCAAGTAGCGCGCGCGTTCCTGCATCAGGCCGGCGTCCGTGGTGACCTGGCCCATGACCAGATTGTATTGCTGCTCCACGTTGGCCGAGCGCAGCTGCATGGCGATGCGGGCGGCGAAGGCGGGCCGCCGCGCGGCGCTGACGGAGACCAGGAGGCGCTGGGCGTTGGTCGGGTCGCGATCGATCAGCAGCCGATCGACGCGCCGGTCGTGGTCGACCGTGGTGAACTGCGCGCCGAACCGCTGAAACAAGGCCAGCTCGTCGGTTCCGGACAATCCCGGCGCCGCCCAGGCCTCGCGAGCCGCCGCCAGCGCCTCGACGGAGCGGCCCTGCACCGCCAAGCTCTCGGCCAGGCGCGACCAGCCGGTTCCGGTAATCGGCTTGTTCGTCTGAAAGAAGGCCAGCACGGTGGCCGCATTCTCGCCCGGCCGCATCTGCTTCTCGGCGGCACGGCGCATGGTGGTCTCGCCCGGCCAGTCGGGGTTGGCGATCAGGAACCGCGCGTAATCCGCGAAGGCATAGCCGTTCGACTGCCGCAGCCGCCGCCAGTCCTGAATCGCCCCGTTGACGTCGCCAGGATAGAAGGACGCGGGGGAGACTGCCGGCTGCGGCTGAACCGGAACCAGCAGCTGCGCGGAACTGGCGATGGCGGCCGACCCGAGCAGGCCGGTCAAAAGGATAGCCACTCGTCTCATGCTGGACATGATCGCCTGCCCGTCCTTATCAAACGCTGAACATCGTTAAACTTCGTTGTACATGCCCGGGTGAATCCCGGTGAAGGGGGCATTTCATGTTTTCCGGTTCAATCCCCGCGCTGGTGACACCGTTCACCGCAGGCGCCGTCGACGAAGCGGCCTTTCGCGACTTCCTCGAGTGGCAGATCGCTGAAGGCAGCCACGGCCTGGTCGCCTGCGGCACCACCGGCGAGTCCGCCACCCTCACCGATCCCGAGCACCGCCGGGTTATCGAGCTGACACTAAAGGTGGCGAACGGCCGCGTTCCGGTGATCGCCGGCTGCGGGGCCAACGACACCGAGCATGCGGTCGCCCTGACCCGCACCGCGCAGGAACTCGGCGCCGCCGCCGCCCTCCACGTCCCGCCTTACTACAACCGCCCCAACCAGGACGGCATCTATCTCCACCTCAGTCGGGTGGCGGAGGTCGGCATCCCCATCGTCCTCTACAACATCCCCGCCCGCACGGTGACCGACATCGCCGTCGAGACCATGGCCCGCCTGGCCCAGCTGCCCAACGTCGTGGCGGTGAAGGACGCCACCGGTGCGATTTACCGGGTTTCGGCCCAGCGCGCCGCCTGCGGGTCCGACTTTGTCCAGCTGTCGGGCAACGACGACATGGCGCTGGCCTTCAACGCCATGGGCGGGCGCGGCTGCATCAGCGTCACCGCCAACGTCGCCCCGCGACTGTGCGCCGAGTTCCAGGAAGCGACCTTGCGCGGCGACTACGCCCGCGCGCTGGAGCTGCAAGACCGGCTGTTTCCGCTCCACGCCGCCCTGTTCACCGACGCCTCGCCGGGCCCGGTCAAATATGCCCTCGGCCGCGTCCGCCCCGGCTTTCCCCAGGAGTTGCGCGCACCCATGACTCCCGCCGGTGAGGCGAGCCGCCGCGCGGTGGACGAAGCGCTGGAGCACGCCGGGCTGGTCTAACCGCTGGCAAAAGGCCCCAAGTCCCTCTACTTGGGCGACTTCATGGCCAAGCCACCCGCAGCCCCGTTCGACAAGCAGAAGGTCGTCGCCGAGAATCGGCGCGCCCGCTACGACTATTTCGTCGAGGAACGGTTCGAGGCCGGCATCGAACTCAAGGGCACGGAGGTGAAGGCGCTCCGGGCCGGCGAAGGCTCGATCGCCGAAAGCTACGCCACCATGCACGGCGAGGAAGTGGTGCTGATCAACAGCCACATTCCGGAGTACAAAAGCGGCAGCTGGATGAACCACGAGCCGCGCCGCCAGCGCAAGTTGCTGCTGCGTAAGCGCGAGATCGACAAGTTGAACGGCGCGATCACCCGGCAGGGTCTTACGTTGGTCCCACTTTCCATCTATTTCAATGGCAAGGGGCGGGCCAAGATCGAACTCGCGCTCGCCCGGGGCAAGAAGGTGCACGACAAGCGCGAGACCATCAAGGAACGCGACTGGAAGCGTGAGCAGGGGCGTCTGCTCCGCGCCCATGGCTGATCGCGCCCCGTTCCTTCACCGACTCGCGGCCAAGGCCACACCGTCCCGCGAAGAGGTGCTGGAAAGCCGCTGGCTGAAGCCGTTCGGCCAGCGCATCCGCCATTCGGAACTGTGGCGCTTCACCCGTCGCTCCGTCCCGCGGGGCGTCTTCGTGGGCCTGTTCATCGGCATTTTCCTGATGATTCCGGGCCTGCAGATCGTTGGAGCGGCCCTGCTGTGCATGCCGGTGCGCGGTAACGTGCCGATCGCGGCAGCCATGACCTTCTTGTCCAATCCAGCGACCACGCCCTTCTTCCTTGCCGCGTCCATTTACGTCGGCAATCGGTTCGGCTTTCACGCCGACATCGCCACCTTTGACGCGCTGCTCACGAAGGGTGCGGGGTTCGGCGAGTGGCTGAGCTGGCTGCTGTCCGACGCCGCCCCGGCGATGATCACCGGCCTGTTCGTCATCTCCTTAGTCGTGGCGTTCGTCGGCTGGGCCCTGTCGATTGTCGTTTGGCGCTGGTGGGTCGGCACCAAGTGGCGCAGGCGCACGCGACCTGAAATATTTCGTCATCACAGTTGAACTGGAGACCGTAAGTCCATGAAGCAAATGATGATCCTGCTTGCCGCGAGCACTGCCCTCGCCGCCTGCGCGACCACCCCCTCCGCGCGCGACGAAGCCGCCGCCGCGGCCGAAGCCGCCGCCACCGCCACGCCCGTCACCCCGGCCGAGGCTCCCAGGCCCAAGCCGCGCTTCGGCGACTTCGGCTTCGACACCGCCGGCATGGACCGCACGGTGCGCCCGGGAGACGACTTCTACGCCTTCGCCAACGGCACCTGGGCCAAGAACACGCCGATCCCCGCTGACAAGGCCGGCTACGGCTCGTTCAACCTGCTCGACGACCTGTCCAAGGAGCGCACCCGCGGAATCATCGAGCAAGCCGCCAAGGACCCCAACAACAAGATCGGCGCCGCTTACGCCAGCTTCATGAACGAACAGGCGATCGAGGCGAAGGGCCTGGCGCCGCTGCAGCCGTTGATGAGCCAGATCAAGGCGCTCGACAGCAAGGCCGCCTATCCTGACCTGGTCGCGCGCACCAGCCGCATCGGCGTGTTCGGGCCGGTGGTCAGCTACGTGGGCGTCGACGATAAGCTCAACACCCAATATTCGCTGAGTCTCTATCAGGGCGGCATCGGCCTGCCCGACCGCGATTATTACCTGAAGAAGGACGCGCGCATGGCGGACATCCGCGCCAAGTACGTCCAGCACATGACGAACATGTTCCAGTTGGCTGGCGAACCGAATGCCGCCGCTCGGGCCAAGGCGATCCTCGCCTTTGAAACCCAGATCGCCAGGGCGCACTGGACCCAGGTCGAGAGCCGCGACGCGACCAAGACCTACAACAAGATGACGGTGGCGGCACTGAACCGGTCGACCCCGGGCTTCGACTTTGCGCGGATGCTCAAGGCGGAGGGCGTCAACGTCAACGATGTCATCGTCGCGCAGCCGAGCGCCATGACCGGGATTGCCCGCGCCGTGTCGCGCGCGCCGCTCGGCGTGCTCAAGGATCAGCTGCTGATCCGTGCGCTTGACGGCTATTCCGACTACCTGCCCAAGAAATTCGACGACGAGAACTTCGCTTTCTACGGCACCACCCTGTCGGGTACGCCGCAGCAGCAGGCCCGCTGGCGCCGGGCGGTATCGTTCACCACCGGGGCGCTGAGCGACGACGTCAGCAAGCTCTATGTCCAGCAATACTTCCCGCCGGAGACCAAGGCTGCGGCCGACGAACTCGTCCGCAACGTGGTTGAGGCGATGGGCCGCCGGATCGATGGGCTGACCTGGATGGCACCCGCGACCAAGACCCGGGCCCGGGCGAAGCTCGCCAATTTCAACACCAAGATCGGCTACCCGACCCAGTGGCGTGACTTCTCGGGCCTGCAGATCAGCGCCGATGATGTCCTCGGCAACGCGATGCGCTCGGCCGAATTCGAGACTGCCGACAATTTCAGCAAGCTCGGCGGACCGGTGCGCAAGTGGGAATGGGGCATGACCCCGATGACCATCAACGCCTATGCGAACTTCGGCATGTCGGAGATCGTCTTCCCGGCCGCCATCCTCCAGCCGCCGTTCTTCGATCCCAACGCAGACCCGGCGATCAACTATGGCGGGATCGGTGCGGTGATCGGACACGAGATCAGCCACCACTTCGACGACCAGGGCTCCAAATATGATGAGACCGGGCAGCTGAAGGACTGGTGGACTCCGCAGGATCTCGCCGCGTTCCAGGCGGCCACCAAGAAGCTGGTGTCGCAATACGATGCTTATGAGATCTTCCCCGGATCAAAGGTCCAGGGGGCGCTGACTCTGGGTGAGAATATCGGCGATCTCGCCGGCCTGACCGTCGCCTACGACGCCTACCATCATTCGCTGAACGGGCAGCAAGCGCCCGTGATCGACGGGACAACGGCGGACCAGCGCTTCTATCTCGGCTGGGCGCAGGTCTGGCGCTCGAACATCCGCGAGGCGAGCATGCGTCAACGGCTGATCACCGATCCGCATTCGCCGACCATCCAGCGCACCTGGGTCGTTCGCAACCTCGACCCCTGGTACGGCGCGTACAACGTCCAGCCGGGCGAGAAGCTGTATCTGGCGCCCGACCAGCGCGTGCGCGTATGGTAGGCTGATGCTGCACACCAGGCTCGCCGCCCTCGACGCTCAACCGCTCGACCGCGGCGAGTCATGGCTCGTTTCGGCGCTACTGGTCGCTGCCCTCGGGGGAAGTGCCGGGCTGGCGCTGCTCGCCGGCCATCCTCTGGTCGCGGCGGTACTGCTGCTCAGCACGATCGTGGCGGCCGGCGTGTCCTGGGCTGCGTGGCGCCGCTCGGCCGCCCTGGCGCCGGTGACGATCAGCACGCCAGACTATGCCTTGGTCGGCTCGGCCTTGGCGCTGTCGCCCGACCCGGTTGCCCTGACCGACGGCCACGGGCGACTGATCAATGCCAATGAAGCCTATGCCCAGCGCTTCGCCGGCGCACCGTCGCCGACCCAGCTCGGCGTCGATGAAGCCGCAACGGCGGCGTTCCTGGCCGTGCGGGCGACAGCGTGGCGAGACGGGGAGGGTTCGGCATCCGAGGTCGCCACCAAGGATGGACCGACCAGCGTCGAACTCCAGCGGGTGGGGGCTCATGGCGACCTGCTGTTGTGGCGCTTTCCCCGGCCCAAGCGCGACTTCCTGGCCGTGCTGAGCGGTCGCGCCGTTGGCCCGGAAGGCGAGATCCTGGCCAAGAATGGCGTGCTGTCCGCCGTCACCGGCCCCGACGGCGAATTGCTTGCGGCCAACCGCTTGCTGCGGGAGCGCGCAGGCATTGGCGAGAGCCTGGCTGGGATTACGGTCTCCGAACTGCTGCGCCAGGATGAGGATGGCCGAGTCCAGCTGGCGGCGGAGGCCGAAGCCAATCGCCCGCTTCGCCTCCTGCACATCCCCGTCGACCCCGAGCGGTCAGGCCAGGCGGGCCTCAGCCTGCTGTTCGACACGCCCGAGGCGGCGTCGCTCAACAACGGCGCCAACCTCCAGGCGCTGCTCGACATCCTGCCGGTCGGCCTTGCCCTGGTTGATCGAGACGGCCGCTTCCTGACCACCAACAAGGCGTTCCGGACCGCCGGCGGGATCGGCGAAGCCGGCATGCCCGCTTACCCGGGTGACCTGGTTGTCAAGGAGGACAAAGCCGCCGTTGCTGACACGGTCCGCCGCAACACCCGCGGTCCGGCCATGTCGAGCGACCTGGCCGTCCGGCTGGTCCACAACCCGGGTGAGCCGGTCGCGCTGACCATCGCCGGCCTGCGTGGGCTCGGCGACGCGGCGGTCCTCCTGCTGCTCAAGGACAACAGCGAGGAAGCCAAGCTCAAGCGGCAGATCGCCCAGGCGACCAAGATGCAGGCGGTCGGCCAGTTGGCCGGGGGCGTGGCGCACGATTTCAACAACATCCTGACCGCCATCATCGGCCACTGCGACCTGATGCTGATGCGCCACACGCCCGGCGACAGCGACTATGACGACATCCAACAGATCAAGTCGAATTCGAACCGCGCCGCCGGCCTCACCCGCCAGCTGCTTGCCTTCTCCCGCCAGCAGACGCTGCGCCCACAGGTGCTGCAGCTGCCCGACGTCGTGTCCGAAGTTTCGCACCTCCTGAAGCGCCTGCTCGGCGAGACCGTCACCCTTCACGTCAAGCATGGCCGCGACCTAGGCCCGGTGCGGGCGGACCCGGGCCAGCTCGAGCAGGTGATCGTCAACCTGGCGGTCAACGCCCGCGATGCGATGCAGGACACCGGCAACGGCCAGCTCACCATCCAGACCTACTCGGTGCCGGCAAGCCAGGTGGCCGAGCTCGGCAGCGAGATCCTGCCGGTGGCCGACTATGCCGCGCTGAGCATCGCCGACACCGGCTCCGGCATCCCGGCGGCCGTGCTGGGCAAGATATTCGAGCCCTTCTTCACCACCAAGGAAGTCGGCAAGGGCACCGGGCTCGGCCTGTCCACCGTTTACGGCATTGTGAAACAGTCGGGCGGCTACATCTTTGCCGATTCCACGGTCGGGCAGGGCACCACCTTCGTCATCTACCTGCCGGTCCACCGTGACGAGGCCGGGGCGCAACAGGCACCGGCTGCGCCCAAGGTTCCGCAGGAGGAGACCTGGGGCTCCGGCACCGTGCTGCTGGTCGAGGACGAGGCGATGGTCCGCACCGTTGCCGAACGCGCGCTCACCCGCCAGGGCTATACGGTGGTGACCGCCACCAACGGCGAGGAAGCGCTGGAGATCATTGAGCGCGGCGATCCCATTGACCTGCTCATCAGCGATGTGGTCATGCCGGCGATGGACGGTCCGACCATGGTCCGCCAGGCCCGCGCCCTGCGCCCCGATCTTCCGGTCCTCTTCATGTCGGGCTACGCCGAGGAACAGCTCCGCAATTCCATCGACATCGACCATGTCGCGTTCCTCCCGAAACCTTTCTCGGTTCAGGAGCTTGCGGAAGCGGCCCGTAAGGTGTTAGCCCAAAAATAGATTTGCGCCCCGCGGTACTCGTCCGTATGCAGCGGGCCGTGAACACGGGGCGCGCCATACTCGTCGTTGAGGACGAGCCGCTGATTGCAATGATGCTCGAGGACTTCCTCGAGACACTTGGCCACAGCATCCACGCCAGCTGCGATTCCGTCGGCGATGCACTCGCCAAGGCGGAAGAGGGCGGCTTCGACTGCGCCATCCTCGACGTGAATCTGAAGGGTGAGGCCGTGTGGCCGGTCGCCGAAAAGCTTCAGGAGAAGGGCGTTCCGTTCATCATCGCCACTGGCGGCCATGTCGAGCCGCCGCCGGCCGCCTTCGCTCAGGCCCCGATGCTCGAAAAGCCCTACACGATCGACCGCATCACGCCGGTTCTGGAGCGCGCCGTCAACTAGTGCAGCTCAGCCGGCGTCCGCCAGGTTTGCCGGTCCGAAGCCATGGGGCAAGAGGTCGCCGATTCGGTGCGTCTCGACCTGCCGTCCGTCGCCGCTGGCGCAGACGATCTCGACGTCACGGCTGCCCAGCTGCGCGGCCTCCAGGATCGCCTGCCGGCAACCGCCGCACGGCGTCACCACGCTGCTTCCTTCCAGCTCGCCGTCGCCGGCCGCTCCGCCGGCCACCACGATCTTCGCCACCCGGCTTAGCCCGAACGCCTGCTGTGCAGCCGCCAATCCACTCTGCTCCGCGCACACCCCAAGCCGGTAGCAGGCGTTCTCCATGTTCGCGCCCGTGACGAGCTCGCCATCGGTGCTTAGGATCGCGCAGCCGACGTGGAAGTGGGAGTAGGGCGCGTAGGCCTTGAGGGCGGCGGCACGGGCCGCGGCGATCAATTGTTCGTTGGTCATGAGGGCGCCTTTAGCGTAAGCCGCGCCCATGACCGAGGGGGTTAAAAAGGTCGAGGCGCACGTCCTGCATGGGCGTCCCCTGCGCTGGTACGACCTTACCATGGCGGCGTTCGTCGCTATTCTACTGCTCAGCAATGTACTCGGCGCCGGCAAGGTGGCGACGGTCGACCTGCCCGGCATCGGCTCCTGGCCGTTCGGCGCCGGTATCCTGTTCTTCCCGCTCTCCTACGTGATCGGCGACGTGCTGACGGAGGTCTACGGCTACGCCCGAGCCCGCCGCTGCATCTGGGTCGGCACCGCGGCGCTGTTGTTCATGGCGTTCATGAGCTGGGTCGTGGTCTCCCTGCCGCCCAGCCCGGAGTGGACCGGCCAGGCCGCGTACGAGCAGGTTTTCGGGCAGGTGCCGCGGATCGTCTTCGCCTCCATCGTCGCGTTCTGGGCCGGCGAGTTCGTCAACAGTTTCGTGCTTGCCCGAATGAAGTTGTGGACGGGCGGCAAGCACCTGTGGACCCGCACGGTCGGCAGCACGGTCGCCGGTCAGGGAATAGACAGCCTGATTTTCTATCCGCTCGCCTTCTGGGGTGCGGCGGGGTTCAGTCATGAACTCGTCATTCGGCTGTTGTTGACGCAATGGGCGCTCAAGGTCGCATGGGAAGCGCTGCTGACCCCCGTCACCTACGTGGTGGTAGGCGTACTGAAGCGCGCCGAGGGATTGGATGTGTATGACGAGTCTACCGATTTCACGCCGTTCGCTGCTCGCGTGTAGCGCCGGGCTCCTGCTGGCCGGCTGCGCCACGACGCCGCAGCCCCGAACCGCCGCGGCCGCCCCGGTCGAGGTCCAGATCCTCGGCCTCAACGACTTCCATGGCAATCTGGAAACGCCGTCCCCGCCGGTCGACATCGTCCAGCCGGATGGGACCAAGCTCAACACCCGCGCCGGTGGTGCCGCCGTGCTCGCCACGACCCTGCAGCGGCTGCGCGCCGGTCATCCGAGCGTCACTGTCGCAGCCGGCGACCTGATCGGCGCCAGCCCGCTCACCTCCGCTTACTTCCTCGACGAGCCCTCCATCCGGGCGTTGTCCATGGCCGGGCTGGAGATCGCGTCCGTCGGCAACCATGAATTCGACAAGGGCGCGGCCGAGCTCACCCGCATGCAGCGCGGTGGCTGCGACAAGCACACCAGCCGCGTGCCCTGCCGGCTGGAGCCGTTCACCGGGGCCGGCTTCACCTATCTTGCCGCCAATGTGGTGACCGATGCGGGAACGACGCTGTTCCCCGCCACCACGGTCAAGCAAGTCGGTCCGGTCCGTCTCGGCTTCATTGGCATGACGCTCAAGGAAACGCAGACGCTGGTCACGCCAGCGGGCGTCGCCGGCCTCCATTACACCGATGAAGCCGCCACCGCCAACGCGCTGGTGCCGGGGCTGAAGGCGCAGGGTGCAGACGTGATCGTGCTCCTGATCCACCAGGGCGGACGGGTCACCGACACCTATCGGGAGCGCGGGTGCGAGGGACTGTCGGGCGACCTCTTGCCGATCCTCGATCGGCTGGACCCGGCGATCGGCGTGATAGTCTCCGGCCACACCCACAATGCTTATGCCTGCCAGCTCCAGGCCGGCGGCACCCAACGGCTGGTCACCAGCGCGGGCAAGAACGCCTACCTCGTCACCGACATCCGCCTGACCTACGATGCCGGCGCCCGGCGCCTGCTCAGCGCCACCGCAGAGAACGTCCCGGTCACCGGCACCACAGCGGACCCGGCCATCGCTGCGCTGGTCGACCGCTATGCTGCGGCGGCGCGCCCCGCCGCCGAGAGAGTGGTTGGCAAGCTCGCCGGCCCAGTGCTCAAGGACGCCGATGACGGCGAGAGCGGGGCCGCCGCGCTGATCGCCGACGCGCAGCTGGCCGCCACGCGCCCGGCGAACCGCGGCGACGCGCAGATTTCCTTTATCAATGCCAGCGGGGTTCGCACCGACCTCAAGCCCCGCGCCGACGGCACTGTGACCTACGGCGACATCTTCGCGCTTCAGCCATTCGGCAACAACCTGGTGGTGAAGACCCTCACCGGCGCTCAGCTGAAGGAACTGCTTGAGCAGCAGTTCAAGGTCGAAAACGGGAAAGCGCGGGTCGCCAGCCTGCTGGTCCCCTCGACGGGCTTCGGCTTTAGCTATGACCTGAGCTTCCGGGAGCGGCAGCGCATCCAGGCCATGACCCTGAACGGCCGCCCTATCGACCCGGCCGCCCGCTACCGGGTGACCGTCAACAACTTCCTGGCCAGCGGCGGCGACGGCTTCTCGGTCCTGGCGCAGGGCACGGACGCGTTCGACGCAGGGCTCGACCTGGATGCGCTCGAAGCCTGGCTGGCGACCAACCCGGCCCAGCCCAAGGTCGGCCGGGTCAGGAACTCCACGCCCGGCGGGTAGGGCGATGTCAAACGGGGGGTCGGCTGCTGAAGATTGATCGTTAGCTGGCAAGTCCTATAAAAA
>Ga0210040_10002710_pt1 | contig 24682 bp, 26 predicted proteins | sample CryGeyCG12114_NA_FD_185462 | JGI IMG/M metagenome (GOLD analysis project Ga0210040, IMG submission 185462) | Groundwater microbial communities from aquifer - Crystal Geyser CG19_WC_8/21/14_NA (SPAdes) (version 2) | ecosystem: Environmental > Aquatic > Deep subsurface > Groundwater | place: USA... | reverse complement strand
TGTAGCTTGTCTGAAGCCCATTCCTTTTGAGTTGATGAATTCCTGCAGCAGGGTCCCACCTCCTCAACCTTTCTTCTTGTCCCTCTTCTTCCCACCTGAGGCACCGCCTCCACCACCGCCCATCCCGCCCATCCCGCCCATACCCTGCATAGCCTGCATCATCGCATTCATATCCATCCCACCCGCCCCACCACCACCAGCGGGCAACTGCCCCGCCGCCTGAGCCTGCTTCATCTCCTCCATAGCGTCCTTGAAGAAATTATCGCTAACCCCGCCCCCACTGACCGCAGCACTATGCACAGGCAACACATCGCCCATCTTCCAGCCTCTCGGCACCGCCACTTTCGTCTCCAAGAAGTTCTCCGGCACCGGCAACCCCTGTATCTTCAGCTCGAGCGGATCCTCCGGCTGCGTCGGGTGCTCCTTCATGTACTCCGCCACCAGCTTATACAGGTACTGCTTGTTCCTAATCGTAGGATGCAGCGGCTCTTTCGTGTCGTTGTCGAATAGCTGGACTTTTACTCGGCCTGGGTTCGCCCAGTCCTTGGGATGTGTCTTGTCTGGTTCGAGTCTGACGCGGATGGAAGGGCCCACGACGTAGCGGACTGCTTTGAACACATTGAATGCGAGCGGGTTCTGGACCGCGAGTTTGGAGGGGACGCGCCGGCCGGAGTGGCGTGTGCGTGTGTTGGAGAAGTAGATTGGGTAGAGGGTTGTATAGGGTTTTATTTCTGCTCTTTGGGCGGAGATCTCTGCTTGTGTGGGTTGGTTTTGCGTTGGGGGAGGCGGGCGGGTGAGTGTTGGGTTCTGGGAGGTCGGAAACGAGGGCTGTGGCTGGGATTGTGAGGGTGCTGGTGCTGGTGCTGGCGCATCTGCGCGTCGTATTATCTCGTCTCCGAGGAAGTCGGATGGGTCGTCGATTTCGGGGTCGCTGTCTGATACTTCTTCTATCCGTGGATTGGACATGCTGGTGGCTGTAGCTCCTCAATTGCTCCGCGATATGGTGGGTTCTCGCAAGGTTGTCGAAGTCTACGCTTTGCAGAGTATGTGTCTTCACAGTTCATCTGGCACCGTACTCAGATGGTACATAATTTGGCAGCCCACGGCGAATCGATGCGCCAGTGTGGGGGTGTCATGGAAGAACTTCGGAGCGCGTGTGTGCACTGCCAGGAGGACCCCCAGCGTCACGTCTGGTTTTAAGTCGGTACGCTATTGCGGCTATAAGTGGTCCATCATGCCAGATCCAACGACACTGGCCTAATCGAATGGTTGCAATGGCTGTCTATACGAGCTTGCGAGTCTTCCATGGATATTGTCCTTATTACCAGAGAAGCCAACCACTTGGGCCACCTGCATCAAGACCGATGAGACTCTCACTGACTTCGTTTGTCCATGACCTCCATGGCCAGTCTACAAACGGCGAGATACAGCAAGAGATGTGTCTCTTGCGGCAGGATCATCTGCGTGCAACTTCTATCATATAGCGTACATTGTGTCAGAAGACTGCAAAACGAAAGCGATCCAAAACTATCAAATTCTATTAGGGCAAGACTTCTCTAAAAGCGCTGCATCCTATGCAGTATTCGCGGCTCTACCCCACCTGATCCCCTTCATGTCTTTATCCTCATCCTTTCCAGGCCAGAGAATACTTCCTTGCCACAGAGCCTTGATGTTGAAAACTGCGACGACCAGCCAGAGAACGACCAGCATGATGGTCAGAGCGCTGCAGATGCCGTTGACGGCGGGACTGCTGAAGGCTCTTCCCATTTGTATCGCACCCAACGTGAGGCCGCCGTTGGGGAATATGAAAGCCCACCAGTTGAGCGTAAATGTCATGTCCTTGAGGCCGGAGATGACGGCGAGGGTCGAAATGCAGAAAAACCAGAATGCGAAGAGCAGCAGGAATGTACCCGCCATGATGCCGAGGACTTTGACGAGCTCGGCGACGTTCGTGTCCGTCGTGCCGAACGTGTTGGGTGACAGGACTAATGGGGCTTGCAATCCTAGAGATATGAGGCCGGCGGATGTGTAGCCTAATCGAAGAGTTAGCATGAGTCTGAGTGCCATCACCTCGATTGGGATGTACGTACCTGCAGGTCCCACCGAAACGTACATTCCTGGACGTGTAGGTGCAGCAGGCAAGATTGACACCATGAGCCGTTGAGTGTAGATAGCGTACATCAATAGAGAGACGGTCCAGGCCACACCCTGCAGCATCACTGCGCCGACCCACATCGGGTATGCAGCTGCCTGCGGCTGTGATGGAATCAGAGTGCCCGCTAGAGGTCCAACAACTAACAGGGGGTAAATCGGGAAAATCCAGGCCGGCAAAGCATTCGCCACATTCAGCTTCTCATCCTTGAAGAAGAAAAAGTAGTGAAAGATGCCGACCAACAAGACGACGGCGCAGTATATCCAATACAAGACCTCGAGCGCCTTGATCAGCCATGGGCCGGTATGGGGGACGCCGTACGCTTGCATGCCGTTCAATATAAGTGCGACCGAGACCCAAAAAGAGCCGAAGAAGAGGCCCTCGACAGGGTGGTGCAGTGACGCGATAAACTTCTTCGGAATCATGATGAACCGTGTCGTTATTGCAGCGAGGAACGTGACGAAGAGCACCAAGTCTACGATGTAGAAGATGACGCCGATGGTATCCAGACCGGGGAAGCGATTGGGCGTTTGAGCTATGCAGACGGCGACGGCGCCCGTTGACATAGTGCATGCGAACCATATCCTGAGTATGGGTGTCAGCAAGAGACAGAGGTATTTAGGGTCTATCAATCGTACCATGTGAAGTGGGCAATGCGGTCTCGAAGACCAGCCTTTGTAGGAGAGTCATCATCAATGTCATTCGGAGGTTCCTTGGACTTTTCGGGATGCGGTACTCTCTCCTTAAATTGCGGCATCTTAGGAGTGTGCTGTCGTGGTTTGCGATACGGCAGATATAGGTATGAATGTTTACGGGATCTGAGGGTGTGCTATGTTCCAAATTGCACTTTGTATCTACTGACGGAGTTGTTATTAGGGCAGGGTCACGAACCCTTGAAGGTGTAGAATGATCGGGTCGTGTGATGTAGGAAGACATGCGATGTAAGGACAGTTTTAGCCACAAGAAACCTTCGGCGGTCGCTAAACAAACATTGAATCGTCATATGGGAAGCTTGTGCTCAGGCTTGGCATCTGAACAGTTGGCACGTAATCTGGGCAAAGCGCGGTACGAGATGTGGCAACTACCCTGACGCCGACAGCAACAACAAAATGAATTGGTTTCCACCCTTACGGCGGTAGCACGGTTCGTCTAGACACTGACGTCGACCAAGGCTGTGGCTTGCGGGCCGAGAGTATGCTTAAACACAGCCAATGAAGTACAGTCTTGGCTATGTTACAATTCCGCATACCCGTGGTGTAATTAGAATAACGTACAAGTAGCTAATCAAGGACAGCTTATCACCACATACCTGCCTCATGGTTTTCTATCAAAAGCCGCATCTGATTCTCTCAACTTGTAGCGTGGCGTGCGAGCTAGTATGAAGGTCGAAGGATAAGACAAGGTCAATATGTGCCACTGTTTGGCAAATTGACAGATACTGCTAATCGACGCTCTACGGCCAGTTCATCGACGTTGCCGTCCTCATCATTTACGTGCTGACTTTATTAGCGATAAGTTGTGTTCTCATCAGGAGCGCCCCTCTTCGCGTGCTCACTAACAGAAACTCTCCGATCTCACTCCGTGCTTGCTCTTCTTGGGTTTCAGCTGCTTGCCCTCTTTCTCTTCGCTGCGTGTCTTTCATCTGAGGTCGGCTGATTGAAAAAGCCAGAAAAACCCCAAGTGGCTTCTGATGGTCCACTACCTGGAAAACAAGGCTACAGCTCGTTGTATCGTACGAATGAGACAACGGACGTCTCAGCAAATCTTCCTACATGCTTGGATCTGTAAATAGTGCGTTGGGCGTCAGTCATACACTGGGGCTTTCAGAAGATGGTTCTCAGCAGGCTCGAGCAGGATGGCGGTCAAGGTTCGAAACAAAGGCGTTTGCCAGGGTCATCTGTAGAGCAACACATGCAAGCTGTGAGCTCAGCTACAAACAGCACACCAGCATCCCCAGCATGCTGACCGCCCTTTCAGCCGTACTCACTTCTCAGCGACGACGCAAAGGCGCTGACTTTGATATTCAACATGATCACACGTACATGTCTCCTCCCCTGATTCCTCACCAAGCAGAGACATTACCCGCAAAGCGAGTCCTAAAAGCCACCAGAATCTCGCTCTGCTGATCCTCCACAGGCTCAAAAATGGCTAGCTCTACGGCACACCCGAAGCATTTCCACGAAAGGAGCCTGATCGGCTGGCAGGCAGCATATGAAACGCGAGAGTTCTTTGTCAAGATCTTGGCCGGACGTGGATAAGGCGCTGAACACCATAGCACAGCAAAGTGTGCTCGTGCTAGGCACCTTCCAGCCGTTTCTTCCATCTGCTCTGCTCACAGTACATATCTGTGGTCCTCCCATCCCCGGGCTTCTTGCTTCTGTATCAATCATCTTTTTCGTCCATATTCTCCTGATCGTTTGCAACAGAGCATAGTCTTACAACCCTCACAACCCTCACAACCCTCACAAATTCTAGACCTTTCAGAACCCTTCACGACCCCTAACCATGTCCTCCTACCCAGCCGTAGAGAAAGGTCCCAGCAGCGCCAAATGGGGCCTAAGAGACCTCCTCATCCTATTGGTCGTCTTCGCCCTCCTCGTAGGCCTAGGCCAGCTGCTCAACAAAATCCAGACCTCTATTGAACGACAATTCGGCAGCAACAAGGACAAGGACGAGAAGAAGGACAAGACAGTCCAACCCCGCGAACCCAAAGATCAACGGCCCCTCCCTGATCTGAATGTTGCGATTAAAGATCTCCGCTTGGCTGTCAAGGCTCACGGTGCGAAGGCCGAGGTCGCAATGTGAGTTCGGTGCTCGATGAGTGTGAAGATGGAGCTAATGGGTGCTGCAGTAAGCTGGAATGATTGGCGTGAGTGACGGGTGGACACGCTCCTGGGTATCCAGGTGTGGGTGTGATTCCTGCACCCAATCGGCTGTTGCTGACCGCATCCTAGTCATTGGGCTTGATGGAACCGTGACCTGACTTGCGAAGCTCGAAGCATAGGAGAGGAGCGGAGAGATGGAGCAGGAGGGTAGCTTCATGAATTTCTTTCGGTGTCCGTTCTGGCGCTCGGAATTTCGAATGATGGCTGGGGTTGGCAGTTCCCCTTCGGTCGCTGAAGGGAACTTGAAGTACGATCTCGAGCAACGGGTAGTGGCAATACACAATGCTGCAAATTGGCATGAAGTAGCGGTATTTGGCGCTCACTGCTGGTCCGGAGAAGGTGAACTAAATCATGCAGCATGTTGTCGGCCATGCGATCCCCATCTGCCCATCGTGTACCCGAGTATCGCGTAGTAGGAGTCCCCGTGCTTTGATGTGTTATGCAACAATCAATTCGGAATACATTCTAGAAGAGAAGCTCGTCGCGTAGAACGCGTAAAGTACAGTACAATACACGAATCAGGACTTGCCACCTTTGCTGCCTCAGTATCTTGTGAAATCCAGGACTTTGTCAAGCATGCTTAACACGCTTCTGTTATTGTCTCCCCACCACCAAGCCTCACACCAATCACAGTGGACAACTGCCCATCAGGTCTTCCACCCACTTTCATCTTCCATCAGCACCACCAACGCTCCACAGGGGTGCAACGGTCTCAACAGCCCGCTCAACGACAGCCATGATCCGCTCTTTCCAGACCTTACTAGCACAGTCCAACGTCAGGTCATCCAGCCACAACCGTGCAACCATCTTATCGACTTTGATCTCCAGACCAGGCACCGGTATGCCCTGCGCTGCAAGACGAGCGCGCTCGGATGCAACAAGGGCGGCATTTCGTTGTTCGATTGCTTCTTCATCGTCAGAGTCTGCGTCGGTGTCTGCCTCGCTTTTTGTGGCTTTTGATCCCGGCTGTGTCAGATGGCTGATCCGTGGAGTCTCGATGGGTGTTATGTTATCGCCGAATTGTTCTTCTAGGAACATGCAGAGGCGGGAGAAGCGTTCTTCGGGCGTGAGGTAGGCGAGTTGGTTGCGCAGGGCGAGGGGCTTATGGTCGCCGTTGGTTGTGCCATTGACTTGTTTGATAGCTGTCTCTTCGAGAGACTCCTCAGACTTCGGACTGCGGCTGTGGTGATGGTGGTGTTTGGCTTTGCTGGAGGAGTACTTGACTGCGGCTGGACTGCTTTCGACTGTGGTTAGGACTGCCATGACTGCATCTGCTATGCCGTCGTTCATGGTGTTCCCTTCCCATTCGAGCTCGATTTCTTTGGCTTGGCCGGACCATTTCAACGTGATGCAGCCCATGATGAGAAAGGTACGAGGCGGTTCAGAGACCAACTCTTCGTCTGCTTCTTCCTCTTTCGGTATGACTTCCATTTTTGTGGTGCCATTTGTCTGTTCTGTGTGGCCGTTGGACTCTAGTTTTATTTTTCCGACTTCTTCGATTGCGCCGAATGTACCTTCCAGCGCCCACTTGATCAAGTCAATTCCTGCTGCGCTCAGCGTAATATGCTGCTTGCACAGCACCGTGGTGCTCGTGAGACCGGCATATTCTTTCAGATCTTCAGGTGCCATTAGACTTAGTTTGAAGCCGTTCTGGACTATAACACCACTGATGACTCTCTCGTCTTCAGATTTCGTAGGAGCTGGTATTTGTGCCAGTCTGCCAACTACTTTCGCAATCTTGTCCTTCCTAAATGGTATCTTGACTTCTGCACCGTTCTCAGGACTGTATACTTTTGTTTGTTGGACATCAGCGTTGCTTGCTGTACGCTTGGAGTTATTGTCAAGCAATCTCGATTTCAGCCTAGCAGCTTGAGACTTCTCGCCGTGTACTAGAATGATATGTGGCGCGCGAACAGCTTCGATGAAGTCAATGTTCTGCTTGCCAGTGACGTGCGCAGCAAAGGAGAATTCCTCCACCGAGCACCTTCGTGGTATCAGCACTGCATCATCGTCTTTGTTTCGACGGCCAATGGACTGAGCATTGTTCCCACTCATGATGGCCGGTATCTGGTCTGGCTCTGATAGAATGGTCCGTCCCATAGTGCCTTCGACATTGTATCCAGTCATGACGACGCCATTTCTCTGGTCGGGCGCCCACCTCTCGAGTAATATTCTTGACATGCCAGATTGCAGCATACCAGGCGAGGCAAGCATGACGCAGCTTCCGACATCGTCAAATCGATCCAAGCTTCGCAAACTTCGCACGAAGCGGAAGTCCCACGGACCAGCGCTGACACCTTTAGCGTTGCCACTAGCTTCAGCTTCCGCCATACGTTCTCGAAAAATCCTCTTGATGTTGTCGTTCATTGCGTTAATATACGTTTGGTACACAACCATGCATTTCCTGGCTGTGTTTCCCGTGTAATAGATTGGCGTCTTCTGCAGCTCGGGATGCCTTTGCCAGTAATCCTCCAAGATGAGTAGCAGTTCCTGCGCTCTTCCAAGTGCGAACACTGGCAGCAGGACCTTTCCACCCCTGTTCACGATGTTTGTAACTGATTTCAGTAAGGCGAACTCCCTTTCTTCTCGAGGGGGAGCTGTGGAAATGCCAAAGGTAGACTCGGATATCAGCAGGTCGATCTTGCCAACCTTCTTCTGATCTGGGACAGCGGCAGCTACCAAGTGTCGATCTTGCTCTGTCGAATAGTCTCCGGTGAAGAAGATATTGAGCCCGGCAATGTTGATGAGGAACATGGCAGCGCCCAAAACATGTCCAGCTGGATAAGGCGTGACTTGCACGCCGTTTATGGTGTGGGTGGTGTAGAAATCTATCGTCTCGATTTGTGTCAAGGTGGAGATGTGGTCTGCTTCTGTGTAGAGGGACGTCCTCTGATCGGATGTGGAGGATGTATTGCTGACTCGGACTGAATCCTGGATGAGCCATTTGTATATGGCCTTTGTAGGATGGGTCATGAAGACTCGACCACGGAAATTCGTCTTGGCGAGTACGTAAGGTAGAGCTGCGGCATGATCGAGATGGAAACTGCCAGACAAAGGAAGGTTAGCAAAGGGTCAAGAATGGGTATGGCAGTAGAGAGGTACAAGCCTCAGCAGAGCGGCTATGTGGTCGAAGAAGATCTAGGAAGGAGCAAGTTGATTGAAAGGCATGGTATTGTCCTGATCTAAGATACAGCATGCTCACGGTGCGCTTGGGAGAGAGCGGTCCAGTTGCCTTCCCAGCTCGTGATATATGCTTCCCACATGCACGCTCACTCCACATTGCTTCCTCCGCTGCCATACAAACCTGCGCGGCAAAAGCAAAAGGAGTTGAATGTACGTACTGGCTGATGAGAAGGATGTCAACAAGTCCGAGGTCAAAGTCGTCGAAGTAAGGCATTGCGGCCATACCCTCCCTGCCTGTATGCATGCCAGCGTCGAGCTAGCATTGTGTTAGCACTCTGTCCGGATGCTTGTTCTGCCGCTCGTACCATAACAGTCTTGCCCTTGTACTGTAGTATGTGACATGATCTTCCGACTTCCTGACAACCTCCCAGACCAGTGAAGGTCAATTCATCAGATGGATCTATCGGGTCTTCGTCCTCAGCCGCGCCACTTATTGCGGCAGCTTTGCGTTTTGCAGCCATGTGGAAGATGTCCCTTGCTAGCCGCTGGTCCCGTCGTTGGGTTGGGCTTGTGTCTGATGCTGCATGCAGGTGGTACTATACGCTCTGCCTTGCAATTTGTATATCCTTACAGGAAGAGACAATTAGTGGCGTGAATCGTGGTAGTCACCACGGCGGTGAGTCAGTCATGAGTATGTCGTTTGCATTGCCATATGCGCAGATAGCGAAGTCCAGGGCGCACTTGCCGTGAACTTAGGAGGGAGGAAGCCTGAGGAATCCGCAACTGCACCCACGTCACGTGCATCTCAAACCAATGATTCACGCTCAACTCTGAACACTCATTCACTTTACACTTCTATCAATATCAAGCTCAACGCTATTGTCGCCTGCGCATTCGACACAAGCGCCTGTCCCGATCTACCACTTTCGCCGACGACGAATTTATGACCAAGTAGATGCGCCTCGATATCTGGGATGATACCGCTTACTTGGACGGGGTCAGAGCATAAAGGCTCGCGCATACGGCCTTCTGGCTCTTTACCTGTGCCGTAATACTGGCAGAGATTTGAGGTTCCAGCATGGCGCAACCTCCGCCGCCACAACAACGCCCGTCGTATTCCCAGCAATCGCAATCCTACAATCATGGATATCCGCAACCGAACGGGCGACCCCAGTTTAGTCCTCAATCGCCTACAGCCTCGATGTCATATTCGTCTCCCTCCCCTCAACCACAATTCTCGCCTTCTTATAGTGGGCAAGCGCCGCCCTCGAAAAGGCCACGACTCTCGCCTGATGCTCCCTCATCATTTGCGCAACAGCCTGTGCATACCCCACTGGCAGGCAGCCCTGTCAATGGTCAGGTGAACGGGACTGCCCATTCTGGCCTGCAGAGATATGGATCCATGGCGCCTCCTCAGCAGCCATTCATCAAGAGAGAAGAGGCCGATATGAATTTCCTCCGGGAAACGAGCTTTGAGTCTGGAGGTGGGCCTTCTCCTGCGTCATTGAACCGTGCCCTGTCTCCAAATGCTGCACCTTCTTTCGCGCCCGGTCCAGAGTCCTTCAATGCGAACGGCGGCCATATCAGGCCAGGCAGTAGCGGTGCCGAGATGAGAGCCCCGCAGCCCGTGGTCAAACAAGAGGAGAGGCAGGCCAGAAGCCACCAGCGCAAGGATTGGGAGGAAGCGAGGCATTCGCAGCACGAACTGTGGGATCCCTTCCTCTATGGCGCCACGCTTAACGATAAAATCAAGAACATAAGCCATAGAAGTAATCTGGCCGAGCCACAAGCTGGTGTCCTGGTCAATACACAAAAGAATCAGCCACCTCCAACCGTACGAGTTAATGGTCTGGAAGGAGCGACTCGAATCATTAATAAAGGTCAATCTATCCTGGACACGAAGGACAAGGCGGAGAGACTCAATGAGCTAGTTAAACTGTTGTCACTTTCTACCAAGGCAAGAATCACCGGCCTTGTGCAGGCTGCTGCCAGGCTTGCTCTGGAAAGGCGGCAGCATTCACAAGGTCGTATCCCTGAGGATTGGTCAGATATTGCTGTGGCGTCGAAGCCGACGACTGAGACGGAGCCGCAGAACGTTTCAGGTCTTGCAGTGAGCGCAGGCATGAAACGTAAGCTCTTGCTATTCTGCTCCTTTCCTCCTTTGCTAACACGAATTGATAGGAACACGCGACCAGGCGGACGACGAGACCGCTCTACAACCTCAATCTCAAGCCTCATCTCACCCTGCAAAAGCCGAGTTTGAAAAGCTTTCTTCGAGGGAACTAAAAGCTGAAAAAGCACGCCAGGCTAAGAGACGAAAGAGAGATGAGGTGATCACAGCTCAAGAAACCGAGGCGGAGAAACAGGCTGAGGCAGCGGCTATCGCGGCTGCTGCCGCCGACAGCGAAAAGAGAACAACCAAGAAAGAGCGGAAGATGGCAGAAACCAAAGTAACGGAGCTGCAGCAGCATGCTTCTACGAATGAGGCTGCCAGAATGGCCACTGCGAATTTATTGGGGAGGTTTGGCAGTAGCAAAAAGAAGACCTATTCTTGGATGGCTGGAGGAGGTGCGGCCGGCAGAGCGCCAAGTTCAACGGCTACCCCGACGAGGTCTACCTCCTTTGCAGCTCCTGCTCAGGATAAAGCTACTGAAGTCCACAAAGGTCTCCAAATCGGCCATTTCGACGAAAGAACTGAGCCAGGCGTGCAGGCACGAGACCTGCTTCTCGTGCTTGAGTCAGACGGTCGAGCCGCACAATCATTCGTTAGGGCTAGCAGCATTGTCGACGAGACAGCTGCTAGAAGCGCGACTTGAGCATTGCTTATGAGGCGTTGGGAGGTCAGCGTTGCATTCAGACTTGCATCAGGGAGTGAATCGCGAGGTGAATTGTGTATAACAGTGCGCAAAGCACATCACTTCCACGTTTCATGCATGTTGTTTGGGAAAATCTGGGAATGATATGGTGCATATAAGGAGCGTTGGCGCTCTTTTTATTGATACATTGCCAAAGTGAAAGATGACTCTGGTGGTTCGAAGAATTCTTGCCTGCCGTCGTTCATGCTACCTCAGACACCTGTGAATATGCAAACATGCGAGGCACTGCTACTCCACCCTTGTATTTGTATCAAGGTGCACGAGCAATGCACAAGCGAGGAAAGCCGATCTGGATGGATCGTTAAGGATCAGCACACGGACTGACGTGATCTCCGATGGAGCGAGCTGCAGGGCATATCATTACTCAGACGGGGGTGGCACTCCTGGAAACAAGCACTCCAGGTTCCTCTGGTCGCAACAAATCGGACAATGACCGTCTCGAGCCCTTATGCCTGCACCAGCCCACACCAGACGTAGCACTGGCTGTTTCGAATGTCTATATTCTGCCTCAGCATGAATCTAGGCTGACGACTTGTAATGTACGGGACTCGGACGTCGTAAGTCAAGTAAACATCATTTGCAGGATCAGATGCCAGTTCGTATAGGCGCCGGGTGCTGCACAGTGACGAGGATTTATCGTGGGCAAAAGCGTTTCTTCTCGGCTTTTAGAATGTGTGGAGGTGATTGCGACGGTCGGCGTGGTGCAGCGAATTGCAAGGCCCACGCGGGCTAAGTCTGGCGTAGTTCTAGCGGACCCCGGCTTAGTGTGTCTGGCTGCATCACTGACTGCAGGTGCGCGAGTTTGAAGAGACCACCACCCGGCTTCATCACTGCTGTCAACACCACCAACGACCTTTATTGCGCTCTTCAGACGATAGCATTGTCTCTCCCGAGTCAGTCGAACGAGTGTACATCCGAGATATTATAGTTGTACTCGGGCCAAGTGGCTAGAAGGGCAATGTCTTCGTATCTACTGTGCTAATGCTCTTCCTCGACACTGTGCAGAATCTTGCACTTTGCATGGCCAACACTGTCCCGTCCATTCTCACAGCAGCCGGCACGCACGAGTTGACACCAAATTCCACGAAACACAACAGTGCAGCTCAATAAGCAGTGAGATACGGCGTGGAAGGCACGTCACTCAGACATCGAAAATTACTCGAAACAACTAGTCTCTAGCCTCGACTTCCAACCTGGATTCCTCTGCCACCAACTATGAGCAGACATGTCAACTCCTTCAGTAGCAACCACAATGCTGCCAGTCCATCATAACCCATATGGATATCCTCACCAGGGCACATATGCACCCACTCCCTCTCGCACATACCCCACCAACAACACTTTGCCTGCGCCGCCGCGGTTGACCACCTCATACCACTCCATGCCTCAACATACTCAATACCAACAACCGCAGCCGTCACCAGCAACTCTGAAGCAACCCTCGTATGCTCCGTCCATGGCATCAACCCAGGCCAGCGGGCCCGCTCGAGAAAACAAGAAGGGCCCAAATTGGAACGATTTCTACAAGAATGGTCCGCCAAAGGAGATCATAGTCATAGACGACGACAGTCCCCAACCTCAAGCTTCTTCCTCCACTGCCCAGCGTCACGATCTATACCCGACTGCTGGGAGGAAACGCAAAATTGACCAAGGTTACGAGGCGGAATATGCTGATAGTCCCGTCTATTCCACACGACATGGTCAATACGACAATTCCTCCTCATCTGCCTCCATACACTCCGCTGCGCGCACCAATTCAATACAGACCATCACAGCCCCAACGTCGTTAGAATCCTATGGAAGCAATCCTGCCAGCAACTCCTACGAGGATGTGAGGATAGGTCAAAAGAGAAAGAGAGTGATGCCCGAGAAGAACACGAGATCACAAGCAAAGAGAAAGCAGCAAGAGGCAGTCCCAGATCCTTTCTTGGACTATATTCCACCAGCCAAGCCTGCAAGAAAGGCTCCCGAGGTTATTGTGCCCGTCATCCGAGACGTGAGTCCCATACTCAAAGGCCCTCCGCGCAAGTTTAACCAGTTGCAGAACATGCACAAGCACCAAAAGGTTGACGATGAAGATGGCCACTACGTCATAGAAGAAGGTCTACCCTTGACTGATCGATGTAGGTGCTCTGCTTTCCTAACATGTCCTTCATTAGCTGACTTTGGTTCTAGACGACATCATCAAATTGCTCGGCCAGGGCACCTTTGGAAAAGTTGTCGAGGCATTCGACAAGCGAAGGAAGACCAGATGTGCCGTGAAGATAATACGTTCTGTGCAGAAATACCGCGATGCATCTCGAATCGAGCTGAGAGTACTCTCCACTCTTTCCATGAACGACAAGGAAAACCGCAACAAATGCATACACCTTCGCGACTGTTTCGACTTCCGCAACCATATCTGTATAGTCACAGATCTGCTGGGCCAAAGTGTTTTCGACTTCCTGAAGGGCAACGGCTTCGTGCCGTTCCCGAGCAGTCAAATCCAAAGCTTTGCTCGGCAGCTGTTCACCAGCGTTGCTTGTGAGTGACCTATCTGCTCCTGACACAACTATCACTGACACTCAACAGTTCTACACGATCTCAATCTCATCCACACCGATCTTAAACCTGAGAACATCCTCCTTGTCCACAACCACTATCAAACATTCACCTATAACCGAAACATACCGTCATCATCGCACACTACGCAACGGTCTGCCAGGCAGAGAAGGGTGCTCTTGGATAGCGAGATCCGGCTGATTGATTTCGGGTCAGCAACTTTTGACGACGAGTACCATTCCTCAGTAGTATCGACACGGCACTACCGTGCCCCTGAAATCATTCTTCAACTGGGTTGGAGCTACGCATGCGACATCTGGAGCATAGGATGCATCATAGTGGAGTTCTTTACCGGCGACGCTCTCTTCCAAACGCACGATAATCTCGAGCATCTGGCGATGATGGAGGCAGTCTGCAATGGTAAGATTGAGCCCAAGATCATTCGCCAGGTACAGCAAAACCACAGAAGTAACAGCTCAAACACTGCGGCCAAGTTCTTCCTGAAAAGCAAGCTGGACTATCCCAATGGCGAAACATCAAAGGCTTCACGTAAATACGTGAAAGCCATGAAGCACTTGAGTGTGAGTATTGTTCTGCTCCTTCGCTAAGCTATAGCTGACATATCCCCAGGACTTCATTCCCGCAAATACCGCGTTCAACAAGCAGCTTCTAGATCTTTTGCGGAAGATCTTTGTATACGACCCGAAGCAGCGTATATCAGCCAAACAAGCTTTAAAACACCCGTGGTTTCGGGAGTCTCTGATCGACGATGGGACTGAAGCGATCCGCATACGCGACGAGCGAGCAGCTCAGACAGCTGCACAACAAGTGGCGGGACCTGAGCCCAAGCGAGCAAGAGTATAACACAAGTGAGGGACACCGCTGTCCCCAACCACCGGTATAGAGCGTTTTCGGCGGTCTAGTGCTGCTTGGCACATTGACCACTGCAATGTCTGAGTACGATTCATGCGCGATACCTAACAGCACTCAAACATTTCATCGACGATAATGAGCGTGACACGACAAAAGCAAAAGATAGATTACGGGAATCCTCTACCTGTTCATGACACTGCAGACAAGGCGTTGGCTGGGATAGGCTGAGCCTACATGGTTAAAATACAGAAGGAAGGAGGCATTCCACCTTGCAGTGCAGCTGTACATAGATATGGGATCTGCACTCGCTATGACACCCTTCTTAGCATTTCGCCTTGGGCTGAAGTTTTGCTTGCTTGCTTAGCATGACATTACATGAGGCATGATTATACCGAGGAACATCCATCGACTGCCTGACTGCCTTCCTATCATTTTCCGATCTGACTCAACCTTATATAGTTTTCTCGCGTCTCCAAGCAAGTCGGTATACACCTTCCACGTCAGCCCTTTCCAGCTTCTGTCTTTTTGTCATTAGCAGTATCATTGGGTTCCTGTTGAGCCTTTAGACCTTCGTTGGGAAGGCCTCCGGGCACAGATGGGTCCGCAGAATCAGCTGGTCTGGCAGCTGCCGGTCTCGCAGTGCCGCCGTCACCGTCACCAGCAGTAGGAGACGGCGCTGATGACCCAGTGGCTGCCGCGTCTGGACCGTCACTACTGATTCGCCGCATACGCAGACGCTCCAGACGAATTGCTTCTACTCTTTGGACAGAATCGGTCAGGAGGAATTGGGCAAAGGCATACGTTGCGCTGTGCTGCTTGGTACCGTGGAATAGTGGCATCGTGTGGATGTTACTGATGCAGTAGCATAATGTTCTACTTCTACGTTGTACAGCTGGGAGCCTGGGACACGTGCTTATATACCGCGAGCGTGCGTGGTACTTCGGGGAGTCAGCGTGCCTGTTGGTCGTGACTTCGTGTTTTGGGTTTGCGAGCACTGGGCACGTCGAACATATCGATGAGTCACTGGGGATCCTGGTCATGGTAGGCAATGTACGAGTTTCTCTATAATTAGCTGCTAGGGGGGAGTCAGGGATCGTATAGTACCAAGAGTCTTCTTCCGGTGCGGTACTGACATAGGTGTAAAAATGTAAATCGATCACCCGCTCGGCTCGTGCCTTCGAGGCTGCCGGTGTATGTCCGGAATTGATACCCGTTGTTGACAGCCTCGCACATGCTGGCTTCTTCCCTTCGGATTTCGTGCCATACCAGTTCGACGCCGTTCAAGTTCATGTATCCCGTGAAATTCTTAACCTCTACCTTTGGTGACCGACAGGGAACAGATGAGCCTTGAACCAATTTTCTATGCTGTATTCACGATGTCGAAGGTAAAGCGGTGGCGTCATGGTTTCTCTAGGCATGGCCAGCCTGATTACCACAACTGCTTCGGATGCTATGGCTGTGCAAAGCCGAATGTACCGGCCCACAAGACGTCGAGCAACCAACCCTCACCAGTGCTTCTAGCTTTTTTGTTCGCTGTGTTATGCACATACCTGCGTCGTTCCTGCTTTCTAACATAAGATACCACTAGCTGTTGGTCTAGGTGCACGTCAAGCTTTGCATCCCGCTTATCATATGCCATCCTTTGCGATGTGACTAGCCGCTGCGTCCACCGTTTCAAATTTCAAGTCCTCGACCTGATCTCCATGGATCATTATGGCGGCCTCGCCACTCATATCGAAATCGCCTGAGGCAGTGACATCAAGCCACCACAAAGCACTAACACTACAGAGTTCGGAGCAGTTGGACGATGACAGATGGAAGGCCCACACTAGCGACGATGACCTCGACACAGACGATGAAGCCCGCATTGACGGGGTTTCCAATGACGATGGAGACGCCAACAACTTGCTGGGCGTCAGTATTAGCCGTGCCCAAACTGACATGAAGTCGCCGGCCACTCCCGCTGCAACGAAAGCTCAGGTACTTGATGCGTCGAAGAGCTACTTCGGAGCCGACCCTGATGACGAGGCTCAAATGCTTGAAGAGCCACGGGAGCAGAACATCGTACCAGAGCAACGTGGTCCTGGCCCACAATGGTCCCCGACAAGACCCCTTGAACATGAGCAGCAGCTGAAAGCCATGCCACTACCTTACTGGGCTCCATCCCCGAAGGGAAAGACGGAGAAGCGGTCTTCGTTAATTAGCTCAATACTAGGCGCTGCCGGGAGCTACACGAGACCTCGAGCCTCATCTGGCCCGGGAATGATCGGTGGCATCAAGAAAAGGCTCCCCGGTATGCCCTCAATCAATCTGCCAAAACCGACTCGGCCTAGCGAATCAGGCAAAGCCATGCTGGGGTCCGTCGATTCTGACGCCGTACGACCTGGTGATAGGGGTCAAGCTACTCGCGAGGACGCCACGTGGCAGTCAGAGGGCCCGAACGATGAGGTGCCGAGTTCAGAACCAACACGTTCAAGATCCCAACTTGATAGCCAATATGAGCCTGGGAAGGCACCCAGTCCGCGAAGTCCAACTTCGTTACGGCGAGCAACTTCTGATCAATCGTTGTACCTGCGAAGAGCCCCGACTGGAGCATCGGACTTCGACGACTGGAACCAATTCAGCGACGTCTCCGAGATGGTCAATTCACGCAAGCAGGCTATTACAGACACCTGGCAGGACTCATCTTTCCGATTGCCCAAGCTGCCACTCTTGAATTACAGACAGGGCCTCAAGCCTAGCCAAAGGGCCAATAGTGGTGAGACCATGAGCAACACCAAAGTCAATACCGACTCACTGCACCCATCAGAAACGGAACAAAAGCGGCGAAATTTGAGCCCCGCTGTCGCTGGGGAAGTATCTAAGCACCCAAATTTGAAGAACGCCTTCTTGCGAACGAAGGGCGACCTGGTGATAATGGGAGGCTACAGAGGCAGTATACTTCGCGAAGCACAACCTCCCTATCGTCAGCTCTGGATTCCTATCAAAGCGGGCATAAATCTGAGGAAACCTGATCTTGAGGTTGGTCTGACAAGAGTAGACGAGCTAAAGATGGAAGAGAGAATTATTGCTGATGGGGCATTATCGCACGTTGGACCGATCGACATTTGCCGCAGATTAATCAGGAAATGCAGGAAATGCCCGAATGTACAGGAGGGCAAGTTGAGGATGCATGATTATGGCTATGATTGGAGGTTGAGTCCAGATCTTCTTGCTGAAAGACTGATCAGGTTTCTTGAGGGCTTGCCATGTAACCGCACAAGTCTGCCAGTCGAAGAACGAGGCGCGTGGATTGTTGCTCACAGCTTAGGAGGTGTCCTCACGCGCTACGCTATTAACAAACGTCCTGAACTCTTCGCTGGCGTGGTATACGCTGGCACGCCCCAAAACTGTGTCAACATTCTCGGCCCACTGAGGAATGGAGATGACGTGATGTTCAGCTCTCGAATCTTAACTGCACAGGTCAACTTTTCCATAAGAACAAGTTTCGCACTGCTACCACACAACGGCAGGTGCTTCATCAACAAGCAGACGGGCGAGCGGTACGACGTTGATTTCTTCGACGCCGAAACATGGAGCGAACATCGGCTCTCACCGTGTATCAAGCCAGCGCTGAGTCGCAACAAGCCAGAGAAGAAAACCGGCATAATAAGCTCCGTCTCAGAAGCGCTCTCTCAACAAACGAAGCGCGGCCCCTGGTTTCCACCGTGGAAGAACCAGAGAAACGACGCTCAGCAGAAGGGCCATTCGTCACTAGTCAGCAATCAAGTAGAGGATGCAAAGGAAGACGTGGCAGACGCCGCGGAGGCGGCCATGCCAGACGGACCACTCTCCTCAACCTTAGCAGAAGGCTCTTCCCAATCAGCCAAGAATCGACCTGCAGTTGCAACGCAAAGCACCATCCCAGTTCCCATAGCGAAAGCATACCTCGCCGATACCCTCAACTCGATACTGGACTTCAAGCAGAACCTATCTCACATTCCCGAACTGCAGACCAGAAATGCGTACCCACCAGCCGGCATCATATACGCCAAGAACACGCCGACCGTGTACGGCGCATTTGTCACATCGAGAGAAGAAATCAAGTACGATGATGCATTCGATGATCTCGCGTTCGCGGCTGGTGATGGTGTTGTGCTTGCTAGTGCTGCCCAGTTGCCCGATGGATATCGATGTGTGAGGGGCGGGAGAATCGAGACCGAGAGAGGACACGTCGGGCTTCTTGGCGACCTGGAAGGAGTTGGAAGATGTCTGAACGCGGTGATTGATGCTAGAATTAGGGGCGTTGGACTCGGGGCTTATGATAGATGAGGCCAACGACTATTTGAACAGTCAAGCATCTTTTATGCGCTCCAGCTTCCACACGAGTTATCATCTACTCTCTTTTTAGTGGTAGTAGCTTGCCGTTGGGAAGCGAGTAGTTCCCTCCTACCGACTTAGAAGGGACGGAGTTCACGCTCAGTTGGCATAAATGGCACTGAATCAGGCGCGTCCTCGACGATTCGGGAACGCCTCCGAGCTGAATATGAATCGGAAGGTAATTACTAGTACGGGTGCAGTTGATAGCTCTTGCCTTGTCCAAGCACTTCTGCCTTGCCTGCCCCGTGCTTCTCTGACTGAGGTCCTACGAAAGAACCCAACTTTGCAACTACTTTCCTCTGCGCTGATCCTGTCGTACCCAAAGATTGGTCGAGGAGTCGTCCATTGCTGCACCGCGTCAATTACTCACTGTTCGGTGTTCTTGCATTAAGACCTTGCAAGCAAGACGGTAAGCGGCTTCCAACCATCAGCATCAATAAGGTGGAAGTGCAAGGATTCTAGCCTTCGTGGGCGTGACAAGTCTACGGCTCGCTAACTTTACCCAGGAGTACGCAAGTCGACTCGAGCACAGCCACGTGTGGCGTTGGTTTGCTGTGGGTGCGCGTCCATGCCTAGTCTTACTTGGGACGGTTTCGGTTGATCACTGACGTCAAGTGAATCAAAGCGTTCCCAGGTCCATGGCCAGGTTTTAGGGTTGAAGTGGGTGCATAAAATGACCCTCGGTGCCCGCACATGGTTTCCGGTGGAGATGGGTCGACATCATCTTGCGCACAGGCACAACTTGAACGACCCAAGCTCTGATTCCCGACCGCCTTGATACTCTTCGCAAACCTTCACAATGTTAAGATCAGATACTCCAAGAAGGGAAAGCTTATCGAATTTTGGCACGATGAATACACCACCTGCAGGTACAAAGAAGCACAAACTAAGCCGCCTCCTTGGTGGCAGCAGTAGCAGTCAACCAGACGATGAGCGACTGGCGTCGAGGACACAGACACAACAGACCGACTCTGCGTACGCCAGCAGTGATAACGCGAACAACGAAATCGTGCAGGTGCAGAATGATGGGTCAATACCCAATACACATAAAGGTCAGAACTTGTCCTTAGACCGAGGCACGGGCGAGGTCTACGATGAAGATACAGGAGAGGTAGTAACAGTTGTCACTACGACCACTACAACCACTACAACCACTACAAGGTCAGGGGGAGGCAGGCCACAGCAAGATGTCCAGAGAGACGTTCAGACTACTCAGCATCAGCAACCACAAGGTCAATCGATATCAACCACCACTGGCGCTGGCGGTCCTGCCCAATACTTGAACCAACCATCCAGGGATAGCACGTATGCCTCAGGAGGCTCTGGCCTAACAGCACCTGATATTCCTGCGAGACATTCACGAAGGTCAGGCGATTATGATGCGCCCCATTATCCAGCTGGCTCAAGCACGACAGACATGCCCACGTCCCCTTCAAGACACAACTTCAGTTATCCGGGTCGCAACCCACCAAACCCACCTGCTGCGACAGAAACGGGCTACTCCCCCCAGCAAGAAGCTCAGGCAAAACGGTCAGGACGGTTTGCAGATCTCAAGGCTGCTGCCATTGGTCTACATGTATGTTGTCTCCCGCCACCAAACACTCCCACTGTGCACTAACGAAGGTCTAGGGTGTTGGTGAAACTCTCCGAGGCACTCTCAATTCCACCATTGATCAACAGTATCCCAGTAACAATCCGAACAAAGCAGCTGCAGCGCAGGCGCGAAATGCTGCAGTTTTGGAAAGAGGCAAGAATGAGATGGGCCGCGTCTCCAGCAGGCGCCAACAGCCAGCAGATCAGATGTCTGGATATGGAGGAAGCTACACAAACCAGTACCAAGGCGAACCCATGTCGAGCCATGGAGGAGGTTATAACAATCAGTATCAAGCACAGCCGATGTCAACCCAGGGAGGAGGTTATAACAATCAGTATCAAGCAGAGCCGATGTCAACCCATGGAGGAAGCTATAATCCTCCGCACGGCACTGGCTCGTCACAGGGCTCCCTCCCACCTGACCCGAACACGAACCTGAAGGGAAGCGCAGCAGATGGCAGCCACAGTGCTGTATTTGGTCTCACACCAGACGGGCACCGCCATCTCGACACACGATCTCCCACACCACCGCAGCAGCACCCTCCGCAAGGCACGAACGATCTTTCAAGCGTATCTGATCTAGCGAACAACTCTTATAGTGCAGTCGGCCAAGCGCCGCCACGAGGCACAATAGGCAGGTCAGACAGCGGCACTGCACCTGAGACATTAACCGGAAATGTGGAGAGGAACGTGGAAAGGGTGCCGACTATGAGGCATCCTGAGCCTGGAACAAACCACGCTGCTGCGATGAGTGGCGAGGAGGTTGTGAGCCCCATCAGCCCGGACAGTGGAGTGAAGAAGCAAGGCACTTTTAGTAAGCTGTTTAAGAGAAAGCCTGTTGGTGGGAGTGAAGCCAAGAAGAGTTACTACTGAGAGGCATCGGATGGAGTCGATATGGTTTGCAAGATTCTGGACACTAATAGCGCTAGATATCCCTGTTTGAATTGGATCTATGCTGGTAATAGAGACGGGGCGTACAAACTGCGAAATCGCTGGAGCATCCATGACACGTGTATTGAATGGTGTGTAGTGCGGTCAAAATGAATGCTGGATTGGCTTGGCCATGAGCTCCCCCAGATTCCCTCCTACCACTTGTGCACGAGGTGTCCACGCTCACGGACCACGGCTAAGGACGAGGACGAGGACGAGGACGAGGACGAGATTTGACCCTGTCTTGCTTCCTATGTGATGCGATGCGATGCGGATATAACCTAATCTAATCTAATCTCAATCCGGCGCGCGCCCAGGCCAGATATCGCTGTGCTCAAATGGATAGCAAGTCGCTACGCTACGTACCATACCAGCCGTGCTCGTAGCTCCAGCGGTGTTGCTGGCGGTAAGCCGTTCCCACCTGCCTGCTCGATGGGTTTTTCATGAGGGGTTGCGGGAATGCTGCATGCGTGTCTGTGTACGCTGAAATAATCAACTGAGTCAATGTTGTGACCGGTTCGGTCGGTGTGCTTGCTCGTTCATCATCTAGAGCCCCGAGGCGCCCAAGTTATGCCGTGGGTGGCTGAAACATTGATGACGGGCATCACGGCTTCAAGGAAGAGAATCTCAGGCGGTAGGCATAAAGTACATAGACTAGGAATCTAGAGAGGTTGTCAGTATGTCAGCTATACTTACATCAGGAGCACGAATAGCGTTCCTGGCTTTCCCTTGCTACTGGTGCTGTAGCCGCAACAGCCGCACGCCGGCAGCTCACATCATGGCAGGCGGTGGGGCATTCCCGGTCGCAAGCGCGAATATACTTGGAAAACCATGGGGAAAGACCTCATGTTCGTCCCATTCATCATCATCGTCGTCCTCATCCTCATCGTCCTCCTCCTCATCGATATCAGAGTCGAATTCCCAGCCGTGCATGTCAGGGTCATCCAAACCAAATTCTTCGCATTCATCATTGTATTCCATATCCCAACTGCTATCACCCCAGTATCCAGCCAGAGGGTCGACGAACAAGTCTGGCACTGCTCCTGTCCAAGTTTTCTTCTTCAGATCGAAGTCCCCTGGCTTAATGGCGACGTGCTCGAGTGGGCATGGTCCGCCTTTGATTAAAAATTCGCTTACCCTCTGACGCAAACAGTTCTCATCATTGAAGATTGGACGTGAATCCACGCGCCAGTGCTGCATGCCTCCGTTGGTCAGACGAGCGTCAATGTTGACCTGTTGCAGCTTCTTGAAATGACGCTGCATCCATTTGAACATATTAACCCAGCAAGCGCGTGGGATCTCCTTGGCTTGACGCTCTGAAAAGTCCTCCGGCATGAGTAGAATGTTCGCTATGGAGATGAACTCGAGAGAATCACAACACGGCTTGAGTACATGCTTGAACTCTTTTGGAGAGATAGTGATCCCGTGAAGATCCAGCTGTCGTAGCTTCGGACTCCATATGAGTTGCGCTGGGACTGGTGCTAGGCTGTGCTCGCCGAGTTTCGGCTGGAAGATTGACCTGTACGTTGTGCCTACATCCTCGTCTAGCAGGTCCGGCCCGTACGGTCGAATGTCATCACACCATCTGTCGGAAAACCTTAGCTCTTCCAGATTCTCAGCCGCCCGCAGCAGAGTCTGTAGATTAGCCACTGCTTGAATACCCAAGCAGAATCCTTGCCCCTGGGCATAGAGGGTCAAGGACTTGAGGCCAGCCATGTTGCGTTGGAACAAACCATTGAACTTTGAAAATCCCTGCTGCAGAAAATTTTGCCATTTGAGGCCGTTGAGCTCAAGATACTGGAGAGGTTGCGGAAGATTGCTGCTGGCAGCAATCATCACTGCGTGAGCATACGTAGCGTGACTCACATGGCGTACCCCCAGTGTCCCGCGTTCGAGCCTTGTGTGCGGATGGCGTCCACATGTCTCCTCTCCAAGCTGTGCATAGAAGTGAGGCAACTGTTCGCGCGTGAATCCTTCGATGAGGTGATCCCACGAGTCCTGCACCACAATATTCCTCAGATTCACCAGGTTATGGAAGGCCTTCTCCAGGTAGCTGAGCTGCACCATGTTGTCGAGAGACACGTGTGCCCGTATCGTCTGCGAATTAATGACGTGGGCATGTTCAATGGCTTTCCTCTTTTCTTCAACAGAAATCTGACTGCTCCACACTGTCTGCACCCGCCGCAAGAATCTGTCTGTCAAACTCAGATAGCCCGTGTCATATTCGAGATATTGGACGCAATACCGAAGGCTCTCGGATTCGGCGATGCTCAATAGTCGTTCGAAACTGCGGATGTGGGGGTAGAGGGTGAATTTCGCATACAGGCGTGGTGTGGACAGCTTGTTGAGGAACTTTGAGGTCTGACGCAGGGTTTTGAGTTCAACATTCTCAATTCTGACTAGGATATACTCTAAGAGCTCTACAGGCAGGGACTGGAGTTGAGCATTATTGTCCACCGAAGGCGGCATTGCTGGACTCAACTGGCTGATATATTCTGGCCGGTCCTGGCCGAGAAGAGAGACTACTGTAAGTACCAACAGATGTCGAAGAGCATGGGCAGGGAGTGGCACAGACGGCAGAGGAAGTGAGAGCCACGATGCTAGTCAGAAGGAAGAAGAAAGTAAAGTAGTGAGAGCGATCAGCTTCGCGACACAGGCGTGACATCGGAGGCAGGCTCGATCCGTCTCTGCCTGATTTCAACAGCGCGAGAACACGTGATGGCGACTATTGTATCAGGCACGATCGTCTACCAGTCCTCTAGCAACTGGTGGCGTTCGATAGTGTGCATAGATGGCATGCAACATGGAATCTTGAGACTGTAATTTAATTTAACCTGTGAACATAGTATGCTACTGTGTGTAATGAGCAGGTATTTGCTGTGGCTCGTCAGGCTGTTGCTCCTCTACTGGGTGGCGCACCCTCATCGTCATTACCATCAGGATATACCTCTTTGCCAGGCGCCATATGCACCCAAACCTCTTCCTCGCCCTTTTCTCTCAGGTTGTCCCAATACCTTTGTCTAGCATGCGGCTTCAACTTCTTTCTTCCTTCGTGCTTGACCTTCAGTCTCACAGCCGTATACTTCGGGTCTGGTTTATGCTCATCCGGCATCCCCTTTTCTACATCTAGATCCAGGAACTTCTTCTCTGGCAGATTCCTCCGAAACGCTTGGTGATCGTCATCTTCCCCGTCAAAATGCAAGGTCCGGTCCAGGAAGTCGAGCGACGCATCAATGTTAACGTCAATAGCTCGAACCGGGTCCATGGTCATCTTCATTACCCCACCAGCAAGCCGCGGGTAAAGGACACAGAAGTCTGATTGCGCGATATGTACCGTACCTCGGACAGTC
>Ga0210040_10002709_pt1 | contig 24699 bp, 21 predicted proteins | sample CryGeyCG12114_NA_FD_185462 | JGI IMG/M metagenome (GOLD analysis project Ga0210040, IMG submission 185462) | Groundwater microbial communities from aquifer - Crystal Geyser CG19_WC_8/21/14_NA (SPAdes) (version 2) | ecosystem: Environmental > Aquatic > Deep subsurface > Groundwater | place: USA... | reverse complement strand
GCCACTGGCACGACCGCCAGGGCTGAAGCGGCTGGTGAGAAGCAGGCTCCGGGGTCCACGTGGTCCACGGTGCGCGACCGGTGCCCCGAGGCAGGTATAGTCATCCCTCGGTCCGGGAACGGGCCGCACACTCGTCCGGGTGGCGGAATAGGTAGACGCGCTAGCTTGAGGTGCTAGTTCCCTTTACGGGGAATGGGGGTTCAAGTCCCCCCTCGGACACATCTTGTCGAACACACCCCCTGACCGGCCCGCAGGGGCCGGCGCTGCTCTGCTGTCGCCGGACGTCGCGGCGAAGCCCAGCGGCGGGGTGGAGCTCGGGACCGGTGTCCGGGCGTACGGGCGGCTGCTGCGGCACGGACCTGCGGCGCGACCGTTCCTCATGGCGGCCCTCGCCCGGCTGACGCTGGCGATGATCCCCCTCGGGATCCTCATCCTGGTCGAGCACGCCCGCGGCACCTACGCCCTCGCGGGGCTCGTGAGCGGCGTGTACGCGGTGGGCGCCGCCCTCGGCACGCCGCTGTGGGGCCGGCTCATGGACCGCTTCGGTCAGCTCCGGGTGCTGCTCCCGACCGCGCTGACCAGCGCGGTGCTGCTCGCAGGCCTGGCGCTGGCCACGACGGGCGGCGCACCCGCCCACACCCTCGTGGCCCTCGCCGTGGGCGTCGGCATCAGCTATCCGGCCATCGGGCCGGCCCTGCGCTCGAGCTTTCGCATCGCGTTGCCCGACCCCAGCGACCGGCGGGTCGCGTTCGCGCTGGACGCGACCTCGGTCGAGCTGGCCTTCGTGTGCGGTCCCCTGCTGCTCTCCGCGCTCCTGCTGCCGGGCGTCGCGGCCGTGCCGCTGCTCGTGACGGCCGGCCTGCTGGCCGCCGGCGGCGTGGGCTACTGCCTGACCGGGGTGGCACGGCGGGCCGACGCGACGACCCAGCGCGACGCGGCCGGCCACGACGCCTCCACCGCACCGACCGGCCCGCGTACCGCGCTGGCGGCCACGGGCGTGCCCGTCGTGCTCGCCGTGATGCTGGTGATCAGCATCGGCTTCGGCCAGCTCGACACCTCCATGGCCGGCACCGCCGACCTCGCGCTGGGCAGCACCGAGCGCGTCGGCATCCTGTTCGCCGCCATCGCGGGCGGCAGCACGCTCGGCGGACTGGCGTACGGGTCGCGCCGCTGGTCAATCAGCGAGCGCCGTGCCGTGCCGCGCCTGCTCGCCGTCTTCGCCGTGCTGCTGACCGTGCTCGCGGTGCTGCTCGCGACCGGGACCACCCAGCTGATCGTCCTGCTGCCGGTGCTCTTCCTCACCGGGCTCACCATCGCCCCGACGCTGATCATGCAGCAGGCCCTGCTCGACCAGCTCGTGCCACCGGCCCGCCTCAACGAGGCCCAGGCCTTCCTCTCGGCGTCCAACACGGCCGGCGCCGCCCTCGGCACGGCCGTCGCCGGCGTGGTCATCGACGTCGCCGGGCTGTCGTGGTCCTTCGGAGGAGCGGCGCTGGGCGTCGCGGCGGCCGCCCTGGTCGCACGGCTCAGCCGCCGTGGCCGCGGCCTCTGACCCGCTGGTCCCCGTGCACGACGGCCGAGCCGTGATACTTGTTCTCGGGCCCTCGCCCTGCTGCACCGCTGCTGCCGGCTGATCCGGTGCAGCCAACTCACCCTCGAGCACGAAGCGAGTCGACCATGTCTCCCGCTCCCGCCCCGCCGTCCGACGTCCGCCTGAGCGGGAGGTTGGGCGCCGAGTTCCTCGGCACCTTCGGCCTCGTGTTCGGGGGCTGCGGCAGCGCCGTGCTCGCGGCCAAGTACCTGACCGAGGACGGCGTCCAGCTGGGCATCGGTCTCGCGGGGGTGGCGCTGGCCTTCGGCCTGACCGTCCTCACCGGCGCGTTCGCCTTCGGCCACGTGTCCGGCGGCCACTTCAACCCCGCCGTCACCGTCGGCCTCGCGGTCGCGCGTCGCTTCGGGTGGGCGGAGGTGCTCCCCTACATCGTCACCCAGGTCGTCGCGGCCAGCGTGGCCGGTGGTGTCCTGTTCATCATCGCCACCGGCAGCCCCACCACCACCGCCGCCCAGCTGCGCGCCTCGGGCTTCGCGACGAACGGCTACGGGCTCCACTCACCGGCCCACTACAACCTCGGCGCCGCGCTGCTCACCGAGATCGTCCTCACCGCCGCGTTCCTCTACGTGATCCTCGGGGCCACCGACGACCGCACCAACAAGGCCTTCGCGCCCGTGGCCATCGGGCTGGCGCTGACGCTCATCCACCTCATCAGCATCCCGGTCACCAACACCTCGGTGAACCCGGCCCGCTCCCTCGGCGTCGCCTGGTACGTCGGCGGACCGGCGCTCAGCCAGGTCTGGCTGTTCATCGTCGCGCCGGTGATCGGTGCGGTCATCGCCGGAGCGACGTACGCCCGCATCACCGGCGCCCACAAGCCGTCGGAGAACTACAGCGGGATCGCGAACAACTGACGCTGCTCGCGCTGCCCCTGCTGCTCCCGCGGTCCGGGCCCGTCAGCTCGGGAGGTAGACGGTGGCCCGGATCATCAGGTGGTCCGACGGGAGCGTGCCGACGAACCTGCCCTTGCTGTCCAGCCTGGCCACCGTCTCCCACTCGCTGACGCGCATCTTCGTCGTCAGGATGTAGTCGATGTAGCTGCCGTTCACCCAGCTCTTGTGGGCGGGAGCCGTACGCGCCCACCCGCTGTTCGAGCTGTTCAACCACGTGTGCACACGGTGCTCCACCGTCGCCCCCTTCGGCTTGTGCGTCTTGTAGGCGCCGCCGAGCGGGTCCACGAAGCCGGCCTTGACGTACACGTCGTACGGGGCGTTCGTCGGCTTCTCGAAGCGGCTCGAGTTCCAGTCGCCGACCGCGATCATCGGCAGGTGGTCCGGGTTGTTCGCCTTCAGCTCGGCGAGCGCGACCTGCGCCTGCTTGATCTTGACCTTGTAGTCCTTGTCGCTGCCCACCACGTGCAGGTTGGAGTACATGAAGCGCTTGCCCGTGCTGACCTGCCGCAGCTCGGCCCACGTCATGTAGTTGTCGCCCTTGCCCGCGGGGACCGGCAGCAGCTTGGAGCCCTGGGCGACGAGCTTCACCCGCGCGGAGTCGTACAGGATCCGCTGGCCCTCGGACGCGCCCTTGTAGTCGTACCGGCAGCTGTTCGGCGAGGTGTCCTTGACGCAGTTGTAGCGGGTGGCGTTGGTGATCCGCCAGCTGCCGCCGAGCCGATCGACCAGGTCGTCGAACTGGCTGATCTTCTTCGACTCCGACTCGTCGTCGTGGAGCTGGCCCTGGCTCGCCTCCTGGACCGCCAGCACGTCGAGGTGCTGCCCCTTGATGGTGCTCACGACCGCGGCGCGCCGTCCGGCCCACGGCTTCTCGTTGTGCCGGCCCTCGTAGCAGGTGGCGCAGCGGATGTTGTAGGTCGCCACCCGCAGGGGTGCGGCCTCCGAGGAGGAGGAGGAGGAGGCGGCGGACGCCGCGGTCACCGACGTGTTCGCGCTGCTGGTGCCCGGCGCGGCCGAGGCCGACGGCGCGAGCATCGGAGCGGCGACCACCCCGATCGCCACGGCTCCCGACAGGGCGGCCACGAGGCGTCGGACGAACGGGGACGAGGGGGTGTACAGCATCAGCACTCCTGGGGAGATCCACGTGCGAAGAGCAGCGTGGGCGGTGTGACCCGTTGCCCTGTTCCTCGTCGATCGGCACCGAACCGTTACCAAGAGTTCGGCGGCGCCCTCTCAGGGAGCGATCCGGACCTGGGACCCAGGAACAGTACCGGCCCGAGTACCGCAGGCAGACTGGGGGTCCGGTGCCACCTCGGTCCCGGGGGCTGGAGGACGCTGTGACCTATCCCGTGCTCGCGCCGCGCGACCCGATGCCGGTGGGCCCCGTCGCCTACCCCCAGATGCTGCGCACACCGCGCGCGACCCGGGGCCGCGGCGTGCTGATGATCGTCTGCTTCGTGGTCGCCTACCTGGTCGTCAGCACGGTCTTCCAGGGCGGCGCGGTCGCCTGGGACGTCTACCGCGGACACACGAGCTTCGCGGACCTGGTGGCCGGGAAGCTCGACCTCACTCCCGTGCTGCTGGTAGCCGTCAACCTCTCCAACGCGGCGTGCATCCCGCTGGGCATGCTGCTGCAGCGCGCCTTCTTCGGGCAGCGAGGCCGATGGCTGCACTCGGTGGCCGGGAGGTTCCGCTGGGGTGTGCTGGGACGTGGCGCGCTCGTGGCCCTGCCGTTCTGGGCGGCCTACCTCGTGATCACGCTGGTCGCGGCGCCCGAGACGGTGCGGACGCCGACCGGGACCTACCTCGCGCTGCTCGTGGTCGTGGTGCTCACCACCCCCTTGCAGGCGGCAGGCGAGGAGTACGGGGCCCGGGGGCTCATCACCCGGGGAGCCGGCTCGTGGTTCGCCTCGCCGCGGACGGCTCTGCTGGTCGGGACGCTGCTGTCGGGAGGGGTGTTCACGCTCGCCCACGGGGCCGGCGACCCCTGGCTGATCGCCTTCTACTTCGCCTTCGCCGTGGTCCTGTCCCTCATCACCTGGCGCACCGGCGGGCTGGAGCTGGCGGTGCTGCTGCACACCTTCAACAACCTCGTGGCGTTCGGCGGTCTGGTGCTGCTGCAGCAGGACACCTCGACGGTCTTCGACCGGGGCGCAGGCAGCGCAGGTCCGTCCGTCCTGCTGCCGGCGGTCATCCTGCTGCTCAGCGGTGGAGCGCTCTGGCTGTGGGCCTCACGGGCAGGTCTGCAGCGCGCGTACGAGCCTGCACTCCCGGTGCCGGATCTGTCGAGCCGCTACCTCGGTCCCTGGGACCTGCCGGTCGGGACAGACCTGTCAGTCCCGCTCCCCCGGACAGACGAAGAGCCCGGCCGACCGTGAGGTCGAACCGGGCTCTTCTAGGCCGCTCCTCGCCCTTGGGCTGGGGTCACGCGGGGACGGGCCCCAGCCCGGGATGAGGGGAGTGGGGAGAAGCGGCGGTCAGTAGGCCCCGCGGCGGGCAGCCACGGTGGTCAGGGTGCGCGCCAGGATCGACACGTCGAGCATCGTGCTCCAGTTCTCGGCGTAGAACACGTCGAGCTTGACCCGCTGGTCGTAGCCGACGTCGCTGCGCCCCGAGACCTGCCACAGGCCGGTGATGCCGGGCTTGAGCGCGAGGAAGCTCCGCTGGTGCGCCCCGTACCGCTCGAGCTCGATCGGGGTGATCGGCCGCGGGCCGACCAGCGAGAGGTGGCCCAGCAGGGAGTTGAACAGCTGGGGCAGCTCGTCGAGGCTCGTGCGCCGCAGGAACTTGCCCAGCGAGGAGACGCGGGGGTCGTCGGCGACCTTCTGGTCGATCGCGAACTCCTCGACGAGGTCCTCGCGGCCCATGGCGATGAAGGCCTGCTCAGCCGTCTGGTAGGGACGGTTGGCGCCGGTCGAGTACTCCCAGAGCATGGACCGGAACTTGAAGACGCCGATGGCACGGCCGCCGCGACCGAGCCGCTGCTGACGGTAGAGCACCGGACCTGCAGGGTCGGTGGCCTTGACCGCCGCGGCCACGCCCAGGAGCAGCGGGGAGAGCAGGACGAGTCCGATGACGGAGCCGACGATGTCGAGCACGCGCTTGCCCACGGTGGCCCAGCCGTCGAGCGAGGTGAGCCGCACCTCCATGACCGGGATGCCGTCGACGGTCGACATGGTCGAGCTGGCGGCGAAGACGCCGAACAGGTCGGGCACGAAGCGGTAGCCCATGCCACGGTCGTTGGCCAGGCCCATCAGGCGGGTGGCCTCGTCGCGGGTCAGCGTCGTGTCGGTCTGCACGATCTCGTCGATGCGGACGCGGTGGGAATCCAGCGCCTGCTCGATCGTCGCGTAGACAGGACGGTCACCGAGGAACACGCTGCCGGCCCCGGTCGCCGAGACGGCAGAGACGATCGAGTGCCCGCGTCCGGAGCGCATCAGGCTGACCGCCACCCGCTCGGCGACGGGACCGGTCCCCACGACGACGACGTTGTGCAGCGCGCGGCCCTTCAGGTGGGCACGGCGCAGGACCGCACGGATCCCATAACGGCCCGCCATGACGAGCACGGTCCCGAGGACGAAGGCGTACACCGGGACCGCACGCCCCGGGAAGAGCGACGCGCCCAGCCAGAAGTAGTCGAGCAGGATGAGCGACGCGACGCCGACTCCGATGCCGGCCAGCACGCGGGACAGCTCGGTCAGGCGTCCCCAGCTCTGGTGCGTGGAGTAGAGCCCGCACCCGGCGAAGATCAGCGCCCAGGCGGGAGCGGCGATGCTCACGCAGAGCGTGAACTGGCTCAGCGGAACATACTGCGCCCACGGCTTGGGGGTGGACGTCCGCACAAGGTAGGCCGCGATGCACGCGACGAACAGTGCGAGGACGTCGACCACCACGGTGACGGCCGTGAAGGCCATCTGGCGTTGGACACGTGTGAGCGCAGACGAGCTAGACATGAGTTCCCCCCCGAGAACAAGCAAAAACAAACGGTCGTACGCATGACATCGGCGTCGACGCCTAACGAGAAGTCCTGCCCCCAGGACTGAGTTCACCTTAGGACACCTCGGCTCGTCCGGGAGCGGAACGGGTTGGTTTACGGATCAACTTTCGTGAGAGAACGGTCACACGACTTTTTTCGGCCGTGCACCAATCCGGCTAGAGCGCACTATCTCTCGCGAGGACGCTCGTTGGACGGTCCAGCGGGTGCGAGACCGAGCCACGGACGCACGAATCTTGCGAGGACCGTGCGGGTGGTTTCGGATCGGCGCCGTAGTCACCCGTCGGGCAACTTGATACCGTCCTCGTGTGTGGCCACTACGAGGTGGTCGGGGACGCACTTGATCGATCGGGTTCACGTGTCGAGCAGACTGCGTCTTGTCGAGCGTCAGCGGACGACCGCGACGTGGCACGACGGGGACCTGCTGTGGCTCGGTCTGCTGCTCGCCGGCCTGTCGGCGTCCCTGGTGATCGCTCTGGTGTGGTGGCTGGTCACCTGAGCGCGCGGCCGCTCCGCCCCAGCGCTCAGCGGAAGTCGCGCGACCGGTAGCTCTGCGGGATGACGGCGGCGGTCGCGGCCGGGAAGAGCCCGCTCAACGGTTCCAGCTTGTCGGCCACGAGGTTGGTCACCCCCTCGGAGTGCTCGATCGTGCCGCGCACCAGCATCGCGTTGGTCCGCCGGCCCACCCGGACGAAGCGCTGCCACATCGGGCGCGAGCAGACGATGTTGAGCATGCCCGTCTCGTCCTCCAGGTTGAGGAACGTGACCCCGCCGGCGGTCGAGGGCCGCTGCCGGTGCGTCACCAGCCCGGCCACCCGGACCCGGGTGCGGTCGTGCTCCGCCCCCAGCGCGCTGATCGGCACCACCTCGTGGGTGTCGAGCACCGGGCGCAGGTGGCCGACCGGGTGGTCGTCCGGACTGATCTGCGTCGCCCACAGGTCGGCCAGCGTCAGCTCCGCCGCGCTCATGCCCGGCAGCTCCGGCGGCGCCGCGTCCACCGCCGTGCCCGGCAAGGTGTCGGCGCTGTCGGCGTACCCCGCGTTCCACAGCGCCTGGCGCCGGGAGAGCCCGAAGGAGTCGAACGCCCCGGCCGTGGCCAGCGCCTCGCTCTGGGTCACGCTCAGCCCCGTCCGCCGCACCACGTCGTTGATGCTGGTGTACGGCCCGTCGGCCCGGGCGTCGACGATGCGCTGGGCCTGCGCGCGGCCGATCCCCTGCACCTCCGTGAGCCCCAGCCGGACGGCGAACCGGCCGTCGCGCCGGTGGGTGCGGGTCAGGTCGGGCGCGCTGCGGACGTAAGGCCCGACCGGTGGCTGGTCACGTCCCAGGCACGACGGCATCCCCGTCGCCCTGCTGCCGCTCCCCTGGCCCCCTGGTCCCACCTGCGACGCGTCCGGGTCGAGCAGCTCCAGACCCGCGTCGACGTCGGAGGCGACGATGTCGGGGCGCCGGACCTCGACCCCGTGCCGGCGGCCGTCGGCCACCAGCGACTGCGAGGAGTAGAAGCCCATCGGCTGGGCCCGCAGCAGACCGGCGAGGAACGCTCCCGGGTAGTGCAGCTTGAGCCAGGAGGAGGCGTAGACCAGCAGCGCGAAGCTGATCGAGTGGCTCTCGGCGAAGCCGAAGTTGGCGAAGGCCTGGATGCGGGCGTAGATGTCGTCGGCCAGGTCGCCGACGATGCCGTGCGAAGCCATCCCCTCGTACAGGGTGGTGCGGAGCCGCTCGATCTTCTCGACCCCGCGCTTGGAGCCCATCGCCCGCCGCAGCAGGTCGGCGTCGTCACCGGTGCAGCCGCCCACGGTCATGGCGATCTGCATCAGCTGCTCCTGGAAGAGCGGGATGCCCTTGGTGCGCTCGAGGACCGGCTTGAGCGCCGGGTGCAGGTAGGTGATCTCCTCCTTGCCGGTGGCCCGGCGGATGTAGGGGTGCACGGCCCCGCCCTGGATCGGTCCGGGCCGGATCAGGCCGATCTCGACGACGAGGTCGTAGAAGCGCCGGGGCTGGAGCCGCGGCAGGGTGCCGATCTGGGCCCGGCTCTCGACCTGGAACACGCCGATCGAGTCGGCGCGGCACAGCATGTCGTAGACGCCCTGCTCCTCCTTGGGGATCGAGTCGAGGTCGAGCCGTTCGCCGACCTGCTCGGCGGCGAGGTCGAGGGTGTACTGGATCGCGGCGAGGATGCCCAGGCCGAGGAAGTCGAACTTGACCAGCCCCATCCAGGCGCACGAGTCCTTGTCCCACTGCAGGACGGTGCGCTGGTCCATCCGGCCGCGCTCGATCGGCACCACCTCGCCCACGGGACGCTCGGTGAGGACCATGCCGCCGGAGTGGATGCCGAGGTGGCGCGGCGCCCGAAGCAGCTGCTCGGCCAGGTCGACGACCGTGGCCGGGACGTCATGTGCGTGCGCTTCCCCGTGGCCGTCGACGGACACCGACCCCCAGGAGTCGATCTGCTTGGACCACGCGTCCTGCTGACCGGTGGAGTAGCCGAGCGCCTTGGCCATGTCCCGCACCGCCGACTTGGGCCGGTAGCTGATGACGTTGGCGACCTGCGCGGCGTTGTGCCGGCCGTAGCGGCGGTAGACCTCCTGGATCACCTCCTCGCGCCGGTCGGAGTCGAAGTCGACGTCGATGTCGGGCTCCTCGTCCCGGTTGACCGACAGGAACCGCTCGAACGGCAGGTCGAAGAGGATCGGGTCCACCGCGGTGATCATGAGGACGTAGCAGACGACCGAGTTGGCCGCCGACCCCCGGCCCTGGCAGAGGATGCCCTGCTCGCGGGCGAAGGCGACCATGTCGCGGACGATGAGGAAGTAGCCGGGGAAGTCCTTCTCCTCGATGACGGCGAGCTCACGCTCCAGCCGCTGCCGGGCCACCGCGTGGCGCTCCGGCGGGTAGCGCTCCTCCAGGCCCCGGCGGCACAGCTCGCGCAGCCACGTGACCGGCGTGTGGCCGGTCGGGACCTGCTGCTTGGGCAGCTTCGGCTTGGCCTGCTGCAGGTTGAAGGCGCACTCCTCCGCCAGCCGCACCGACGTCGCCACCGCACCCGGGTAGCGGGCGAAGCGCTGCGCCATCTCGTGGCCCGAGCGCAGGTGTGCGCCGGGCGGGGGCAGCCAGCCGTCCATCTCGGCGAGGCTGCGGCGGGCCCGGACCGCGGCCATCGCGGCCGCCAGGCGACGTTCCTCGGGGGTCGCGAAGTGCACGTTCTGGGTGGCGACCACCGGTAGCCGCTGCTCGGCGGCGAGGGCCGCCAGCACGTCGTTGGTCGTCGAGTCGGTCGGCAGGCCGGCGTCGTTGATCTCCACCGCCACGTGCTCGCGGCCGAACAGGGTGACCAGGTCGTCCAGCGCGCGGGCGGCGGCGGTGGTCCCCACCCGGGTCGGTCGCCCGGCCTCGCTGTGCCGGGTGAGTGCGGCGCGCAGCGGGCCCTTGCGGCACCCGGTGAGGACCAGCCAGTGCCCCTCCGCCCGCTGCCCCAGCTCGTCGAGGTCGTAGACCGGGCGGCCCTTCTCGTCGCCGCGCAGCTGCGCCTCCGTGATGGCCGCCGACAGCCGGTGGTAGCCCTCCACCCCGCGGGCCAGCACCAGCAGGTGCTCCCCCTCGGGATCGGCGACCCCGTTCTGCGGCACGGTCAGGCCCAGCGACAGCTCCGCGCCGTAGACGGTGGGCAGGTCGTACGCCTTGGCCGCCTCGGCGAAGCGGGCCGCGGCGTAGAAGCCGTCGTGGTCGGTGAGGGCGAGGCCCGCCAGCCGCAGCCGGGCCGCCTCCTCGATCAGCGACTCCGGGTCGCTCGCCCCGTCGAGGAAGCTGAAGTCGCTGTGCACGTGCAGCTCGGCGTAGGGCACGTACGGCTCGTCCGGCGAACCCGGTCGCCCCTCCGGCGGGTGGTAGGCCGGACGCTTCTGCGAGTAGCCGGGCGCGCTGTCGTCGCCGGGGTGATCCAGGCTCGGCCGACGTCCCGGGGGTGCGGGAGCGGGCTGCTGCGCGGGTGCCGCACGCCGACCCGACATCGCCCGCTCGAGCTCGGACCACGACTGCGGCGGGTTGCTCCAGCCCACGGTTACTCCCTACTCATAGCGCGCCTCGACCCACCACTGGTTGCCCTCGACCATCAGCAGCCACGCCGTGCCGTCGACGGCGACGACCTGGAAGCGGGCGACCGCCCGGGCGGCCAGCGGGTCCCACCAGAGCTCGTCGATCGGCCAGGGACCGGCCCAGGCGTCCACGACCAGGTCGGCGGACCAGTCCGCCGTGCGTCGGTCCGACGTGGGTCGGACCCGCACCCGGACGGGCTCGGCCGAGACGGCACCGCGCCCGGTGAGGCGTACGGGCATCCCCTCCGCCGAGAGCACCGTCGCGGGGAGCGGCTCGGCGAGGACCCGCGCCGGGGCCGGGGGCGGGATGCTGCCCGGCCACGGCAGCCTGGCCCCGCGACGGTCACCGGCACGCTCGCCCCACGGGGTGAGCGCCTGACGGTCGCGCGGGCTGCGGCCACCCTGCAGCGAGGGGGTGAGGACCTGCTCGGGCCCGAGCATCCCCTGGAGCCGGGCCACCCCGCGCACGATCCGCTCGTCCGGCGCGGTGCCCCACAGCCCCTCGCCGTGGTCGGCCAGCGACTCCACCGCCTCGGGGACGATGCGCACGGTCTCCACCGGCTCGGGCGCCGGGTCGCCCTGGAGCTGCCAGTAGAGCCGGTCGACCAGGTCGGCCGCGCTGAACCAGCGGGGGTGCGCCCACACCCGGGAGCCGAGCCAGCCGCGCTCGCCGCTGACCTCGATGCGCACCTCGCCGCACACCAGCCCGTGGCGGGACAGCTCGGCGACGAACGCCTCGGCGGTGCGCCGGGTGCTGAAGGCGATCGGCTCGATGGTCTCCAGCCCGGGCGAGAAGCTCACCTGCGCGTCGAGCTCGCGCGGCGGCCGCCGGGCGACGGCCGGACGTGCGTCGGCCCCGCGCGCCAGCCGGTGCAGCCAGGCTCCGGAGGTGCCGAAGCGGGTCGCCACGTCCCGCACCGGCAGCGCCGCCAGGTCGCCCAGGGTCCGCAGACCGAGCCGACGGAACAGGCTCACCTGCTCGAGGTCGTCGAGGACCGCGACCGGCAGCCGGGACAGGAAGCGGCGCGAGCCGCCCACCTCCACGACGACGCTCTCCTGCGGCGCGGCCTGCTTGGCCGCCTGCTCCGCGGTGAACATGCCGTCGGCGATCCCGGTGCGGCAGTCCCACACCCCCGCGGAGACCAGGTGCTCGGCCACGACCGCCGCGGCCTCGGTCTCGCCGCCGTAGAAGCGGCGCGGCACCGACAGGGCGCACAGCCCCGGTCGGATCGGGGTGACGGTGGCGCTGACCTGCTCGACCGCGGACAGCACCACCTCGAACGCCCGCATGTCACGCTCGGGGCTGTGGTCGGCCAGCACCAGCCCGGGGCAGCGGGCCACGGCGTCGCGTCGCCGCATGCCGCGCCGGACGCCGTCGCGGCGCGCCTCCTCCGAGCAGGCGAACACCTCGCCCGCCTCGATCACCGCGACGGGGTCGGTGACGGCCAGCCCGAGCTCCGCGGCCGCGGCCACGACCGGCCAGTCGGGGCACCAGACCACCATCACCCGGGGCGCTCCCCCGCGGTCGTCCTCGACGGGGGTGTCCGGCTGGATCCTCGGCTGGTCAGTCGGACGGTCCTTCGCGGTCTGGTCACCGACCAGCAGCGCGCTCATCGGTAGGCCCCGGCGACCAGGGGTGCGGTGCGCCCGTCGACCGGTGAGGGAAACGTCCCGCGGACGGGCTCCACACCGCCGCGACCGGGCAGGTCCAGCCCGAACGTCTGCCGCGGCGAGCCGGTCCGGCCCACCTCCACGACCATCCGTCGCCCCGAGAGGTGCCCGTGCCCGCGACCCAGGCCGGTCCAGACCGACTCCCGCACCCGGAACCGCGCCTGGCAGCGCGGCCACTCGCCCCAGCAGACCAGCGCGGCGTCCTTGGTGCGCAGCCGTGCCCGCAGCCGCTCGGCCGGGTGCTCGCCCACGGCCACGGACGGTCGCACCAGCACCACCGAGGCGACGTCGACCAGCGCCGCGACGACGCTCAGCCAGTGCTCGCCGGGGTGCGGCACGACGATCGTGCGCTCGAGGTCCACCCCCAGCGCGGCGGCCGCCTCGTAGCCCAGGTCGGGCGCCCCCACGACCCCGACCCACTCCCCCGCCGACGAGGGGCCGGCCAGGAGGGCGAGGGCCAGGCCCGCGCTGTCGGTGGCGTACGCCGCTCCCGTCGCCAGGTCCAGCTCGGGAGTCAGGCCGGGCAGCCGGCGACCGCTGACCCCGCCCTGCATCCGGTGCACCCGCTGCCGCAGCTCGTCGAGGGTGCTCGCGCTCGTCGAGCGGTGCGCGTCGAGCGGGGCCGGGAGACCGCGGACCGGCAGGTCGGGCTCGTCGAGGATCGCTGCGACTGACACCCCGCTATATTCGAACACGTGTTCGAGAACGTCAAGCCCGTCCGGCCAACTGACCTCAAGGACAGGTCGACACCGGCGTCGTCGTCACGACCGGTCCGAGGCCTGGCGGTCACGTCCCGGTGTCGGAGTGCCCGCCCTCCTTCTCGTGCGGCCCGTCGAGGCCCATAATCCTGCTGACAGCCAAGACGTCCCTCGTGCACCCTGATCGGGCCCCGTGACCAGCCAGGCCACGTCCCGCCCAACGCGCACGAGGCGAAGGGGAGGTGTGCTCATGTCCACGGTGATCGTGCTCAACACCGACAACACCGCGCTGCACACCGTCTCGGTCAGGCACGCCATCAAGATGCTGGTGCGCGAGGTCGCCGTGGTCGAGGAGTCCCGGGTCGGCGCCACCATCGGCCCCTACCCGTGGCCCGTCGTGCTGCGGCTGATCCGCTACGTCAAGACCTCGTTCCTCTACGCCGCCTCGCCGGCCTGGTCCAAGCGGGGCGTGCTGCGCCGCGACGCCCACCGCTGCGCCTACTGCGGCACGAGCGCCGACACCGTCGACCACCTGCTGCCGCAGTCCCGCGGCGGGGCCAACACCTGGCAGAACACGGTCGCGGCCTGCACCCGGTGCAACAACGTCAAGGCCGCCCGCACGCCCTCCGAGGCCGGGATGCCGCTGCGGCGTGCGCCGCACGTGCCGACCTGGCGCGAGGCCTACCACCGGCGGACCTGAGGGGCGCGACACCCTCGAGACGAGGGTGCCGCCACCGCTCGCAGCCCCGACGTCGGATCGCCCGCCATGCCTGCACGCTCAGCTCGTCGGTGCGGTCGAGGACGGGTCGGCCGTCCCTGCCGACCGCTCGTGCCGCTAGCCGTGGCGCGCACGCAGCACCGCCTGCGCCGAGTCCAGCACCGAGACCGAGCGGTCGGGCGGCGGCACGACCCGTCGACGTGGATACCGTGATCCCGGCAGCGGCCCGCGGACGACGTGGGCCGGGACGGACGGACGGAGGAGTAACAGTGCCCACCTGGGACGCACGGGTCTACGCCGCCTTCTCCGACGAACGCTCGCGCCCCTTCGCCGACCTGCTGGCGCGCGTCGGCGCGGAGGCACCGCGGACCGTCGTCGACCTGGGGTGCGGCCCCGGACCGCTGACTGCGGGGCTTGCGGGGCGCTGGCCGGACGCCCGGGTGACCGGCGTGGACTCCTCCCCCGAGATGATCGAGGCCGCCGAGGCCTACGCCGGCCCCCGCGTCTCGTTCGTGCTGGACGACCTCGCGCGCTGGCGCCCGGAGCAGCCGGTCGACGTGCTGGTCAGCAACGCGGCGCTGCAGTGGGTGCCCGACCACCGCCTGCTCCTGCCCGGGCTCGTCGACGCCGTCGCCGCCGACGGCTGGCTGGCGTTCCAGGTGCCGGGGAGCTTCGAGGCGCCCAGCCACCACGCGCTGCGTGAGGTCGCGGCGGAACCGCCGTACGCGGAGCACACGGCCGGCCTGGTACGGCCGGGGGTGGCCGAGCCGAGCGACTACCTCGGCGACCTGGTCGGGCTCGGCTGCCGGGTCGACGCGTGGGAGACGACCTACCTGCACGTGCTCCACGGGGCCGACCCGGTCCTGCGGTGGCTCGAGGGCACCGGGGCGCGGCCGTACCTCGAGGCGCTGCCCGAGCCGTTGCGCCCGTCGTTCACGGAGGCGCTGCGGGAACGGCTGGCCCAGGCGTACCCCGCGGAGTCGTGGGGCACGGTGCTGCCGTTCCGGCGCCTGTTCGTCGTCGCCCAGCGTGCGACGACGGGTGCCGGAGACGTACCGGCGGCCGGGGTGGTGGCGTGAGCGCCGCGGACTGGTTCGCCGCCCCGCCGCTGCGGACCGGCCGGCTGCGGCTCGACGCGCTGCGCCTGGCTGACGCCTCGGACTACCTCGCCGCGCTCGGCACCCCCGAGGAGCGTGCGGAGGTGCTGGCCCACCTGCGCCTGCCCGGCCTGACCGACCTCGCCGGCGCACGGGCCGTGGTGGCCGCCGCAGTGACCGACCCGGAGCGGGTGGCCTACGCCCAGCGGCTCGCGGACGGGACGTTCGTCGGGACGACCTCCTTCTACGAGATCGCACCCGCCGTACGGGCGGTGGCGATCGGGCACACCTGGGTCGCCCGCCCGTGGTGGCGCACCTTCGTCAACACCGAGTCCAAGCTGGCGATGCTCACCCACGCCTTCGAGGCGCTCGGCGCCGAGCGGGTGGTCTGGCACACCGACATCCGCAACGTCCGCTCGCAGGAGGCCATCGCCCGCCTCGGCGCGCAGCGCGAAGGTGTGCTGCGTCATCACCGGGTCCGCAGCGACGGCAGCTGGCGCGACACGGTGCAGCTCGCGATGCTCGCCGACGCGTGGCCGGACTCCCGGTCGCGGCTGGAGGACCGGCTCGCCGAGGGCGGGGCCTGACCGACAGGATGGACCCCATGCACAGCCTCCGAGCCGCCCGATGAGCGACGACGTCCAGACGACCCGGGACGACGAGCGGTCCCGCTACGAGGGCCGCATCGGCGGGGACCTCGTCTCCGTCCTCGCCTTCGTCCGCCACGGCGACGTGCTCGACCTGACCCACACCGAGACGGAGCCGAAGTTCCGGGGCCGTGGGCTGGCGAGCGCGGTCACCCAGGCTGCGCTCGACGACGTCCGTCGTCGCGGCGAGAAGGTGCGCCCCTCCTGCGCGTTCGCGGTGACGTTCCTCGCCGACCACCCCGAGTACGCGGACCTGCAGGCCTGAGCCTGGCGCCTACGCGGTGCGCGACGGGAGCGTCAGGCCCGCCTCGCGCAGCTCCACCGCGGCGAGGGCGTCGATCACCCTCCGGTCCCCGGACCGCCAGGCGCCCACCGGGTCGTCGCTGATGGCGGCGAGCACGTGCATCGGCTGGTTGGCCATGGCGCGCAGGGCGAAGAGGTCGAGGTCGGGCGTCGCGTCGATGAAGCGCTGGGCCGCACGGGCGCGCCGGACGAACCGGATCCGGCGCGGCAGCCACACGGCCAGCACGGTGGCCACCGGGATCAGGAACACCAGCCAGCCCAGCACCGTCGCGAGCCGCTCGATGCCCGCGGCCGAACGGTCTGCGGTTGCCACGAGGGCGCCCAGGCTCCCCGAGGCCGCGTCGAAGGGACGCCGCAGCTGGTCGCCCAGACCTGGGACCTGCGCGGCCGTCGTCCCGGCGTCACCGAACTGGCTCGCGAGATCGCGAGCGGTCCGCGCGGTGTCGCGCGCCGGCCCAGCCAGGGCCGCGACCGCCCCGTCCACCACGAACCCGACGACCGCCCACACCACGGCCCAGACGAGCACCGCGACGTCGCCGGCCAGCTGACCCGCCAGCTGACCGCGGCGTTGCGCGTAGATCCTCATCCCGCCACCTCCGGCTGGCAGGATAAGCGCGGTGCGAAGAAGAGCAGGGCTGGTCGTGCTCGCGCTGGTCACGGCCGGGTGCAGCAGCAGCCCCACACCGTCCCCGCCGCCGGACACCGACGGCGCCCGGCAGGTCGCGGTCCAGCTTGCCGACGCGCTGGAGAAGAAAGACCTGACCCCGGTCTCCTTCGCCAGCGCGACCGGAGCCCAGACCGACGCGCTCTTCCAGCCCCTCGTCCGGGGGATGGGACCGGTGTCGCCCCAGGTCGACGTCACGGCGGTGACGGGCTCGAGCGCCACGCTCGCCTATCGCTGGACGTTCCCGGGGGTGCCGAAGCCCTGGGCCTACGACACCACTGTGGAGCTGAGCCACACGGACGGGACGTGGCGGCCGACCTGGTCCCCCGCCCTCCTGCAGCCCGGCCTGGACGGGACCAACCGGCTGTCTCAGCACCGGCTCTACCCCGCGCGCGGAGAGCTGCTCGGCGAGGACGGCGACCCGATCGTCAGGAAGCGTTCCGTCGTCCGGATCGGGATCGACAAGGCGAACCTCGCCGCCGGACGGCAGGAGGCGTCCGCCCGGAGGCTGGCGCGGCTGGTCGGGATCGACGCCAAGACGTACGCCCAGCTGGTTGCGAAAGCAGGCGCCCAGGCGTTCGTGCCGGCCATCGTCTTCCGCGCGACCGACCCCGAGCGGCCGGCCAACCGCGAGGTCTTCGCGATCCCGGGTGCCCTGCCGATCCAGGACGACGCCATGCTGGCGCCCTCGCGCGACTTCGCCGCCGCTCTCGTCGGTCAGGTGGGGCTGGCGACCGCCGAGGTGGTGAAGGCCTCCGCCGGAGCGGTGACCGACGGTGACGAGGTCGGGCTCACCGGGCTGGAGAAGCGCTACGACGAGCAGCTGCGCGGGACACCGGGCGTGAACGTGGCCCTCGTCCCGGGTGCGACGGCGACACCCAGCCCGTCCCCCGGCGAGTCGCCCTCGCCGTCCCCCTCGCCCACAGAGTCCACCGAGCCGAGGGCGACCACCGCGTTCGAGGTCAAGGCGGTGGCGGGCAAGCCGCTCGAGACCAGCCTCAACGTCGGTCTGCAGAAGCTGGCCGAGAAGGCGCTGGGCAGGTCGTCGAGCGGGGCGTCGCTGGTGGCGGTCCGACCCTCGACGGGCGCGGTGCTCGCCGCCGCGAACAACGACGCGACCGACGGCCAGCCCGTGTCGACGTCCGGGCAGGTCCAGCCCGGCTCGACGTTCAAGGTCGTCTCCGCCCTCGCGCTGCTCCGGGCGGGCCAGACCCCCGGCTCCCGGGTCGAGTGCCCGCGCAAGATCCGGGTCGGCGGTCGCACCTACGAGAACTACGACGACTACCCGAGCGCCCACCTGGGCCGCATCGACCTGCGGACCGCCTTCGCGCAGTCCTGCAACACGGCGTTCATCGGTGAGCGCAGCAAGCTCGGCCCGGACGACCTGGCGTCGGCGGCGGGCTCGCTCGGCGTGGGCACGGACTATGACGTCGGCTTCGCCGCCTACTTCGGCGACGTGCCGACCGGCGGCAGCGACAACGCCCGCGCCGAGGCCGTCTTCGGCCAGGGCAAGGACCAGGTCTCGCCGATGGCCATGGCCCTCGTCGCCGCGAGCGTCGAGGCCGGGCACACGGTGCTCCCGACCCTGATCAAGGGCCAGCACCCGACGTCGAAGGCCAAGCCGCTCAGCAGCTCTGAGGCGGCCACCCTCAAGCAGCTGATGCGGGGGGTGGTGACCGAGGGCAGCGGCCGCCGGCTGGCCGGGCTCGACGGCCCGGAGGTCGTCGCCAAGACGGGGACGGCCGAGTACGGCGGCAAGACCCCGCCCAAGACGCACGCGTGGATGATCGCCGGTCAGGGCGACCTCGCCGTCGCCGTCTACGTCCAGGACGGCGACTCCGGGTCCGGCACAGCGGGCCCCCTGCTGGAGGCATTCCTCCGCGGGGCCCGCTGACCGTTCCTCGCCCACCCGGTCGTCGCTCACGAGGTCCCCGTCCACCTGGTCACCGCCCGGCCGACGTGGGCGTGGCGCGCCACCCGCGGGCGTCCCCGGTCGCGAGCCCGAGCGACTCCAGCTCAGCCAGCGCGGCCAGGCAGACCGGCACCCGGACGCCGGACGCGGTCGCCACCTCGCCGGGCGTCCGCCACCGCCGGGCCGAGAGGGCCTCGAACACGCCGAGCCGGGTGGGGTCCAGCGCGTCCGTGCGGCGGACCGGTCCCTGGTCCTGAGGGATCAGGTGCTGCCCGGCGGCCGAGACCAGCTCGAGCACCTCAGCGGCCCGGGTGACCAGCACCGCCTGCCCGCTGCGCACCATCAGGTGCGGGCCCACCGAGGCGGACGAGTGGACCGGTCCGGGGACGGCCATCAGCGGTCGGTTCAGCGCCGCGGCCCAGCCCGCCGTGTTCCGGGCGCCGGAGCGGATCGCCGCCTCGACCACCACCGTCCCGCGACTCAGCGCGGCGATGAGGCGGTTCCGGGCCAGGAACCGCACCCGGGTCGGGTGCGCACCGGGCGGGAGCTCGGACACCACGAGGTGTCGAGCGGCGAGGGTCTCGAAGATCCGCGCGTTGCCCGGCGGGTAGGCGACGTCGACGCCGTTCGCCACGACCCCGACGCTCGGCCCACCCACGGCCAGCGCCCCGCGGTGAGCGGCGGCGTCGATCCCGAACGCGCCGCCCGACACCACCGTCACGCCGGCGTCGGCCAGGTCGGCCGCCAGGTCCGCCGCCACGCCGTTCCCGTACGCCGTCGCCGCCCGGGAGCCCACCACCGCCACGGAGCGCTCGGTCAGGGCGACCAGGTGACCGGGCCCGCGCAGCCACAGCCCGAGCGGCACACCGCCCCGGCGCTGGACCGGCTCGAGCCCGGCGAGGTCGTCGAGGCCGTCGGGCCACTCCTCGTCGCCCGGCACGACGAACCGGACGCCGGCCGCCTCCTCGGCTGCGCAGCACCGCTCGAGGTCGAGCTTGGCCGCACGGTCCGCCGTCCCGTCGCCCAGGGCGCCCTCGAGCGCAGCGGTCCAGGCTCCGGCGGCACCGAGCCGTCCGACGAGCTCGGCGACCTCCGGGTCGCCGGCGTCGACCACCCAACCGAGCGCGCGCCGCACCGTCCGCTCGGTCTGCGCCGCGCCTGCCGCGCTCACCCGACCTCCCGGGTCAGGGTGCCGGGCTGCTCGCCGCGGCGCATGGCGAGCGCCAGCGCCGTGTCGTCGCGGCTCGGCCGGTCGCGTCCCGCCAGGTCGGCGACCGACCAGGCCAGCCGGAACACCTTGTCGACCCCGCGCGCGCTGAGCCGTCCCCGGTCCAGCGCGTCCCACGCGAGCTGCGCCCCGTGCGGCGCCGGCAGGCCCCGGCGCAGGTACGGCCCAGGAACTTCGCCGTTGGTCCGCCAGGGGGTGCCCCGGAGCCGGTGGCGCTGGCGCTCCCGGGCCTCGACGACGCGGGCGGCCACCCGGGCCGACGACTCCCCGTCCACGTCGGCCGCCTTGAGGTGCGAGCGTCGCAGCGGCAGGAACGCCTGGGCGATGTCGACGCGGTCACGGACGGGCCCCGAGATCTTGTCGGCGTAGCGGCGTACGGCGGCCGGTGGGCAGCGGCACTCCGCCCCCGGGGTCGACGCCATGCCGCACGGGCACGGGTTGGCCGCGAGGACCAGCTGGAACGCGGCCGGGAAGCGGGCGTTGAGCTCGCTGCGGGCGATGCTCACCGTCCCCGACTCCAGCGGCGTCCGCAGCGCGTCGAGGACCTGCGGAGCGAACTCCGGCGCCTCGTCCAGGAAGAGCACGCCGCGGTGGGCGCAGGAGATCGCGCCCGGGCGGGCAATCCGGGGACCCCCGCCGACGATGCTCGCCACGCTCGCGGAGTGGTGGGGGTCGACGTACGGCGGCCGACTCATCAGACCTCCGGACAGGTCGAAGCCCGCGAGCGAGTGCACCGCCGACACCTCCAGCGCGTCGACCGGTTCAAGGTCGGGCAGCAGGCCGGGCAGGCGGGTGGCGAGCATCGTCTTGCCCGCTCCCGGCGGCCCGTGCAGGAACATGTGGTGCCGTCCCGCTGCGGCGACCTCGAGCGCCCACTTGGCCTCCTCCTGGCCGACCACGTCGGCCAGGTCGAGCGTGCCGACACGGTCGTCGGTGGACGAGGTCACCGTCAGCTCCACGGGCTCGACCAGCGGGACCGGGTCGCCGCGCAGCTCCGCGACCAGCTGGCTGAGCGAGGCGAGCCCGAGCACGTCGACACCGTCGACGAGGCTCGCCTCCGGCGCCTGCCGGAGCGGCACGACGACCCGGGTGAAGCCGGCCCGGGCCGCGGCGAGCGTCGCCGGCAGGACACCCGGCACCGGCCGCAGGCGGCCGTCCAGACCGAGCTCGCCGAGCAGGGCCGTGCGCGAGAGCGCATCGAGCGGCACGACCCCGGACGCCGCCAGCACCGCCGCGGCAATGGCCAGGTCGTAGTGGCTGCCGGTCTTCGGCAGTGTCGCCGGGCTCAGATTGATGGTCAGCAGGGCCACCGGCCACGTGTGCCCGGAGTTGGAGACGGCCGCCTTGCAGCGGTCTCTCGACTGGTAGAGCGCCGCGTCGGGCAGCCCGACGAGCACCGTCCGGGGCAGGCCGCCGCCGATGTCCGCCTCGACCTGCACCATCCGGCCCTCGACGCCGACCAGGGCGACCGACCACGTGCTGGCGAGCATCAGCCCACCCCTCGGGCGTGCGTCAGCTGCGGCTCACGGCCGGGCAGCAGCACGACGCCGATCGCGTCGATCCGCACCCGGACCGGTCCCGTGGGATGGTCACGCACCCACTCGGCCGCGAGCTGGCGCAACGTGCGCAGCTTGGCCCAGGTGATGGCTTCCAGCGGGTGCCCGTAGCCCATCCCGGTGCGGCACTTCACCTCGCAGACCACCACCGTCGGCACCGCTGTCCCCCGGTCGAGGGCCACCACGTCCACCTCGCCCAGCCGCCCGCAGCGCCAGTTGCGGGCGAGGACCTCCATCCCCTGCCGTTGCAGCTCGGCGACCGCGAGATCCTCCCCGCGCCGCCCGACCGCCTGTCGTTCCGTTCCCATCGCTCACCTCCACCGACAGCGTGGTCAGGCGGGGCCCGATCGGGCCTGACGAGGCGAGAGATGTGGACGGGGAAGCTCGGCGACGACGCGTCCTGTGGACGAGCGGCACGCCCGAGAGCAGCACGAGGGGTGGCGAGGCCACGCTCAACCCGTCGGTCAGCACGCGAGACCCGCGCCGACGACGACTGGTCCGCCGGGGTCAGCGCCGGTCTTGCACGTCCGCGTGAAAGCCCTGACACGCCTGGGACAGAAGCCTTGGCCGGAAGAGGGTGGCGGTGGGACGGAGGGCGACGAGCGCGTGACCCGCGCACGCCCCCGGCCGGACGGCGTCAGTTGCCGGTGACGCTCTTCGGGACCTGGAGGTCGGAGTGCGCGATCTCCTCGATGGAGACGTCGCGGAACGTCAGCACCTTGGCGCTCTTCACGAAGCGGGCCGGGCGGTACATGTCCCACACCCAGGCGTCGCCCATGGACACCTCGTAGTAGACGTCGCCACCCTCGGTGCGGACCTTCAGGTCGACCGCGTTGCAGAGGTAGAAGCGTCGCTCGGTCTCCACCGCGTAGGTGAAGATGCCCACGACGTCCTTGTACTCGCGGTAGAGCTGGAGCTCCAGCTCGCTCTCGTACTGCTCGAGGTCTTCCGCGCTCATGACGCCCTGACTTCTCCCTGCTCGACGTGCTCGTCCTGCTCGTGCGCCTCGTCCTGCCCTGGCGCCTCCACACTGTCGACCTTAGTAGCCCGGCGGACGTTGACGAACCGGCGGCGGTGCGTGGGCGAGGGCCCGTACCGGTCCAGGCGCTCCTGGTGCAGCGGGGTGCAGTAACCCTTGTGCACGTCGAACGCGTACTCGGGATAGGTGCTGTGCTCCGCGGTCATGATCCGGTCCCGCGTCACCTTGGCGATGATGGAGGCGGCGGCCACGCAGGCGGCCACGCGGTCGCCCTTCCACACGGCCAGGCCCGGCACCCCCAGCCCGTCCACGCTGAAGCCGTCCGTCAGCGCGTACGTGGGGGCCACGTCGAGCCGGAGCAGCGCTCGACGCAGCGCCGCGAGGTTGGCCACGTGCATGCCGAGGCGGTCGCACTCCTCGGGCGGCACCGCGACCACCGACCAGGACACCGCCTTGCGGGTGATCTCGTCGTAGAGCCGTTCGCGGGCCAGCGGGGTCAGCAGCTTGGAGTCGCGCAGCCCCTCGATCCGGCGCGCCTTGGACTCGCCGAGGATGACGGCCCCGGCGACCAGCGGTCCGGCGCAGGCACCACGCCCGGCCTCGTCAGCGCCGGCGACCGGGTCGAGACCGGCCCGGTGCAAGGCACGCTCGTAGCCGTACAGGCCGCTGTCGCGACGCAGGCGGATGCTGCCCGGCTTGAGGGCGGATTCCGGAAGGGTCGTGCTCAACAGCTCACGCCTGCGGGCTTGATCTCGCCCCGTTCGGGTGCGGCCTTTGTGGGAGCCGGCACGGCCGCGAACGCCGCCGGCACCCGCAGCCGTTTGGCCCGGTTGAAGGGCGACGCGATCGCGAACGCCGGCCCGACCACGTCCGACTCCGGGACGAACGCCGTCTGGCCGCGTCCCTGGGTCGAGATATCGGACAGGTGGCAGCGGGAGTCGGCGCTGAGGTCGCGGTGGTCTCCCATCACGAAGAGGTGGTCGCGCGGCACGACCACGCTGAACTCGACCTCCGAGGGAGCCACCTGGGTCCCCGACGGGCTCGTGTACAGGTAGGACGTCTCGTCGAGCGCGGTCCCGTTCACCGTCAGCCGTCCGCTGTCGTCGCAGCAGACCACCGTGTCCCCCGGCGTGCCGATGACCCGCTTGATGAGGTGACCGGGCGAGCTCGCCGTGGGGATGCCCACGAACTCGAGGATCCGGTCGACCACCGTCGGGTCCTCGCTGGGCTCGTCGCCGAGCCAGTCCGCGGGGTCCTTGAACACGACGACGTCGCCGCGGTGGAAGTCGGTGACCTTCTGCACGACCACCCGGTCGCCGATGAGCAGCGTGTTCTCCATCGACGCCGAGGGGATGATGAACATCTGCCCGACGAAGGCCCGGAGCAGCGAGCTGACGATGATCGCGCCGACGACGACGAAGACCAGCTCCTTCAGGAACGCCAGTCCTGCGTTCGGGCGCCGCCGGACGGGTTGCTCCACCGTCAGCTCCTCGCTCGCCATGGCTCCCGTCCGGTCGCGGCCGTCACTGCTGGTCCCTGCGTGGGACTCAGCGGTCGCGCTTCTCCTTGATCTTGGCAGCCTTGCCGCGCAGACCGCGGAGGTAGTAGAGCTTGGCGCGTCGGACGTCGCCGCGGCGCTCGATCTCGACCTTGTCGAGGATCGGGGAGTGCATCGGGAAGGTGCGCTCGACGCCGACCCCGAAGCTCACCTTGCGCACGGTGAAGGACTCGCGCAGGCCACCACCCGCACGGGAGATGACCACCCCGGCGAAGACCTGGACACGGGAGCGGTTGCCCTCGACGACCTTCACGTGCACCTTGACGGAGTCGCCGGGGCGGAAGGTGGGGATGTCGTCGCGCAGCGAGGCGCGGTCGAGCTCGTCGATCAGTCTGCTCATGATGTTTTCCTCGCCGGTGCCACAGGTCACCGTGCTCGTCTCGTGCTCGGATTGAGAGGCCCGCTCGTTCCGCCTCGCTCCCCCTGTGGCAGGTGGGCGGTCCGGGGGCAACAGCGAGCAAGTCTGCCACAGCGCAGCGAGCCCACCGAAACGCCGCGCTCGCCTGGGCCGGAGACGACTCTGCGCCCCGCCCGCCACCCTGCGCCCGTACACGAACGGGCGCAACGTGACCGGAGAGGCGCAGAGCGCGCTTCAGAGCCCGGAGACGAGCTCAGCGGGCTGGAGGACGACCCTCAGTCGCGACCGCGCGCGAGCGAGCCGAGCAGGTCGCGGTTCAGGCGGCTGATCGTCTCGAAGGGGATCCCCTTGGGGCAGACGGCCGTGCACTCGCCGAGGTTCGTGCACCCGCCGAAGCCCTCGGCGTCCTGCTGGGCGAGCATGTTGACCACCCGGCTCTTCCGCTCCGGCTGACCCTGCGGGAGCAGCCCGAGGTGCGTGACCTTCGCCGACGTGAAGAGCATCGACGACCCGTTCGGGCAGACCGCGACGCAGGCGCCGCAGCCGATGCAGGTCGCCGCGTCGAAGGCGTGGTCGGCGTCGTTCTTGGGCACCGGCGCCGCGTGGGCGTCGGGGGCGGTCCCGGTCGGGGCCGAGATGAAGCCGCCGGCCTGGATGATGCGGTCGAGCGCGCTGCGGTCGACCATCAGGTCCTTGATGATCGGGAACGGCCCGGCC
>Ga0210040_10002708_pt1 | contig 24703 bp, 1 predicted proteins | sample CryGeyCG12114_NA_FD_185462 | JGI IMG/M metagenome (GOLD analysis project Ga0210040, IMG submission 185462) | Groundwater microbial communities from aquifer - Crystal Geyser CG19_WC_8/21/14_NA (SPAdes) (version 2) | ecosystem: Environmental > Aquatic > Deep subsurface > Groundwater | place: USA... | reverse complement strand
TTCTTAGACCTAATATTATAAAGTTTTATAGTTACTAATCTACTATAGTAATCTTAGTAACTAGACCTACGTATTAATAGAAAAGAAAGTATAGATATAGATTCTTTTAATAAAGATTTATCTAGTAGTTATAGTAATAATAAGTTACCTTAATCTTTACTAGTAGCCTTAGTAAATCTAGAGTTAAATAATCTTAAGGACCTTAATCTTATAAGTTTATTACTTTTATCTAAGATAAGGTAGAAGCTTAAGATTAGTAAAGAGAAGGAAGTAACTTACTATATATATATAGAAGAGGTAATCTAGTAATTATAGTAGCTGTATTAAGCACTTACTTAGAATATATATCTTAGTAAGTAGTAGTTTTTCTAGGATAATACTTTAAAGTAAAGATAGAGAGGTCTACTAATACTAGCTACTAGAAGTACTAAGTAACCTTTATCTTTATCTACTATCTAGAAAGGCGTTACTATAATATAAATCTTTTTAAGATTTAACTTATCTCCTCTACTTACATAGTTAAAGATAAAAGTAATATTAATAAGCTCTATATCTTTAAAGGATATTATAGTAAGATTTCTAAACGCTACTATTAATAAATTAACTCTACTTATATAAGTAAAGATAAGAGTAATACTTATAAGCTCTACGTCTTTAAGAAATACTATAATAAGATTTTCTAATACTACTATTAACTTATTATTAAAGAAGAAATTTATAGAGTATATAGAAGTATAGAGTAACTCTTAGTAAGAAAAAGCTATAAGAAGTAAGAGTACGCTAGTAGTAGATACTTAAGATACTTTTAAAGGGCCTTCTCTTTATAGTTCTTAACTACTAAGTATATAGTCTAGCTTTAGATAGATATTAGTAGTCTTAGAAGAGGGAGATACTTAAAGAGCTTTAAGTTCTTAGCGTTATAATAGTAAAGAAGAAGATACTCTACTAAGCTCTACTTAAAGGGCCTTAAGTCTTTAACCTTATAATAGTAAAGAGTAGAATAGTATAATAGTAGTAGAATATATATACGTAAGTTAATATAAGACTTAGTATAAAAGAAAGTACTAATATATATATATATAGGAGATAACTATAGCTATAGAAATAGTAATTAATAAAGCTATATAGGCCTTACTAGCTATATAGTACTTATAAGCAGCTACTATTTATATAAACTTTATATAACTATATTATCTAGTAAAGCCTTATTATATAAATAATATAGCTCTATTAGGAGGTTAGAGATACGTACTCTTTTATGCGTTAGCTAAGAGTAATAAGAAGAAGATTAATACTATTCTCTATACTCTCTATAAGTAAGCTAGCTAAAGCTTAACTTAGGTATTTACTACTAGTAATAACTTACTTAAGACTATTATCTATAAGAATATTAGCTACTATAAGCCTTATTATAATAACTATAGTATTCTATATAATATAAGAATTATTATCTACCTACTTTAACTTATAATCTACGCTTAGTATAGTAACATAGCTATCTATCCTATCTTTATAGATATCTATTAAGAAAGGCCTACTATAATAATATAGTAGTACTTTCTACCTATACTTTAAGACTTACTCTTTACTCTTAACTACTTTAGAGTAGACTACTTTTATAGTATAGAATAGGATAATATTAAAAACTAAGACTAGGAGTACTAAGATGCTTACTAGATATATATTTAAGTATAATAAGTATAGTATAGCGTAAAGCTAAAAGTTAAAGACTAAGTTAAAGAACTATAGATAACTATCTTCTTATTAGAGGAAGAATCTTAGCGTAAGCGTAGTCTAAAGCTTTAGTAGCTAATTACTATAATTAAAGCTTAACTAACTAAATTATCTAAATAAGGCTTAGCCTAGATCTATTAGTAATTAGCTACCTAGTAAGCTATTAATAGTTATACTAGATTATATTAGAAAAACTAACTAGATAGACTTTAGAGAGTTTATTTTTAGCTTAAACGTATTATATATACTTACTAAGTATAAGCTATATTTAAAGTTTAGGATATTCTCTAGAAGTATATACACCTAAGAAGCTTATAGTAGCCTAAAAAAGTTAAGAAAAGCGTCTTTATTTAGCTAGAGAAGTACTTTATAAAGCTTCTAGCTCTACTTAATAATTAATTAAGTACCTAAGTAAAGTAGGCTAAAATAAAGTATTTTAAAGGCGCTATAGAAATAGTAGGTAGGAGGTTATTCTTAGTAGAAGAGGTTAGTCGCGTTTTGTATATTATAAGGAGTAGAAAATAGTATAATTATATATAGGAGTAGATACTCTAGCTACTATAGCTTTAGTCCTAATACTTCTCTTAGGACTAGATAAGAATAAAATTATTATCTTATCTATCTAGTAAGCACTTATAGATAATATTATATAGATTACTAGTAAAGTAGAGACTTTTTAAAATATAGAAGAATACGCTAATAGCGCGCTAGAAACGTATAATATATTACTATATAGTAAGAAAATATAAAAATAGTACGTCTCTCTATTATTATATATATCTATATTATCTTTTTATATCTTAAACGCTTAAGCTACTCTACTCTCTCTATATTATTAAAACTTAGCCTTAACTATAATAGAATAAAACTTTCTATCTTTGTAAACTCTAGCTACTAAAGCCTTAGAGTTTTATTATTATAATCTTTTTTATATTCTATCTTATATTAATAAGCTATAAGTTAAGGCTTCTAACTCTAAACTTACGCCTTACTAGTTTAGGTTCTATAAGCCTAATAAAGATAATAATCTCTCTATAGAGCCTTTCTAAGATAATAAAATCTTCTTTATATAAAGCTTTAGCTAAGCGCTTAAATAGATCTACTAGAATATTAACTCTAAAGATATATATAAGACGCTCTTAGTATATATACTTTACCTTTACTACTAAAATACTAGCGTTTAGCTATCTATAAGTAATACTCCTAACGCTATAAAGGTAGCTAAGTTCTCTATTAATAATTCTAGCTATAGTTCTACGTTATTATTTTTATACTATCCCTCTATACTATTAACTCTAATTAACTAAGAAAAAAGAGAAAGATATATTATAGTAGAAGAAGTTAGTAGATATACTAAAGCTAATAGCTCTAGAGAAGCTAATAGACTTAAAGATATAAATATACCTAGAGAAAGTAATAGACTTAAAGATATAAATATACCTAGAGAAGCTAATAGACTTAAAGATATAAACATATCTAGAGAAGCTAATAGACTTAAAGATATAAATATACTTAGAGACGTAGCTAATAGACTTAAAGATATAAATATACTTAGAGAAGAAGCTAATAGACTAATTAAGGAGGCTAATAGAGGTAAAAGAGTAAAAGAGGCTAAAAAGGTTAGTAAGTATAGTTTTAAAGAAGAAGGTACTAAAGAAGAAAGTATTAAAAGAGAAGGTATTAAAGTAGTAAGTATTAAAGAAGAAGGTATTAAAGAAGAAGGTATTAAAGTAGTAAGTATTAAAAGAGAAGGCGTTAAAGTAGAAAGTATTAAAGGAGAAAGTATTAAAGTAGAAAGTATTAAAGTAGTAAGTATTAAAAGAGAAAGTATTAAAGAAGAAAGTATTAAAGTAGTAGGTATTAAAAGAGAAGGTGTTAAAAGAGAAAGTATTAAAGAAGAAAGTATTAAAGTAGAAAGTATTAAAGTAGTAAGTATTAAAGAAGAAAGTATTAAAGAAGAAAGTATTAAAGTAGTAAGTATTAAAAGAGAAAGCGTTAAAAGAGAAAGTATTAAAGAAGAAAGTATTAAAAGAGAAAGTATTAAAGAAGAAGGCGTTAAAAGAGAAGGCGTTAAAAGAGAAGGTATTAAAGAAGAAAGTACTAGAGATACTAAAGGTATTAAAGCTGTAAAAAGTACTAAAAATACTAAGAGTACTTAAGATACTAAAAGTATTAAAGTTACTAAAAATAATAAAGGTATTAAAGTTACTAAAGATACTAAGGTTATTAAAGGCGCTAAAGATACTAAAGACGCTAAAAGTATTAAGAGCGCTAAAAGTAAAAAAGAGGCTAGAGATAGTATACTAGACTAGAAGAAAGTATATAAAGTACTTAGAAAAGAAGCTAAAGAGGTAGAGCTAAGTAGTAAAGAGTAAAATAGTAGTAGTATAGAAATAGATAAAGAGATTATAGAGAGTAGAGCTAGTAGTAAAGATATAGAAGTAGTAAGCGCTAGCGCTAGTCTAAGAGTAGTAAGTTAGGTAAGTAAGGTAGTACTAGTCTAAACTAGTAAAAAGTAGTACTTACTAGAGTATAGTAATTAAGCTTATTTAGGATATTCTAAGAAAAGATAACGCTTAATATTAGCCTTAATAAAGTCTTATAATTTAGAAAGTCTTTTATTACTTAGTAGAGTAATTAAAGATAGTACTACTAAGCTTTAAAGACTAAGTACTAATAAGTAGTTCTTAAAGTAGTTTACGCTATAAGCCTTTCTTAATATTAAGGTAATATACTAATAGGTACTAAGATATATAGAGCTAAGAGTAATAGTTAACTAAGAGTTAGTAGATTTATAAGAGCTTAAAAATACGTTAAAGCGCTTTAAAGTAATTCTAAGTCTAGTTATAAGCTACTACTATAGAGAGATATACGCTTAGTTAAGTTAAGCTAGTAGTAACTAGAATAAGTTATAAGAGTAACTTTAACTTATTAAGTAGTATAGTAACTATCTAAAGCTTACTAAGCTTATTAAGAAGAGCTCTAAGCTAAATAAGAGAGGCTATATAGCTAAGGTAAACGTATTTAACCTTTTTATAAAATAATAATATAAGTAAGTATAAGAAGTAGAGAAGTTAATTAGTACTAAGTAGATAAGAAAGGATATAGAGAGAGATTATAGGTAGATAGCTATATAGTATAAGCTAATATTAAATAGAACTAAGCTATTTATAGTTACGCTTACTATTAAGAGTATATAGTCTATAGTCTATAGAGATATATAAAGCTTTTTCTAAAAGTAGAAAGAAGATAGAGAGTTAATACTATTAGTAATCTACTTAGTATTATGTAGACCTATAGCTCTTCTATAAGCGCCTCTTAAAAGATACTTACTTAGTAATAGTAATATAAAAACTACCTTTATATTTAGAAATATACTAAGTAAAGCGCGCTTTAAGGTATATATATATATATTTATAGAAGTAGCTTATAATAAAGGCGTATAGTTTAAGATTAATTAGTATTAGTACGATAGTATACTATCTATTTACGTCTATACTATATATTTTAGTATTATATACCTTACTCTATTTATATATTTCTATATACTTCTAAGTCTCTAAGCTATTATATAATTATATACTACTCTAGTACTCTCTACTATATCTTTATATAATTATAATTTACTACTATAGTTATTACTATAAAGGTAAGCCTAAGGTAATAATTGCTTATATAGATAGATTAGGATACTAGCCTAATATAGTTAGTAGATAGCTACTTATATAAGATAGTATAGCCTATATAGTTTAGGAATATATATAAATCTTATATTCTTTTTTTTCTCTTACTAGTCTACGCTATTAAGCCTATATTTAGTATACTTTCTACGCCTCTCTATACCTATTCCTTATATAATAGCACTCCTAAAGTAAAAAGTAGATACTATTAATATAGACGTTAACGTAAGAAATAAGTAGTATTAAATAAACTAAAATATAGCACGCTAAAGAAAGTAAAAGAGAGAATATACCTTTTAGCTATAGATACTACCTTAGTAACTAGCTTAGAAGCTACTAATACTCCTAATAATACTACTATAAATCCCCTAGTAGCTAGTATTTATACTTACTAGATTATATATATATAAGGATACGTATATTAAAGAGGTAGAGCGCGTAGAGAATACTCTAGTATTTCTATACTACTCCTCTAGCCTAGATATAGATAAGCCTAAGAATATAAGTACTCTAGAATTTAGCTTTATATATAAGTTATTACTTAGCTTAGTAAATAAAGAGCTAAAACTAGGCTAGGTAATACTAACTTATAAGTTATTTTCTCTACTAGATAGAAAGTAAGATATAAGTCTATTACTTTTAGTAAAAGAGTAGTAGTAGCTATATATAGAGGTATAAGTAAGTACTATAGAAGTAAGTTCTTTACTACTTAAACCTCTACTTAATAAAGATAAGATAGAAGATATAGTAGAGTAGACTATAGATATAGAGCTGCTTAATACGTAAGAAAAGGCTATATATATCCTAAATACTATATTCTCTATAATATCCTATAATAGTAGTAAGTATATTTATGCCTTTTTTACTACTAGCTATTAATACACTCTTAAGGTACCTATAACTATAATAAGGTAGTAGATATAGAAGGCTAGTATATAATAGATAAGATTAGCTAGTATATTAAGTTAAATATCTTAGTAATAGAGTATACTACACTAGGTAGCGTACCTATTATTATACTAAGAGACTTCTTACTAAGTAATAAGAGTATTTAATCTATACTCTCTTTACTACTAAGACTCTTAAAAGATATTAACTAGTTAAAACTTCTTACTAGGCGTAGTATACTTAGCCTAAGCTAGGAGTTTCTTATACTAAGCCTAGCTAAGATAGAAAGAGACTCTACTACTTAATCTAGGCTTAATAGTAGTAAAGCTAGTCTTAGCGTCTCTTTTAATATTAATAGCGTTATATTTAAAGTAATAAGCTTTACTATTTATTAAGGCTTATTTAAGCTATTTCTTACTCTTAACTTCCTCTAGTCTATTTAGTAGGACTAAAAAATTAATATCTAAGGCCTTACTACGCCTCTCTATTAGATAAAATATATTATACTAAGATCTAGCTACTACTCCTCTAGTATTAACTTTATAACTTATATAGTCTTTCTATACTATCCTATAATAAGAGCGCGTAAAGAGAAGAAGATTATTAGCTATCTTAACTATAAGTCTCTTAAAGTGCTCTATAATACTACTATTTTCTCTATAATAAAATATAAGTACGTTACTTATATTACCTAATATATACCTATTAGCTTCTAAGACGCCTATATAAAAGTATATACTAATTCTAAGATTAGATAAAGAAGTAGTAATAGTACTAGTATTAGACTAATAGCGTAAATTCTATATAATAACCTAAAGGATATATAAATAGATATTATAGTACACTATACTACTTTATAAGGCTCCTATATATCCTAAGGCTATATATTCTATAACTCTATCCTTATTATATAGGTATATAATATAAAGCTTTTATTTACTTATAGCCCTATATAATAAAAGATATATAAGAAGTTCTATATAAATATAAACTATATATTCTATATAGCCCTAGAGCGCTATATAAATTAAAAAAACTACTAGGTTAATTTTATACGTAAAACTATCTTAAAAGAAGAAAGGTATATAGCGCTAGGTAAGTAAGAGTATCTAGAGTATTATATTAGGAAAGCGCTTTAGTAGCTTAAATAAAAAGCTAACTCTATTATAAGATATCTTATAGCTAGTCTATAGGATATAGGCGCTCTTACTATAAAGATATACTAAAAGTTAGTGCTATTTATAGGAGAACTAGTTAACGTTAAGGTATATAATATAAATAAAGAGCAGCTTACTATATCTATTAAGAACTATAGCCTATTTAATAACTATAGTATAGAAGAACTTAGATATATAGAAGATAGACTTAGAGACTAGTATAAAGTAGGTATAGGCTATAAGATAGCTTTTAAAGAGTAAGTAACGCTTAAGTACTTTATTAGAATACTAGAGGTAATAAAGAAGTAACTATAAGCTACTTTTACTAACTTAAGTAGTAGCTCCTATAGTATAAGAGAGGAATACTATATTACCTTTACTCTCTTTAAGGCCTATATTAGCTAGCTTTCTAGGCTTATAGAGCTAGCGTAAGAAGGTAGTATTCTTATACTTAAACTACTACCTTAGCTGCCTTTTTAGATTATAGATACTATATCCTTTAACTAGTTTAGGATTATAGACGTAAACTAATAGCTATTTTACCTTAAGTCTATTATTAAGATAACTACTAATTTTAGAGTAGAGAAGAAGAAGTATAATAGCCTAATAAAAGATCTAGATTAATATAGCTTACTAGCCTTTACTATATACTACTTACTTAACTTAAGTCTAGACTACTATATATCTAATTAAAGTATATAGTAAAGGTAGTTATAATAAAGGAAGCGAAAAAAGCCTAATATAGAGTAATATTTACTACTTAAAGAAGGCCTTAATATAAAGGCTATCTCTAAGGCCTATAAGATAATATAGTTTCTTTTAGCTAATATAGTAGGCTAGAGGCTACTTAAAGACTAGATATTACTTCTACGTATTTAGTAATTACTATATATAATATTAGTAATTAGTAAGATAGGCCTTTACTACCTATTTAAGAAGAAGGATATTACGCTTAATAGTGCTACTTACCTAAATAGTTAACTTACTATACTAGGCTTACTACTAAAGATAGCTACGTAAGAGGTTAGTAGTCTCTTTACTTAGGAAGCGTAAGTCTTTATATACTATATAGTAGCGTAGGTCTATATCTAGGCCTACTAGTAGTAGATATAGGGTATACTCTAGTAGTACTTTATATAGTATATAAAAGCTAAGGCTATAAGGTCTAATATTAAGATAATACCTTTGTATTTCTAGGCTTTTATTATTAAGTATAGTAGTACTAAGGATCTCCTAAATAGTCTTATTAGTATAGGCTATAGGTAGATCTAGAGCGTCTTTAGTATAGTAGTAGATATATCTTTAGTATCTATCTAACTAAGTACGTAGATAAGTAAGTTTAAGATATATAAATCTAGCACGTAGAGTAAGCGTATTTAAACCTTATTCTTTCCTAAAGATAGCTAGTTTATAAAAGCTACTTTACTTTTTATTATACTTATATAGAAGTTTAGTACTATTATTATAAGAGTACTATATAAGCACTAGGTTATAGATAATACTATAGTAATTATTAGTAAAGAGGAGTAGAGATATTTTCTTTATAAAATAGCTACTAGCTGTATATTTACTATACTATAGTATAACTTTTCTTTACTAGCTATATTATAGTAGCTACTAAAGAACTAAGCTAGGTAAATAGAGCTAGAGTAAACTAGCCTATATACTACTACTACTAATTCTAATGTCTATAATACTATAGAGTATAATACGTTACTATATATATAAGTAGATAAGTATTAGCTCTATAAGGCGTATAGTAAAGCTATATATTTAGAGTTCTTTAAGTAGATCTACTACTATAAGGGAGAGCTACTAGTATACTATAAGGTAGTAGCTCTAAAGAGAAGAAAAGGAAAAAATAGCGCACTTCTACCTAGCTAAGTAGAAGCTTTATTTATATATAGGTATATTCTTAAATAAGTAGTTTAATTTAAATAGTACGTGTTTTTTATATATAGTAATACAGCTATAGAGATAGATAATAGTATAGAAGAAGATAATATAATAAATAGTAAGGATAAAAATAAGCTACTATAGTAGATAGATAATAATATAATATTAGTACACTGCCTAAGCTCTACACTATAACTTATCTATCCTAATATAGAATAGTAAGTAAGAGTATAAATAAGAAGTAGGAAGGATTAACTAGCTTAGGTGATAGAGAATAAGCTAAATATAGCTTAGTATAACTATAGATTAGTAGACTACTAAATTATTAAAATAGATAAATAGTAAGTATATAGTATTATTATAGCTAAGGCCTATAGTAAGGAAAGGCTATAAAGTATAAAGTCCTATATTATCTCTAAATAGAAGCCTTATTATAATTTACTATTAGGTTAAGACTAGTATATATATATATATTACTAGCTATACTCTATAAACTAATTAATACTTTCTTACTATTAAGCTATACTACTCCTAGAGGCGTCTCTTACTAGCGTATATCTATAAAAGCCTCTAAGTACTTCTCTCTCTTTCTTTAATATAATAAACTCTTTAAGCTTTAATATAGTTACTTTAATTATCTAGACCTCTATAAGCTATTACTATTTATATCTCTAAGTAATTACTTTATTAATACCTATTAACACCTATAATATAGACCTTCTATAATAGACTAGCTACCTAAAAAGCTAAAATAGCTAGACTACTACGCTATAATAGAGCTAGATTAGTATACTACTTAGAAGTAAATATAGTAAGTAGTTTATTATCTATATATTAGGTACTATTCTAATAGTAGGCTAGCTAGAGTATAGCTAGATAAAGAGAAGTTTAAAGAGGTAACTAAATATATAGAAACCTCTTAGTTTAGAGCTTAAGACTAATACTTATAAGTTAGTATAGTATATAGTATTATTAGTAGTCTCTAGATAAGATAAAAATATAATATATAGTATCTATAGATTATTAGTAAGTAGAAGAGTTACTATGCTATATTTATAGTATAGTAATAGTAATAAGACTAGGTAGCTACTTAAGTAAAAGGCCTAAGAGTAGTAAGACTAAGTATAGAAGTAAGAGTAAGTAGAAGTAGTAAAATAATAAGATAAAGTATAGGAAAAATAGTATATAGAATAAGAGGCTTAAAGGCGTACTAAAGCTAAGCTTAGGGCTTAAAAAGATTACTAAATATAAGAAGTTAACGCTAATAATAGCTTATTACTATTAACTTAAGAAGATATACTTAGATAGCGCTAGCTAGATATAGAGAAGCGTAACTATAACTAAGTAAAAAAAGTATAAAAAGCTTATATTAAAGCTATAGAAGAATACTTAAGGAAAGCTTAAGAGAAGCTAAAAAGAGAATAATAATATATAGCTATAGAAGAGATAGAGAAGAGAAAGAATAATATAAGTAATACACTATACTAGAAATAAACGTAGACCTAAGTATAAATATAAGCTAATATAGAGCTAATACTAGACTCTAATACTAGAGCTAAAGCTTAAGTAGAGCTTAAATAATAAATACGTTTAGCTAAAAAGTAGTATATAGTAGATAAATAGTTATATAAAGTCCTAGAAGAAGCTTATACTTAGTATACTTATATAGTATATAATAGAAAAGCTACTAAAAAAGTAGTAATAGTCTTTAGCTAATATCCTAAATACTATACTTAAGCGCCTAAATAGTACTAAAGACTATTACACTTAAACTAAGTAAACTTCTAAATAGCTAAAATATAAAGAATTACGCAGCTTAAAGAAAGTAAAGGCCTATAAGTAGTTATATAGAAAGTATACTAAGCGTCTTAAAGAAGTTAGTAGTAAAGAAAATAAATATATTCTCTATAATAAAATTATTAACTTAGAATAAGAGTACCTAGATTAAGTAGAAATGTATAAATTCTATTATATAAAGAAGAATTTAAAGCTTAATAAGATATAGAAGTATCTAGATAGAGGGCTACTTATATATAAGCTATATTTAAATTACTTAAGTACCTTTAGCGTATAAGTAGAGATAAATAAAGTAATAAAGAATAGTAGTAAAGGCGATAAGAATAAGAAAAGAAGAGAGTAATATAGGACGTTTATAGTATAGTAATAGAGAGAGTAGTAAGAGTAGATATAATAGTAATAATAAGTAGAAGTAGCTAAATAACTAGAAGAGCGTATAGAATAAGAAGCCTATAAGCGTACTAAAGTAAAGCGTAGAGTATAAGAGAATTACTAACTATAAGGTATTACTACTAAGAATAGCTTATTACTACTAACTAAAGAAAACCTCTTTAGATAACGCTAGTTAGAAACTAAGAAGAGAAACTAAGAATAAGCGCTTAAAGCGTAAGTAGTAAATATTTAAGTAGCTAAGTAAAGGCTTAGAGACCTTAAAGAGAAAAGTAAGAAATAGAAAGCTATAGCTACTAAGGCTAAAGCTAAAACTAACTAGTAGAAGAAGAAGAAGAATAATATATAGAAAATAGAGGAATATATAGAGTTACTTCTTATATATAGCCTAGAAACTAAGGCTAATACTATTCTTTAATAAGAAAATTAACGTTAAGTACGTATAGCTAAAAAGTAGTATATAGCTTTAGAATAAGAAGCTAGAGTAATAGAAGAAGCTTACGCTTAATATACTTATATAGCTAAAGAGCTACTAAAGAAGCTTATACTTAATATACTTATATAGCTAAAGAGCTACTTAAGAAGCTTATACTTAATATACTTATATAGCTAAAGAGCTACTTAAGAAGTAGTATCTATAAATTCTATCTAAATAGAATAACTACTATACTAGTTTAGGACTCTAGTAATAACTTTAAGAGTAGAATATAGTATAAGTTTATTAATAAGAGGAGTAAGCTAGAAAGAAAAAAGAAAATAAAGTAACTTAATAGTAATAATATAAAGCTAAGATTAAGTGTAAGAAGTAAGAAAAGTATTACTAAGAAGTTTTTAGGTACTAATAGTATAAGGCTAAGACTAAAGTAAAGTACTTTAAGTAATAAGCTAATTGCTAAGTTTATAATAAAGGATAAAGTTATAGTAATAACTAAGAAGATCTCTTTATAGAAAAATAGCTAGCTGCTAAATAGTAATTAAAAGACTAAGTATATAAAGTATAAGTAGTAAATATATAAGTAGCTAAATAGAAGCTTAAGAACCTAAAAGAGAAGAGTAAATAATAAAAAGCTATAGCTACTAAGGCTAAGACTAATAAGTAAGAGAAGAGAGATAATATATATAAGCTAGAGGAATATATAGAGTTACCTCTTATATATAGCCTAAAAACTAAAGCTAAGACTATACTCTAATAAGAAAAAGAGCGTTAAGCGCGCTTTACTAAAAAGCGTTACGTAGCTAAAGAATAGGAGGCTAAGGTTATAGAAGAAACTAAAGTATATTATACTTATACTACTAAAGAGCTACTTAAAAAGAAGTAGTAATCTCTAGTTAATATCTTAAATAATACGCTTAAGCAGCTAAATAAGCCTAAAGACTAATACGCTTAGCTAAATAATACTTCTAAGCGCCTAAAGTATAAGCTCTTACGCAGCCTAAAGAAAGCTATAGCCTATAAATAGTTATACTAGAAGTATACTAAGCGCCTTAAGGAAGTAGGTAGGCAAGGTAATAAATACGTCCTCTATAATAAAATTATTAATTTAGAATAGGAGTATATTAACTAAGTTAGGATATACGAATTCTACTATATAAAGAAGAATTTAAAGCTTAATAGGATATAGAGGTATCTAGATAGAGAGCTACTTATATATAAGCTATATTTAAATTACTTAAGTATATTTAGCGTATAAGTAGAGATAAATAAAGTAATAAAGAATAGTAGTAAGAGTAATAAAAATAAGAAAAGAAAAAGGTAATATAGGACGTTTATAGTATAGTAATAGAGAGAGGGGTAGGAGTAAATATAATAGTAATAATAAGTAGAAGTAGCTAAATAACTAGAAGAGCGTATAGAATAAGAAGCCTATAAGCGTACTAAAGTAGAGTATAGAGTATAAGAGGATTACTAACTATAAAGTATTACTACTAAGAATAGCTTATTACTACTAACTAAAGAAGATCTTTTTAAATAACGCTAGTTAGAAAGTAAGAAGAGAAATTAAGAATAAGTACTTAAAGTATAAGTAGTAAATATTTAAGTAGCTAAGTAAAGGCTTAGAGACTTTAAAGAGAAAAGTAAGAAATAGAAAAGTAAGGAGATAATACTATACTAGATATATATAGTTATATATATAAGAGAGAAGTAGAGAGACTATAAAGCACTATCTATCTATAGATATATATATAAAATAAGAGTAAAGAGATAATACTATACTAGATATACATAGTTATACGTATAAGAGAGGAGTAGAGAGACTATAAAGTAGCTAAGTAGAGGCTTAAAAACCTTAAAGAGAAAAGTAAGTAATAGAAGGCTGTAGCTACTAAGGCTAAAGCTAACTAGTAGTAGTAGAAAAAGAAGAAGAATAATAAATATAAGAATAGATAATATATAGAGTTACCTCCTAATATATATAGCCTAAAGATAGAGGTAGAGATAATCTTCTAATAAGAATAAGAATAATAAGTATATATAGCTAAAAAGTAGTATATAGCTTTAGAATAAGAAGCTAGAGTAAAGGAAGAAGCTTACGCTTAATATACTTATATAGCTAAAGAGCTACCTAAGTACTAAAGAAGTAATAGTAATCTCTAGCTAATATCTTAAATATAGCGATTAAACGCTTAAATAAGCCTAATAACTATCTAGCTTAACTAGAATTAAAGCTAAAATATCCTAAATATAAAATATTATAAAGCTTAATAAAAGCTATAGCGTATAAATAGTTATACTAAAAGTATACTAAGCACCTTAATAAAGTTAGTAGAAAAAGGAATAAAAATAGACTTTATAATAAAATTATTAATCTAGATTAGGAGTATATTAATTAGATTAGAACGTATAAGTTCTATTCTATAAAGAAGAACTCTAAGATTAATAGAATATAGAAGTATCTAGATAGCTACTAAGTAGTAGAAGAGAAGTAAGGAGACTATACTATACTAAACGTATATAGTTATATATATAAGAGAGGAGTAAGGAGACTATAAAGTACTATCTATCTATAGATATATATATAAAATAAAAGTAAGGAGATAATACTATACTAAATATACATAGTTATATATATAAGAGAGGAGTAGAGAGACTATAAAGCACTATCTATCTATAGATATATAGGTAAAAGACTAATCTTAGCTTAACTACTAAAGTAGTCCTAAAAAAGTACTAGTAATCTCTAGTAGAGGTCCTAAACACTATGCTTAAGCGCCTAAATAGTACTAAAGGCTATTATACTTAGACTAAGTAAACTCTTAAATAGCTAAAATATAAAGAATTATGTAGCTTAAAGAAGGTAAAGGCCTATAAGTAGTTATATAGAAAGTACGCTAAGTATCTTAAAGAAGTTAGTAGTAAAGAAAATAAATATATTCTCTATAATAAAATTATTAACTTAGAATAGAAGTACTTAGATTAAGTAGGAATGTATAAATTCTATTATATAAAGAAGAATATAAAGCTTAATAAGATATTATAAAGGAGCTGTATAGGTTATATAAGAGATTAGATAGTTAAGATAGATTATTCTATAAGTAAGATATAGAGTATAGAGGTATAGAGGCCTCTATAGAGGTAACGTTTATAGCGCTAAGCTACTAGTTACTAGTATTACACTAGTGTAGAAACTAGCGTAGACTCTAAAGAATATTAAAGTTAGGTAGATCTATTATACTACTTTCCTCTCTAAGTAGAGTAGTTCTATTACTCTAAAATAGTTATAAATAAAATAAATTAACGTATACGTACGTGCTATTACTAAAAATTAAACCCTAATTCTATTAGTACTACTAGAGTTTAATATAGAGATTATTACTCTTAATAGTTATACGTATTAAGTTATACTTTTATATAGCTCTATATAGTAGCTATTTATTATAGTAGTAGTAAGGTTTATATAATAGTAAGCGTAAGTTATAATATTACTTTAGTACTTTAGTTTTAATAAAGTTATAGCTAAGCTTCTATTATACGTTAGTACTAACCTTCTAAAGACTAGATCTTATACTATATTATAATAGTTACTCCTATTTTTATTTCTACTTTATACGTTAGCGTAGTTAGTTATTAGAGGTATTAATAAGAGCTATAGAGCTTCTTAAAGGGGCTATTATAATATAGTAAGATAGGTAGTAGTAGTACCCTTCTTATTAGTATAAGGTAGGATGTAGGTACTTACTACGTAACTATTAATTAATAATAGTTAATTAGCCTCTATAAGTCTTATTATTAATAATCTTTATTTACTTACTAGCGTCTTAAACTTCTTATATATTAGTAGTTTATTAGAGTACTATTTATAGTAATTAAGGATTAGGTTTATAGAGCTAATAAAATTCTTATAAAGTTCCTATAAAGAGTTATCTAGTCCTTTTAGGTACCTACTCTATTAAACTAAGTACTATAGGAGTCCTTTATAGTTATAGTTATATAGATTAGGTAAAGTTATATTAATATAATAGCTTTTAATAGCTTTAATAGTATAATTATTTTTATCTTTAAGTAAGTTAATTTTAGTAGGTTATTCCTTATTATAGTATTATCCTTAGAGTAGGGCTTTTTTATAAAGGTATAGAAGCTATAGGTAGAATACGTTATAGAGTTAACCTATTAAGGGTAGTAAGTTAAGCTTATACGTAGTATTATTAATCTTATAAGTAATATAGAAAAGTCTTTAGTTCTTAAGGTTAAGAGAGTAGCTTAGTTATAGAGTGTAAAAGTTATACGCGTTAAGAAAAATAAGGTTACCTTCCTTAAATACTAGCGCTAGTAATCTTTCTTTATTAGTATACTTAGCTTATTATACTTATACCTAAACTAGTAATTTATAGAGTTTAAGTCTTAGGTAGTAGAGTTATTCTATAAGTTTATTAGCTTCTCTTTTTATAAGCTTAATAGGCGCTATATCTATACTTATAGGCACGCTTAGCAGCTCTAATCCTAATTAGAGTTAGTATCCTTTTATAGCGTAGAAGGGCGAGACGCCTATACTAGCTAATATTAAAGAGTTAGCTTTAAACTCTATAATAGGTAACTATAGGGCCTAGTTATTCTACTTATAGTTTATATATAAGTAGAGATATTACTTTAGATAGGCGTTAGTATTCTCTATTTAACTATCTGTCTATAGATAGAAGCTTATAGAGAACTTTAGATATATTCCTAATTATTAGTATAACTTCCTCTAAAAGTAGGAAATAAACTAAGTACTTCTATTACTAACTACTTCTTCTAGCTATCTCTCCTCTTACTAGATATACTTAATAAAGGCTTAAACTATAGCGTTAACAGTTATACTAGCTATAGGAATAAACTTCTTTTTCTTTAATAGCTTATTAACTATTACTAAGATACTAGTATAGACTTATCTGTTATATTTATATAGAGGTAGATAGATAATAAAATCTATTAAGATATATAACTAGTACTTATATAGGATAGGTAAAGAATGTAGGAGTCTAGCCTTACTATCTTTATAACTCTTTATCCTTTAGTATATTAGATAATTCTATATATATTATACTACGTCTATTGTTATACTAGGCTAGTAGTACTATTATACTAGGCGTACGTAGGCTTCGTACTTACTATTATAACCTACTTAATATACTTATTTAATAACCTTAGTATAGGCTAGTCCTTTAGAGACGTAGACTTATTTATTAACGTAGAGTAGGTCGTTAGTTATAGTACAGTCTCTTAGTTTAATCTATAAGTTCTATATACTATAAATTAGTTTATATAAGATATAGTATACTCTACTTATTTTAGCTTTAATAAGTAACTATAGTAGTTTATTAGATAGGTACTATTATTATATTAAGGCCTAGAGATCGTCTATACTTATAGCTAGATTTAAGTTATTAGATTATACGCTGTAGTCCGCATCTAGCTCTTTATTACTAGTAGTACCTAATAATATAAGTATAAATAACTTCTTAGCGTATCCTTTACTAACATTATCTTCCTTACTAAGTAGATATATTATATATATAATCTAGATTAGAGAGTATTCTAAGCATCTAGTAAAGTAAGTTACTAGGTAAATAGCGTATTATAAACTACTATCCTTAATAAAGGATATATCTACAATCTATACTTCTAGATTAACTTAGTCCTTCTTAATTACTCTCTATATCTAGTACTACTATTAGGTGTTCTTCTCCCTCTCTAGAAGGTTACTAGAGTAGCGCGTAAGCGTATCTAGCTTAGTACCTTATCTACTAGGTTAGTACTTAATATAGAAGTTAAATTCTAAAAGAAACTTAGCCTATCTAGCTTATTAATAATTTAAGCGCTTTATCTCTATAAATATTTAAAAAGCTTAGTAATTAGATAAAACCTTAACTAGATCTTAAGTACTAGCTAGCTTAAAGCGCTACTCCTTAAATATAAGTACTATAGTAAGAAGTTCTTTATTATAAATCTTATAGTTATATTCTATAGGATTTATTTTTCTAGATAGGAATATAATAGGTTGTAGTATCCTATTAGGGCCTATTTGCAATAGTATAGCTACTATAATAAAATCTAATACATCTATCTTAAGCTAAGTTTCTAAGTTAGAGTTAAAGTATATAAAGACGCTAGCGCTAGTAAATATAAGCTTTAGCTTATTAAACGTAAGTATCTCTAGAGAACCTAGCTTAAGTAGAAAGGCTTATTTTATATTAAGCTCTTTCTTTATAAGCGCTATTAATAGTTAGGCTAGGTATAAGAAGCTTTTAATAAAGCGTTAGTAGAAGTTTATAAAGCCTAAGAAAGCTTAAATATTTTTAATATATCGTAGTAGAGCCTAGTCTATAATTATTTAAACTTTCTTAGAATCTATCTCTATACTATCTATAGTAAGTATAAGTCCTAAGTACTTAACTTATTTTACTTTAAAGTAATATTTAGACGCGTCTAGGTATATTCTTACGTCTTTAAAGTAACTAAGGACTTTTAGGATATACTCTTTATAATCCTCTTTACACTTACTATAGATAAGTATATTATCTAAGTAAGCTATATAGAAGTTATCTAGATAGTCTTAAAGCATCTTATTAATAAATGTCTAAAAGGTTCCTAGTACGTTATAAAGGCTAAAAGGTATAATAAAGTATTTATATAGACTATATCTAGTCTAGAACGCTATCTTTTCCTTATCTTCTTCTTTAATCTAGACTAAATTAAATACTATAATAACGTTAATAATACTTATAATCTAGACCTTTACTATATAAGTAAGCGTTTCTTTAATAATTAGTAGTACGTTATAGTTCTTCTTTATTACGCTATTTAAACCTTAGTAGTTAACGTAGATATAGAGTCCTCTACCTAGCTTCTTTACTACTAATACTAGTACTATAAAGGGTAATATACTAGGTCTAATAAATCTCTTACCTATTATCTTATTAATATAAGCCTTTACAGCCTATATTTCCTAGCGCGTAAAGCTATATATCTTAGGGCGTAGAATATTACTATTTAGGTCTATAGTGTAGTCTACTCCTTTCCTACGTAGTAGTAGGATATTAGCTATTTAAGAGTTAAATAAGTCTTTTATCTTTAAGTATATAAACTCTAGAATTAACTTCTTAATCTTAGTATCTATTATTAGCTTATGCTTAAGCTTCTCTATATATTATTTAAAGTTATCTTAAGAAATAGTAGCTAAGTATCTAATAACGTCCTAAAAGGTAGATAAATTATAGTCTTTATCTAGTAGCTCTTTTAGCTTCTCTTAGTAGTATAGTTCTACCTAGTTAGTTTAGCTTAGATTGCAAGCAGCTATAAAGTAAGCTATAGTTATACTAATAATAGAGATATTACTAACTTTACTTTATTACTTAGTCTTACTATCTAGAGCTTATTAGTCGTCGTATATAGTATCTAGTATACCTTAATAGAGGTAGTTAAGGTAGTAATAAATAGACTTAAAGTATATTATATAGACCTTACTAAAGCTAAATATAAGGTTATATAAGTCTATCTAGTTTATCTTTAGAATTATATTATACTTCTTAATATTAGTTATATAGTAGAAGATCTTTATTATATAACTCTTATATTATATAGGCAGCTTAATAGCCTCTATAAAAGAGTTAATAACTTTACTATCTACTAGTACTAATTAGATAGCTTAAGTTTTAGTAGTAGTAAGTTACTACTACTTTACTTAGTAGTAACTAATAAAGTAGACGCTTACTCTAGTATCTAATAGGCTCTTTATAAGTTACTAAATATCCTTTATCTATATATATAATATAAACTTAAGTTACTTTATAGGCTATAGGTTAGGTTATTAAGTAAGCAAGGTAGTAGATACGTAGTACCTAGAGAAGGCTATAGTAGTACCTAGGATAGATGCTGTAGCTGCCTCTAGGCGTCTATAGTAATTAGTAATATTTTATACTACTTAACTAGAATTATACTATTTGCGCTTCTAAATGCAATTATATTTAAGAGTATCTAAAAATCCTTCTCTTTATTATTATTAAGGCAGTACCTATACTTATTATACTAGTTATTATCTATATTATAATTATAGTTAGAGGCTTTAGATAGAGCGTCTTCTTCTTTACTATTATTATCTATATATTTAGCGTCTATTACGTTAAGATTAAGGCCCTATATCTAGTTAAAGAGTACTATCTTAGGTAACTAATACGTATTTATATTATAACCTAGCTAACTATACTTAAAATATACTTTATTTTAGAATAGGATATTACGCTAAGTATCTATTTAGCTAAATACAGCTACTATACCTTAAGGAGCGTTACTATTAGTAGGGCGTTACTATTATTATTAGTTTAAGTTAGAGTAGTAAGTGTATACGTAGTCTCTAGAGGACCTATATCTAGGCTTACTTAAAAAAGTAGTAAGTTTACGCTTAGTATAGTCTTAGTAGCTATTAATCTCCTTCTAGTCTTAAGCTTAGTTATAAGCGTAGTTAAAGAATATAACTAATGTTTTTCTTTACTTACTACCTATAGAGGTAGCTATAGCTAGTAAGGGCTTTATAAGTATCTAAGTATAGCCTATTATCTTATAGTTAGACTTCTTAAGGACTATATTAACTTATATAAAGCGTTATTTCTAAATTATAAAAGGTTTATTAGAGCTTTACTATAGTTCTTTACTTTAGAGCTAGTCTAGCGCCTCTTACTCTTTCTTATATATCTCCTAACTATAGTATAGATTAAGTACTTCTAATAGGTTAAGGAAGTAGGTTATAGACTTAGCTTCTTCTTTAATAAGGTCCTAAGTAGAGTCTTTTAGATAGGACTCTAGGTATATAAGCCTAGCGTAGTTACTTATATACGTCTTATACTTATAGATAGCTAAGTAGTACTACTTTTTATAATCTTTAGTAAGCTTACTCTTACTATCTACTATTCTCTTAAAGATATTAATATTAAGTAGGTAGAATATAACTCCTCTACTTAGTATAACTACTAATATTACTATATTATATATAGGAGTAGGAGTAGTATATTCCTATTATTACTTAGAGATTATAGTTTTAATAGGCGTCTTTACTTTAAAGGTAGTAGGTTATATTATAGGTGTATATTTATTACGCGTCTATTATAATTACTTAGGCGATAGTTCTTAGCTACGCGTTTCCTAATAAAGATTAAACTTATAGTTAGAATCTTTATTATCTTTAATAGTAGGTTATAAGTTATGTTATAGTCCTAAGTCTTTACCTATAGTAGCTTATTATTATAAAGTAGGTAATAGAGTATACTATTAAATAATAAAAGGTATATTAGTTAGCTAGTATATTTAGTTATAGGTAAGAATATTTATTAAGCGCGTATTTAGCTTATAAACGTAGAGTTTATAGAGAGTAGTATTATACTTATTAGTAACTTTCTATAGTAATTCTACTAGTGTATTATGCTCTTCTACGATAGTATAGAATATAGCCTCTAGTTCTTTATTATATATCTTAAGTACTTTATACTACTTATTAAGCTCTTTATAGTCCTTATTACGTTTAGCGTAGGTGTTAAAGTACTAAGTAGCCTTAGCTTTCTTAGTATTAGCGCGCTTCTTCTTAGCTTTATAGAGCTTCTTAAAGTAGTTAGCCTCTTTATATTTATACTTATAGTTAATTTTAAGTTATAGGTCTACTTAGGCTTTAAAGTTATTAATTTACTTTAAGTAGCTCTCTTTATTAGCGCGATACTTATTATATAACTTAATTATATCCTTAACCTATACTTCTAAAGCTATAAACGCTAAGTCTTATTAAATATTAGTAGTTAGAGTTATAAAGGAGCTTACTTATATAGTAGCCTTTATATACTAGGTATTAACTTACTTTTCTAAGTTCTTAATATAGTTTACCTTCTCCTAGTACTAGGTGCGCAGTACTATAGTAGTAAGGTTCTACTTATATAGTTTCTACTTATTAGCTATAACTTTGTTATAGGCTATAGTATATTTACGAATAGTTACTATAATAGATATAATTATTAACTATATAAATTTAGAATACTATTATAAGGCCTTTTTTAGCTATTCTTTACTTTAGAGAAGTAGTTTAGGAGCTACTAAGGCGTTATCTTATAGTTAGCCTATAAGGTAGTCTTAATCTATTAAGATCTTAATAAGCTTATCTTAGCTAGTTTTAAATAGGGCCTTTAGTTATATCTAATATTTACTACTAAACGTAAGGCGAACTATTATATAGTTCTAGTAAGTAATTACTTTAAGGTAGCTATTATTAATATCTAAGCTAAAATATTTAAGTTCTAGAGTTATAAGTACTTTAGTAATTATACTAAGTAGACTATTTTCTACTACTATAGGTAGAATAGAGCTAATAAGAGTACTCTTATAATAAGTTAATTATTAGACTTTATTTAATTTATTAGTTATTTCTTAGCTTATAGTCTTATTAGTATCTTAGGTATTAGGTCTTTTACTCTTAGAGAGAGCTAGTAGTCCTATTAGACTAGATAATAGGCCTATAGTACTACTTATCTTATTAGATACTTAAGCTACTATAGTAGTAATAGCGTCTTATTTAATACTCTAGTAACTAGTATCTCTTATATATAAGTAAGTAAGTTATTTATAACTATATATAACTTAATAGCTAATTTATAGTCTACGTTCTTACTACTACTAAAAAGTAAGCTTAATCCCTCTTCCTATTATATTATAATAGTCTTTAGTAATAGAGCGTAATAAGACTCCTTAGTCTTTACTTCTTACTTAGCTAGTTTATAATAAAGAGCTTCTAGTACGTATCTCTTCTACTTATATATACTTAGTTATAGTTTATTAATAGCTCTTTAGTAGGCGTTCTAGCGCAGCTCTAATCTATAGATTATATAGTAATTATTCTAAGGTTAAAGTTAGTTTAGATATCGTTCTATAAGCGCTTCGCGCGCTAAGCTAATATAGTAGATAGGTCTAAGTAAAGATTAACTCTATATAGTATAAAGGAGCTGTATAAGTTATATAAGAGATTAGATAGTTAAAATAGATTATTCTATAAGTAAGATATAGAGTATAGAGGTATAGAAGCCTTTATAAAGGTAACGTTTATAGCACTAAGCTACTAGTTACTAGTATTACACTAGTGCAGAAACTAGCATAGACTCTAAGGAATATTAAAGTTAAGTAGATCTATTATAGATATAAAGGTATCTAGATAGAGAGCTGCTTATATATAAGCTATATTTAAATTACTTAAGTACCTTTAGTATATAAAAGTGTAATAAAGTAGAGGAGAAAGACGTTTAGCGTATATATAAATAGGAAAATAAGCGTAGTAATAAAGAATAGAGTATAAGAAAGAAAAGAATAGGAAAGTAAAGTAATAATATAAAGTAATAGTAAAGCGTGTAAATTTATAGGGCTAGCACGATTTAACGCGTATATATAAGTATTTCTCTATATTTTAGCTACTTAGACTTATATATAATCTAGATCTACTTTATATATATAAGGTCTTTATATTTAGAGAGATGCTTACTACTACTAGTATTAGGATAAGTGTTAATTATAATAAGTATAACTTAGACTAAATAGACTTTCTAAATATAGTAGAGATACTTTATCTAATAAAGTAATATAAGATTTCTTAGTATTAGATAGGCCTTATAAGCTATTATTTTAATACTTTATTAGTTACTAAGATAAATTACTCTATTTAATAAAGGTTAGAATTTAGCACTATATTAAAAGTAAAAATTTTAAGTAAGGTCTTAAGTAGACTTAAATAAGAAGTAACCTCTATATATTACTAGTATAATACTAGCTTCTATAACGCGTTTAGTTATATTACTTAATATTTACCTTACTTTCTTTTAAACGCTTCCTCTTTATCTACTACTATACTATACTACTATAACTTATACTTATTTCTTATAAGTATTATAGTAGCGCTTATATTTTATCTTATTAGCTTTATTAGCCTTTCTATATATAAGTTATCTTACCTTAAACTAGTATAATAAGTAATTAGTAAGACGCTAGATTAGGTATAATGCTATTTACGCCTACTATAGAACTAGATATAAATAGGACCTAAGAGTTACTTACTAAGCTAAGCGTTAGTAGAGATATTATATTAGGTATAACCTTCTAGTCTATAATTACTTAAATGTATAGAGAAAGTACTAATTACTAACTAGACTATAAAAATAGAAGTAATAAGTCTAAAGATAAAACTATAATCCTACCTTATATTAAAGTTAAAGAGAATCTTTAGGTTAAATAGTAGATCTTCTATAAACTCTTTCTTTTTCTAGCTACTACGCAGCCTAAAATAGTTAATAAGAATTCTTCTATATCTTCTTTAACCTATAACTAGATACTATTACTAGTAGTAGTAAGTATATTATATACTAGATCTTCTGCTATTTCTTCTATATTAGCTTCTTTTTCTATTAAACTTTCTAATAACTTCTTTAATATAACGCCTCTAACTACTACTTCTAATATTACTATATATAATTATAACTTAGACTAGACTAACTTTCTTATTACGTAGCTATTACTTTATCTAAAGAAATAAGTAAGCACTTTATACTAGTAGATAGGTTATATAAGTTACTTCTTTACTACTCTAATAATAGTAAAGAAATAGCTATCTATATAGTAGAGGCTAGACTTTAGTACTATCTTAAAAATAAAGGTTACTAGTAAGGTCT